>Ga0182024_10020285_pt1 | contig 12163 bp, 13 predicted proteins | sample P32metaG_FD_120480 | JGI IMG/M metagenome (GOLD analysis project Ga0182024, IMG submission 120480) | Permafrost microbial communities from Stordalen Mire, Sweden - P3-2 metaG (Illumina Assembly) | ecosystem: Environmental > Terrestrial > Soil > Wetlands > Permafrost | place: Sweden: Stordalen...
GCCGACCAGGTGCAGTGCGCGGCGGACGCCTGGAAGAAGCCCGATCAGGGGATCTGGGAGGCGCGCGGCGAGCCTCGTCACTACGTCTCTTCAAAGCTGATGTGTTGGGTGGCCATGGACCGGGGGGCGCGTCTGGCCGAACGCAGGGGCGAGGACGAACAGGCCAAAGAATGGCAGGCGGTGGCCGAGGAGATCCGCGAGGACATCCTCACGCGCGGCGTGGACAAGCGTGGGGTGTTTCGCCAGCACTACGACACAGACGCGCTCGACGCCTCGACCCTGTTGATCCCACTACTTCGCTTCTTGCCCCCCGACGACGAGCGCGTTTGCGCCACCGTGAACGCGATCCGCGAGGAGTTGACCGAGCAGGGTCTCGTCCTGCGCTATCGCACCGATGAGACCGATGACGGCTTGAGTGGAGAGGAGGGGACGTTTCTGATCTGCTCGTTCTGGCTGGTCTCGGCGCTGTCGGAGATCGGCGAGCGGCGCCAGGCCGAACATTTGTGCGAGCGGCTGCTCTCCTATTCCTCGTCCTTGGGGCTGTACGCCGAGGAGCTCGAGGCGTCATCGGGACGTCACCTCGGCAACTACCCGCAGGCGTTCACCCACCTGGCCCTGATCAACGCCGTCACCCACGTGATCAAGGCCCAGCAGACCGGCTGAGCTTCTGCTTCAGCGCACGAAGCGATCGAGCCGCTCGGCGGCGATCGTCTCGCGCAGGGTGTGCAGCGAGTCGTGCTTGGGCCGCCAGCGCAGCTCGCGCCGGGCCTTGGAGACGTCCATGATCACCGGCTCGCGGAGGGCGGCCACCCATTGCGCCTGGGCGGGCAGGAAGCCCAGGCGCTCGACCATCTCGGCGACCACGTCCATCGCGAGCTCGGGCACCGGGATCGAGTACCAGCCGAGCTCGCGCGCGAGATCCTTCACCGTGAGCTCACCGGCCCCGGCGAGGTTGTAGATACCCGGAACGCCGCGGCCGAGCACCGCGGCGCGCATCGCGCTGGCGACGTCGTCGTGATGGACGAGCTGAAAGGGCACGCCCGGATCGGGCAGCACCGGCTTGAGGATCGGGACGCCGTCGAGCAGTCGCAGGACCGGCGCGGGCAACCGCCCGGAGATCTGGGTGTAGGGCAGGCTGTCGATCAGCAGCGGCGCGTCCGGGCCGCCGACGATGCACGGTCGCAGCACGTAAGCGGCGGTCGAGCTGCCATCCAGTATTTCACGCAGCATCACCTCGACTTCGGCCTTCTGGGCGGAGTAGTAGTGGCTCGTGGTGCCGCGCGCGGGAACCTCCTCGGTGAGCGGCTGGGGGTTATCTCCGTGGAATCCGTATGCGGCTACCGAGGAGGCATAGACCAGCCGCTTCGCTCCGGCCGAGAGGGCTGCCCGAAAGACGTTGCGCGAGCCTTCCATGTTCACCGCGCGGGTCTCCAGCGCGTTGCCCATGATCAGGAAGGCGAGGTGGACGACCACGTCCGCGTCTCGCACCAGCTCCGCCACAGCGGTGGGACTGAGCACGTCGCCGCGCCGATAGGAGACCTTCGTCCAGCCGTGCGCGGCTGGGTCAAAGGGCCGCCGCGCCATTCCGAGCACACGTCCCACCTCCGAGGAGCGCTCGAGCGCTCCAACCACCGCCCGTCCGATCTCGCCCGTGGGCCCCGTAACCGCGACCGTCAGGCCGGAGGGTCTCGGTGCACGGGCCGCGGTGGGCATCTTCCCTTTCTAGCGCATCGGGTGACCCGGCCGGGGATCGTCATATCCGGGCTCGCCCGGAAGGAGCACGCGGGCAACCTCGCCCTCGACCATGACCCGCGGTTGGATTGGCAGCACCTCACGGCCGCGGGCGTACGCCAGCAGCGCCTCGGCGCAGGAGAATGCCTGGAGCGCTTCGAGGTGCTTGATCGTGGGGAACACGAGCACAATCTGCTCGTCACGGTGGGCCTCGAGCGCCGCCGCCGGCGTGAACCAGCCCATATCGACGCACTCCTCGCCATCGACCTTCGGCTCCTGCCCAGCGGGTAGGACAGCGAGGAAGAAGTGGGTGTCGAAGCGCGTGCGGACCTCGGCCGGCGTGATCCAGCGCGAGAACTTCACGAGGGCGCCGGGATCCTCGAGCACGACCGCGGCCTCCTCGCGCAGCTCGCGAATAGCTGCCGCACGGTGAGCCTCGTCGCCGTCGCCCTCGTCTGCATCCACCGCACCGCCCGGGAACACCCACACGCCGCCCATAAACCGTGCATGAGGCGTGCGCTTGACCAGCAGTACGTCGAGCGTTTGCGCGCCGCCGCGCAGCAGGATCACCGTCGCCGCTTGGCGCGGGCTCGTGACCTGGCCAGGGTTGTACTCCTCGCCTGGTGTCGGGCGCCCGCTTTCGCCGCGCGTGCTCATGGGTTGACCCTACCGTCGAAGCAGGCGGCCGGTAATCTTTGCGCCCGTGACCACCAAGACACTCCAGCGCTGGATCTGCGAGTCCTGCGGCTATATATATGACCCAGAGGAGGGCGACCCGGACGGGGGCATTCCCACCGGAACCGCCTTCGAGGACATCCCCGACACCTGGTTCTGCCCGGTGTGTGGCGCGCGCAAGCGCGATTTCGTCCTTTACGAGGACTGATCTGACCGACTGGGACGCACTGCTCGCGTTTGACGGCGAGCACGTCTGGCATCCGTACGGCGCGCTGCCCGGCGCGATCGCGCCGCTGCCGGTCGTCTCGGCGAAGGGAGTGCGTTTGAAGCTGGCTGACGGGCGTGAGCTGATCGACGGCATGTCGTCGTGGTGGTGCGCGATCCACGGATATCGCCATCCCGTCCTGGACACAGCAGTGAGCGAGCAGCTCCAGCGGATGGCGCACGTGATGTTCGGCGGGCTCACGCACGAGCCGGCGTTGCGTTTGGCCGAGCGCCTGGTGGAGCTTGCTCCCGACGGTCTGGAGCGGGTGTTCTTCGCCGATTCGGGGTCCGTGTCGGTCGAGGTCGCGATCAAGCTGTGCTTGCAGTATCAGCGTGCGATCGGACATTCCGAGCGCCGGCGGCTGCTGACCGTGCGGGGTGGCTATCACGGCGACACGTTCGGCGCGATGGCCGTGTGCGACCCGATCGGGGGGATGCACAGCATGTTCACCGGCGTGCTGGCGGAGCACGTCTTCGCCGAGCGTCCGCCCAGCGGCTTTGACGCGGGTCTTGACGGTGCCTGGGCGGCGCACGTGAGTGAGATCCTCGCGCGGCACGCGCACGAGCTGGCCGCAGTGATCGTGGAGCCGGTCGTACAGGGGGCAGGGGGGATGCGGTTCTATGCGCCGGAGTGCGTTGCGCTGCTCAGGAGGCTGTGCAACGAGCACGATCTGCTGCTGGTGCTCGATGAGATCGCCACGGGCTTCGGGCGTACCGGCGCGCTGTTCGCCTGCGAGCTCGCCGGCGTGGCGCCGGACGTGATGTGCATCGGCAAGGCGCTCACGGGCGGATATATGACGCTGGCCGCGACGCTCTGCACGTCAGCTGTGGCTTTTGCGATCTCCTCAGGCGAGGGCGGGGGGTTGATGCACGGTCCCACGTTCATGGCGAACCCGCTCGCCTGTTCGGTGGCGCTCGCATCGCTGGGTCTGCTCGCGGACGGTGGCTGGCGTGCGCAAGTGATGGCGCTCGAACACGGGCTGCGGGTTGGACTGGAGCCGGCCCGCGAGTTGCCCGGTGTCGCCGACGTGCGTGTGCTGGGTGCGATCGGCGTCGTCCAGCTCGAACATGAGGTGGACATCCCCGCCGTGACCGCGGCTGTGGTCGAGCGCGGCGTGTGGCTCAGGCCCTTCCGCGATCTGATCTACACGATGCCCGCCTACGTGATGGACACAGAGGACCTGGCGAGGGTGACCGCGGCGGTGGTCGATGCCGCACGGGTAGCCTCAGGGGGATGAGCCCCCTCGAGCCAGCGCTGCCAAGGGAGCTCCGCGCCAGCTCTGCTGAGGTCGGCCTGGTTGACGCTCTGGACTGGGCTCAGTCCCGCGACGTCGACTTTACCCAGGCGGGCGATCGTCTCGCGGTTGGAGTGCTCCAGCACTGACGGCTGCTCGGGCCACGGTGTGAGCACGACCGCCCGCACCTCGAGTTTCGCCCCACGGGCCGCTTGGAGCGTGAGCAGGGTGTGGTTGATCGTGCCCAAGCCCGGACGGGCGGCGATCAGCAAAGGCAGTCCGAGCGCGACGGCCAGGTCGCACACCGTGTAGTCCTCGGCTAGCGGCGCCAGTAGTCCCCCGATGCCCTCGACGATCAGTGAGGTTTCCTCCTCGCCTGCCTGCCGGGCCCGTGTCACCAAGTCGAGCGGATCGATCTGCTTGCCAGCGAGCGCTGCGGCCAGATGGGGGGAGACGGCGGGGCCGTAACGCAGCGGCGCCACATCCTGGGGTGCCATGCCCGCGGCGCTCGCCAGCAGCTCGTGATCGGGGGGCCACCCGCCGGGCCGGTCGATCTCCGATCGGTCGTCGAGGCCGGTCACCACTGGCTTGTGCGCGCATACCCGCTCGCCGGCCGCGGCCATCGCCGCGAGCAGCGCGGCACTCAGAACCGTCTTGCCAACGCCGGTGTCGGTCGCGGTGACGAACAAGCCGCGCATAGCCGTACGTCGATCGAGACCGCGCTCAGGCAGCGCGGGGGATGGAGCTTTCGCGCTCGACGTCAAACGGCGCGCGTGCCTGGCGCTCCCTCGCGGCCATCGGCAGGTATGGCTCCTCGGGCTCGTGTTCATCCACGACCGTGCGCTGGGCCAACACGCGCGGTCCCATCGCGGCCGGGTCCAGTCCAATCCCGCGCGCGGCCTCGCCGAGCGCACGCGCGGCCATCCGCAGATCCTCGGCAGTGTGCGAGGCCATCGTTGCCAGCCGCAGTCGGGATGTGCCCGCAGGGACGGTCGGGGGGCGGATCGCCTGGGCGAACACACCCCGCTCGAGCGCCTCCTTACAGAGGCGCATGGCCGCGTGCTCGTCACCCACTATCAGCGGGACGATCTGCATCTCGCCGTCTTCCACCGAGAAGCCCTCTGCGGCGAGAGCCTTGCGCATGGTTCGCGCTGCCGAGCGCAGCCGTTCCACACGGTGCGGGCGCTCTTCGAGCAACTCGAGCGCGGCCAGAGCTCCTGCCACGGCGGGGGGGCCGGGCGCGGTCGAGAAGATCAGCGAGCGCGCCGTGTTGATCAGGTAGTGGATCATCTCCTCGTCCGCGCATACATAGGCGCCATAGGAGCCGAGCGCCTTCCCGAGCGTGCCCACGACCACGTCAACCTCGCCCTCCAGTCCGGTCTGTGCCACCGCTCCGCGTCCACCCGGGCCGAGCGCGCCGATGGCATGTGCCTCGTCGACCATCAGGCGCGCGCCGTGCTCCTTCGCCAGCCGGGCGATCTCCACGAGCGGGGCGATGTCGCCGTCCATCGAGAACACGGAGTCGGTGACGATCAGCTGCCGCTGATCGCTGCCGCCATGGCGGCGCAAGCTCCACTCGAGGTGCTGGGTGTCAAGGTGGCGATACACGACGACCTCGGCGCGGGACAGGCGGCAACCGTCGACGATCGAGGCGTGGTTGAACTCGTCGGAGAAGATCGTGTCCCCGCGGCCGGCGAGCGCACCGATCGTGCCGATGTTGGCCAGGTAGCCGGAACCGAACAGCAAGCACGCCTCGTTGCCTTTCCACGCCGCCAGACGCTCCTCCAAGCGCCGGTGGATCGTCATCGTCCCGCTCACCAGCCGCGATGCGCCCGCGCCGACGCCCCAGCGCATCGCCGCATCCGCTGCCGCCTCACGTACGCGTGGGTGATCGGCGAGCCCGAGATAGTTGTTCGAGCACAGCAGCAGCACCGGCTTGCCGTCGAGCAGTACGCGTGGACCTTGTGGCCCGCTCACCAGACGCAGACGGCGGTGCAGACCGAGTCGCTCCAGTTCCGCCAGACGCTCCTCGATCTCGCTCAACTCTGTCTCCCTTGACCGGTTTTCAATCTCCCCAGCCGGCGGGCACCGTTTCCGGTGTCCTCTCCGGGGGTGCGTGGACCGAGTGCTTGACGGCCTCTCCCCAGTTGGCCGGCACCGCGTTAGACGTGCCGTCAGGGCGTGGCGGCACCGTGCGCTTTGCGCGGAACTTCAGCTGGCTGGACGGATCCCATAGCCGCACCTCCAGGTCGATCGTCGCCGCCGTCTTCGCGGTATCGAGAAGCTCCTCGACGACATCCGGCGTCTCGCCCTCCAGCCAGCCCGAGCGGTTGTCCGGACGGGGGTTGGAGCCGTTGTCGGTCTGCCGCGCGACGTTCAGACCATGTTCCTCGAACATCGTCCGATCTTGCTCTGGCTCGTTGCCGAGCGTCGTCAGGAAGTTGCCCATCATCACGCCGTTGATGCCCGCCTTCACGGCCAACGACTGCAGTTCGCCGAGGTTCTCCACGCGCCCACCGCACAGCCGGAACAGCGCTGTGGGCAGGATCAGGCGGAAGATTGCGATCCACTTGACGGCCTCCCACGGATCCATGTACTCGCGGTCGCCGAACTTCGTGCCCGGCCGTGGGTTGAGCATGTTGATCGGGACGCTTGTCGGGTCGATCGCGGCCAGCTCGAAGGCCATCTCCACGCGCTGCTCGCGGCTCTCGCCGAGGTTCAGAATGCCGCCCACACACGTCTCCAGTCCCGATTCGCGCACCGCCTCGATTGTGCGCAAACGACCCTCGTAGCGCACGGTGGTGGAGACCTCGTCGTAGTAGCTCGCGGCCGTCTCCACGTTGTGGTGTACGCGCTGGATGCCCGCCTCCCTGAGCGCCTGTGCGCGGGCGACGGACATGTGCCCGACCGAGGCGCAGCGCTTCAGGTTGGTGTGCTCCACCACCAAACGGACGCCTTCCAGATACTTCTCGAAGTCGCGCTTTGACAGGCCCTGACCCTGGGTGACCATGCAGAAGCGGTGCGCCCCCGCGGCCTCGGCGGCGCGTGCGTGTTCGAGCACCTGCTCGGGCTCCATCATCGCGTGCATCGGTGTCTCGGCCTCGGCGAAGCGTGATTGGGCACAGAAGCCACAGTCCTCGGCGCAGCCACCAGACTTGGCGTTGACCAGCGAGCACATGTCGGTTGAGTCAGCAAAGCGCTCCACGCGCGCTTCCCACGCTCGCTGAATCAGCGCCTCGATCTCGATGTGGTCCTCGATCTCGCCCAAACGCAGTGCTTCCTCGCGGGTGATCAGCGGTCCCATGCGCCGCACGTTATGCGGCGTGGCGGACAGCTACTCCCCGCGCCAGCGCGCAGGACGTTTCTCGGCGAAGGCCTTCATTCCCTCGCGCATGTCCTGCGAGGCGAACGACGCGCGGCGCAGCTCGATCAGTTCCTCCTCGACATCGCTCGGCAGATCTGCCTCGGCGTGCAGCAGGGCGGCGATCACCCGCTTGTTGCCCAGCTGTGACAGTGGGGCGTTGCTCGCCAACTCGTCCGCCACCTCCAGCGCCACCGCGTCGAGCTCGTCGGCTGGGGCGAGGCGGTTGACCAGCCCCCATCCCAGTGCCGTGGGCGCGTCGATGTAGCGGCCGAGCAGGAACAGCTCACGCGTGCGCGCTGCGCCGATTGCGTCGATGAAGCGGCGCAGACCGGTATGCGAGTAGACCAGCCCGAGCTTCGCCGGCGGCATGCCCAGCTTGATGGTCTGGAGCGCCACGCGCAGATCGCATGCCAACGCGAGCTCCAAGCCACCGCCGATCGTGTGGCCGGGGAGCACCGCGAGAGTCGGATACGGGAAGGACTCCAGCGCGTCTATCGCTTCGGTGAACGGGTGTGCCACGAGCCGCTCGGCGCGCTGCTCGAACTCCTCCTCAGGGATCTCACCGATGTCGTACCCGGCCGAGAACATTCCGTGGGCGCCGGTGATCACGACGCAGCGCGCGCTGGATTTGAGCCCGCCCACCCCGCTCACCGCCGCGAGCTCGGTGAGCGTCGCGGCGATCGCGTCGAGGATCGGGTGGTCCAGCGCGTTGCGCTTGGCCGGGTTTGAGATCGTCAGACGGACGACGCCGCCTGAAGGCTCGTCGATCAGCAGCTTGCCGTCGGCGAGCTCGCGTGGAGGAGCGTTAGGGGACATAGGGTTCTCAGACTGCTACTCCAGCACGACGAGCGTGTCGCCCTCGCTTACCGCCTGGCCCTCCTCGCAGCGGATCTCACTGACCGTGCCGGCATCTTCAGCCTCGACCGGCATCTCCATCTTCATCGACTCGAGGATCGCCACCGTGTCGCCCTCCTCGATCGTGTCGCCAATGGCGCACTCGATTTTCCATACGGTGCCGGTGATATGGGCCTCTACCTCAGCCATGTCGCAGCCTCCTGGTTGATCCGTGACGGTTGGGGACAATAGCCTCCGGCGCCGATCGATCTATGCCCTCAGATATCTTTGTCATCGTCACCGCATACAACGAGGCCGCTCGGATCGGGGCCACGCTGGATGCGCTCGCCGCTGCCTTCCCCGGTGCGCCGGTGTGGGTGGCTGACGACGGCTCCACCGACGCCACGCCCCTCCTCGCCAGCGAGAGTGGCGCGCGAGTCGTGCGCAGCGAGCGGATGATCGGCAAGGGAGGGGCTGCGACCTCAGCAGCCCGCGAGGCTCTGCAGGAGGCTCGTGCAGCCACTGGCGAGCAGCAACAAGGATCAGTCTTTGTTCTCTGCGACGCCGATCTCGGCGATTCAGCGCTCGAGCTGGTTGCGCTCGCAGATGCTGTGCGGCGCGGCGACACCGACATTGCGGTTGCGGCCTTCGCCACCCGCGTCGGAGGAGGGGTTGGTCTCGCGGTTGCGTTCGCGCGCTGGGCGATCCGCCGGCGGTGCGGACTTTTGCTGTGCGCGCCGATCTCCGGCCAGCGGGCGTTGTGCGCGAGCGTGCTTACGGATGTCTTACCGTTCGCGGCCGGCTTTGGCATGGAGATCGGGATGAGCATCGACGCCGCACGCGCGGGGCATCGCATCGCCGAGATCGAGCTCCACCTCTCCCATCGCGCCACCGGCCGCACGCTCACCGGCTTCGCGCACCGCGGCCGCCAGTTGATCGATTTCGTGCGGGTGTACTTCGCACGGCGGTAGGCTCGCGCCGAGATGATCCTTGCGATCGACCAGGGCACCACCGGCACGACCTGCTTCGTGTTCAACGAACAGGCCGAGCCGATCGGTCGCGCCTACCGCGAGTTCACCCAATACTTTCCCCAGCCTGGCTGGGTTGAGCACGACGCGCGCGAGATCTGGTCGGTCACGCAGGGGGTCGCAGGCGAGGCGCTCGACGATGCCGGGGTGCGACCCGGCGATCTGGCCGCGGTCGGAATCGCCAACCAGCGCGAGACCGTGTGCGTCTGGGACCCCGCCTCGGGGGAGCCGCTGCACAATGCGATCGTCTGGCAGGACCGCCGCACGGCCGCGCGCTGCGAGGAGCTGCGCGCCGCCGGGCACGAGCCGCTGGTGCGCGCGCGTACGGGCCTAGTGCTCGACCCTTACTTCTCGGCCACGAAGATCGCCTGGCTGCTCGAGCACGTCCCTGGCCTGCGTGAGCGGGCACAAGCTGGGCGGGCCTTGTTCGGGACGGTCGACTCGTGGTTGATCTTTCGCCTCACCGGCGAGCACGTCACCGACGCCACCAACGCTTCGCGCACGCTGCTCTACGACATCGCTGCTGGCCACTGGGACCCGGAGCTGCTCGACCTGTTCGACGTGCCCGTCCGCGCGCTGCCCCAGGTGCGCCCGAGCGCGGGGGTCTTCGGCGAAACACGACCGGCGGCGCTCCACGGCCACACGGTCCCGGTGGCGGGCGTCGCCGGCGACCAGCAGGCCGCCCTTTTCGGCCAGGCCTGCGTTGATCCCGGCATGGCCAAGACCACCTATGGCACCGGCTCGTTCGTGCTGCTCCACTCAGGCTTCATCGTGCCCGATCCCGGGCCGGGCCTGCTCGCGACGGTCGCCTCGGAGATTGGAGTCCCACCCACCCGCGGGCGAGCGTATGCGCTGGAGGCGTCGATCTTTGTCACCGGCGCCGCTGTGCAGTGGCTGCGCGATGGCTTGGGGGTGATCGAACGTGCCGAGGACACCGAATCGTTGGCCGCGTCGCTGGACTGCAACGACGGCGTCTACTTCGTGCCGGCGCTCACCGGCCTCGGCTCGCCCTACTGGGATCCGCGCGCGCGCGGCACGATCGTCGGGCTCACGCGGGGCGCCGGCCGTGCCCACCTCGCGCGTGCGACACTCGAGGCGATCGCCTACCAGACGCTCGACGCGGTGTGCGCGATGGAGGCGGCCTCCGGGCAACCACTCAGCGAGCTGCGCGCCGACGGTGGGGCAAGCGCAAACGGCTGGCTGATGCAGTTCCAGGCCGACGTGCTCGGCGTGCCAGTCGTGCTGGGCGAGACCGCCGAGAGCACCGCGCTCGGCGCGGCGTACCTGGCGGGCGTGGGCGTGGGGCTGTGGACGGTCTCCGACGTGCGCGACGCCTGGCGCGAGCGCATCCGCTACGAGCCGCGCATGGGCGAGCGAGAGCGTGCCGGTCTGCTCGTGGGCTGGGCGGATGCGCTGGCGCGTGCTCGCGGGTGAATTGCGCGCGTAACGCGCGTAACTTTCCCGGGCTCGCGAGGTAGAGCGCTCAGATGAGCGATCTCGCACCGATGCGCGAGCAGGTCTACGCCGACCCCCGGCCGAAGGAGCACTTCGACCGCTTCCACGAGCGCTCGCGCACGCGTGAACCTGACTGGGCGTATGAGCTCACGCGGATACTCACCTCGCTGTATGCCTACACGTTCCTGCGCGCACGCGCGATCTCCTCCGAGAAGGTGCCCGGCAGCGGCGCGGTGATCCTCGCGCCCAACCACTTCTCGTTCATGGACCACTTCCTGATGGGCTGCTACATCCGGCGCAAGGTTCGCTTCATGGCCAAGTCGCAGCTGTTCAAACCAGGACCGATGCAGTTCATCTACACCCACGGCGGCGTCTTCCCGGTGCGTCGCGGGGCACGCGACGAGGAGACGTTCATCACCGCCGAGACGATCCTCGCGCGAGGTGGAGCGATCACGATGTACTGCGAGGGTGGGCGCTCGCGCACGGGCAAAGTGGCCGAGCAGGCCAAGCGCGGGATCGGTCGCCTGGCGCTCGAGACCGGCGCGCCGGTCGTGCCGATCGCGATTCACGGCTCCTCGCGCATCCGCAACTGGAAGCGCCTGCAGTTCCCCAAGACCACCGTCCAGTATGGGGACGCGCTGCGCTGGGAGCGCGTCGAGCATCCCACGCCCGAGCAGCAGCAGGCGGTAGCCGACGAGATCCTCCTGCAGATCCGGCGACTGTACGCCGGCCTCGAGGAACACGGTCGCAAGGGAGTTCTCCGACGCGCGCGCGAGCAACGTCGCGCCGAGCGCGGCGCGCGGATCGCCGTGCCGTAACCGTGCTTGCCGCCGAGGTGCTACGCCCTGGCCTACTGGAGGGAACCTCTGTCCTGGTAGCAGGCACAGCAGAGCCGGTCGCTGCGCTTGGAGCCGCGGTGAGCGAGGCATGCACGGAGTTGGGAGCCCACGTACAGATGTGTGCCCCTGTCGCTGCCGAGGAGGCGATCGTCGATGAGATGATCATCGCCGCCGTTGCTGAGAGTGGAAGCTTGGACCTGTTGGTGGTTGATGGCGCAGGACTTTTCACGCACGGGATAGCGGATAGTGGAGACGCTCGTGCGGCGCTGCGCACCTGTCTCGACGCCACTTGGAACGTGACCCGCGCGGTCGTCAACCTTGCCTTCCTGGGGGCCGAGCCGAGTTCGTCGGACCGGCCTGGGTCGGGCTCGGCCACTCGCCGGATCGTCTACCTGGCTCCGGCTTCCGACGCGGGCGAGCATGCCGGCGCCGCGCGCGCGGGCCTCGAGAACCTCGCTCGCACGCTCTCGATCGAGTGGGCGCGCCATGGGATCACGCTGGTCACGATCGCCCCCGGTGAAGCAGCCGCCGCGGGCGAGGTGGCGGCGCTGTGCGCCTACCTGGCCTCGTCGGCGGGGGCTTACTTCTCAGGGTGTCTGCTGGATCTGAGGGGTCCTTAGTCTCCCTCTCCAAAAAACTCCTTAGATCGCGTCCAGTTTCTTAACCGGTCATCCCGCCGAACAGGCCGCCGGTGATGTGCAGCGTCTGCCCGTGCACGTAGTTCGACCATGGTGAGCA
>Ga0182024_10020286_pt1 | contig 12162 bp, 14 predicted proteins | sample P32metaG_FD_120480 | JGI IMG/M metagenome (GOLD analysis project Ga0182024, IMG submission 120480) | Permafrost microbial communities from Stordalen Mire, Sweden - P3-2 metaG (Illumina Assembly) | ecosystem: Environmental > Terrestrial > Soil > Wetlands > Permafrost | place: Sweden: Stordalen...
GAGCCTTGTTGGTGGTGTTGACGGCTATACCACCCGTTGTGCAGAAGGTTCGGGAACTGGCTGGTGCTTAAAAAGATGTAATTGGGTGTACATACGGAGATGTCGATTTGGTTGCGCGAGGGGGATACCATGGCTGTGTCATACGGATGGATGGGCAAAGTGCGATTGAGGGGAGGACTTTGATTGGGGATTTGCACTCTAATATAGTATTTGTTGAACGAAACAAACTGTGATAAACATTCAAACACCACCAACGTATTAAACCGAAACTCCTCCAAACCGTGATAGCAAATGCTCACCTCCACGCAAAATATCCGACGACAAGTAATATACCCACCCACCCAGCCCAGCCATAACTCAAAAGAATGCATCATCTAAACAACGATATACTCTTATGATACCCATAGACGCCTACAATTAGCTACATCCGGTGAGTGCAAGTACCTAATTATTTGCTTCTCCATCAAAATAATGAACCGCCGAACCTGGGCGACCGCAATAATACCTCAATCCAGGAGGATTATGCGGAATGACCATCCGATGCGAAGGATTGACCCATACGCAGAACTTCTGCGACATGGGATGTTCAACATAATCAACCACCGCCTTCGTTGATACCGCAAGATACACCAGTGTTCTCGTGGGGTCTGAATTACGAATCTGATGTGCGGTTTCCGGTCCTCCCGCTCGACAGACGATAACATCGCCCTGGCGGATCGGTTTCGGCACGGGATTCTGCCCGTAAATCATATCGCCGCTGCCTTCGAGGATGTAGAACACTTCTTCTATGGCGTAGTGGTTGTGGTAGGGGAACGCGGCCTTGCCGGGAGGGATTTTGATGACGGACATGCCGAGCTGTTGGGCGCCAAGGGCAGCGGCGACGTTCCAGCGCTCGGCGCCGTATTTCGGGGGAAGTGCCGGGAGAGGCGTGTAATTCGCCGAGGCGATATTCATGATCGGGGGATTTGGTTGAGCCATTCTATGTGAGGTATAACACCGGCGACAACGATGACACAAATTCCGGAGAACGCGATCTGTCTAAACGCGCAGTGACGACGGGGCTAAAATTCGATGCAGTAGGCCGATTGCGTAGTCGATGAGCGATGGATGGGTTGTGTGTATTACTGCACTGACGAATTTGCGGCTGAGAAGAAGATGATTGGAAGAGGAAGGAAATTTGGTGCACGGATCGTGTATGAGGAAGGGGCAACAGACACGCGCTGGGGAGAGAGGAAAACAAAAAAGAGGTGTGGGAGGGCGAACGGATGTTATATACTAAATAAATAGACTTCTCACGCTCTTATTGAGGGCGATGCATAAACCTTAATTTGACTTGGCCGCCCTTGGGTAAGCCTGCATCGCTGCGTGAACCTTTATCCAATTCTGCGACAAACCGGAACAAGATTGCACTAGTTATATGAGTCAGTCACTGGACCGTCGGGGGTGCAAGAAGGTTGGAAGGGATGCACATTGTGCATTGATGCGCCTTAATCTTTCGCAGCGAGGTTCTGACGTTGTGGCGAGGTGGGGTGGATACTTCCAACCTTAATCCAAGTTGATCAACCGTTATGTATTTATAATCCCATGTGCTCAAGTTTGGAACTACCAGAGTTGGGCAAAGTGGGTGTCTTGCGCGGCGCATCCGTCTTGGGAGGTCTCAGCAGACTATTATCGGGAGGTGCAAAAACGACTAGAGAACTCTTATCGCCCGTTGTTTTTCAACCGTTCCTGCCACGGCGGCCGTTTGGCAGATGACCCTCCGGTGCAATTTAAGTCGAGTCATGCCTGATGCAGTTGCATTGACAAGCACGGATGATACAGGAACCTTCGATACTCAAATATTGACAAGCGCTGCAGCGCATCTGCCACGCGTTTGGAAAGAGATCTGCAGGGCATGTTTGTACCAATCGCCGTTGAGCGCTCGGGCCTATCAGCGAGCAGCTCGTAATGTTCCATCATGGATTACCTACCGGGTCACACGACTGTACTACTAAACTTTATCCCGCAGAGAGTTAAACCTTCTAATAGTCGCGCAATTCTGTACGAAATGCGACCCCCGATTAACTAAGCATGTGATTCCTGTTCCAAGGCATGTTCGCGGGCGGTGCAGATAGATGCTGAGCCCGAGTGGGGGAGATGGGCGCCTATAGGCCCTGCAAGAATTATTCCGCCTATCTCTAGCGGAATTCTCTAGCGGTATTTTGCCGATAGATTGTTTCCAAATACGTATCTTTTTGCGTTTGTTGCGGCAAACTTGGTTACCGAACGCCTTCGCCACACCTTAACTCCACGAGCTTGCGTGGCTTCGGGACGATCTCACCACAGCCACGCAACTTCCGATTAGTCTCCCGATGCCTTCTTGACGCCAACCTCTCGCTTAAGACGTCGATCGCGGAAGGCAAACAAAACAAGTGGCTATCAAAAGCGGGAGGGGAGATGTGATAAAAATAACTTGATTCAACTACCAATGATCCGGTGACAGCAAAAACCCCTCGAGTCAGTTGGCTCACATCTCCGTTTTCCGTGCATGTGTGTATCTTTCTCCAGATCCCGTGTCGCGCAAATGAAAGTTCAATATCGTATATAGTATGTAGTGATACCAAGCAAGTTCCTCCGCCAGAGTATCCAAATTAAAACACACGGATCGTCGCTCGCTTAAAGTGCCGTTTCGCCTGCATCGACGTTGTGGAAATCAAGGATCTCGCTGTACATCATCACCTAACAAATGTTAATTTTGAGACGGACTGGGGGCAGACTTTCCATGTGTCTACGGGGAGGTCTGCGTCGTTGAATGACCAGTCGAATTTCTCGCCGGCCTCGGGCTCGTCAGTGGGGTCGTGGTAGGGTTGGAGATATTCGTGTTCAAGAGATTGCACTGCGTCGATACGTGCGCGGGGGTTGAACACCAACATCCTTTCCAACAAGTCGATTGCTATTTATCAGTGATCGTCCATAGTAGGCAATACCAAGTGGATCAGCGTTCTTAAACTTCTGAGCAAATGGAATCTTCTCCCTTCGCGGTAAACTCCTTACGAATCGCAGCGTATTCTCGCTCCCGATGGTCTCGATAACATCATCCGGTGGCGTTCCCAATAATTCTGTGATAATGGAGAATTGATTGACGTGGTCTTTTCCAGGGAATAATGGTTTCCCCTCCAACATTTCTGCGAAAATACACCCCGCACTCCAGATATCGACTTCTGTGTCGTACTTTTGCCATGTAAGCATGATTTCCGGGGCTCGATAATAGCGCGTGGAGACGTATCCCGTCATCTGCGGGTCCTGAATCCTCGCAAGCCCAAAGTCGCAGATTTTCAAGTCACAATTCTCGTTTACAAGGATATTGGAGGGTTTCAAGTCGCGGTGCACAACGCCTGCTGAATGAACGTACTTCAATCCCCGCTATTATTGTAAGTCAAGACGTAACACGCGAGTTTTACCATAATTTGATAGAGGAAGTATTGGATGAATTGCTTTTCGAGGGGACGGGATGTCAGGAGACGGTGTAAATCTGTCCCCAGGAGCTCGGTGACGAAATAAATGTCTTCCAAGGGCGAAATGAAGATATCACTAAGACTGATAATCTGGGATAAGTTTGAGAAAGAAAGAGCGGCGCACATTTTCATGTCGCAGGTGTTTGAGGAGTTTTAGTTCTCGATAGGTGCGTTTAGCGAGGACTGGTGTGCTGAAGGGTTTCATGATTTTCTTGATTGCGACGGATTGCGCTGTCAACTCGTCCTTGGCGGAACTTGCAATTCAGCAGGGTCCTTCAGGAGGGAGACATACCATACAAGGCCAAAGGCACCCATCCCGACCGGCTGGAGGTCAACATACCTGCAAGCGTCAGCGTCTGTTCCCTTTCGGGATAGCTTCCGAATTGGGGGGGCTGCAAGCACGGCGGACGGACGGGGAGGTGGGAGAGAGGGACATACCGACTTGTAATCTCGAAGCATGTGCCAAAGATCTGTGCTCGTACAAACTCTGCCATGTTGCTGTGTGGATGGCGATGGTTGGCGTGGCCAGTCGAGCGGTGATGGCGATGGATGGAGAGACGCAGGCAGCAGCAGGCCGTGGAGCTGGGCTGTGCTGTGTGTGGTGGTTGGTTGTGTTGGTGGTGGTTAGAAGACCCTTTTTTGCAGAGAGGAAGTAAATATTAACTCGCCGGCGCAATCCAAAACCGGTCTATGACGTAACTCCGATGATTGGGGAGAATGAAAGAAAAGGTCCCGCCGCGGTGTACGGAACGAGTTGATGATCGTGCGAGTGAAGGCTGCTGAACCTTGATGGGCGTGGAGAGCTGGCGACACAACAACTTGGCTCGTCGACTGTTTCGGACCCGCAAAAGGACAAGAAGTGAAAGCCCTTGGACACACCCTCCGCCAACCGTGTGCGGCCACTTACTAATCCCGTGTCCCAAAAGGTTTTGACAATCGTCGAAGGCGTAGTAGGTAAGCGCTGAACGCTGAACGGTCCCACTCCGTCCACGTGACCACATACAGCCGCTCGACTGGGATTCGTTGCGCAGGGATTGTGGAGCGGGAGCCTGTGGCGTAAGTCTCCTGTCTATGGCCAGTCTTGCTGCACAATGACGAAGATATATCTATATACAGTATATATAAATTTTCTTGGCTGTTCATTTCGTTGTGCGCCTAGCAGGAAAGCGCCCCGGATAAATATACCTGTGGCGCGGATTGCGCTAATCAAAATGGCCGAGTGACTCTCCCGCGCACTGCTAATTACCCCTTAAATATTGAGATAACCGTTCCAAAACTGGACTCAACGGAATGACTTAAGAGACCTTCATCATCCTACAATCTTCTGCACCATTACATCGCCCCCATACATATCTATGTATACAAACATCCGATCTCCCATATCTCTCAATCAATTAGTCTCCAACAGTGCGCGCACGACCCCCGTGATCCGCGGATCAATCGCCCCCCAAAACTGACAATTCTGCGCAAATCCAAACACCGTCTCGAGCCCCCCACCGGCCCTCGCCCCCGCCAACGCCTCATACAACTCATCCTGATCATTCGCATACAGCCACCGAAACAGGACCCCAAACGACGGCAGGTGCGGCACATTCTGGATCACCAGCGCCGGTTTCGCCATTCCGGGGACCGTGGTTTGGAAACTCGCGACGTTGCGAATCGCAAGACATTGGGTTGTCAAGACGAGATCGTGGGCGGGTATTGTCAGCGTCTGTTGGTTTATACTGTGTAGTTGCAAGGTGTGTGTTGAGGTGCGCTCGTCGAGGTATAAGTGGCGGTAGAAGTGGGGGATTCGTTCTCGGATGTAGGATATTGGCACCGCGGCGGCTTGGTTCGAAATTTGGAGGTGTGTGAAGGTATTGGAGTAAGCGAGCATCTCAGCCGTAGGCCGCATGATCGCCATGACGGTGTCCAGTATGGAATTCTGCATGGGTCCAGCGACGTATGTATTTATCGCAGGGGGATTGCCAGGATAGTAATACGTTGTCTGTGTTGGTTGTGCCGCCGGTGGTGGTGGTGCAGGGATCGCCGCGGGTGCGTGAAACGTTGTTGCTACCTGAGATCCTTGAGTGGCACGCTCCATCTCTCGCCGTCGCATGGCCTCGATATCATCTCCAATCGAGAACGGCGGGCCCATTGCAACCGGAACAAACGCGATCTGCATACTGATGGGAACAGGCTGAAAGTCACCCTGTTCAGGGGCATACGGCGCAGTAAACTGGTACCCAAAGTTACTCTGCTGCGCCATAAAGTCCACGTAGTACTCCTCCTGCCTCTCGTCCTCGGGCGTCCTTTCCGTTCCAGTAATACTACTACTACTAGTAGTATGATGATCCGTAATCTCTCCCGTCAGGGGCCTTGTCATACTCCTTCCGGCGACAGAGATCTCATGGGCCAAGAAGCGCAATATATACCCACTGCTTGCAAGGCGAATTACTCGATTCAGAAGACCCCTCAGCTAGGGATGGACAACCATTCGCGGAGACAGACTCGCGAGATAGATACTGGTGCCCGTAGGGGACGGTATTGTACCTTTCTTGGGGGGATTAGGCTGCGCACTAAATCCGGATGTGAAATTAAGGTTTGCACGGAGCGCATTTTGATCCTCGGGACAATATCGGGTCGATTAACAATCGAATCCCACTTGCGCCACTTGGCTATGGTCGGGGAGAGGACTTGGACGAGATGTGGTCATAATGGATCTCAAAAACGGTCCGGCGATAAGACTATAACGGTCCAGCGATAAGACTATTCTGAGCGGTCGTAAGGAGAACGTTAAGGGAAATTTGTCGTTGGCACTGTTCACGATTATTTGCTTAGTTGCGCATATGTTCGGAGACCGAAGCTAGTGGCTATGAAAAGCGTCAGATCCCATACGATTCATACTCGTCGACCTCGGCCCGCAATATTAAGTTGAACCATGTAGATCACCATGCCAGTTCCAAGCCAAGAATTACATTCCTTATCGGGAAGACAATGGAACTCAATGCCCTTCTTCCCATTCTTTTGATAGACCACGCCGATCTGACGATCCTCAATTCAGTTATACGTCTAAATAAGATTACTGGATCACCTGGGACTCGAATTCAGTTCCAAAGCGTCGGATTAGAGGCACTTCATTGTTCTCACTGCCTCCTTTGCTGATTTCGGTGCCGAAATCGCGAATGGATGCCGCAGAGCTCGCAAAGGATCGGCGAATGCAACTGCAATGGTCTTCCCTCGTCTAGACTTATCTAGCAAAAGCCGAAGTCGGCAGAAACTCTTCTTCGGCCCATCGCTACGAGTTTTCCGGAGGGACTGAACTATAGTCAGAACTTCGCATACGGAACTACCAGAGACGCCATACCGCTCAATGCTTCCCCGGGTAAGGCCCCTCTCTAGCTCTACGCCCGCTTTCCTATCGCTAGAATGCGCCTTCCGGTTGACGTGCTGTCCTAGCCCGGCACTAGAAATATGGCGTCAACTAGTGAAGAACACTAAGTTTAGTCCAGTAACTGAAGATCTTCCCTTACCGCAACAACCGCAAGGAACCGTGCCCGTGGGCCACATTCTTCAGAGAACCTTCTGGCGATCAACCCGTCTCTCTCTCTCTGTGCCGCAAATCAAAGCGAGATAGCCAGTATCGGTAATAATGAACTGGGCCCCGAGTTCCATAGTGTCGGGGCTAAATCCATCTCCAGATGAATGAACGATATCCACCAATCACAGGGCTTGGTTACCCGAACCCGGGGTTAAACGGCAGGGAAATTGGCTTTGTGGTGAATTCCCACAACTTTAAATCCGAATTGGATTACTTCCTTTCATCACTTTTGGAATTGCGACAGCGAAAGCGCCACGATGAATGATTGTGTTGGACCATTGTACAACGCCCTGGGACACAGCGCCTCGGTCGTTAAAAGCAATAAGAATCGCAATGAACGGTATTCCATGGCGAGGCTTTGTATCCACGAGGCCGATCGAGGCAGCCACGAGGAACAGCACAAGGAGAAGGGCAGGTCATCCCGCAGGGATAATTAATTAGGTTGGCATAATGGATGCATACATGCATGCGAGAATTGCCTTGGAATTGCGGTGGGAAAGGTATCCCGCACTTGTGCTGCTTGAGTGGGACACACTATCTGCCTTTGGGAACCTTCTACGCGGGGGGAAATAATTCCGACCAAGGCGGGATTGTTCAAGCATTTATGTATTGCCACGGGACATTCCCGCTCAGGATCGATTCCATGGGTCTTCAAGTGAAATCCAGAGACATGTCGACTATCCGAGAGGGGGTGGAAGACTGGATGGAAGATCTTAAGTCCCCTTTATTTCGGAATCGGGAATGTGTGGTGTGTATGGACCAAAAGAAACGAGTCGATTTCGAATGGACCGGACATGTTGCCACACATGCGATATGCCATCACTGCATGCAACAATATCTCTGGGGAAATATCGTGGAGGATAAAGTCACTTCGATCAAGTGTCCTGGGAGCGAATGTAAACTGGACTTGAAGTATGAGGAAATTAAACATCATGCCGCGCCATTCACATTTGAAAGGTATATATCCGCACAGACATTCTGGCAAAGGGGACTGGAAATAGTTACGATCAACTTCTTTTTCAGCGATCTTGTCAAGCGGATCCAAATTTCAAGTCATGCTCCAATCCAAAATGTGGCAAGGGTCAAATGGTCTCCAATATCGGTATCATCCTCAATTTAATGTACGGCACCGTTAATGACAGATGCTGCATCGTTCTTTTCTTGTTTTGCATGTCACTTCAAGACATGCGTCAGTTGTTCCGTCCCATTCCATTCGGGGTATACTTGTGCCCAATATAAGGCATCGCGGGTGGAAAACAATGTCTCGGAACAGAGGTCACAAGAGTGGGTGATGAAGAATGCCAGGGGGTGTATCTGTGGCCGGCTGGTGCAAAAGATAGATGGATGTGATCATATAACGTGTAAATGTGGGGCGGAATGGTGTTACATCTGTGGTGTATCGTATAGTTTTATCCGGAAAGTGGGCAATAGAGCGCACCGGAACGACTGTTTACATTGGCGGCCTCTGTAAATAGGTGTTTAGTCTCAGATCAGTAGGCAAGGGGCGATGGTTGTTACAGCTTTTATAACCTTGATTGCAACAATAGTCTCTTCCGAGATCCAGCGCCAAGCATCGATACCAATTCCAAAACCCCAAGGGCGTCAGATATGCATCGTCGGGGGCAGATGAAGTGCGGAAACATTACCGTTACATACCCCACACGGAGCTGCCAATCAGCGCCCAGATCTCGACCAAGATTGCCGCGAGCATTCCCGCCCCTGAGTTTCTCCGCCCCGCCACGTATCGCTCAAATGGCTACAAGCAATCTGGACTGTCTGTGCTGAAAGGCTCCGCAAAGGATGGACTACAAAGCTGTCGCGGCGAAGAAACAGGCTGAGCGATTGGCACGAATTCCCCCGGAATGGAGAATTGATGTGTCCAAATATGAGAAGAGGCACAATGTGTTGGATGTGCCCTGCTCTTGTGGAATTCTTAGTGAGCGGGAAATCAAGATCACTGAAGAGTATGATGCTGTTGCCATTGTTGCAGGGATCAAGGCGGGCGAATTTTCAGCTGAAGAGGTCACAGTTGCCTTTTGCAAGCGCGCAGCAATTGCACAACAATTGGTATCTATCCCTTCGCTTCCATTCTCTGATACTAGGTAAACTGCCTGACTGAGATTATGTTCCACGAGGCAATTGAACAAGCGAAAGCATTAGATCTATACCAAAAGCAACACGGAGCTGTCAAAGGCCCCCTACACGGCCTCCCCATCTCCCTCAAAGACTCCTTCAAAGTCCGCGGCCACGACGCAACCATCGGTCTCCTCCATTTCACCAACAAGCCCATTGAAGAAGAATCCATCCTCGTCGAAACTCTGCGTTCCCTCGGCGCAGTCCTACACTGCAAAACCAATGTCCCCCAAACAATGATGACCGTCGACTCAGAGAACAATATCTGGGGCCGAACCCTCAATCCCAACAAATCCCTCACCAGCGGCGGAAGTACCGGCGGCGAAGGCGCGCTTATAGCCCTCCGAGGCAGTGTCGCCGGGATAGGCACCGATGTTGCAGGGAGTAATGTGATCAGATCCGCGCTCCAATTTTATTTTGAATGCCACGATGGAGATGTGCCATCGAGGTATTTAAAATAATGCCCGAAGGCAGGTAGAAAAATTGTGTCTTCGAAGAAGACTGTCTCGTGTGCAAGAACCACACTTTGTGATCTAAGATCCAGTCGTCTGTCACTGAGAATTCCGTTGAGATGAGATCATCGTGGAGAGGCACGAAGCCTTGACTGTTCAGGTCCCATGAAGACCGCCTTCCCAACATCATTCTCAGTAAGGCGACAACCTTAACCGAAAACAAAACCATAAGACTCAGCACAGAGATATCTGACCGCTTCAAAAGCGACCCGTCCATCCATCTCTCCCTCGTACCTGTTATACCATTCGTGTGTGTACAGATTACCCGGGAATGTCCTCAATTTTTTTATCTCCAGAAAAGAGACGAGGAGAATCAAGACATTCAGAAAGCAAACCTCGCCCAACCTTGACTTTGCATTGTAAAAATGGCTGCACAATGAATCAACGATTGGGGTCGCCAGATGATCGACCTGGACTTTGTGTCGCGTGAAAACGCGCTCTGTTTCGCCGTGAACAACCTGCTCTTCTCGAAAGAAGAGCCGGGAGATGGACACGTTCCGGTGGGGGTGTAGTGCATGGACGGTTTTCGAGGTCTGTTGGATAGGCGGATGGGTGAGTTTCGTTATGAATTCTGGGCTCTTTGATGTTGTCGGTAACATCGCGCTTGGAGTACGATGTATTCCACGGACATCGAATGCACAATGCACTTCAAAGGTACGGAGTATAGACGACCCTAGGGAGAGTGTTGGTTTCTTGTCTGCTTCCGTGGGTAGCTGGGGAGGACGGTGTCGCGTCAGACGTGTCGAAAGCTTGAAATAATTCCGATGAAGCTCATATCCCGTGGCCGGAGCAATCACTATATTCCAAGCCTCAAGCCTCAAGACATCAGACACGCTGACCTCCGGCGACGTTGTCCATATGAGCCAAGTTATCTGAAGCAGACAGAAAAACAACCCTCCCAAAAGTCATCAATACCTGCATCGTACATGGAAATAACCCCCTACCAAGTCGTTACCATTCCGCCGCCGGAAACCAAGCAGCGTACAAAACGGCCAGTCCCTCATCTTGAGCCTATCAAGAACGAAAGCCACAGCAACATCCGAGCGCTCCTGTGTTCAATGACACAGATGACAGATCGCACTCGCCTACCCTCGAGATATAACCATTCCACGCGCACCGGCGAGTTTGGTCAGGGTTAAATCTTCCAGAAAACCAACATCACTCCTTGTGTTGATTCTCCTGGCTTCCCCAACCTACTACGATCACGCATGTCATGCATATACCACAATTGGCAGGGATGTAAGCAGCAGAGAAAGAGAGGTGGCTGGCACAGGCAAAGAAGGAGTCGAAGAACCAGAGACGGGGCGATGACTGTATCGAGAGATAACAGGTACAACAGGTATGAGTCCGAGGAGAGAGAATGGATCAGTGGACAGGTCCGTTTGTAGTGAAGAAAGGACGCAGATTTGGATCAGTTCACACACGACGGTGCGAAGTTTGATTTGATCAGGCGTGTGTTGCTCCCACGCGTTATTTATTTATACGTTGCCTGGGGACAACAATCGGACCTGAGCGTAGATCAGTCGAGATCGCAATAGAGCAGGGTCTGATTCCGTCTGAATCAAGTATTCGTATTCCTTCTTCATGTTGTGGGGTTAATGGATTTAAACCTACGAGTAGTCGATGGCCATATGCTGGACAACAAAGTCCTGTGGCACCTGGAGCGGTGGGGATAGTTTCTACGACCGGGCCGATAGCTACGAGTGTGAGGAGTTGTCAGATGTTGATGGAGGCGGTGGTTAGTACGGAGCCGTGGTCTTATGATCCTTATTCATTGCCGATTCCCTGGAGGAAGCCAGTTGTCAAAGAGAGATTGAGGATTGGTTTGATGACGACAGATACTATAAGGACACCTACTTGGCCTATTCAAAAGGCCATGGCTACCGCTGCGGAGAAACTTGCCAAGGCGGGACATGAGATTGTCAAGTTTGACCCGCCAGATATGCTAGGAATGATGATTGATACATGGAAACTCTGCGCTCTCGATGGCAACAAGGCACTCATCCTTTTGACCTCATTAACATAAATTAGTACATCAGAGAAATCTTGAAAAACGACCCCCTGGTTCCATCTGTCCAAGCAACGGGATTAATAGTACCCCTCGATCCAACCACCATGGAAGACTACTTCAAACTCAACGCCGCTCGCGCTCGTCGAACAATGCAATGGTTCAACCTGTGGCGAGATCTCAACATCGATTGTATTCTCGGTCCTGTGGCACCTCATACCGCGATGCCATTCAACGAATATAAATCAATCGGATGCACCGCCTCCTGGAATTACCTGAATTATCCTGCTGGTGTGATTGTCGTTGGTAAAATCAAGCAATCTGATATTGCCAAACAAATCAAGACACTAGATGAAGATGATGAGAAATATTTTAAACTTTGTACTACCTCTCCTTTGGTGGGTAGAGGGTTGACTTTTTAGATACTGGGCCGGA
>Ga0182024_10020287_pt1 | contig 12162 bp, 8 predicted proteins | sample P32metaG_FD_120480 | JGI IMG/M metagenome (GOLD analysis project Ga0182024, IMG submission 120480) | Permafrost microbial communities from Stordalen Mire, Sweden - P3-2 metaG (Illumina Assembly) | ecosystem: Environmental > Terrestrial > Soil > Wetlands > Permafrost | place: Sweden: Stordalen...
CACTTTGACCAATCCGAAAGTTCCGGGACAGTCCGGCTGCTACCTCGGAAATATCATCCAGCCGACCAGCACCACCGGCCAAACGTGCTTCGACCCGGTTGCACAAAAACTGATGGGTTTGCTGGCTGGTACCGCGGTGCCGAATATTCCCTCCGCCGTTGCCGTGGAAGGTACGCCTGGTAGTTGGACTGGCGCCCCGAATTACGCATTTGCAACTTCAATTCCCGACGACGTCTATTCTACGGACGGTCGCGTGGACTACAGCTTAAACGCCAAAAATCAGATATTCGGCTCTTACAGCTACCGCCACGTGGATCGCCAGGATCCGTTGTGGACCGCCAATCCCTTGATCGGCAACGGCAATTTCGCGACTCAATATAAATGGCACCAGCAGTTGCTGGCCCTGGGATGGACCCACGAATTTTCCAGCAATTTAGTGAACGATGTGCGGTTCGGCTTTAATCGTGACTACGCGCATAGCGATCCAAATGGCCTGACCATTGGAACCTCCGATGCCGAGTCGGCCATCGGCTTGACCGGAATTCCTCCCGGACCGAACGACGCCGGTTTGCCTCCGATATTCTTCAGCGGCCTGCGGACCATCGGCACAGGCGCGTGGCGGCCTCAATATCAGATTACCCAAGCTTGGAACCTCGTTGAAAACCTGAACTGGCTGAAGGGCAATCACAGCTTCAAGTTTGGTTATCAATATCTCCGGCGCAGCGACAATTTCTTCGACATCGAAGCGCCCCAGGGTGCTTTGATCGAACTCGGACTCGTCACCGGCAGCGAAAGTATCGGCCTACCCGATCTGCTTCTCGGGGACGCGAATGTCGTGATCTACACCACACCGCACGTCGTCCATTATTTCCAACCCGGGCACTCCTTCTATGCCATGGACACTTGGAAGGCGGCCTCCAAACTCACTCTAACTTATGGTCTGCGCTACGAACTTTTCTCTCCACTGATCGATAGAAATAACCAGACTTCCAATTTCACGCCCGCTAACGGCGGAGGAATCGTCACCGCGGCAAGCAATGCGTCGGGTTGGTCTGATCGCGCGTTAATAAATTCTGACTTGATCAATTTTGCCCCGCGCCTGGGTTTTGCTTATCAAATGTTTCCAAAACTCGTCTGGCGCGGCGGCTACGGCGTTTATTACCAGCATGATAACCGCATCGGTTCAGAGTCGTTGATTCAGCTGAATCCGCCGCAATTTATAGATACGGACCTGTCTTCAGGCGCGACCAATCCCGTCTTTGAGCTTAGGAATGGATTCCCTGCGGCGGCCACCTCTCAGACTGCGGCAAATCTCTTCTTACCCGGGATCGAAATACGTGCCCAGGACCCGAACCAGAGAACGCCGTACGTCGAACAGGCCAGCTTCGGCTTGGAATATCAACTCGCGCGCGACACCGCTCTCAGCGCCACCTACGTTGGCAACTGGGGCCGGCGCGAGGAACGCGTGCGTGACTACAACCAACCCACAGTCACCGGCTTCGATGGGGGCTGCCCAATTTTGCAGTATCCCTACGCGAACCTGACCACCGCAACCACCGTGGACACCTTTACCCCCACGGGATGTAACAATCCTAGTCAGCATACCTACCTGGAAACCGCTACGGATGATGGCAATAGTGACTACAACGGTCTCCAGGTTCAGTTAAGGCAGAGGATGGCTCACGGCTTGACCTACTCTTTGGGTTACACCCTAAGCCATGGTCTGTCTAATTTCCGCGACAACTTGACCGCCACGCAGTTGCCCCAAAATTCCTACGGATACGAGAACGAGATGGGCAATTCCGTCTTCGACATCCGTCACCGGTTTGTCGGCAACTTCCTGTGGGAATTGCCTTTCGGCCGGGGGAAAACCTACATGCATGACGGTTTCGCTGGCCGTTGGCTGGCTGATTGGCAATTCAACGGCATCGTCACCGTACAAAGCGGGAGTCCATTTACCGTCACGGCCAACAATGATGGTTTGGTGGACAGCAACAATCCCGTGTATGCGAATTGCATAGGCGATCCGTATGCTGGCCGGACCACGAATCACAATTTGTATACCACCACCGGGTTTTACCTCAACCCCGCAGCCTTTTCGCAGCCAGGTCCCGGGCAGTTCGGCACCTGCGCTCCCTATCAGTTCTATGGGCCGGGGCTCCAGGATTGGGATCTCAGCGTTTTCAAGTGGTTCAACTTCACCGAGCGCTTCCGCCTGCAATTCAGAGCTGAATTTTTCAATGCCTTCAATCATCCGAACTTCCAGAATCCCAGCCCGGTGGTCGGCAATTCGGGTTCATTCAAAATCTCCAATACGCTCGCGCCAATTCTCGGCAGCGACTCGGGCGGACCGGGTGATCCTCGTGAAATCCAGTTCGCGCTGAAGTTATATTTCTAGTTTCCGGTGCGGAAGCGGCCAGGCCAGCCGTCGCTTCCGCATCTTTGTTTAGCCGTATTTGATTCCGATAGGAGGGACGGACGGAATCAAGCGCGCTTTGGGAGAGTCTCGCCACAGTGACGCCGTCCACCGCGTCCGATCCTTGCATTCCTTGATCGAACTCGATGGTTTCACCCCTCTCTATTTGGGATCGTAACAGCTAGGAAAGCAGGTCTCGGCGATGCCACATCGGGTCGGAATCATTGGCGGAGGAGGCATCGGCGGCACACACGCTGCTATCCTGGCAAAGGATCCCCGTATCACGCTGCAGAGTATCTTCGATGTCGATTTCACTCGTGCCCAGGCCATGGCGGCCCGGTTCGCCTGTCAGCCCGCCAAATCGATCGACGAACTCCTGAAACAATGTGACGCCGCCTTCATCTGCACCCCCAACACGACTCACGAAGAAGTCGCCACCCAGGTATTGCGAGCCGGCAAGCATGTTTTTTGCGAGAAGCCTTTTGCTTTGAATCTCGAGTCCGCTACCCGCTTGCGCGATCTCGTTGCTCCAACCGGCCTCGTCTACCAGGTCGGCCACAATCGCCGCTTTGCGCCCGTCTATAATATTCTCAAAAGCGCCATCGATCGAAACGAGCTTCGTCCTCTTTCCGTCCACGCCAAAATGAACCGCGGCGAACTCTTGAACCCACCCTGGGTCTGGAACGCCAAGCTTACCGGCGGCTTCCTTTACGAAACCCCCGTGCACATGTTCGATCTGATGACCTTTTTCTTCGGCAAGGTCGACTGGGTGCAGGTCGCCGCACGCGCTCACGAACATGATGAGTTGGACGACTTCTCCATTCTCATCGGCTTTCAATCCGGCGTGCAAGCGACCATGAAGACTTTCGCGCACGCGAGTTGGCATTTCCCCTTCGAGCGCTTCGAGGTTTACGGGATGCACTCCACCTATGAAACCTTCGAGATGGAAAAAATCTCCGTCACCACTGCCTTGGAATCTTCTACCACCACCTACGACTTCTCTCTCTCCAGCGTTTCTGAGAAGTGGGGTTACATTGAAGAGGACAAATTATTCGTCGACGCCCTCGACGGCAAATCGCCTGCGCCGGTCACTGCCGAGGACGGCTACAACGTCGTGGAATTGATTGAAGCCTGTTACCGCAGCGCCCGCGAAAATAAGCGTATTTCCCTGTCGCGCTAAGCTGGGATCGGCCAGGTAACCTGTCGCGCTGGTGAAAAGAGATCTCAGCTCATCGACACGATTGCTGCTAGGCGTATTGCGCCTTTTACGCCGCTTGCAACTGCATTTGCGGTCCGAATGCCTGCAAGTAATCCGTCAGCACCCCTTCAGCCTCCGGCTCGCCAACCAGCGGATTTTTTTCCAGCGCCGCGAGTGCGATCTCCGGTGAATGCTCCACCGCTGCGCGCGCGGTGAGCCGCTCATATTCTTTCATCTGCAGCAGTAACGCACGAACCGCTTCTGGCGCCCGACCAACGGGTGGCACTTGAACACCGCTCGATGAAACTTCACACGGCAGCTCAACCGCATCATCCGCTTGCAGATCTTCGAGTGCCCCGCCATTGCGAACCGTTAGCGGAATCAACGCCGGCCTCTCTGAATTCAGCGCTTGAAGCACAAGGAGCGCAATCCGCTCGTAACCCGAAAATTCGGAATAGAGTTGCTGATCCCTGCGCCGCTCCCCCGCCGTTGCTTCGATGCTGAAATAAGACGCGTTCCGTTCATTCAGATAGTTTTCGTAGACTTCGATCAGTTTCGTATCCGGCGTGTGCACCAGGGTTTGAAATAACCGTGCGTTCATCCCTGCGATTGCCTGGCCGCGCGATTGGCCGCTCTGCTTGGTATTTTTGTAGGCCGACTCCGGGAAGTAATAAAAATAGAGATACTCCGTCGGCAGCAATCCCAGCTTTTGAATGAACTCTGTTGGAAAAAGGCCGTGCCGGTAGCATTTTTGAATAATCTCCGGCGAAGACAACACTTTCGGCAGTAGTTCCGCGCCATTCTTGTCGCGAATGGAACGCACCCAGCCCAGGTGGTTCAACCCCAGATAATCGAAGCGCAGGTCAAATGGACTTCGATCCAGCGCGTGAGCGATTGCCTCGAAGGTTTCAAGCGGAGTATCGCAAACTCCGATCACCTTGACGCGCGAATGATTTAGCAGTCCTTGTGAAATAATCCCGACTGGATTCGTGAAGTTGATCACCGTTGCTCGCGGCGCCACGCGTTCGATCAGACGCGCATACTCCAGCATCGTCCCTAGATTCCGCAGCGCGCACGCGAACCCGCCCGCTCCCACCGTCTCCTGCCCGACCAGGCCATGAGCCAGGGCGATCGTTTCATCTTTCACTCGCGCTTCAATTCCGCCCACGCGAATGCTGGTGATCACATAGTCCGCTCCGTTGAGTGCAGCCTCGGGCGTATCGTAAGCCTTGAGCCGTGCGCGGAGTCCGCTCCGTTGGCCCATTGCTTCCGCAACGCGCTTCATGGTCTTCAGCCGTTCCGCATCCGTATCCCACAGTGACAATTCATCCAATTGCACGTTCTCGCGGAGCGCCGAAAGCCCGTGCACCAGCAGCGGAGTTCTCACTCCAGCGGCTCCGATAAGCGTGATCTTCATGTTCCCTTTTTCCCTCTAAAATGAATGGGCTGTCGCCCTATTTTAATTCGTGTCGCGCCCAAATGCTCGGGCCGCGCGCTTCGGTTCAACACAACTTTTTCATCCATTTCTCAAGCTTTTGTCGTGTCGGTATGGCCGCCGAACCGCCTGCTCCAGTGGTAGCTAGCGCCCCACACACATTTCCAGCGCGCATGCATTCTTCCAGCGGCCATCCCGCTAGATACCCATGCAGGAACCCGCCATTGAAGGCATCGCCGGCGCCCGTCGCGTCCACAGCGCGCACCTTAATTGACTTGATCCGCACGATCTTGCCGTCGCGAATCGCCAGCGAACCATCCGCACCCAGCTTGATGATTGGGATTCGCACAAAGCGAGCTAATTCTCTCGCCGCCGCCTCCACTGTTTTCTTCCCGGTCATGGCTTTGGCTTCAGCCGCATTTGGAAACGTAAATTCGCATAGCCGGAATAGCGGCGCCATTCCCGGCAAACCGAATGACTGAGGATTCCAGCCCGAATCCGTCGAAACCGTCAAGCCACGCTTGCGGATTTTCTTGATCGCCGCCGCCCACTTCTGCGGCGTGCGCATCGCACACGCCAGATGCAAATGCCGTGCTTTGCTCACTTGCTTTTGTACTGCGCCACTCGCCAGAAGCCGTTCAAGTTTCGCGTTGATCGGGTCGTGCGTAATCAATGCGCGGTCGCCCGCAAAAGCCGCACAAACCGTTATCGCCGTTGGAAAACGCTTGTCAATTTCAGTTCCTCGCGTGGAGACACCGCCGTCCGCCATCTTTTGCCACTCGGGGCTGTTGAGCGCATCGCGTCCGACTCTCGTAACGATGTTGGTCGGGGTGCCCAGTTTCGCGGCTACCAGCGCGGTCGTCGCCACGCCGCCGCCCGGAAATCGCGCGAAGCTCGCGGTCTTCAGCTCTTCACCCATTCGCGGAATATGCGCCAGGTTAAAAAAAACAAGGTCGATAAAGAATTCGCCGAAGACCAGCAGGCCTCGATTGCTGCGCGCAGAGGCCATCGTAAACATGGCTAAAATCATAGCAGGATTGCCCGCGTATCGAGGCCGGATGTCTCATGCCGGAATAAAAATTCTCGCGTTCCCAATGCCGTTGGAAATTGAAAACGAATAACGCTTCAGGAAGAAACTAATGATTTAGCACCTCGCGCAGCTGTTCCCACCTGTCACCTTTTCTGAGCGAGAAAAGTGGGCTGCCGCCGTAATTCATTTTTATATACCTGCCGCGAAAACACTTTAAGGGACGGGAATTCGATAGAGGTTACGACGGATGGTGCTGTTGGTGTAGGAGTACAAAGAGGGTGTCCCTGAAGATTCAACAATTCCGGTGGGTACTACCGTGGCCTTCATCCGCGTTAGTTGGTCTGTTGCCGAAAAACCTCCCACAGGAAGAGTAGGGAGACCCGAGCGCTGGAGCGGCAGAGCATAGATGCTTTCGTTGCCGATATTCAGACCGATATACAACGATTTTCCGGCACGGTCCCAAATCACCAAGCAAAGGCCCACACAAACAGTTACGATCGGGCCTCCCTCCACCGGAAACGCAGATACGGAATACAAATTCGTAGCATCCGGGCCTCGAGTCTGCGCCAGTATCCAGCGCCCGTCGTGCGAGACTCCAAACGGATCAAATATCGGCCAATCGCTGATCTTGCGGCGGCCCGTCCCATCGATCTTCATCCGATACAGGAAATTCTGATTTCCCTCCCCCGACCGGAAAATCAAGTCGCCGTCAGGAAGGAAAAACGGACAGTCCTCGTTACCAACGGACTCGATCATGTGAGACGTCGACCCGCGGTCGGTGGGCGCAATCCATAAGTCTGAGTGACCCACCTTATCGAGCATGGAAAAGGCTACCTGTCGTCCATCTTGCGATATGGCGTAATGTTGCTGACCTACGCCGCACGATCTAACGGAATAGCCGGACAGCACTGGGTTGCTGGAACCGCTGGCCAAATCGGTAACCCAAAGCTCCGAGTTGGTCCGTTCCCCATAAGAAAGCATGTAATAGAGCTGACGTGCATCGGGTGAGAATTGCGGCGATGCGGCACTGCCTTCAGAGGAAACTTGATGTTCACCGCGAGCGTCATGAATCCAGATGCTGTTGTCACGTATGCCTACGGAAGTAATGAACGATTTTCCGTCCGCAGCCATGGCAATTCCTTCTTCTTCCGTGGGCCCTGAAGTTACCTGCTCAGGCGAACCGTCCGGGAATCGTTGCCGCCAAATGTGAAACCGTCCACCTTGATTTGCACTGATGTACATCCAGCTTCCATCACGAGACCATGCACCGTTGGTGCATATTGCATCGGGAGAGCCAACCACGCGTGCTCCGCCACTTCCGTCAAACGGAACCAAGCGGCATGGTCCAAGGCTGCCTTGGTTGTTCATCTCCACCACCAGAACCCATTTCCCGTCGGGCGAAAGATAAGAGTGGTGGGCCATGGTGCGTTCGCCGTCCGGGACGTACACGTCTCTGGACTGACCGCGGGCTTCATCGGACGTCACCACCGCCATCTGCAGTCCCCGCTTGAGAGCTGAAGGCCTGGTTCTGTTGGCTCCTCGCATTTAGCATACGTGACCGGCCCATACACACCAGATCGGCGTCATTCATAATTGGCGAAGCGTAGTGCGCGGATCGACCAAGGCCATCTCGACAAATACTCCCTAGCCGTCCGGGAGGCGCGGCTGCCACAACGCCACTCCAAACAACACATCATTGAACCAACCGTCGAAGTAACCAAGTCAACGCACCATCCATTTTCCCCGTCGGCGCAGGCTTGGTTGCGAAACTGGAGCGCGAAGCGTAAACGGCGTGCTGTCTCATTTTGGGCGGGCTGCATTCAACATCGCGCCATGTCAATGCGCCGTCTTATCCAGCAGCTGCTTTAGATACTCCTCCCACGCTACCGCCCAGGTATGTGTCCCGTGCCCATGCGTTTTTTCGCTGATCGGCAGCAAAACAAACGTTCCGTTCTTCAGTCTCTTGCTCTCTTTCTCCGCAATCCCCAGCTCAGGGGGATTAATGAAATCGTCGGCGGAGTTAATCCACATGATCGCCGCCGTTACCTTCTCAAGTTGAGGCGAAGGATCATAATTACGCGACGCGGCCACCTGGTACAGCAGATCGTTCGCATCCAGCGTACTGGCCCGCTTCTCCGCATCCTCTACATACTTGTCCGCCGCATCCCGCGTAGGCAGCGTCCGCTGCATCACCTGCGGCGCACTTCCCGCCATCACCAGCATGTCCTCCGCCGCCCGCAATCCTTCCTTCGGCTCTTCTTTATACTCGCCGCCACTCCACGCCGGGTCTTTGCGAATCCCATCCATCAACATCTTCCGCCACACGCGATTACGCCCCGCAATCTGCACCGGCAAACACGCCATTGGCATCAACGCGTCCGCGAAGTCCGCGTACGTTTCAGCCCAGACAAACGAGTGCATGCATCCCATCGAAGTCCCCATGATCAACCGCAAGTGCTGTATCCCCAGACCTTCGCTAACCAGCAAATGCTGCGCCGCCACCATATCGTCGTAATCGTACGCAGGAAAATGCGCGTGCATCCCATCGCTCGGCTTCGATGATTTCCCGTGACCAATCCCGTCGGGCAAAATAATAAAATACCGCTGAATATCCAGCAGTTGCCCGGGACCAAACAACTCCCCGGCAAATTGTGGTAGCAAGAATTGTTGGCCCGATCCGCCGGTTCCATGCAGGACCAGCACCGCGTTAGTCGGGCGCCCCTGTGTATCGCGCGCCAGCTTTCCAAGCGTCAGGTAGTGCAGTCGCAGTTCCGCGAGTTGCTCGCCCGACTTGAATTTAAAATTGTGTGCGACATAGTCGCCCTCAGTCGTCGGATACTTGGCGGGCGCCTGTGCAAGTAACATCCCTGCACCAAACACTGCAGCCGCCACCAACAAAACCAATCGCGCCATGCAATTCATTTTTCCACCTCTGCGGCCAGAGAATTTAACACACTCTTCCCTACCCTCGCTCAAACCCAGAAACCGCCAATAGCGAACAGTCCCGCCCGAAGTTTTTTAGAATTCACGCCGCTTCCGACAAACTGAGTATCCCTACCCAGCGATTCGAAATCTAGGAATGCGATGCCAAACCAGAACAACAACCACCCAGCCCATCCCACTCAACTCAACATCGAGGCAATCGCCAGGCTCGAGCACGAAGCCCTGTTGCGCCGCACTCCTACGGAACGAGCCAGCGACGCCATCACAAAATTCATTGGCAGCACCGCATTCCTGCTCTTACAAGTCTTGCTTGTCCTCACCTGGAGCGCCATCAATCTCGGCTTTATTCGCGCCGCGAAGCCGTTTGATCCCTTTCCCTTCGGAATTTTGGCCCTGGTCATCTCCTCGGAAAGTGTTGTGCTCACCATCTTCGTTCTGATCAGCCAAAATCGCATGGCGCGCCAAGCCGAGAAACGCTCTCACCTCGACCTCCAGGTCGGCATGCTCGCCGAACAAGAACTCACCGCCGTCCTCCAGATGCAGCACAAAATCTGCCAGCGCCTGGGCATCGACATCGAGTCCGCCAAACAAGAACTAAAAGGTTTCAGCGACGCCACCGACGTAAGCAAGCTAGCCAGCGACCTTGAAGATCATCTCCCGGGCCAGTAAACAAATCTTTGCCAATCAATCCGCAAGGGGCTAGGCATCATTTTTACATCAAACGTCGCCGCCAACGCCATTCGGATGAAGCGTAAGGGTTTGCGCCCACACTATTTTCGCGATCGAGGAACGTCTAGGCTCGCGCACGCTCTGGAAAAAGCTTCGCGAAAGAATCCGGCCGCGAAGCGTTCGCGGGGAAATGCTTCGCTCTTAATTAGACAGCGCAAACCTAACGTAGTTCTTTTGCGATCGCCGGTTGCCAGGAAGTCATGCAGCAATCCACTGAGGGTAGCCATTAAATAAGTTGAGGTTCCCGTGTTGTTTTTTCCTACAGAGTGAGGGAATGTTGTCTCAAAAAATCCACGCCATTGTGCGAACCCCGCCCCCCAGAAACGCGAGGGAAAACGCCGTCGCCTCTGCATTGCAAGTCCGTCGATCTCGAAAATGAGTCTGAAATATCTCTGGTTGGATTTCTCCATCGCCCAATCCCAGAACATCAGTAGAAATTCTTCCAACGAACGGGGATTGGCTTTAGCGGCCACAGCCTGTAGCGAAGCGTCAACCCTTTGCCGCACTTCCTCCAGTGCGTCAGTAAGAAGTTCTTCCTTCGACCCGAAGTGGTAAATCAGCAATCGCGCACTGCTGCCAACATCTTTGGCCAGAGGGCGAAGTGACAAATCTGACAAACCCTGGTCAAGCAAAACGTCTACAATTCGGCTCAAAAGTTGTATTCGTCGCTCACCAGATTTCGATCTAGCCATGTAAACGAGAAGATCTCCCTGCAGCGAATTTTGGAACCGTTGCGACGGAAAGTTTGGCGGTCCCCACTTTTCGGCTACAAATAACTAAGCCACCATTCTCTCCGGCGTTGCTTGAGCTCTGAGAACCACCGGCAAACAAAATAGAGCACCACCATGATTAGGCCCCACATCGCATATACGAAGGGCAGGTTGTGGCCGTATCCGTCCGGTAGGTCATTAAAGCCAAATCCTCCGCGTAACAACCAGACGTAGGGCTGCTTCCACAAAATTGCGACGACTACCGCAACTGCGTGTATGAAATAGAGATGCACCACATAAAAAAACATAGGGACTCGGCCAAATACCAATAGCGGTCGCCACCAGCCTGAGATGTTCCTCCCGTTGAGCCATCCGAGCAGGAGCAGTGATGGGCCTAAAGTCATTAGTAGGAATTGCAGCGAGGGAGGATATTTCTCCGTATCAAGAAATAAAATGAATGTCTTCGCCATGTCCGCTTGAGCGTGCCACTCTCCTGGCGCAGCTCCGCCGCCCACTGTTGGAGGATTCCCATAAATATTTGTCACTCGCAAGACGATGAAACCTATCGTCATTGCCACCCCAATTCGGATCATCCACGTGCGACGGTCCTTTTGATGGAGAAGCCAGCCCAGTGCATAACCCAGCCCCATAACAGCACACCATGGCAGCAATGGGTAGGCAACAAACTCACGGACGCCCAGGATCTGCACGGACCCTTTGACATGTAGGACGTTCCATACCCAGGCCCGCCCGCCGAAACTTGCAGGACGGACAAAGTCAAACAGGTTATGCAGACAGATAACCGCGATGCCTAAATAAGCGATCAAGTGCACACGCAAACGCGCCACCCCAGCCAGGATTATCATCGAAACGCCGAGTGTCCAGATGACCCCAAAGAAGCCGGAAGGAAATACGAAGGTCCAAGCGGTTCCTATGATTGTGAATTCCACGAAAACAAGCCAACTTCCTCGGGTCAAGAGAAACTTGGTCAGAGCGGCCCGGTTATGTCGCTTCCCGTAGAAATAGGCGCCAACCCCGGCCAGAAGAAAAAACAACGGCGCACAAAAATCGCTAACCCAGCGCGTTAGAAATAACACCGTCCAGGTACGCTGGAGATCGCCCGGGTCGAAAGGAACATTGGTCAAGAATTCCCGAGTGTGGTCGAGAGCCATGATAACCATTACCAGGCCTCGCACGAGATCGATGGAATCTGATCGCCCTGTTCTCTCCGCGGAGACTTCGACCACCGATCCAAGGGTCTGGGGCGTGGGCTGCGGCGCTTCAGCCTGTCTTTGATTTTCCCGAAGATCCCCGTGACTCGCGATTAATTCTTCCATGTAACACATGTTACATGAAACGGTCGTTTCATTCGACCTCCCATTCAAGTCGGTGCCGGAGAAGATGAGAGCGTACTTATTGGCCCAGCGGCTTCAACTCTCATCTCACCACCGCCTTTTTGTTAGCCATACGTGTACCTCTGTATTTATTCTTCGGTGGGAATTCAAAACGGCTAAAGTCAGGCGAAATAAGTTGAAGAAAAATAGTGTACTGAGGCCGTTTACTTTGCGACTAAATTCAATGCTTTAAATATTGGCTGGGAGGCCTGGACTCGAACCAGGATAGCCAGAGTCAGAGTCTGGAGTCCTACCAATTGGACGACCTCCCAGCCGGGAGGAACAAAAAGGAATCGCGGCACATCCG
>Ga0182024_10020288_pt1 | contig 12162 bp, 9 predicted proteins | sample P32metaG_FD_120480 | JGI IMG/M metagenome (GOLD analysis project Ga0182024, IMG submission 120480) | Permafrost microbial communities from Stordalen Mire, Sweden - P3-2 metaG (Illumina Assembly) | ecosystem: Environmental > Terrestrial > Soil > Wetlands > Permafrost | place: Sweden: Stordalen...
CAGGAAAATTCCGCGAGCGCGATACGAAAAGCTTCCGGCATCATTTCCAATCAGTTGCCCCTCGACCAATTGAAAATTCCGCCGACCGTTTTGCTGATGGATAGCCTGAACACGCAGACGCCGAATCAGGCGCAGGGCCGCGCGAAAATGATCCAACTGTTGAGGGGCCTTCCGCCGGATACACCCGTTGCCGTTTTTCTTCTGGGAAGTTCGTTGAGAATTCTGCAAGGGTTTACGAGCGATGGGCGGCTCCTGCGCGCAGCGCTGGACCAAACGTTGATTGGGAACTCGATTCAACAGGACCCGCGCAATGATCTTGGCGACACTTCCAACTATATAGAGGACACGACCGCCGGTTCGGGCGTAAACCTCGGCCTCGTGGCTCAGATTGGCGAAGTTCAGAATTTCGAGAAGGAAGAATATTCCATGTCCGTCGATTTGCGAGTGAAGGAAACGCTTGGGGCGCTGACTCAGATTGGACAATACCTCAGCGGAATTCCAGGCCGCAAAAATCTGATTTGGGTTTCGGAATCTTTCCCGCTCACCATCGTTCCCGATCCGGAAACGGGCAACAATCCATTCGGCGGAAGCCGGGAATATTCCGAAGAAATAAAAATTGTTGGAAATAAATTGACCGATGCGCAGGTGGCCGTGTATCCGATGGATGTTCGCGGGCTCCAGGCGCAGCAATCCCTATCAGCCTCCCAGAATATAAATCTTCCCGATACACGGGTCACCGGGCCCGTGATCGCCAACCGGTTGAATGTTGAAGACGCCGATTTTCAGCAGACATTAGGCACGATGGACGAAATTGCGCAGGATACGGGCGGAAAATCGTGCAAGAACGGCAATGATCTTTCTGCTTGCGTTATGACGGCGCTGAAAGACAGTTCTTCTTATTACGAAATGTCGTTCTATCCGGCAAAAGTAAATTGGGACGGAAGATTTCACAAAATTATCGTGAAGACGTCGCGGCCGGGAGTGAAACTCGTTTACCGTCGCGGCTACTATGCGCTCGATGCAGCTTCGCTGGCGAAGCAACAACAACCTGTCGACCACTTGCGCCAGGCATGCGCGGACCAACTGCCATCCACGACTATTCCATTAACCGTGCAGCCGATGCCGCAATATCAATATGGAAACCAGCCGGGGGGCTTGCAATATATGCTTGTGATTTCCTCTGCCGGATTGAGTTCCATCCAGGCAGGCGATTCCTACAATATGAATATTCGCGTGGCGGATTGTGAATTCGCGCAAAAAGCAACGGTATTTCGATTCAACGAAAGAGAAATGCCGAAGACAATTTCCAGTGATTTATTCCGGAGCTGGCAATCGACTGGAATTCCCGATCACATTGCCTTGATGCCGTCCGCCGACACGCGAAGAATTCGTTTGGTTGTTCTCGATGTGGCTTCAGGCTTGACCGGGGCGATTGACATTCCCGTGCTTCCATCGGAAATTGCGAAAGCCATCGCACCCGTTGTGCCTCCAGCGCCTGTCGTAACGACTCCGTACGTGGAATTTCCGGATAAGGCGAAAGGGGCTGCGCAGCCCAAGATAGTTGAGTCCTTGACCTTTCGACTAAATGAGAGCGCGTCGGGGACTCTGAATTGGAAAGGCGATAGTTTGATTTATCAGTTGGCGGGAGACATGCCGCTGGATAAGTCTGCCAATGCGTTTTCCGGCTACGCATTCGGCGGGCGATTCCATTGCCAGGATGGACATTTTGTTCCCGTGGATGCAGCGGATGGCGATCCGGCCCTGCGTTTTACATTTCACAATCACAGCGGGAAAGTGCTTGTCGTGGATTTAAAAGGCGAGCAGCCTGTGTATGTGGGCGATCTCCCTGTCGATCCCAGCGCGCAAACATTTTTTGAGCAGGTTTGGAAGGCGGGCCATTGCCAGGAGTAGTCGGGAATAGTTCGTAGTCATTTTGAGTTCTTGCGCCCGCGGACGCATGCCCGGTACGTCGCAGAAAACCCCCGGGTCTCCAGAGGCGGTGTTTTCTTTTCGTGCAACGAAATTCAAGCTAAAATCAAGGACTGTGAACGCTGCCATCGATATTCGCCTGGGGACTTCCGCCTTCACCGCAGCTGGATGGGAAGGGACCTTTTATCCGGCGGGAATGAAGCCCGCGGATTTTCTCAGCTATTACGCCACGAAATTCGACACCGTGGAAGTAGACAGCACGTTTTACCGCACTCCCGCGGTTTCCACCGTGAAGGGCTGGTACGGGAAAACTCCTTCCGGTTTTTTGTTTGCGGCAAAAGTTCCGCAAATCATCACCCATGAAAAAATGCTCGCGGACTGCGACGAAGAGTTTCATATTTTTCTGAAGACGATGGACAATCTCGGTGAAAAATTAGGTCCATTGCTGTTGCAATTCGGCTATTTCAATAAACAGGTTTTTCCGGGCGTGAATGAATTTCTGGCGCGGCTTGTGCCATTTCTTAAAAAAATTCCAAAGGAATATCGTTTCGCGGTGGAAATTCGCAATAAATATTGGCTCGTTCCTGCCTTTGTCGAGGCGCTCAGAGAGCGCAACATCGCGCTCGCGCTGATCGACCAATCCTGGATGCCGCGCCCAAAACAGCAATTCGCGCGACTCGATCCAATCACCGCGGACTTCGCGTATGTGCGATGGCTCGGCGATCGCAAGGGGATCGAATTGAAGACCAAAATTTGGGACAAGATAATCGTGGATCGAACGGCGGAACTCAGCGAGTGGGTCGATGTGCTCGAAACAGTTCGCGAACGGAAAATTCAAATTCTTGCATTCGCGAATAATCATTACGCGGGTTACGGGCCGGGCACGATTGAAGAGTTTAGAAAACTGTGGCAGCGCGCCACGGCATGAGCCGTCTGTGCGGAAGTATTGGTTCTCAACCAACGTTTAATGTGACAAAGTGCGTTGTTCCATGAGGTCAGGACTCTGCCGATCGGCGGGACGGGTTCTTCGGAGCCACAGGCTTAACAGAGTTGCAGTGGCCGCGCACAATGCGGGAATCGCGCCCGCCTGGAAAATTTCTCGAGGTCCCCAATCCAGCTTCAGCATCACGCCAACCAGCACGGGCCCAACGATCGAACCAATCCTTCCCACACCAAGCGCCCAACCGATACCCGTCGCGCGAATGGATGTGGGGTAGATTGTTGCGCCAATCACGTTCAGGCCGCCCTGCGCAGCCTGCACCGTAAAGCCCAGCACAAAAGTAATCGTCATCGTCAGCGGGAAGGAAACCGAATACGCGAGAGAGCCGATTAGCGCGGCGCTGCACACGAATTCAGCCAGGAGAATTGTGAAAGCGCCACACCGGTTAATCAAAACTCCTTCGACCGCGGAGCCGAGGATGCCGCCGACGCTGAACAAAATTATGGCGGTAATCCCCGCTGAGACAGGCAAACCCCGTTGCCTCAGCAACGCGGGCAGCCAACTCACCACGAAATACAGAATTAGAAGATTCATGAAATAAGGAATCCAGAGCAGGATCGTGCCCGCCGCACGGCCTTCCGTGAACAAGCGAATAACTGGTGCGTTTCTGTGCTTTGCTTGTTGAGGGGAGAGCGAAAGAGGCGCGTCACCCAATTCAGGAGAAATGCGCGAAAGAATTCTTGAAATTTTATTCTGATTCGCTCCGGAGACTTCCAGGTAGCGTACGGATTCGGGCAGAATGGCGATCAGGAGCAGCGCCAGCACGAAGGGCAAAATTCCGCCTGCGTAAAAGACGGATTGCCATCCCCAGCGCGGCAGCATGACGGAACTGATCAGCCCGCCAAGGAGCGCTCCCGCAGGCATCCCGCAAAAAAGAGCTGAGACAAGAACAGCGACCGAACGTTTCGGCGCGTATTCGGACATCAACGCCACGACATTGGACAGCGCGCCGCCCAAACCTAAGCCGGTCACGAATCGAATGGTCCACAACTCGGGAAGAGAAGTAACGCGAGCTGTGAGCATTGCGAATATTCCAAATATCAGGGTGCAGATCACGATCGGCCACTTGCGGCCCCAGCGGTCTGCAATCGGTCCGATCAGCATGGACGAAATCATCAGGCCAAAAAGCGCAGCGCCAAAAACGGGGCCGAAATTTTTCACGGGGATATGCAAAGTTTCTGCCATCGAAGGCGCGAGGAAGCCGATACTCTGCGTATCGAAACCATCGAGCACGACGACCATGGCGCACAGAGCCATCGTCCAAATCTGATAGCGGCTCAACGGACGCTGGTCAATCATTTCGCTAACGGTTGGCGCGCGCTCCATGCAATCTCCCTAAAAACCTGCCTGGTGATTTTGTGTGAGGGCAGAATACTACTGTTTCGATAGGGAATGGTAGCGGTAGTCCTGCTTGTCAAATGGAAGTGTGAGGTTTAGTTTCGGCGGGAGCGAATTTCCGGTGGGGAGAATTTGAAAAAGCCCACCCCTTACAAATGGCGTAAAAGGTGGGCGTCAAAAGCGTCTGACAAAATGAATATCCGGCGGCTTTCAATTAAGGGATGATGGTGACAGCTTCCTTCATCATTCCGAAATTGGCGCTTCCGGCATCCATCGACAGAACTTGCAATTCCAACGGTCCGGCCTCGGTGGCGGGCACATCGGCGTGGAACGTGTTCTGCACTCCGGCATAGGTCATCGGAATTTCCGATTGTACTTTTCCGTCGCGCAGGAGCCGTGCGACCACGTGAATCTTGTTCGCGTCCCACAGGCCGTCAGGCTCCGTGGGGCATCCGCAGGCCATCATGATTGTGGCTTTCACTTCAAAGGGCGATCCGGCTTTTACCTTGGCATCCGGCAGAGGCGAAACCGCGGTCACGATGAAGCCGTGAATCTCCAGCAAAATTCCTTCTCCCAGCACATCTTCGCCGGGCACCAGCAGCATAGTGGTTGATGTGCGTTGCGTGGCTTGTGCGTTGCCGAGCGGCCCTTCGGCAGAAATTTCGACGACCGTCGGTTTATCGATGTGCAGCACGGCCAGATAGCCCGATGCGTCAGGGCTGTTATATACGCTCATGCCGCGCGTGTGCGGTTTTTTCATGATGGCGTCCGTGTCGCCCGTTCCGCCCTGCTGCATTCCTTGCGCGAGGATTTCTCCCGTCGCGACATCTTTTACCGTGATTCGCGCGCCGCCCACGTGCGTACCAATCACTTTGGCATCTCGCGCGACCGCGCGAATCATCACTTTGGTTTCTTTACCGCTCGTTTGGGCAAAGAGCGAGCTGGAGAAAAGCAGAATGGCACAGGTTCCCGCGCTGGATAATGTTCGAACTTTCATTGGCACCCTCCGTGGATGCGACAAAACATATCACATTTTGGGGGTTCGAGGATTAAAGAGGTGCGCCGCCTTACGCGGCGGGTCTGGCGATCCGCGCAATTTTAGTGCGCGGCAAAAGTGCCCGTTTCGTCCCCAAGAACGGGGGACGAAACGGCCTCTACGAAAACCTCAGGATGTATTGGGTTTCGTAGAGGCCGCACGAATTTTGTGCGGGCGGGTTTAGACGATCATTATTAAATATTAATAATTGAAATTTCCTGAAGTGGACGATGCCCAATACGCAAGGGTATGATTTGTGCCGGCTTGGAATTGCATGGTTTTTTCGTGCGCGCGCGGCCAAGGAGAATGTTTTATGAGCGATTTTACGCGTAGAAATTTGTTGGGTGGAGCAGCAGTGGCCGCCGCCGCGGCTGTGTGGAATGAACCCGCGCACGCCCAATATGTATGGCAAAAAAGCGACTGGCAGCAGGCCTCCGAGTTTGAAGCGCTCACGCATTCTCCGCGCCGCATCCGGCAAGTGATTCACAGCTACGCAATCAGCGACGGTCGCTTCCTGAAGAATGCGAAGAATTCGCTCACTGGCCTTCGCTTTGGCGCCGGCATTGCGAACGATCAGATTCAAGTTGTTTGCGCCTTGAATGGTCCCGCAAACATGCTGAATTATACCGATTACGTATGGCAGAAATATCGAATCGGCGAACTGGAAAAGGAAAAAGATCCGATGACGGGCGAGCCAGCGGTGAGAAATTGTTATTACCCGAGCAAGGCTGGCGCGTCTTTAAAATATTCATCGGAAGATCCGAGCAGCCCTGACTCCGCATACCAGGATTTCAGCGTGCAAGGTTTGCAGGCGCGCGGCGTGAAATTTATTAGCTGCCATTCTTCGATTGAAGAGACGGCCCGCGGGATCATTAAACAATTTAATTTGACGGCGCAGCCGGAAGAAGTTGCAAAAGATATTCAGGCGCACGCGCTTCCCGGCGTGATTCTCGTGCCGGCATTGTCGGCTGCCCTTGCCCTGCTGCAAAGCGACGGGCATTACACCTACATGGAAGCGTGAAGGCTCGGCGTGCGGCGCGTCGAAAATTTTTAAAATTGTATTCTTGAAATTTACGAGGCTTTCGTTTTGGCCTCTTCTTCAGCGATAACCCAATCGTTGCAGCGTCCGCCGCGGAAGCGCCAGATGGTCACCCGACCTATCATCCCCGGCAAGCTGTTACAATTTGTATTTGAACTTATTTGCAGGGAAGAAGGATGAAATGAAACCGGACCCGGACCCGTCCTCATTGAACACTTCACGCCGAAAATTCATTCGTAACAGTATGCTGGCCGCAGCAGCAGCCCCAGCTCTAGCAGCTTGGCCGGCGAATGCGGCTCAAGATCCATCCGAACAGCAAGCGTATCCCGAATTTACGGGCCCCGGCGCAAATCCATACTGGAATTCCGTTGGCCCGATCGCCACGTATCCTCAGAAGGCTCCATTAATTCTTCTGACGGATCGTCCGGTGGAACTGGAAACTCCGCGCCATTATTTTCTGTCCACTTTCACGCCTAATGAAGCTTTCTTTGTGCGCTGGCATCTGCAAACGATTCCCAACTCCGTGGACTTGAAAACGTGGCGACTGCATGTGGAAGGAAACGTGGAGCGGCCGCTGCAGTTGAGCTTCCCGGATCTGCTTTCTCGATTCAAAAGCGTAACGCTGCCCGCAGTAAACCAATGCTCCGGCAACAGCCGCAGCCGATTGCAGCCGAGAGTGGCTGGAGGACAGTGGGGCAATGGCGCGATGGGAAATGCGTCGTGGACCGGCGTTAAACTGCGCGAGATTCTCAGCGCCGCTGGAGTAAAAAGTGGCTCGGTGCAATTGCAATTTGAGGGCCTGGACAAAGGTTTGGGCCCCAAAGGTTTTGGCTCAAATCGTTTCATGAAGTCGCTCGATGTAACAAATTCCGTTCTCGACGAATGCATCGTAGCCTATGCGATGAATGATGAGCCGCTGCCGGTGCTCAATGGTTTTCCGGCGCGCCTCATCGTCCCGGGGTACTTCGCAACTTATTGGCTGAAATCTCTTTCCTGGATTCGCGTCCTCGATGCACCGGACGATAATTTCTGGATGAAGGGTGCGTATCGAATCCCAGACACGCCTCGGGGAAACACGACCCCGGAAGAAATGAATTCGGGGAAGGTAAAAACCGTTCCTATCGCCAAAATGCCGCTCCGCTCCTTTCTAATTTCACCGGACGGTTCGAGGAAAATTCCCGCAGGGTTCCCGCTCCGATTGCGAGGTATTGCGTTCAGCGGTTACGGCGGGATTAAAAAAGTAGAAGTGTCCTGCGACAATGGAATTAGCTGGAGCGAAGCCCACATGGAGCAAGACGAGGGAGAATATTCTTTCCGCTCCTGGTCGCTGCAATGGACTCCGAAGAACGCTGGAAAATACCAGATCGCAGTCCGCGCAACCGACACGAAGGGAAATGTACAGCCGGATGAAGGCGTGTGGAACCCCGGCGGCTATCTATGGAATAAAATTGAGCGGCAGGAAATTGTGGTTGGAGAAGCGAGTTAACAGGAGCCAGGAATGCGCAAACGAAAGTGGGTTCTCATCTCGGCTATAGCGCTGCTTGCCATGCTGCTTGGCCAGGGCATTTATGCCGATTTCCGAGCCGGCTATTACAATCCTGCAGGGCCGGAAACCATGCACCAAACTTTGCCTGCTGCAGCTTCCACGGATTCCACGTATGACGCCGGGCAATATCCCATTTACTATCCCGAGCTCGCCGCCGGTGATGGAAAAGAGGATGTCGAAAATAATTGCGAGCTGTGCCACAGCCCGCGCTACATCACCATGCAACCGCCCATGTCGGCTCAAGCGTGGGCAGCTGAAGTGAACAAGATGAGAAATATATACGGCGCGTCTATCCCCGAGGCCACCGCGCAAAAGATTATCAACTATCTTGGAACGCACTACACTCCGGAAACCCGAAAGCGGTAGAATGCCGGATACGGGATCGCAATCTTGCCCTGCCTTGGGAGGATGTCCATGATTCGAGTGATCGCCATCCGCCGCGGTCTAATTGCCGCGGTTACAGTTTCAGCCTTCGGTTTATTGGCTACAAATTCGGTCAGCTATGGCGCGCCGCGATCTCCGCAGGCTGCGGACGCGTCCAAAGCGTGGGTTGCGCCGAATCCTTCCACGATTCCCGCTGGTCCATTAGGTGACAGCATTCGGCTGGGAATGAATGTATTCAACGATACGCCGAAGTATGCGGAGCGTTACGTCGGCAATAAACTGAGCTGCACGCATTGCCACATTGACGGCGGCACGGTTTCGCAGGGAATGCCGATGGTTGGACTTCCTGGAATATTTCCGATGTATCGAGACCGCGAAAAAACCGTGATCACATTCGAGGAACGCATTGAGCAATGCTTTCAGCGCAGCGAATCCGGGCACCGCGTTCCGAACGATGGCCCCGAGATGACTGGCCTCGTTGCGTACACGCAATGGCTGTCCAAGGATCAAGTCACCGGTCGCCCATTTCCGGGACGCGGGCTCGTCAACATTCCTGAGCTGACGGGTGACCCGGCAAACGGGAGCAAAATATTTGGCGAGCAATGCGCCGTTTGTCACGGCGCGGATGGCGCGGGAAAACTTCCCGTTGCACCGGCGCTTTGGGGACCGAACTCGTACAGCGACGGAGCCGGCATGAATCAAATTCCGAAGATGGCGGCGTTTGTGCAACACAACATGCCGCAGAATGCTCCTGACACGCTCACGCCGCAAGAGGCATACGATGTGGCGGCTTTTATTCGCAGCAAGCCGCACACCGTTTTTGTAATGAAAGACCACATGTAGTTGGTTTACGCAAATTGTTCTTGCTCTTACAGGTAAAATTGCGCCTCAATCCAGTAGCTAAGGAATCGGATGAAAATTAAAACGAATTTTATTCGCCTTGCCACGATATGCGCGGGATTGGCAATTGTGGCGGGAACGCTGTCGGTTGCAGGCGTGCGCGCGCAGGATAGTGCGCCCAAGTTTGAAGTGGACCCCCTGTGGCCCAAGCCGCTGCCAAATCTTTGGGTGACTGGCGGCGTGGGCGGCCTGTGCATCGATTCGCACGATCACGTATTTATTCTTAACCGGCGGGACCTCACGGACAACGATCTCGATGCTGGGCGCCAGGCGCCGGTGGTGATTGAGTTCGATTCCATGGGGAACGTCGTGAATTCTTTCGGTGATCCTTCCACAACGCCAAACACGCCGCACGGCTGCACGTTCGATAAGGATAATAATTTGTGGATTACCGGCACGGGCGACGGCATCGTGCAGGAATACTCGCACGACGGCAGCAAACTTCTGCGCCAGATCGGCAAGATGGGCGAGGTCGATTCCTCCGACGGCACGGCTAAAGGGAAACCTCTGAATTCCAGCCACAGTTCATTTTTTAAACCAGCGGGCATCGTGATCGATCCGAAAAATGGCGATGTGTATGTGGCGGATGGGGAAACGGGTGGTGGCAATCACCGCGTCGTGGTATTCGATGCCGAAGGAAATTTCTTGCGACAGTGGGATTTGAACCGCACGGAAACCGAAACCGGGAATGCATTTATCCCCATCCTTCATTGCGTAACCATGGACAACAACGGTTTGGTCTACGTGTGCGATCGGCGTGGGCACCGAGTGCAGGTGTTTGACAAGATGGGTAATTTTCAAAAAAATATTCCCGTCGCGTTCACTCTTGTTTCCAAGCTGCCGCCGGGACCTGAGCACGAAGCAGGCATTCTGGGATCGGCTGTGTGGGTGGGGTTTTCGCGCGATCCTGGACAGAAATATATGTACGTGGTCAATCAGGACGATGAGAGGGTCGACATTCTTGACCACGCCACCGGGAAATTTCTCTCGAGTTTCGCGCGCGTGGGTCGCCAGCCCGGTCAATTGACCTACGCACATTTTCTGGCGGTGGACTCGAAGGGAAATATTTACGTCAGTGAAGTAGGTACAGGAAAGCGTGTGCAGAAATTTAAGCTAGTAAGCGGCAGGTAAGAAATTAGATTTAAGTGGCACAGGTGGAAGCCTATGCCACTTAAATCTACAGATGAAAAAGCTTGATGGCGTTCCCCTTTAAGATGCGGTCGCGCTCAGCGGCGGGAAGTTTGAATTGGTCGAGAACTTCCGTCGGATATTGCACGTCCTGCGCGGCGAAAATATCCGTTCCCACCACAATGCGATCCGTTCCCACCATGGTGACGAGAAACTGAAACGCTTCCGGATAATAAATTAAATAGTCGTAATAGAATCGCCGCAAATAATCGCGGAACGGGTGAGCGAGCGTGACTTGCGGCCCGTTGTAGTGATAGAAAAAATGCTCGATCCTTCCTGCAAGATACGGGAACGCGCCTCCCGCATGCGGCAAAATCATTTCGAGTTTCGGAAATTTATCCACTGTGCCGGACATCATTAATTTTGTTGCGAGAACGGTGTGATCGATGGGCGCGTCGAGCCCTGCCGAGAGATTGATCTTGCCCATGAGGCGGCTGCCTCCGTAACTGTTGGCCTCTCCATCCATCTGGTGAAAAACAATCGGATAGCCCAGTTCCTCAATGCGCGCGAGGACCGGAGCAAAATTGGGATCGATAATGTAGTCGTGCCTCTCCATCGAGTCCGGCAAGTGAACGGCGCGCACGCCCTGCTTCCCGGCAACGCGATTCAATTCCTTCAGCGCCAGTTGAGGATCGCGTATCGGAAGTTCAGCGCCTAAAACAAAACGATCCGGATATTTTTTGCAAGCTTCAATTCCCACATCGTTGATGATCTCCGCGAGATGCGCGCCCTGCTCGGCGGACGTCCACTGCCACGGCATCGAGCCGGAAAGCGTCAGGCAATGCATTTGAACTTCGTGCTCGTCCATCCATTTAATTCGCTTTTCGAGATCGGAATTTAGCGGATTGGGATTGGCGAGCGGTTGCCCCAGATCGGCCAATGCTTTGTTGTAGGCTTCCGGTGACCAGTGCGAGTGGCAATCAATCGCGGCAGGCTTTCCCGGCCCACCCTTGCCGGGATGCGCGTCCCACCAGTCCACGCCTTTTTCTTTTGTTTGCGCGGCAGCGCCTGCGGGCAGCGCGGCCATCATCGCGCCGCCTGCGGCAATTTTCACGAAATCACGTCGTCCAAGTTCAGAACCCGATACCGGTCCGTCCGACTTCTTCATCGCCAATCCTCCTCAATGCAGACTCACGTAACGATCACTTCGATTCTTAATTGTCGCCACTAAACTTGGCATACGGTCCGGCGGCGTAAACGATTTTTCCGCCGACCATTGTGAGAAGCGATTCGATGCTTTCGATCTGATCGAGCGGCGCGGTCATGTAATCTTTTGACAGCACGGCGAGGTCTGCCATTTTTCCGGGTTCGAGCGAGCCTCGCTTGCCTTCATCGAAAGAAAACCACGCGCTGCCAATCGTGTAAGCCCGAAGCGCGTCTTCTCGCGTTGGCGTTTGCTCGGGGCCGCGTCTAGCACCACCCGCGTTTTTGCTGTCGATCAGTAACCAACGCAGCGTCGTAAACGGATTATATGACGCCACTCGATGCGCATCCGTTCCCGCACCCATCGATATGCCAAGCTCCTTGGCGTTTTCCACCGAGGCGGCGTTTGGGCGCTGGATCGTCCAGCCCACGTTCATCGCTTTCATTCGTTTTAAATTTTGCGGAGAAGCATTCGTCAGGTGCGCGACCGACCAGCGCAAATCGGCGATGGGAAATTCCGCATTTACCCGCTCGTAGATCGAAAGTAACGTGTCAGCCGTGTCGTCATTCGGCCAGTGCATGGTGACGGCCATTCTTTTTTGTGCGGCCCAGCGAAGTATCTGGTAATACTTTTCCTGTTCTTCGGCGGTCGAATGATC
>Ga0182024_10020289_pt1 | contig 12160 bp, 6 predicted proteins | sample P32metaG_FD_120480 | JGI IMG/M metagenome (GOLD analysis project Ga0182024, IMG submission 120480) | Permafrost microbial communities from Stordalen Mire, Sweden - P3-2 metaG (Illumina Assembly) | ecosystem: Environmental > Terrestrial > Soil > Wetlands > Permafrost | place: Sweden: Stordalen...
TTGTCTTGTTGCCCGAAAACGTCGAACCCGACACGATGAGGGTACCCGTGCCACCCCAGTCTGCGTTGTCAATGGCGCCTGCGTCGTCGACGGCGGAGACATTGCCCGTGAAACTGGACCTCGTCACGCTGAGAGTGCCCCGGGCGTTGTCCGCGTTGTCGATGGCCCCGGCGCGAGCGGCGACGTTGCCAAAGAACGCCGAGCCCGACACCACGAGACGGCCATTGCCGCGGGTATCGCCGTTGTCGATAGCGCCGCCGTCGCCGTTGATGGCGCTATTGCCCGAAAACGTGGAGCTCGAAACGATTACGCTCCCATGGCCGGACACATCGGCGTTGGCTATAGCGCCGCCATCGTCGTTCTCGGCATAATTGCCCAAGAACGTAGACCCAGACACGATGAGGGTACCGGTCCCGGTGATGTCAGCGTTATCGATTGCGCCCCCATCGGCGTTGGCGAAGTCGTCCAAGAACGTGGAGAGCGACACGCTTACGAAGCCCCCATGAATGTTCTCGATGGCCCCGCCGAGCCCGGTAGCCGTGGTGTTGTCGGCATGTCGGATAGTGACACCTTCGATGTCGACGTGTACTTTTGGACCGATCGTGAGCACTGGCCCGTCGCAGGTCCCGGTCCCACAGCCGGCGGGCTGGCCACGGTTGCCGCCGAGTGTGGGCTGCCTGACGCCGGCAGCCGGACGAATGAACAGCGGCGCCGAGGAGGTTGTGCCCGGGGTGCTAACGGTCCAATTGCCCACGTAAACCCCGCTTTGACCGGAGCTGGCCAGGTCAACGCTGCTTCCTGCTGTGGCCTTGGAGAGTGCCTCGCCGAGCGTGCATTCCTCCGAGGCGTTGCCCGTTTGCGGGCAACTGGTCGGCGACCGGGCCTCTCCGTGGACGTAGGCGTACCACGTTGTTGCCGAAACAGATGCCGGGGAGGCAGGCCCAGCCACCTCCAGGGCCCCGCCCGCGACCACAAACAAAGCGACACCGGCGCCGATGCCGCTTCGCCACCGAGCCCCGCCAGCAAACCGCATGGGCTTACTGTAGACCACCTCTTGATTGTGTGCCGTCGCGAATTATCCGGCGCGAGATCTCCAGCTCTTCGTGCGGGACCGCTTTGGCCACGCGGCTAAAAATTTCTCGAAGCTCGGCAACGGGGAGCTTCGGGTGCCGGTTTTCGTCGAGCAAGCCGTTGCGCTCCTGGCCTGTATCTGTCAGCTGTGTGTAGCAAAATCCACTGATCTGATCGTTCTCACATATCGCATCAACCAGATCCTTGAGCTGAGCCGCGAACTCCGTTGGCGAGGCCACGGTGGCGTAACCGAACCACTCCTCGTCCCGGCTCGGTGCATAACTGAGCCCGCCGAACTCGCTCAGCACGATCGGTTGTCCGCGATCTTCGTCAAAGCGCGGGAGCAGCACTCGCCGCTGCCAACGGCGCCCATTGAGGGACTGGGCGAGTTGTTCACGGTCCCCGTAACGTTCTCGCAACCCAGCGCCCGTCGGGGAGTAGTCATGAATGGTCCAGATGTCGCTTTTTACGTGCTCCCATCCGTCGTTTGAGACAACAGGCCGAGCCGGGTCGACCGCCTTCGTGAGGTGGTACAGCGACAGCGCAAAGTTCGCCTCTTCTTCACGAGCCTCGATGTCGTCGACGCCCCAGCTCTCGTTGAGGGGCACCCATGCAATTATCGAAGGATGGCTGCGATCGCGCTCCAGCACCTCGAGCCACTCCTTGGTCACGCGCTCTACAACCCGGCTCGAGTAGACATATGCGCTCGGCATTTCCGACCAGACGACGATGCCCAATCGGTCAGCCCAATAGAGGAACCGCGGGTCTTCGATCTTTTGGTGGAGCCTTACCCCGTTGAAGCCAAGCTCTTTGATGAGCTCCACCTCCGTGCGAAGCGCCTCAGACGATGGTGCTGCTAAATGTGACTCCGGCCAAAAACCTTGCTCAAGGGCAAGACGAAGGTAAAAGGGGCTCCCGTTCAGGATGAACTTGCCGTCCGCAACTTCGACGCTACGCAGGCCGAAATAGCACCGGACGCGGTCGATATCCTCGCCATCGTCATCGACAAGGCAAACCTCGGCATCGACGAGGTTCGGTTCGTTTGGCGACCACCACAGCTCCTCTATTTCGCGCAGGCCCGGGACCGCGCTGAGAGCGATGTCCAAGTGGCTGTGCGGTTCGAAAAGGCGTGAAGAGTGTTCGGCTATGAGCCGTCCGCTTTGGGACAATCGCGCTCGGACCGTCACAAGGCCCTTTGGCGCGCGGCTGAGCGCGATATCGAAGCCCACCCTGGCATGGCGGAGAGCCGGTTGCCAATGAGTGGAAACGATGTGCAGGCCCGGCACGACCTCCAGCCACACGGACTGCCAGATGCCGCTCGTCCTGCGGTACCAGATACCGTGAGGTTGCTCGGCCCAGGATTGTTTACCCCGCGGCTGCGTCAGGTCTTTTGGTGCGTCCTCCGCTCGTACTACAAGCACCAGATCCCGGCCCGCCTTGGCGGGGCCGGTCACTTCACAGCTAAAAGGAGTGTGGCCCCCTTCATGGCTGCCGACCAGTTGCCCGTCCGCCCAGACCGTCGCCTTGTAATCTACGGCGCCAAAGTGGACCATGAGACGCTTGGGGCCGAGGTCGCCCGGCACACTGACATTGCGCCTGTACCAAAGGACCTCGTGGAACCCGGGGTCGTCTATCCCCGAGGCACTCGATTCCGGTGGGAAGGGCACGCGGATCCTGCGAGTAAACGCTTCGTGCCCAGGACGGTACCAGCCCTCTTGTTCCCCGCGGTCCTCGTCATCGTAGGCGAAGTCCCAAGGCCCGTTGAGGTCGGTCCATTGGTCGCGGACCATCTGCGGCCGAGGGTATTCCCCTTCTAGGGAGGCGGCGCCATCTTCAGGTTCCATTGTCCGCTTCCTCAGTGGCGGTGAGACGTGCCGGGCAGGCCAGGAGCAAGGACGTCCACGGTGCCGTCCGGGACTGTTATCACCTCGGCGACCCGCCGCTGCCACCACTCCCGCCAGGCGGCTTGACGGCGATCGGAGGCTAGTTCGCGCAGGATTTCGCCCTTGCATTCGGCAAACGGGCGGACGTAGGCAGGCCGGACGGCATCGACGACGAGCACATGCCAGCCGAAATTGCTCTCGACAGGGCCGTAGACCCTATGGGGCTCCGCAGAGAAAATGCACTCCTCTAGCGCACCGGCGAGGTGGCCGCGCTCGACCCAGCCGAGATCCCCGCCGCGGGACCGTGTCCCGGCGTCGAGGGACTGCGCTGCAAGGTCGGCAAGTTCGCTCGCGCCAGCTGCCTCCCGGCACGCGCGTTCCGCCTCGTGCCGGTCGCTGAGCAGCACGTGCCGCACCCGCCGTGCCTCCGCGACCCTGTAGCGGTAATTATTGGCCCGATAGCAGCCGAGGGCCTCGAGTTCGCTCGGTGGGCTCAGGCGGAGCTCACCGGCCTCCTGGAGGCAGTCGACCCAATTGTCAGGAGAGCCGGGGCTGGTGACGCCAAGCCGGGCTGCCTCGAGGCCCGCCAACCGGTCCAGGAGAAGGGAACGCGTGCCCCAGGAACGAATGGCCTTGGCCCTGTTCTGTCCCGCCTCCGCACCGATCTCGTCAGGGGTCGGGCAAAGGCCAAGGCGCAAGCCCACCGTGGATGCGGCGAGCTCCACCAGGTACGCAGCAAGTTCTGGCTCCGCCACGACGGTCCCTCCGACCGACCCTAGGACCGCCGCCTGGGCGGCATCGTCAATCACGGTGGCCGGCAGTGGCAGGGTGGGCCGCGGCGACGGACTTCGCGTCGCCCGGGTCGTGGCCCAGGCGGAGCGAGATGGCGGGCGAGTACCAAAGCCTCCCGAAATAAGTGACCTTGAACAACGCCCAGGACTCGAGGTGGCCTTGCCGCGGGCCCCGCACCTCGGTCTCGACCCGCGCCTGTTGACCGGCAGCGAGGTGCACTCCCTGTACCCAGGGGCCGGTCAACGGCCACGTCTCAACCGGGGAAAGCAATTGGACCTCCGCCCTCAGCTCCCCGGCGGTGCGATTGGTCAGGCGAAGGGCAAGAGCCGCGCTCGCCCCGGGCCCTACCACGATCTCGTCGGTCTCTAGGTCTGCCTCGAGCTCTGCTCCCAGCTGGCCGCTCGGGTGGACGAAAGGAGCCGGGGGGGACAGGAGCCCCAACTCGCCGGCGCCCGCTTTGCCGTTGAGCTCTTCAGCCTCCGCCAGCGGGGGTAGTACGTCGACTGTGACCACATCCTCTTGTACCTGACCGCTCCCATCGCTCGCTCTCACGGACAGGAAACGGCGCCCCGGGCGACAATCTTGCGGGGCACGGAACCGGACCGGCACGCGCAGGAAGGCCCCTGGGGACAGCGAGAACAGTTTGCTCGGGGGGTCGACCTCCCAGTCTTCGGGGCCGAGGAGCTCCAGCTCTCCCGAGTACGTCCCTTGAGCGGCGCCCGAAGCGACCTGAGCGATGAACTCCCCTTCGTCACCGGAGCGGACGACGAGCGCCGTAGCCAGCGCGTGGACGGCCAACGCTTGGTTACCCATAGGGGCGGCCCCCTTGTTATGGAGCCAGTACCGGCTGAAAACGGGTTGCGCCGGTTCAGTCGCCAAGGGCTCGGTGGCCTCCAACGAGCCGACCTTCAGCTCTGGCGGGCGAGGAACAACGAGGCGGACTGTTGCCAGTTGCCCGGGCTCCAGGGACACGGCCGCGCCCCGGCTCGGGAGATCTCCGGCAACTAACGGCAAGTCCTGGCCCGGCCCCTCCTCCAGGAGGTTGACCGAGCGCGCCCCCGCCAGGCCAAAACGGCTCTCGAGCGTGACATCGGTGCCATGACCCTCGGCCTCGTACAGGCGAACAGTAAGTTCGGCTCCCTGTTCGGGCACATCGCCGGCGGGGCCGTGCCCGCTCGAGGCCAAGTGGTTGCCCGACGGCTTTACCGCGGCTAGGACGGCCTTGCCAGGCCCTTCCGTCTGGCGAACGCCGAGGAGACGGGCATCGCGGGGCAGCACCCCGGGATGAGGCTTGGCATAGGTCCCTATCAGTGGTCGGTTATATGCCTGCGCTTCCTGCACGCAGCCGGCTTGTCGCCAATCGCCAGGACCGGCCACAAGCGCGTGATCGAACACATGGCTCCAATGTTCGAGCTCGAAGGCCGACCCGTCGGGCGCCGTGCGACGAGGAGGGTCGATCCACACCCCCGACGGCCAGCCGCTACAGGCTCGCAATAGTGAGACATAAAGACTGCCCGACGAGTCGACGGCAAAACCGGGGGTCCCCCTGTTGATGATTGCTACCGTCCAACCGGGTACCTCCTCGCGGTGGGGAACCAGTGAAGCGGGCTGCGCGACACTTATCCGCCCGGTCACTATCTCGGTCGCCAGGTCAGAGGCCGCCACTGCGGTCTTGTTCTCGTCGCTCGCCGCCACCACCAGCACGGGCAGCGCCCGAGCGTCGCGCAGGTCAGCATTTGGCTGCCAGCGCTCGGCCAACGGGCGCGTCGGCGGCACCAGGACACGCGCCCAGCCCTGACGAGCTAGCTGGTCCTCGAGCTCAGCCTTGTAGGCGCGCCCTGCATCTTCCAAGACCGCGGCAACAAATGAGTTTTCCGTCGGGCCTCCGATGGCGATGCGGAAGTCCGGCAAGTTGGAGTCTCCGTGGAGTGCCCCGTAACGGTTCCCCTGCGCCTCCGAACACGTGGCAGTTACTCCTTTTTGGATGAGCGCAACCACGAGTTGACGAGCCCAAGGCGCGGCGCCCTTTCCTGGCGCCGTAACGATCTCGGCTACCCCCACTGCGCGGCGGTGATAGGCGGGGCCGCGCTCGGACGCCTCAACTACCAGGGTGGTGGAAAGGCCGAACCACTCCGCCGCCGGGTTGTCCAGTGTCCACGGCGCCGTGGCCGAGTCGTTGTCGAGCAGGGCATAACCGCGTGCAACCACGGCGTCGCCCACTGCTGAGACCGGCGTAGCCCCTGCCAGGACCGTAGGGAACCGGAGGCGCAGTAACTTGTCCTTGGCCGCCCAACCATGGATCTCCGTGCGCAGCTCGGCGCGGCGGATGCCCCGCCACAGCGTCACAACCTGGCGGTAGTCAAAGCCGTCACTGCCGGCTCCCCCGTCTCCGCCTAGCTCCATCCGGCCGTCGACGACCAAGCGTTCTCCTAGGGCGGAAGTTTCCCGCTGGACGAGCGCCGGGCGGGAGCTGGAACGAGCCGGCTTACCGAACGGCAGCAGGTGCCAGGGCCCTTCGCCGAAAACCGGGTGGTCTGGGTACTCCTGGTAAACGACTAGCTCGTTGGCAACTTCTCCGATCGGGACGAGCTCGAAGCCACTGGCTCGTCCCGTTATGCGGACCAGGCCACCACCCCGAGAGGGTTCGCTGGCGACCTCGAAATACTCATTGGCGATCTCGGCTCCCGGCGCGGGTGCCCAACCGTTCCCCGGCGTAGCGACGGCTGCCCGGTGGCGGAGGCCAAAAGTGCGGTACCCGACCCCGGGCACGTCGGCAGCCAGGAACCGGAGCCGGACGGTGGCGGGGCCCTCAGCGTCTTCGACAAGGACCGGCAATGCCTGCCCGGAAGTACCGGTAACATCTGGGGCCTGCCCAGCCGGCGGGGCGGGCACCTCCAGGCAGACCAGGTCAGAACGGTCTTCGCCTGTGGTATTGGAGACAACGACGGCGATGTCCTCGCCACTTGTGTCGACGGCAGCAACCAACTGTTGCCGGCAATGCTCCTCGACCTGACTGGCCAGTTCGAGGGATTCGCGCCAACCAGCAAGGAGATCCAGGTACACCTGGTCCGACTCCGAGCCGGTGATCCCGTCGTGGTGGGCACCGAAAACCAGTTGACGCCAGGCTTTGTCGAGGGCCCGGTGCGGGACCGCGGCGCCCAGTACGTGGGCAAGAGCGGCCATCGTCTCGGCGTCGGCGAGCTTGCTCTCGGCTAATCTCTGCGCCTGTTTTGTGTCGATGAAAGAAACGTCTTTGCCGGTGTAAATGGGGTTCATGTCGCGGCTTTGGGGCGACGGTGCCACTCCCCGGCGTGAGAGCTGGTCCCGGACCGCAGCAAAGAACTCACGGGGCAGGCCGACCTCGAACCGGGGCCACACGTAACGAGCAGCCCAGGTTTCAGCGATATCGGAGACGAAGCGGCTGGGAGGGGTGTAGTCGGTACCTACCGGCAACAGGGTCACCTGGGTGGCCGACACTTGGGCGAGGTCGCAGAAGAGCTCGTAAGCCCTCCACATCGAGCCTTCCAGCGAAGTTGCCCGCTCGAGCTCCCAGCCGGATGAATAGTGGTTCGGCATGTAGCTCGTAAGAAGCCCGCGGCCGTTCGGGGCGACCCATTCGAACTCGGACGGGAACTGCATCCACGAGGTCGACCCGGTGTGGTGGTGCGGCCCCCACTGATGGAAGGGGCCCCGCGCCCACGCCGCCGAATCCAGCCCGCAATCGGCCATGATGCCCGGGAACTGGGGGTCGTGCCCGAACACATCCAGTTGCCAGGCGCTGCGGGGGTCGGCGCCCATGACGTCGCGTTGGAAGCCGATGCCGTACACCGCCGCGCGAATGGCCGTTTCCGCGCCCGTCAGGTTGGTGTTGGGTTCGTTGTACGTGCCGCCGACAATTTCCAACCGCCCCGCCTCGAGAAGAGCTCTCATTTCTGCTCGGCGGTCCGGGTAGAGGTCCCAGAACGGCTTAAGGTAGTCCACTTCGGCGAGCACGAACTTATAGCGAGGGTCGACGCGCGCCCGTTGCAGGTGCGCCTCCACCAGGACCAGCCCCGTGTGCTGGAACGTTTCGCGCTTGTCCTGCGCCCAGAGCAGTTCGTCCCAGCCCGAGGTGTAGCCGGCCTGGGTGTTCCACCAAACAGGGTCATAGTGAAAGTGGGAGACCATGAGCATGCGCCAACCGGGTTCGCGCACAATCACATCGGCTTCGGCCTCGGCCCGCTCGGAGCCGACTTCGGCCACGGCCCTGACCCTGACCACGCTGCCCGGGCGCTGGTCGGGCCCCACCACCATGGGCACTTCGACTACAACGCCTTCCGGCAGCGGTGGTCGCGGCGTGTACCTCCCGGGGCCGGCGAGCCCAGGGTCGTTGTTAGGAGCCCAGGCCGGCCCGCCCTCCTGACCCGCTCGCTCGGGGCCGAGCTGCCCGCGCCACGGCGTCGCCGCTAGCAACTGCGGTCCCTCGAGGCTGACCGTGGCACTCGTCCCCGCCGGAGCTTCGGCTACGACGACCCTCACCACTTGCGCCAATTGCTCACCGGCAAGGACAAAGCAATAAGTAGAGGAGACGGAGCTGACCCGCATGTACTATCGCCCTCCTTCGAGCTTGCGGCTCCGCTGCTGTGACCCGGGGCCCCCGTAGGGATAGTCAGCCGCCCCCGGGTCGCTAACCCGGTCCAACGTCGCGATCTCTTCCGATGTCAGGTCGAGGTCGGCCGCCCCCAGGTTGTCGTCGAGCTGCTGGACAGTCCGGCAACCCAGGATCACCGAGCTGACCGTGGGCCGGTCCCGCAGCCAGCTCAGCGCCACCTGGGCCATGGAACACCCTCGCCCACGGGCAATCGTGTCCACAGCCTCCAATACTTGCCACGTCCGCTCCTGGGGGCCGCGGCGCCCGTAGGCCTCCACCCCTCGCTCGGGGTCTTCGCCAAGGCGCGTGGCCCCGGTCGGCAGCTGGTCGCGCCGGTACTTGCCGGTCAACCAACCACCTCCGAGCGGGGACCACGGGAGCAGGCCCAGCCCCTCGGCCTTGCAGGCGGGGACTATCTCCCATTCGATTTCGCGCACCAACAAGTTGTACTGCGGCTGGAGGGTAACTGGACGGCTGAGATGAGATGCCTGCGCGACGTCAACTGCTTTTTGGACCTGCCAACCAGTGAAATTCGACAAACCCACATAGCTGACCTTGCCCATTCGCACGGCATCGTCGAGTGCCCGCAGCGTTTCGTCGATAGGCGTGAGGGGGTCAAAGCCGTGGACCTGGTACAAGTCGATGCACTCCACGCCGAGCCGGCGCAGCGACGCGTCGATCGCGCGGCTCAAATGCCGACGGGAGAGCCCGAGGTCGTTGGGGCCAGGCCCCGTCGGGAACCGGCCCTTCGTGGCGATCACCGCCAGCTCGCGGATCTCCGGCGACTGTTTGGCCAGCCAGCGACCGATGATCGACTCCGACCTGGTGCCGCTGTAGACGTCGGCCGTGTCGACCAGGTTCCCGCCCGCCTCGAAGAAGCGGTCAAGCTGAGCATGGCTGATGGCCTCGTCCGATTCGGAACCAAAGGTCATGGTGCCCAGGGCCAGGGTCGAAACGGCGCAACCGCTGGCGCCGAGAGTGCGATAGCGCATCAAAATCGCCTTCCTTCTTTCTCTGTCTTTTCGTGGAGCCACCAGTCAGGTGACGATGTTTTTAAAACGTATGGGCTTGCTTGGAAAACGTCTATCCTTGCCTGTTCCCAGCGCAACCGCTCAAAGCAGTTCAGGGTCGGGCGTCATTGCGTCCCGCACCAGCGAGGCGAGGTCGGCGGTTGCCCGCAGGAACTGGCGTAACGTACGGAGGGTCGGCCCGAACGAGTCCAGGTCTTCCATGGCCAACCCGTCCTCGTCGTACGCTCGGCGAAAGTCTGGGAAACGCCTGGTCAAATCGGCGATTATCGCCGGTGCCACCGGGCGGTCTATCGCTGGCTCTACGGGGATGTCGCTGGCGTTGATGCGCACCTGCCACGCGTGGGGCGGCGAGACAACGACGTCGCCCCCGATGAGCTCGCTCCAGTGGAAATGGTTGCGGAACGCGGCCGAGAGCAGCCGCGCCCGGTACCCCCGCTCCATGAAGATCTGGTATGCCCTTTTGAACACGGCCACGCCAGCCCATTCGAGGTAACCGGGGTCGGTGAGGATGCCCTCTTTGTCTGCCCTCACCTTGAGCCAATCGTCGAGCCTCCCAACCATGATCGTGCAAACCGGTCCCATGCTCGATATGTCTTTGCCTTCCGCCTCCCTGCGGCGCAGTCCCCGCTCGACAGCCTCGGCCACCATGACGGCTTGCGAGACCGTAAAGCTCACTGTGGCGTTGATGCTGATGCCAGAGTAAGTGGCTTCCTCGATGGCGGGTATTCCTGCGGCCGTGGCCGCGATCTTGACAATCATGTTGCTGGCCAACGCGTTGAAACGACCGGCTTGGGCTAGGATCGCTTCGCTGTCGCGGTAATAGCGTGGGTCGGTCTGAATGGAAAGACGACCATTGCGGCCCTTTTCCTCTTGGAAAATAGGGGCCAGGAGGGAGGCGGCGTTCTTGGAGACCTCTTCCACCAGCATCCAAGCAACCTCATCCTCGTTCGCCGTCGGGTTAACCTCGATGAGCTCTTGTAGGCGCGGCATCCAAGTGGACCGTTCGCGCTGGACGATGCTGAGCACGATAACGGGGTTGCAAGTAGCCCCGACGGCACCGTTGTCAATGGCGTAGGCCAATTCCGAAGCGGATGCCGAGTCGTTCCACAAACATGTGGGTGTCGTCTGGGTCATCTCATACAGAGGGCTCTTGTACGCGCCGTTCCTGGTCGTCCCCATTCAGCTCACCTGCCTGTCTCCGATGTCGCTTTGGTGCCGACCCCTGATCGTCGCCGTGGCGGCCGCCGGCGGCTGATAGCCCATTCGGCGTGATATTTCGGCGGCTCCATTGGTCACGAGCTCTACCGCCCGTTCGCCCCCTCCATAACCCAGGATCGCCGACCGCATACCGCCCACCGATAGGGCGGCGTGGACCCGGCCGCTGTGATCGAAGATCGGAGCGCCCACAGAAGTGATCCCCACGGTAACGTCCTCGTCGCTGATGGTATAGCCGAGGTGCCTTGCCTCCTCGAGGAGCGCGACGATGCCCGCCTGGGTGGTCGGCGTCCGAGGTGTGCGCGGCTCGAGCTTCGCCTCGGCGAAATAGTCGTCCCAGTACTCGCGGGGCTCGAAGGCGAGCAGCACGCGCGGGCCTGCACCCAGGTGCAGCGGCAGCGACCCGCCGAGCTGGAGGGCCATCGAGCGGATGTGAACACCCTCGATCCGGTCTATGCACACGGCCTCGTGGTGGCGGCGGACCACGAGGTAGACGGTCTCTTCCAGTTCGGCATGAATAGTGTTCATCACCGCCGCTGCCCGCTCACGCACATCGAACCTCAGGCCGACGAGCGAGCCCAGGCGGAACAGTTCCAGGCCGAGGCGGTAGGTACCAGGTCGGGGCCCCTCCTCTAGGTACCCGAGCACTGCCAGGTCCTGGATGAGCCGGTACACGGTAGGGCGAGGCTCGCCTAGGCGCTGTGCCAGGGAGGCCGGCGTCGAGTCGGGGAACTCGGCCAGTAGCTCCAGCAGGCGAGCCGCCTTTGCCAGCACCTTTATACGCGGCGAACTCATTTTTTACCTCTCACATTGTGAACAAGCGTCCAAATAGTACATTAACCAATGTGACGAGGACTGACCGATGAAAGCGCCTCCCGGCGGCGTCGAAGAGCGGCTCGCCGGAGCTCCGATCTCGTGGGGCGTCTGCGAGGTCCCGGGCTGGGGCATCATGCTGCCGCGCGAGCGGGTCCTTTCGGAGATGCGGGATCTCGGCCTGAAGGCCACCGAGCTCGGTGCCCTCGGCTACCTGGGGGACCAGCCCGGCGAGATCCAAGCTTTGCTGTCGCAGAGCTCCCTGGGCGCGGTCGGTGGCTTCGTGCCTCTGGCCCTCCACGACCCGACGAGGCGGGCGAAGGCGGAGCAGGACGCTGAGTGGGCCGCGCGGCTACTCGGCGGCGCGGGTGGCTCGTACTTTGTCACCGCGGTCGTGGTCGACGAGGCATGGTCCACGCCTTTTGAGCTGGACGCTCGGCAATGGGACGAGGTCGCCGCCCAGCTGGCCCTGGTCGACCAGGTCTGTGCCCGGCACAACCTGCGCCAGGTGCTCCATCCCCACGTCGGTACCCTGGTCGAAAGAGCCGAGCATGTAGAGGAGGTCCTGTCCCGATCGGATGTGTCGTGGTGCCTTGATACCGGCCACCTTGCCATCGGCGGAGTGGACCCCGTTTCGTTCGCGACCGACCATGCCGACCGGGTCCAACTGGTCCATCTGAAAGACGTCGACCTTTCCTTGGCTCCGGCCGTACTGGACCATGAAA
>Ga0182024_10020290_pt1 | contig 12160 bp, 11 predicted proteins | sample P32metaG_FD_120480 | JGI IMG/M metagenome (GOLD analysis project Ga0182024, IMG submission 120480) | Permafrost microbial communities from Stordalen Mire, Sweden - P3-2 metaG (Illumina Assembly) | ecosystem: Environmental > Terrestrial > Soil > Wetlands > Permafrost | place: Sweden: Stordalen...
CCGGCGGCGCGCGAGGCGAATTCGACGCCCGGTTCGATACGCCGCTATCGAAACAGAATCTGATTCTGGGACCGGTGCTCTCGTCGAACTTGGGATTGGCACATGCCACGCTCATCACGCCGAAGGATCCGGCGCGTTCGATGATTTTGCAGCGGATGAAGCGGCGCCAGGATGTGTTCAACATGCCCCCGCTGGCAACCCAAGTAGTGGACCAGCAAGCACTCGCCGCGCTGGAGGAGTGGATCATGCGGTTGCCAAAGTAGCAGGCACTCTCCGAGTGCCGTGGCGCGAGGCCCAAGCAATTTCGTGGAGAGGATCATGCCAATGACAATACTATTCCGTCGTTCACTGTTGATTGTTTTCCTCGTCTTCGCTGGTATTTGCGCAGCGCGCGGCGACGATGGCGCGAAGCCGTCGCGCATCCGCGTCTCTGAAGTCACTATTCATGGCGACATGGATTGCTTCAAGATTGAAACCGCGAGCGCCACGTATGTATACGGCAAGAAGGGGGCCGGTTTCGCGAGCATTTTCGATTCCGCCGGACGAGATTGGATCTCCTATCGACCGAGCGGCAACTCCAAGGGCGAATACCACGGGCTTCCCAAGTGCGGCCAGCCAACCAAGTTTTTCCATTGCGGTTATGGCTACCGCCAATATAAGACCAGCAACGTCTTCGAGAGCAAAGTCAGCATCCAAGATGCCGAACACGTTCGTATTTCGTCTGAAACACTCGACAAGAAATCGGCCTGCACCTGGGATTTCTATCCGACTCATTCGACCATGACCCTGTTGCGGATCGATCTGCCGACCTTCTGGTTTCTCTACGAAGGGACGCCGGGCGGCCAGCTCGAACCCGACAAGGATTTCGTCATCCGCCCCGACGGCCGCAAGACGACGCTGGCCGAGCCGTGGTCGGAAGTCGTTCCTTGGGTCTGTTTCGGGGCCGGTGAAAATCCGATCGGCTTCGTCTGCATCAATCACCAGGAGCCCGAGAAGGGCCAAACTGATTCCTACGTTTCGTGGCCATTCGTCAAGGAGAAGGATGGCTCGTTTCAAGATATGACCGTGTTCGGCTTTGGCCGGAAAGGATACAAGGAACTGATCCAGCACATCCCGGACCTGAAGCACCTCCCAGCGCGCTACAGCATCGGGTTCGTCGAAAAGGCCGACGTTGCATCGGCAAAAGCATTGTATGAGAAGATCCGCCCAACGCCCGTGAAGTGAAAATACCGCTTCAATGCCGAACCACGAAACGCATCCATGAATCACGAAACTGCCGGCGACGCGTCGCTGATTCGAATTGCCGCCGGCGATGGGCTTGTCGTCGTCGACGTGCAGAACGACTTTTTGCCCGGCGGCGCTTTGGCCGTGCCAGGCGGCGATCGTGTCGTGCCGGTGTTGAATCGCTATTTGGCCTTGTTCAACGAGCGATCGCTGCCGATTTTTGCGACGCGCGATTGGCATCCGGCGAATCATTGCTCGTTTCAAGACCACGGGGGCCCGTGGCCACCGCATTGCGTGGCGAACACGCCGGGCGCGGCATTCGCGCCCGCGCTTGCGCTGCCGCCCGCCACGGTCGTGGTCTCGAAGGGAACGGATGCTCGGAAAGAGGCTTATTCCGGGTTTCAAGGGACCGATCTGGCCGAGCGGCTTCGCGCCACGGGCGCGAGGCGACTGTTTGTCGGCGGTCTGGCGACGGAATTCTGCGTGCGCGCGACCGTGACCGATGCGATCTCGGAAGGCTTCTCGGTTTGCTTGCTGCTGGACGCGATTCAGGCTCTCGAGATCAAGCCGGGCGATGCTCGTCGATCCGAGCAGGAAATGATCGAACGAGGAGCCGTCGCGCTTCGCTGGGAAGATATTGCATGATCGAACCGAAAGCCGACGCATTGCTGACCGACTTGTATCAATTGACCATGCTTCAGGCCTACATCGAAGCAGATCAACACGAGACGGCGGTGTTCGAATTGTTCATGCGAAAACTGCCGCCGGCGCGAAATTTCCTCGTCGCGGCCGGATTGGAGCAGGTGCTGCAATTCTTGGAGAATCTGCGATTCCAGCCCGACGAACTCGAGTGGCTGGCAAACTGCGGCCGCTTCAAACCAAAGTTGCTGGATTACTTGCAGCAGTTTCACTTCACCGGCGCCGTTCATGCGATGCCGGAAGGAACCGTTTTCTTTCCCGACGAGCCCATTCTGCGAGTGACGGCGCCCATTGCCGAAGCGCAGCTTGTCGAATCGCGTATCATCAACCTGCTTCATTTCCAAACGTTGATCGCGTCGAAGGCGGCACGATCGGTGTTAGTGGCGCCGGGCAAAACGCTCGTCGATTTCGGCATGAGGCGAGCCCACGGCGCGGAAGCGGCGCTGCTGGCGGCGCGGGCCGCGTATCTGGCCGGGTTTTCCGGCACGGCCACCGTGCTGGCCGGCGCGCTTTGGAATGTGCCGCTCTACGGCACGATGGCTCACTCGTTCATTCAATTGCACCGCGACGAGAGCGAGGCCTTCGAGGATTTTGCCCGAGCAAATCCGGGCAACGTCGTGCTACTGCTCGACACTTACGACACCGAAGCTGCCGCGGAGAAAGTGTCTCGCCTGGCGAAGAGGTTGAAGAACGACGGGATCAACGTGCTGGGCGTGCGCCTCGATAGTGGCGATTTGGGCGAACATGCCCGGCGGGTGCGGCGGATTCTCGACACCGCGAATCTTACCGATCTGACGATCTTCGCCAGCGGCAATCTCGACGAATACTCCGTGGCAAAACTGGTTGCCTCGCAAGCACCGTTCGACGGCTTTGGAATCGGAACACGGCTCGACGCTTCCGCGGATGTTCCCTACCTCGACTGCGTTTACAAGATTCAAGAGTATGCGGGTAGGCCGTTGCGAAAGCGCTCCGAAGGAAAGGCGACATGGCCCGGTCGAAAGCAAGTTTTCCGATCCTTCGACGATGATGGCCGGATGGGCCGCGATGTCGTGTCGCTAGAAACCGAGGCGGAGCCGGGCGAGCCGCTGCTGAAATTGGTGATGGAGCACGGCCGGCGAATTGAGCCGCCCGTGGAACTGGACGCCGCGCGTCGCGTCGCGGCCGAAAATCTTGCACGGTTGCCCGCCTCATTGCGATCGTTGGAGCCGGCCAATGCATACGACGTGAAAATCAGCCCGGCCATTCAAGAGTTGGCGAATGCCGTCGATCTGGCGACAAACCACGCCGAGCGCTTCTAAACGCTACAGCGGCCGTTTACTTCTTCATTGCCGCGGTTTGCACCGCTTGCTTCGGCCCCGCCAGCGAAATCGACACATTGCCAGGAATGTAATCGACGTAGCCGATCATCATCTCGTCCCACGTCTGATCACCCCAGCCGATTGTCTTGGCCGGATCGGGATTCGCCGGATTGTCGGCCGAGTTGTCGTAATGGGCGACGCACTGCAGCCGCGTCCCTTTGGGAAGATGGATCGGCTCAGCGCAGCGGTAGTTGCTCTGCCAAGCAAAACTATATCGCGGCACGGATAGCAAGGTCTCGCTTCGGCCGTCGGAATAGATGGCCCGATAGAGAAAATCCTTGCCCCGCAGATGCATGTGCGGCATGAACGACAGAATCGTCACGTCGCCGGGCAATTTCATTTCCGATTCGACTTGGAAATTGGCGTCGCCCGCCGGAATCAGAAAACGATGGTTGCCGATGCCGTGCGTGGCGACATTATATTTCGGCGGTTCCTTCCCCTTGCAAAAAACGAGACCCAATTGCGAACGGTCTTGTTCCACTTTGCCCGTCGGCGTGTAATGGACCTGCCAGACGATCGTCGCGCCGGCGGGAATTCGGCGGCCGACGCCGGGCGGCAATATCAGCGCCATATCGCCCGGCGCGGTGCCAGCGATCCATTGGTCGTTGACCCGCTGCTTGCCCCCTTTCGGATCGCGGTAGAAGGCGATGATGTGATGGACGGCGGCCCGATTGCCCGGCCGCGCTTCCGCCGCCTGAATCCAAACGTCCTCCTTGAAATTCGTCGGCGTCTCGAAATACCGATAGGGAACCGTGCCGGTCGCCGGGACCGTCACTTCCTCGGGAAGCTCGAACACCACGTCGGGCTTGCCGAGTGTCCAACCTTCGCTGAATTCGCGCCGCGCCGGCAACTGGCTCGTGTCGCCCAACGGCGTGCCTTGATCGATCCAGCCCACGAGCGTGTCGATCTGATCTTGCGAAAGCCGGCGGTCGTTCGAAAACTTGCCGTATCGCGCGTCGGCGTACCACGGCGGCATGCGGCGTTCCAGCACGACTTGCTTGATCATCTCCGACCAATGGACGGCCGCGTCGGGTTCGAGCAGCGAAAACGGCGCCGCGGCGCCCGGACGGTGGCAGGTTTGACATTTCTCCTGCAGGATTCGCGCGACTTGGTTGCAATACGTGATCTTTCCGGTCGCGGAATCCGATTCGCGGCGGGTGATCGCACAGCCTTGGGCCGAGGTGCTCGGAACTGAAATCTCTCTGTGGTCGAGCAACTCGTCGAGCGCGATCTCCAGATCGTTCCGCTTGGCCGTGTCGCGGTGGTAGTCGTAGCCGTAGCGATCGTCGATGCGGCCGTGGTAGCGAATCACGCTCCGCGCATCGAGCACGAAAGCCTCCGCCGTGCGCTCCGCCCCGACGGATTGCAAAACCTGTTGGTCTCGGTCGTACAACGCCGGCAGCGTCAGCTTGAATTGCTTCTGATGCGCGGCGATCGTTTCCGCCGTGTCGCTCGGGCTCGAATAGATCGCCAGGAATTGAACCGAGCGATCGGCAAACTTCTTGGCCAATTCTTGAGCGATCGGCAGATATTGGTTTGCGACCGGGCACTCGGTGCTGACGAACACCAACACCACCGCTCGCTTTTCCGAAAAGTCAGCGAGCGATTGCGTCTCGCCGGCGGCATCCTTGAGCACGAAATTCGGAACGCGGCGGCCGACCGGCCCCGGCGCTGCATGCTTCGCCGCCGGCTGCTCCGCCGACAGCTTGCCAAGAGAAAAAATCGCTAGCGCGACGAACGCCAGTCCGAGGGCGAACCCGAGTCTGCCTCTGGCTCGCGGCGATAGCGTCGGGTCGGTTCCGTGATACACCATCGTTGAGAATCCTTGTGACTGAAAAACAGACAGCACCGCCCATCATGCTACTCGACTACGAAGCCCGTGCCAAAGCCGGCCGACCAATCGCTGTCGCTTAGCTTGCGGAAATTGTGGTGCGGGCGTCTCGCCTGCGCTGCGCTGGCGAGACGCCTGCACCACAGATTAGGCGACGGTCCGGCCAATTGCCAGGGATCAAGACCGGGGTTTTCCCGGGCCAACCCTGCGATGTTCCCCTAGGCAACCGCAGAGGAAATGGGCGGCCAGTGCACCCAAATCATGCATTGCAATCGTCGGCATCGTCAACCGAATCCGACCAATTTTGGCGCGATTGGACGGTTTTCCGGGTAAAAACTGGCATCAACCGAATCGAATTTAGAGCAGGCGGTTGCATGGCACAGAAAATGCTAAATGTCGCGGCCAGTTGGCTGGCAAATTTGTAGGCTCTCGTGGATAAGGAAATCGTTCGCATGGTGGCACCAGGAAAAGAGGCAGGGGTGGTGGCTTTGGGACAGGCTCGCTTGGCAGCTTGCCCCTATTATGTTCTGCGATCCGTGATGTGCGACTTTCAGCATGGAATCCTAACCTTGCGAGGAGAATTGCCTACATTCTTCCACAAGCAAATGGCCCAAGAGGCGGTGTGCGGTTTGGTCGGAGTGAGCCAGGTTGTAAACCAGATCGAAGTCGCCTCGCTCGCGAATGGCTAGGTTCCGTGCCACCCGCCGGGGGGCTTTGCCGGTCAACGTTGACCGCCCCTGTCTCTTCTCGCCAGGATTGAGCGCCGTTGGATGATTTTCAGCCAACATGCGCCTTCTTTATCCGCCAGCCGCCAATGGCTCCGACCCAACAGACGGCTTCGAGGCCGATCACGCCAAATTCTTTCGCTTCGCTCGCGCCACGAGTGATATGATTGAAGGCGGGGGATGTTGCCAGCAGGGCCGACAGGGCTAAACGCTGGCCGTGCGATCGGTTCCGGCGATTGCGAGGTTTCCATGAAGACGTTGGCGGCGATGATCGCTTGCCTGTCGTTGACGTGCATCGCGGGATGTCAATCCCGGCCGACGGCCGAAGTCGACGCCGTCAATGCACGCTTTCAAGCCGAACAGGCGAGGGGTGTTGAGTTGAAGCAACGCGCGGAGGACGCCGTTGCCGCGAAGGCCGATACGGAGAAGCATGTCGTCGAACTGTCCACGGCGCTCGAAGCCGCCAAGAAACAGCTCGCCGACGAGAAGCACAGCGTCGAAATGCTGCACGGCCAACTGGCCGAGGCGCAAAAAGCGGCGTCGGCAGCGGAAGAACGAAGTCGGCAGGCCGTGGCCGATAGTGATCTGCTCAAGGCGCGGCTCGGGCAGCGCGGCACTTTGCGAACCATCGACGACATCGTGCCTCTCAATGCCACGGTTCCCGAGGAAATCCGTAACGCATTTCGCAATGCGCTTGCCTTTCGGGCCAATCAAGTCCGCTCGATGGAAATCGAAATCCGCGACACGCCTTCCAAGGCCGATGCGAAGCTGATGCGGACTCGGCTCGAGAAACTCAGGTCGTCGCCTCTGACGCCCCCGGATCTGGTTCCGTCGGATCTCACGCTGGGACAGATCGGCCCACTCGAAATCGCCGACCATCTGCGCGTCGACGAAATTGTCGACGACACGACCCTCGTCGTGACACCGATCAAAATCGATCCAAGCATCAGTCCGCAGATCACGGTGCCGGGATCGGCCGCGATTGGATCGACCTTCGTTCGCGAAGAGGGCAACCCGATCGCGATTCACGGTTTTCCGACGAAAGGGTCCGTCACTGGAGCCAAGATCACCGAGTTGCCCGGCCTGTATTTCGTCGAGAAGACGCAGCGCTACGGCTCGCGAACAATCTTCGTTCTCGCGCCCGTCGACGCCAATAAGCTCCGGGCCTATTTTGCTCGGCTTCAGATGGAATTGCGAACGTCGACAGAATCGGAGCCGCGCGACAGTGCCGCCGGCGCGGGCAAGTAGTAAATTTGGCTCGGAAAAGCATCGAGAATCTAACGGCCACCCGTCCTCGCCCCCGAGCGCGGAGGCGAACGGTCCGGCTTCCGCCGTTTGAATTAACGGCCGATCATCTTCGCGATGATGAAAATAATGAACGCGCCAAACAGTCCGCCGCCTCCCAGAAGATAAATCAGGGAATATCCGGCAGCGGCGACGGGCAGGGTCATTGCGATAATCGGCATGGTAAAACTCCTTTAGGGAGGGTTAGAGAAAACTTAGGCAAATATTGATTTAACGGCCAGTTGCCTTGTCGATCGTCTGCTTCGTCTTCTCGGCAACCTTCTCGACGGCCTCCTTGGCCTTGCCGACCGCCTGATCCGTTTTGCCTTCTCGGCGCAAGCGGTCATCGTCGGTGATCGCTCCAGCGGCCTCTTTCACTCGGCCCTTGATTTCGTCGGTTTTTCCGGACATGGTAAAACTCCTTGTCCATTGACAATTGCAGGATTGGATTCGGAAAAGCAATCCCCCATGAAGCAAACGGCGCGCCATTAGCGCAAGTGCTGAATTTAAGGCGGGATCCGCTGGAAAACCATCGTTGACTGCGCGATATGCGCGGCAAGCGACCGCACTTGGTGGCCAGAAACACAACGAAACTGCGAAACCGAAGAAGAGCGATCCAGCGCAAACATGTTACGAACCGCGAATGCCCACGACGATCGCCGCCGCTCGTCTGCAGCGATCTCGAATCTCGGACCATTTGCCGCCGGCGATGTCCTCTTTTTTGGCGATCGAAGTCGCACCGACCGCGACGACCATCTCGGTCCGCAGATAGAGGGCCAGATTGTCCAACGTCACTCCGCTTGAAGGCATGAAGCGCACGTCGAGATGAGCATACGGCGCGGTCATCGCCTGGATCGTTGCAACGCCGCCGAGAGGCTCGGACGGGAAGAATTTCAGCAGATTGCATTCGAGCGCCATGGCGCGTTCGATCTCGCTCGGCGTGCAAATTCCCGGCACGAACGGCAGCCCCGAATGACTGGCTTGCTCGACGATTTCAGGATTCAATCCCGGCGCAACGCCGAATTGCGCGCCCGCGCCGATCGCCGCGCGAAGATTCTCCGAGGTCACCACCGTGCCAGCGCCGACGAGCATTTCCGGCCGCGCACGACGAATCGTCGCAATTACGTCGGCCGCCGCCGCCGTGCGAAACGTGATTTCCACCAGCGGCAGCCCACCTTCCGCGAGCGCATCGGCCAGCGGAATCGCCACGCCGAGCGACTCGACGGTCACCACCGGAACAATACCGTAGCGAACGATCGCTTGAAAAACGCTTTGCGTCTGGCTCATTGTTCGTTCAATCACCACTCGCCGCTCACCTGATTCCGGAATTCATTGAACCGAACGTAGTTCAGATGTCGGTACAGTTCGGAATCGGCCAGTAGATCGATGTGGCTGCCGTCGCCATGAAGCTTCCCTTGATGGAACAGGAGAATTCGCTCGACGGCCCGTAGCGTCGGCAGCCGTCGGCCCAACACGATCACCGTGCGTCCGGCGATCGCCCGCTCCGCCGCTGCCGCCAGTTGCTCTCCCATGGCCGAATCGAATTCCTGCTTCCACTCACCCAAGATAATGACCGCCGGATTACGCAGCACGACCCGCGTCCAGCCGAGAATCATTTGCTCGGCCGGCGAAAGATGGAAACCATGCGGGCCGATGATCGTCTCGAAGCCCTGCGGCAAATGCTGAATGAATTCGTAGGCATGGGCTTGCCGGGCGGCGTCGGCCACTTCGATCGGCGAAATATGGGGATCGCCGCAATTCAGATTCTCCACCACGGTACCGGTCACCAAGATGCGATCCGGCAGCAGCAGCGTCACCAGTCCACGCACCGACGCCAACGTCGAGCGGCCGATGTCCTGGCCATCGAAAAGAATCCGGCCTGCCGTCGGATCGTAGAATCGCGACAACAAGCCGGCCACGGCCAGCGGCGTCTCGTGATCGGAGGCGAGGATTGCGGTGCGGCTTCCGCAGGGAATCGTAAAAGAGACGTTGTCCAGCAGCCGATGACCGCGAACATCGGCCAATGTCACGTCGGCCATCGCCAAATCGTGAGTCGGCCGCGGCTGGGGCTTGGCCTCGGGCACTTGTCCGACCGCCGGCTGCCGTTCCAAATAGGCCATGATTTCGGCGGCGGCTGGCTCGGCTTTCGACAGCGCGAGCGACAATTGCCGTAGCGTCCAAATTGGTAAGAGGGTGGCCAACAAGGCGTTGCTCATCAGAACCGTGCCGGAGAGCGACAGCCGCGGCGGGTCGGCCAGCACATTCCATCCGCAGACCAGCATGCTAAGTCCCGCGCCGACCAGAATGAAAACCGTGACGCTGGAGCCATTTCCGGCTCGGCTCGTATGCTGACGAACCGAAGCCGCATGAGCCTGATTCAATCGCGCATCGAACGACGGTCCGGTCCGGTCAGCGGCCGGAGCAAAATTGGCCAATAGCCGGACCTGGTGAAGATCCTCGACCAAGGTGGTCTGTTGCTGGGCGGCTCGATCGCCCCAATAAACCTCGCGTCGTTGCGAACGGTTCCGAAGGTCGTTGAAGATAACCCAACTAAGTGCGGCCAGCAAAATCACCGCCAGCGCCAGCCAAGGGTGAACCCACAGCGCCACGCCCGTCAATAGCACCAAGAGTAACACCGCATGAGGCATCGCGCGATACCAGGCGACCAATCCGGCCGCCAGAGTTTCGATTCGCTCGACGAACAGTTCGACCGCGTTGTGCTTTTGTCCCAGCAGCAAATCGCCGGCCCCCAACCGTGTCGATTGCTGAAACAATTCGTGCCGCAATCGGCGAGCGCCGTCGCGGGCCGCCGTTTGAGCCCAGCGCTCCAATCCGTATCGCGACAGGCCATAAAGCAGCGCCAAACACCAGCCGACGACGATCAGAGCGAGCAGGCAATTCGAATTCTTCCGCAGCGCATGCCAATGGTCGTAATACCATTCCGCGATCGAGCCCAGGGCCGTGCCGCGCAGCCGCCACACTAGCGGCAGCAAGCCCCGGTTGCTGTAAACAAGCGTCGTCCCGACGACGTCGGGGTCGCCAGCCTTCAGTGGCACCTTGGCTTGGTCGCCGGGCGAGATTTCCAGCGTGCCATGCGTCACGAGCAGATCAGCGAGCGCGGATAGCAGTATCAGCAGCAGGATAAGAATCACTGCCGCCGCAATGCTAGCGACCGCCAATCGCAGCTTCGATGCGCGACGGGAAGAACCGAAACGCCGGGCGCGGTGGAACGAAGTCCAGCCTAAATTCTGCATTGCTCACCACCGGATGCCGCGGACTCGACGATTCAGAAAAGCAAAACGAAAGCAAGATAAAAGCCGGTCAAACATACCGGAGAACGATTTGGCTACCCCTCTGTCATTTTGCTTGGAGCCACGCCATCAAGCAATGGAAGCGCACCAGGTTCGCTCAGGGAAACTTGCGGCACACAAGGGCAAAAGGACCAATCATGCCAAATCGCGGTCTTCGAACAGCGTCAGACCGACGAGCATGGCCACCGTGCTATAAAGGAGACAATAAGCGCCGGCCCAAGCCAGATAGACCAGCGGAATCGCGGTGTCGGTGGCCACGGCCGCCTCGCTTTCGAAATGATCCAATACCGGCAGCACGGCCGCAAACAATTGCCCGGTGAAATTGATGAATCCATAGGGATCGGTCGCATTCGAGACCACCAGCATCGGCACCAAATGCCCCAACACATACACCGAGCAACAAACGATCAGCCCGGCCAAAGCCAACAGCCGCGTCGATAAAGCCACGCTCAACGCCGAAAGCACTACCGCCTCGAAAAACGCCAGTACCAGCACCGGCACCGACGTGATCATCGCCTGATAACATTCGATCCAATTCGGTTCGAGCTTGGCCGATTCGCGGGCGTCGTAAACTACCTTGTAGGAAACCGTCAGCAGGAACACCGAACCGAGGATCAAGAACAATAGCGCCACCGGCAGCACGATCCCCACGAACTTGCCGATCAGAAACTGCCGCCGCCCGATCGGCTTCGACAACACCGTCATGGCCGTGCGGCCTTCGAGTTCGCCGGAAACCGATTCGCTCGCCGCCCACAGCGCGATGATGACCGAGAGAATCTTGATCAGCGTGACGTCGCTCGATTTGAGCATCTTCACGTCTTCGCCGAACGTGTTGCCAGGAATATAGATGACCACCAAAAGCGCGAAGGCGCCGACGACGGCCACGATCTGAAAGAGCGGCTGAACGGTCACCTCGCGCGCCGTCGCCAGCGCCACCGCCGCGATCTTCGGCGCCACCGCTTTGAACAGCAGGAACAACAGCACGAGGCCCACCAAAGCCGCGGCCGTCTGCGGCACGGTCTGCACCGCCGGAAACTCTTCCGTGACAAGGCCGGTAAACTGCAAATGGGCCGGATCGTCGCTCAAATTGCGAATGCTCATCACCGACGAATCGGTCGAGTCGCCATAGAACAAATTGTTTTCGCTCGTGGCTTTCGACCAGTCGTACGGCTCGCCGGCGGTGATTTCAATGGACCCTTGTTGCGCCTGCTTGATGATCCCGTATTGCATCAATGAAATCTTCACATCCTTGTCGCTGACGATGTGAAGCGTCTTTAGCTCCGCGGGACGGATATCCAGCGAAACTTGCTGTTCCTGGGCTTTGGGAGCGATCGTTTCGTGTACGTCGAGCGAACCGGCTCGCGGGAGTCGAGTGATCGACCGGAATAAGTCTTTGACCGGCACGACAGGCGAAGAGACCAACGCAATCGCCGCCAATATCGCGGCGAGAATCAGCACCGGCCGCAAGAAACCTTCGCGCAAAGCGTCTTTGAGAAAATCGGCCGCCGTCCGCGATGACAAAACCGCCACGAGGTAGCCAAGGGCCAGAACGCACAACCCGGCCGCCGCGCCGACGCCCAATAGCCAGGGCGGCGTCAGCCACGTCCCCAATGCGCCGAACAAAATCCCCCCGCCAATCGCCATACCGATTCACCTGATTTATCCGAGGAACCCGTTGAAAGAGGGGGCTGGCTCCGAGCGCTCGTTCGGTATTGCGTTACACCGTGC
>Ga0182024_10020291_pt1 | contig 12160 bp, 8 predicted proteins | sample P32metaG_FD_120480 | JGI IMG/M metagenome (GOLD analysis project Ga0182024, IMG submission 120480) | Permafrost microbial communities from Stordalen Mire, Sweden - P3-2 metaG (Illumina Assembly) | ecosystem: Environmental > Terrestrial > Soil > Wetlands > Permafrost | place: Sweden: Stordalen...
AGGATAAGGCATCGGTAGATCGATTGTGTTAGCTGCAGCCGCTGGTGGAGCCGCAGCTCATGCATCGGTAACAGCTGCCGTTGCGGACCATGATGGCCCCGCAGGTATGGCAACTGGGTGCGTCACCCATGTCGAGATACTCCTTCATGGCGTCGGCCGCATGAAAGATTGGGGCGCCTTTACGGGTTTCGGGCATTCCATAAATTCCGCGGTCTTCCATGCTTCCGCTGGCACCGCCCTGACCAGGAGAGCCAGCTTCGGGCAGGATGCCGCTGCTCGGCGGCTTGGTTTCATACCTCACTTCGTATCTCCCCACTTCACTCGGCGTCTCATCCGCCAGGCCAGGCGCAGCGGTCAGTTGCGTGCCCGCTGCCAAGCCGGAGAACAAGCTCAGTTGATGTCCGGAAAGGAACCGCAACTGGAGCCAGCGGAAGATGTAATCCATGATCGACTTGGCGAAGCCAATCTGCTCGTTGCCCGTCCAGCCTGAGGGCTCAAAGCGGGTGTGGGCGAATTTCTCGCACAGAACCTTGAGCGGAACACCGTGCTGGAGTGAGAGCGAGACCGCGGTGGCAAAGGAGTCCATCAGTCCGGAGACGGTTGACCCCTCCTTGGCCATCTTGATGAAGATCTCACCCGGTTGACCGTTGGGGTAAAGGCCGACGGTGATGTAGCCTTCATGGCCGGCAATGGAGAATTTATGGGTGAGTGAAGGGCGCTCCTCCGGCAGGCGATGACGGACAGCGCGGGGCGGACCCTGCGTTGCCTCGGGATCCTCGCGTAGCGCGGCGGCCTGGCCCAGGGTGACCGCGTTGGCGATGGACGCGGAAAAGGCCTTGGCGGCAGTCACGACCGCGTTGGCAGTGACCTCGAGCCGGGCCGAGACCTTGTCTTCCAGCACCCGCAGATCGTCGCCGATGGAGGTGGTGTCTCCCTGCGCCATGGCGGCGAGAACGCGGTTGGCGGCAGCGCTGACGGCCACATCGGCGGTGGTCTCCGCACCCAGTGCATTCTTGATGACCTTGGCCTTGTTGCCATCGGAGACGTTGAGCGGTTGCGCACCTTTGGATCCGTCGCGGTAGACGGCAACTGCTTTAAGGCCCAGACGCCAGGCCTCGGTGTAGGCCTGAATAATATCGTCCAGGGTCGCGTCGTGGGGCAGGTTGACGGTCTTCGATATGGCTCCAGACAGAAACGGCTGGGCCGCGGCCATCATCTTGATATGGCCCGAGGAGTGGATAGAGCGGGTTCCTTTGCTGGGCTTGAAGCTGCAATCAAACACCGCGAGATGCTCGGGCTTGATGCCGGGCGCCCCTTCGATGGTCCCGGTAGAGTCGATGTAGCTGACAATCGAATCGACCTGGGGATTGGTGTAGCCGAGTTTGAACAGCGCCACCGGCACGGTATTGTTGACGATTTTGATCATTCCCCCGCCGACCAGCTTCTTGTACTTGATCAGCGCGAGATCTGGCTCGATGCCGGTGGTGTCGCAGTCCATCATGAAGCCGATGGTGCCGGTGGGAGCCAGCACCGTCACCTGCGAGTTGCGGTAGCCGTGCTGCTCGCCGTGAGCCAGGGCTTGGTCCCAGCAATCCTTGCTGGCCGCAATGAGCGAGGCAAGCTGAGGGGTGGTGAAGGGCTCGGACGAGTTCATGTGGCCGATTTTGTTTACTTCGGCACGGTGCATGCGGATGACGTCGAGGAAGGGCTCACGGTTGACGTAGAAGCCGGGGCACGCGCCTCCGCGCTGCGCCAAGCCGCCGTCAGCGTACTGAGCCTGCTGGCAAAGCGCGGTGGCGGAAACCAGCGCTGGAGCCTTCTCGGCCAACACGGAGGACTGTAAATAGGACTGGCCGCACATGATGGCAGTAAGAGCGGCAGCAAAATCTCTGCCCGCGTCGCTGTCATAAGGCAGACCCATGGCCATAAGCAGGGCACCGAGGTTGGCGTAACCGAGCCCCAACGGCCGGTAGTCGTGGGAATTGCGGACAATCGATTCGGTCGGGTAGCCGGCGTTGTCCACCAGGATGTCCATGGCGGTAATCATGATGTCGATGGCATGGCGATAGGCCTCGACGTCAAAGGCGGCCGCCGGGGTGACGAACTTGAGCAGATTGAAACTGGCCAAGTTGCACGCCGAGTCATCCAGGAACATGTACTCAGAGCAAGGGTTCGAGGCGTTGATACGACCCGAGTTCTTCGACGTGTGCCATTTGTTGATGGTGGTGTCGTACTGCATGCCAGGGTCGCCGCATTGCCAGGTAGCTTCGGCGATCTTGCGCATGAGGTCGCGGGCCTTGTAGACCCTGGCCGGTTCGCCACCCTTGACCTTGCGCGTGGTGAAATCCTGATCCCGCTCGACGGCGCGCATGAAGTCGTCGTTCACGCGAACGGAGTTGTTGGCATTCTGGAAAAAGATGGAGCTGTAGGCTTCTGAGTCTGGACCGGAGCCGTCATAGCCGGCCTGCATCAACGTCCAGGCTTTGAGCTCCTCCTTGGCCTTGCACTCGATGAAGTCCTCGATATCCGGGTGGTCGACATTGAGAATGACCATCTTGGCCGCACGGCGGGTCTTGCCGCCGGACTTGATGACGCCGGCAAAGGCATCGAACCCGCGCATAAAGCTGAGCGGACCGCTGGCAGTGCCGCCGCCAGAGAGGGTTTCCATCGATCCGCGGATGCTGGAAAGATTGGTCCCGGTACCGGATCCCCACTTGAAGAGCATGCCCTCAGTTTTGGCCAGGGTCAGGATGGAATCGAGCGAATCGTCCACCGAGTTGATGAAGCAAGCCGAGCACTGCGGACGGCGATAGCCGGTGGCGGAGAACTCGACGGCGCAGGTATGGGAGTTCCAATGCCAGTTCTGGGCATCGGAATTGGGCTCCAGCCGCTCGCAGCCGACGTTGAACCAGACGGGCGAGTTGAAGGCTACTTTCTGCGTCAGCAGCAGATGGACCAGTTCGTCATGGAAGACAGCCGCGTCTTCCGGAGTGGCAAAATAGCCCCCCGCGATCCCCCAATCGCGGATGGTTTCTGCCACCCGGGCGACTAATTGGCGCACGCCGGTTTCGCGAGCGCCAAACTCACCCTGCGGAGTGCCTACGTGACCATGCAGGTATTTGGAAGCGACGATGTTGGTTGCGGTCATCGACCAATCCGCGGGAACCTCGACGTCTTTTTGCTCGAAGATCGTCCCTCCGGTAGCGTCGGTGATGGAAGCGGTGCGGCGCTCCCACGAAACCTCGCTGTAGGGCGAAATGCCGGGCTTGGAGAACATGCGGGTGCAGTGCACGCCGGTTGTGGGTTCAGGCTTTGGCACGGAGTGGCTATAGTGGGCGGCCCAGCCGTTTGCGGCGGCGGAAGTTGCGGAATTGGTGGCCTCAGCCATAATTCTCCTCACAATTTTTGGAATTGACAGAAAAGCCGTCCCCGGGCGCTCGTAGCTGGCGCCTTCAACCAGGGGTAAGACCGGCCTTCCTGGAACTACTGACCAACCCAGGCTTTGGCGACAAAAACATCCAACTAGCGGCGAACCGTTCGATCAAAGTAAAGCCGTGAGATGCGAAAGTACCGCTCTCCATGGCGTGTGTCAAGCCAGAACCACTACATCTAGTAGTTTATATGCATATCCCCCCACCTGTATTCCCAAAGCCGAACAACCGGCTGTGGAGAACGCGGGAAGGCCAATCTGGGGGCGGGTTTGGCCTTCGAATCTCATTCACTCCGTTTTGCCCAGGGTGCTTCCCCGTTTTCGGCCCTTTACCCTTCAGAAAAACGTACCTCAGGGGCTGAAGCCCTCTCCGGTTAGGTTCGGGTGCGGCACGGCTAAAAGCCGTGCCCTTCGTCCTGAGTTTCCCGCGGCATTCAAGAGCCGTACTCTTCAGGGGTGGGCACCCGGCGCATCGTGGTGACGGACCAAAACGCCTGAATTCAAGGCTACGCCCGGCTGGGGGATCCAACAAGGCGGAGATAGGGTATGTCGCTAGCGAGAGCTGTGGAAGGCGTGGATAAGGAGGGACGTTCCCGTGGCGACCAGGCTTCGCTCAAGGTCATGAACGAAGCCTGGGTCGAGTTTAGGTGGTGGCCGATTTGCCTTTGAATAGGCGATAGATCGCCAAAAGGATGATTGCGCCTACCAGGGACATGAAGAAGCCGGCGCGCTGACCCTCACGATAGAGACCCACATGGCTGCCGATAAACGTAGCCAGCAGGGCACCGGCGACGCCGATCAACATGGTGATGAAAATGCCACCGGGGTCTTTTCCGGGCATGATGAACTTCGCCAGCGCCCCGACGATCAGGCCGATGATTGCTTCCCACAATAGGTGAAACATAACGTGCCTCCTGACTTGCCTGGAACGTGCACACTGACAGCCAGTAAGGCCGCGTGCAAAGGTTCTTGCACGCGGCCAACGGGGTATCCCGGTTCTAGCCCGGTGCTATTTGCCGGACAGGTTCTGGGGCGACTTTCTGTTCAGAGTTCCCAGCAACTTGGCGGCGGACGGCGGGGGCGGTACCGCTTTGTCGAAGACAATTGCTTCGGCAGTTACATCTTTGCCGTAAAGCTTCTTGTTGCCGTCGTTGTCAGGACGCAAAGTGGAACCGGACAGTGAGATTCCGGCGAAAAGCCCTCGCGCGCGCGAGTACGAAAGGATCTCCGCCCGCATGGTCACATCCGTTTCAGCAGAGGCGTTGCGGCCGACCGGACCGGCTGCCGCGGAGGCGTCTCCACCAATCTTGACCTTGCTCTTGAGGATGTTCGCGGCCGAGGTCGGGCTCATGAGCAGGAGCACGAAATCCGTGGCCTGGCCACCCAGTTGGAACCCGAAGCTCGCCCCTTCAAGAGCCATCATGGATGGCGCACTCCAGGGACCGCGAAAGTGCCTGCCACTGCGGCAAGTCAACACCCCACGGCCGTAGCTGCCCCCGACAATGAAGGCGGCCTTGAGCACGGAAGGTAGTACGACTACGCAGTCCGCTTTGTCGATTACGCTTTGCGGAATATCGTCGGGAACGTTCATGATCTCGGAAACTACCGTGCCCGCCGCCATGACTCGATCCGCTTCCTTGTCCTGCCCAAAAACGGGCAGAACCATCAGGCCCATAAGGCTTAGTGCCACTACTGTTCTTTTCATGCTCTCTCCTTGAGGCTTATCTCGACACCATTGCAGCAATACAGCATTGCCTGCGCTTGAACCCGGAAACGAATACGGAGTTAACTCCTCGGGTAGCCGCTCAGCATACTATACAAGTTCTCTTTGACAATCAATCGTTGTTGCTCACACTTGCTTTGATGCGAACGCCGTTGATCGAACCGCTAAGCCCCGCATACGATCGGTCCAGCCCCGGAAATCCAGACCCGAACCTACGAGGAAGCAGGGCTTATTGAGGAATCGCGTCTCCACCACGACCAGGCCATCCGAGCACCGAAGCCGTGCTTGCATGCCGCTTGTTACCGCTCTTTTCATGGCTCTGGGCATGGCTCCGGCTCTTCAGAGCGCGGCACAGAGCACGAAAACTCCAACGGTCACCATTGCGGGCAGTCAATTTATGCGCGATGGCAAGCCGTACCAGATTATCTCTGGGGCGATCCACTATCCTCGCGTGCCCCGTGAATATTGGCGTGACCGTCTGCGCAAGGCCCATGCGATGGGCTTGAACACGGTAGAGACCTATGCTTTCTGGAACCTGCATGAGCCACGGGAGGGGGTTTTCGACTTCAGCGGTAACAACGACATCGCCGCATTCGTGCGCATGGCTCAGGACGAGGGACTTAACGTAATCGTGCGGCCGGGTCCGTACATCTGCGCGGAATGGGAGGCCGGCGGACTACCGGCCTGGCTATTTGCCGATAACAGGATAAAGCTCCGCACCCGGGACGCACGCTTTCTTGCCGCGACAGACCATTACCTGATGCGGCTGGGGCGGGAGCTGGCGCCTCTACAAGCCGCGCATGGCGGCCCGATCATCGCGGTGCAGGTCGAGAACGAGTATGGAACATACGGTAACGACCGGCTGTATATGGAGCAGATTCGGCAGTCGCTCGTCCGCGCCGGCTTTGGGGACTCGATCCTATTTACCTCCGATGGAGCCAAGTACATGGTGCACGACGCGTTACCGGGAGTTCTGCCGGTCATCAATTTCGGTCCCGGCCAGGCGGAAAGGGCCTATGCGACGCGGTTCCTCGCCATGCTGTACCTGGCGTCGACGATGGGGCCGTTTCACTTCGAGCAGCCGTGGATGACGGGCGAATACTGGGCTGGCTGGTATGACGCCTGGGGTGGTGAGCATGCAAAGACGGACGCCGTGCTACAGGCCAAGGAACTGGACTGGATGCTGGGCCAGGGATATTCGGTCAATCTCTACATGTTTCACGGCGGAACCAGCTTCGGATTTATGAATGGCGCCAATTATGGCGAAAGCGGCTACTTTCCCCTGCTAACGAGCTACGACTACGATGCTGCGCTGGACGAGGCGGGGAGGCCCACCAAAAAGTTTTACCTGTTCCGCGATGTCATTCAGCGCCGCACGGGGATCACGCCACCTGCTTTGCCTGCCCCGTTGCCAATCGCCGGCATTGCAGGTTTTCAACTGACGGAATCGGCTCCTCTGTGGAGCAATCTGCCCGCTCCGATGACTGTGGAGCATCCCCGTTCGATGGAAACCTTTGGCCAGGGTTACGGTTACATTCTTTACCGCACGGAATTGACTGGACCGGTTGCGGGCCGGCTGGTGGTAGACGATTTGCGGGATTTCGCCGCCGTTTATCTGGACCACAAGCTGCAGGGCACGCTCGATCGCCGCCTGAAGCAGACGCAACTGGATATCTCTGTGCCGCCGGGGCCGGTGACGTTGGACATTCTGGTCGAGAATACGGGCCGCATTAACTATGGGCCGCGGTTGCAGGACGGCCAGGCAGGCATCACCCGGTCGGTCTCGCTCGCGGGACACGAGTTGTCAGGCTGGCAGGTTTATTCCCTACCGATGACCGGCCCGGAGGAATTGAAGGGCTGGCAGACGAGAGTCCTCCCGGGGCCGGCTTTTCATCGTGGGACATTCACCATTGCATCTGTTGCCGATACGTATCTTGACGTCAGCAGGTTGGGCAAGGGTTTTGTGTGGGTCAATGGTCACAATCTCGGACGTGTTTGGAGCATTGGTCCGCAACAGTCGTTGTTTCTACCTGCGCCTTGGTTACAGAAGGGCGTGAATCTCGTGGTGGTTTTTGACTTTACAGACGTCAACGCGCCGCAACTTCGTGGGGTGGTCAATCCGATCTGGTCTAAGTAGCCGCCTTCGCGGTTCGAGTCGAAAATCGGTCCTGCCGAGAGTGCTCAAAAGCATTTGGTGGGCTTCGCCCAACTTTTTCGTCCCACGTATCCGGATTTCCTGCCCGGGGCGCCACCAACACCTGCGTGTGCGGCTTTCATTAAGGAAAGCCGCATGAAGTTCGCCAACGCCAACAAGCTCGACAGGAAATCCGGAGTACGCTGGGGCGAACGTGGGGCACCCGTCCAGGGGTCCAGGGTTGTTTTGAGCTCTGGCGTCAGCGGCGCGAATTACTGAAACCGCAGATCTCTCCACTACGCTGCGCTCCGGTCCCACGGCACGCCGGGGCCACCAATCTCAACAGGAAATCCGGGGTAGCGTAGTGGAGAGATCTGCGGTTTTTCAATTGTCAAGTCTGACTTTTAGCGGCGGTAGACCACTCCGCCTTTCATCACGAAGGAGACTCGCTTGAGCACGCTGATGTCGTCGAGGGGGTTGCCGGGTACGGCGATGATGTCGGCATCGTAGCCTGGCTTGAGCGCGCCTAGTTCGCGGTCCCAGTCAAGCAGCTTTGCGCCGTTGAGCAAATCAGCTTTTAGCACGTCGAGCGGCTTCATTCCGTATTGCACCATCAGCTCGAACTCGCGCGCCTGGGTGCCGTGGGGAAAGGGTCCTACATCGGAGCCCACCGCCATGGGCACACCGTGCTCCAGCTGGCGGTGAAACTCCTGCGCGTGATAGTCGAGGAGTTGGTGCTCTCGCGCCGCCCCCTCAGGCGAGCTGGCGTGGGCGGCAAAATATTCCTGAATGGTAAAAGTCGGAACGGCGTAGATCTGCTTTTCGCGCATCAGGCGCATGGTCTCGTCGCTCAGCTGGTCAGCATGGTCGATCGAGGCCACTCCCGCCTGGGCGGCGTACAGGGCGCCCGGCTCGCCTTCACAATGCACGGCGACGCGAGTATACAGGCGTCCGGTTTCGGCGACGGCCTGCGCCAATTGCGGCTCGGAGTACTGAACGATGGAATGAAACTGGCCGTCCTTAAAGAAGTCTCGGCCGGTCTCATAAATTTTGATGAAGTCCGCCCCGTCCTTGATTTGCTGGCGAATGACGGCCACCAGCTCGTCGCCGGCGTTGGCGTAGGTGGCATTGGGGAGCACGTGCTGTTCGGGGTTGTAGTGAAGGGCGTCTTCGTGGCCGCCCAGAATGTTGATGGCGTTCCCGCTGACACGCATGCGCGGTCCCGGGATTTGTCCCTGGTCAATGGCATCGCGGACGGCGGAGTCTGCCGGCCCCGCGCCTTCGGTACCCATATCGCGCTCGGCAGTAAAGCCGGCCAGAAGGTCGGCCCTGGCGGCCAGAGTAGCGGTGATCACTCGCTGGGGCACCGACTCCGAAACGGTTTGAAGATCTTCCGCTCCGGGGTGGAGGAACAGATGTACGTGAGCGTCGATCAGGCCAGGCATCAGGGTGGTGTCGCCGAGATCGATGGTCTCCGCTCCAGTGGGATGGGCGACGGAGGAGCCGGCGGCAACGATCTTCCCGCCTTCGACCAGGACCTCACCGGGGGTGAGAATACGACCCGCTTCCACATCAAGAAGACGAGCGGCATGGAGAACGACAGGGTGAGATGGGGGCGGAGCCTGCGCCGAGGCATGAGGCCCGAGCGCGATGCCGGCTGAAAATCCAATCAGGATGCGGAGCAGGTTTCGGATGGCCAAGATGGTTTGCAGAATATCAGCAGATCCGGTCTGGGCGTTGTTTTCGTATTACTATTGGGTCAAATTATGCGGCTGCGCAGAAAGATCCGCGAGGTTACTTATAACTTCGACGATCTGCGCGACCTTTTGGCCAAGGCCAGCCCCTACCGCTCGGGGGACGCGCTGGCAGGGATCGCCGCCGAGTCCGACGAACAGCGTGCCGCGGCGCAAATGACGCTGGCCGACCTTCCCTTGCGTGCGTTTCTGCAGCATGCGCTGGTGCCCTATGAGAGCGACGAAGTCAGCCGGCTGATTGTCGATACTCACGATGCGGCTGCCTTTGCTCCGGTCGCGACATTCACGGTGGGAGATTTTCGCGATTGGTTGCTTTCCGATGCCGCGTCCGGCGCGGCGCTGGCAGCGTTAGGACCCGGTTTAACGCCGGAAATGGTTGCGGCTGTCAGCAAGTTGATGCGGATCCAGGACCTGGTCCTGGTGGCGCGCAAGATACGGGTGGTGACGCAGTTCAGGACTACGGTGGGCTTGCCGGGGAGGCTCTCGACCCGCCTGCAGCCGAATCATCCCGTGGACGACCCTGCCGGCATCGCTGCGGCCATGGTCGATGGCCTCTTACTGGGCTCAGGGGATGCAGTGATCGGGATCAATCCCGCGTCGGACAATGTGAACACGGTGCAGACGCTGCTCAAATTGATCGACCATGTGCGCCAGAAGTATGCCATCCCGGTGCAGAGCTGTGTGCTGGCCCATGTCTCGACCCTGATGGTAGCGCTCGAACAGGGCGCACCGGTCGACCTGGTTTTTCAATCCATCGCCGGCACGGAAGCCGCTAACCATTCGTTTGGGGTGAACCTGTCGCTGCTGGATGAAGCCTGCGCGGCGGCGCGGGCACTCAAGCGCGGGACCCTGGGCGATAACGTGATGTATTTCGAAACCGGACAAGGCAGCGCGCTATCCGCCGATGCCCATCATGGAGTTGATCAGCAAACCTGCGAGGCACGAGCCTACGCCGTTGCCCGGCGCTACCGGCCAATGCTGGTCAATACCGTGGTGGGCTTTATCGGGCCGGAATATTTGTACGATGGCAAACAAATTATTCGCGCTGGCCTGGAAGACCATTTTTGCGGCAAATTGCTGGGGCTACCCATGGGTTGTGATGTTTGCTACACCAATCACGCTGAAGCCGACCAGGACGACATGGATGTGCTGCTGACACTGCTCGGCACCGCCGGCGTGAACTACATTATGGGGGTGCCCGGAGCCGACGATGTGATGCTCCACTATCAAAGCACCTCGTTTCACGATGCGCTGTACCTGCGGCGGGTGCTGGGTCTCAGGCCGGCGCCGGAGTTTGAGGCCTGGCTGCACAGTGATGAGCGGTTTCGGTTGAATGTACCGGCGTTTCTCGCATAGCTGATGTTTGCTAAACGGAATCAAAAGACGAACCAGGTCCAGCCTGTTCAGGATCTGACGCTGGCAGAGATGTCACACGCAGCGCGAGAAGCATTGCGCAGTTATACCCCTGCGCGGCTGGGACTCGAACGCACCGGTGTGAGCCTGGCGACACGTCCCCTGCTCGACTTTCAGCTGGCGCACGCGCGGGCGCGCGACGCAGTGCATGCGGCCATCGACGTGCGTATGTTGTGCGATGAACTGCGGCGGTCCGAATTGCCGTCTCTGGCACTGGAAAGCAAGGCCAGGGACCGGAGCACCTATCTCCGGCGGCCGGACCTGGGCCGGGCGCTGAGCGAGGATTCGGCGGCGCTGCTGACGCCCGGGGAATACGACGTTGTCTTCGTGATCGCGGATGGGCTGTCAGCCTTGGCCGTGGAGCGGCACGCGCTCCGTTTGATGCGAGAGATCTTGCCCTTGATTGCTGGTTGGCGGCTGGCGCCGGTATGTGTGGTGGAGCAGGGTCGCGTCGCCATAGGGGACGCGATTGGCGAGGCACTGCACGCGCCTTTGGCCGTGGTGCTGATAGGGGAGAGGCCGGGGTTGAGCTCCCCCGACTCTCTCGGGGTCTACATTACCTGGGAGCCGCGGCGGGGCAGGAAAGATTCGGAGCGGAATTGCATCTCGAACGTACGGGAAGAGGGATTGGGGTACGCGGCGGCAGCGAACCGATTGCACTACTACATGCAAGAATCGTCGCGGCGCCACATGACTGGGATTGGACTCAAAGACCCTGCCGAGGATATGGCCGGGTTGCTCTAGTGGAGGCGGCAAGAGATTGCGCCACTCTTCAGGGGTGCGAACCGCCGGGTGATTTTATTGAGTTTACGTGTGGGCTGAATTTTAGGCCGGATTCGATTGGCCTTTAATAGGAGGATCCCAGGTCTCAAAAGCGAGACCTGGGGCACCCTTCGCGTGTTCAGGGCTGAATAGGTTTGGGGCTGGGCGAACTTTCCCCCACCCTTCGAAAAACCATCTTTAGAGTCATCCGTCACTCGGCCTTGGTCGGCAGGCTTGCCCATAGATAGGTTCGGAAAAAGTCCAGCACACGCTGGTTAGCCGACTCTATTGCTTTGCTGCTAAAAGCGTGGCCCTCGTCGGGATAAAATCCTGCTTCGCAGGTGAAGTCTTTGAGCTCGCAGAGGCGGACGAGCTGGCGGGCGTTGACGATCGGGACCTGCTTATCCTGCTCGCCGTGAAGGATGAGAAGAGGAGGCAGGCTTTGCACCTGGGAAAAAAATTGGTTAGGGAGAAGGCCCGACCATTCCGCGATGGCATCGATGCCCAGTTTGCGAGAACCGGCCAGCAACGCGACCGAGGCTCCGACGCCTTGTCCGATAAGCGCAATTCTCCTGGCCCTCTGGACCGGGCGGGAGTGTAGATCGACGACGATGTCCTCGACCGCCTGGCCCCAACGCCGATAATTCGCGGGGGTCGGTTCGACGGTGGGCGTGACCGTCAGGTAGTCGACCAGAAATACACGAAAACCGTGTTCGGCAAAGAACCGGGCTTCCATCCGGCCAAACGCGAGATCGGAAGGGCCCGACCCACGCAAAAAGACAATCGTCGCGGTGGCGTCCTGAGCGTCATAAACCGCGCAGGAGACGGCTTTGCCATGGCTCATGAAGGTGGCATACTCCACCGGGAGTGTTTGGGCCTGGACGGCAGCGGCAGCCAACCAGAAAAGCGCAAACGCAACCACCCGGGGGAAACGCATCTTAGAG
>Ga0182024_10020292_pt1 | contig 12160 bp, 11 predicted proteins | sample P32metaG_FD_120480 | JGI IMG/M metagenome (GOLD analysis project Ga0182024, IMG submission 120480) | Permafrost microbial communities from Stordalen Mire, Sweden - P3-2 metaG (Illumina Assembly) | ecosystem: Environmental > Terrestrial > Soil > Wetlands > Permafrost | place: Sweden: Stordalen...
CAGATCGGCAGCTATGTCGGACTGATCCCGTGCGAGGACTCCAGTGCTGGCCATCAACGGCTGGGACACATCACCAAGCAAGGCAGCTCTCTGCTGCGTTTCTTGCTGGGAGAAGCAGCGCAAGCCGCAGCGCGTTGGGATGCGGACTGGAGACGACGGTACATGCATCTGGCGCTGCGCCGCATTCTGACGGTTAGGTTCTGTCGTTCAACATGGGATGTGGAGATTCTGTAAGGTTTCGGATTGCCGATGACTGGGACCGGTCTCGCTTCCACAATCTCCGAAGGACTGTACCGTTCGCGATTCGATTCATCCCCGCCATACACCTTGACTAACATCGCGTAATCCACGTTGCTACCGAAGGTGTAGTCAACCGCATTCACATAAGGCCGGAATCCGTCAGTGGTCAATTGCACGCGGCTTGCGATGCGGGATTCCAAATCTTTCATAAGCCAATAGGCGTTCTCTGCGTTTCGCGTTCCCACCACGAATGACGGAATTAGTTTCGTCTCTGAGTCAATTGCGATGAAAACATATTGTTCACCCATCGTAGTTTCGTCGTGTCGCGAAGGGTCTAGGTTTTTTTGGCGCACTTGGACGAATCCGTGCATTTCATCCACTTGAATGAAACGCGATTGGATATTCCGCATCTTTTCATCTAATAACCTCTGGCAACGCTCCCCGGCCCGCAGGAGCACGCGCAGCACGGTCTTGTGCTCCACGCCCACCAAACGGGCCGTAGAGCGTACAGAGCAACCTTCCACCAACGAATTCAGGATTTGGGCTTGTTTCTCAATCGGTAGGACGTTCATTTCGGCTTGCCTTTTCCGCGAGGCAGGCCGACAATTCGTTTGGGTTCGGCATGCGGCTAACCCCGCTTGCTGGATTTGGCCCCGCTCTCAGTTCGCTGCTGAGGCGGGGCTTTTGTTTGACTGGCCCATTCTATGCTTGCTGCAGAAAGCATGTCAACTGCTACTTAGAAAGCACTTGCTTTACTTTCTGGTTACGCATACACTCCTGGGTATGGATGCCAAAGACGAAAGCCCCGATATTCAATCTCTCGGCGGCAAGGCTCGCGCCGAACGATTGACCCCCGAAGAAAAGTCTGCGATCGCTCAAGACGCTGCCGAGGCCCGGTGGAGCAAGGTCGCAGAGGAAAAGGGCGTTCTCCGGCTGCCTAGAGCTACGCACCAAGGGGAACTGCCGATAGGAAATATCCGTATTCAATGTGCAGTGCTAGAAGATCGCACGCGTGTTATCACGCAGCGAGGTATGTTTGTTGCTCTAGGGATGAACAAAAACCCCACCAAAGGCCAATCCAATGCGATCGATAATCGCCCTGGTTTTTTGTCGGCAAACAACCTTAACCCCTTTATTTCTGAAGATTTAAGACGATCGTGGAACCCTATACCTTTCAGGCTGCCGAAAGGCTCGGGAGGATACAAAGGAAACATCGCTTTCGGTTATCGGGCCGAACTACTGCCTTTAGTTTGTAATGCCTACCTCGACGCGAATGATGCGGGAAAGATAAAGCGTGGGAAACGGGGTCAAGAACACATCGTACAGGCTTGCAAGATTCTTAGCCGTGGCCTAGGGATTGTTGGAATTGTGGCCCTTGTCGATGAGGCTACAGGGTATCAAGAGATACGCGATCGCCTCGCCCTACAAGAGATTTTGCAGAAGTATATTTCTGGCGCACTCTTTGAATGGACAAAAACATTTCCTCTCGAATTCTACAAAGAGATATTTCGATTAAAGGGTTGGACTTGGAATAACGGAAAGATGTCGAAAGCGATCGGCTCGATCACCAAGGACCTCGTTTATTCACGTCTCGCACCAGGGGTCTTGGATGAACTGCAACGCAAAAATCCGCCGAATGAGGCTGGCAATAGAAAATACCGCCATCATCAATGGCTAACGAGAGAAGTCGGCCATCCGGCTCTTAGTCGCAGGCTGTACGAATTGATCGGCATGGCACGGCCTTACAGCCCCGGCGAATGGGACAAGTACTACCATCTCATACAGAGAATTTTCCCTAAATTGAATTCTACGCTTCTGCTCCCTTACGATGAGGATTCTCAATAGTGACCAATTGGCAGCCCTATCTTTCTAGGCCGCCACCAACCATAAAGATCAAATGACACCACTACCCAAAATCTGAATAACTTGACATCACTCTATATTTCTGCAAACATCGAAACATCGTAATGACGTCAAATAAGAAAAACACAGAGCAGGTTGCTAAATATGCTGATATGTTCTCGGCGCTGGGGACGGAGCCGCGACTCCGAATAATGCAATTGCTGTTATCGGCGCATCCAGACGGACTTGTGGTCGGCGAGATTCAGGCTGAGTTGGACATTCCGAACTCGACCCTGTCTCACCACTTAGACAAACTCAAGAACGAAGACCTCGTGCTGGTGCGCCGGGAAAGTACATTTTTGCACTACAGGGCAAACACCGAAGCCCTCCAGGAATTGTTGCAATTCCTCTACGCAGAATGCTGCACCAGAAATAAGGCTCTAAAACCGCAGGACATTGTCCATCTGTGCAAATAGGAGGCCCGATATGAATGACACAAACATACGAGACGTCGTCAAAGAAAAATATGGGCAGGCGGCTCTACGTGTGCATAGCGGCGGAAGTTCCTGCTGTGGGGCCTCTGCAGCCCTAGGCTCGTGTTGCGACCCAATTACCTCCAACCTCTATGACGTTTCTCAGGCAGACCAAGTCCCTACGGAGGCCATATTGGCTTCGCTGGGGTGTGGGAATCCGACCGCATTGGCGGAGTTAAATCCTGGAGACGTTGTACTCGATCTGGGGTCCGGCGGTGGTATCGATGTCCTCCTTTCAGCTCGACGGGTTGGTCCTAGCGGCAAGGCATACGGTCTCGACATGACCGATGAAATGCTTGCTCTGGCGAACGAGAACAAACAGAAGGCTGGAGCCGAAAATGTCGAATTCCTCAAGGGGGAAATCGAACACATTCCGCTGCCTGACAAATCAGTGGATGTCATCATCTCGAACTGCGTAATCAATCTCTCAGCGGACAAAGATCGCGTGCTTCGGGAAGCCTTTCGCGTACTGAAGCCTGGCGGTCGCCTGGCCGTATCCGATGTTGTCACTCGCGGCGAAATAAAGCCCGAAATCCGCAAGAGTGTTCTGCTGTGGGTAGGCTGCATTGCGGGGGCACTCGAAGAAAAGGAATACCGCAATAAGTTGGCGGATGCGGGATTTCAGCGAGTTGAGATCGAACCGACTCGCATTTATCGCGTCGAGGATGCCCGCGAATTCCTGGCGCATGAAGGGGTAAATGTAGACGCTCTGGCCGTCGAGGTGGATGGCAAGTTCATGAGTGCCTTTATTCGTGCCGTCAAACCGTTCAGCTCACAAAATGAGGCTTGCTGCGAACCGTCGTGCTGCCCACCGAACGAGTCCTCCAAGAGGTGACATAAATGCAAGGACGTTACAATGTTCTTTTCCTCTGCACCGGGAATTCCGCCCGCTCTATCATGGCTGAGGCGATCCTGAATCAGAAAGGCAAACCTTTCTTGACGGCGTACAGCGCGGGAAGCCATCCGACTGGCGTGGTTCGTCCCGAAGCGCTCAGACAGCTTGAGCTTGCGCATCTGCCCACGAATGGCCTCCGCAACAAGGATTGGGCTGAGTTCGCAAAGCTAGGTGCTCCGAAGATGAACTTTGTCTTCACCGTTTGCGATAATGCGGCAAAAGAAGTGTGTCCAATCTGGCCTGGCCAGCCCATGACCGCGCATTGGGGTGTGCCCGATCCTGCCGCAGTGGCGGGCACGCCTGAACAAATAGAAAAGGCATTCCGTGAGACCTACATGATTCTAGATCGCAGGATTAGCCTGTTTTTGTCTTTGCCCTTGTCCAGCCTCGACAACCTGGCCATCAAGAAGGAAATCGACCGCATCGGCCATCAGTGATAACGCTGCACGCGGATAATTGCGTGCTTCGATTCGCAACAACCGGTAGCGAGCAGCTTCGAGTGGGCGATGAAGGGGTTTACAGATGAAGGTGACTGGCCGTCTCAGCTTTCTGGATCGTTATCTAACCGGCTGGATTTTTACAGCGATGGTCGTGGGAGTGGTGCTGGGATGGCTTGTCCCCGGCGTCGTGCCATTCCTGGATCGTTTCAGCATCGGTACAACTTCGATCCCGATTGCGGTGGGACTGATCGTTATGATGTACCCGCCGTTCACGAGGGTGCGGTACGAAGAATTGCACGAAGTGTTCCACAATAAGCGTGTGCTTGGTCTGTCACTCGTGCAGAACTGGATCGTTGGGCCGATCCTGATGTTCGTGCTGGCGGTAGTGTTCCTCCGTGCATACCCCGAATACATGGCCGGACTCATCATGATCGGTCTCGCCCGTTGTATTGCGATGGTCATCGTCTGGAACGAGCTTGCCAGGGGTGATACGCAATATGCTGCTGGCTTGGTGGCCTTTAATTCTCTGTTCCAGGTGTTCTTCTACTCCCTATATGCGTGGGTTTTCATTACGGTTCTTCCCGCCAAGCTTGGGCTTCACAGTGCCGTCGTAAATGTATCCATCAGGCAGATTGCGAAAAGTGTTTTCATCTACCTGGGAATTCCGTTTCTTGCGGGATTCGTAACTCGCTCTGTGCTCGTTCGCACAAAGGGACGCGAGTGGTACGAAAGGAATTTCGTTCCCCGCGTAAGCCCGCTGACGCTGATCGCCTTGCTGTTCACGATTGTGGTGATGTTCTCATTGAAGGGCGAGTACATCGTTCGTCTGCCGCTTGATGTCCTACGAATCGCACTGCCACTGTTGATCTACTTTGTATTGATGTTCCTGGTGTCTTTCTATATGGGCAAGAAGCTGGGTGCAGACTACTCCAAGACAACCACGCTGGCGTTTACCGCTGCCTCCAATAATTTTGAACTGGCGATTGCAGTCGCAGTATCCGTTTTCGGCATTAACTCTGGAGCCGCATTCGCTGCGGTCATTGGGCCATTGGTTGAAGTGCCCGTGATGATTCTGCTGGTCAACGTGGCGCTCTATTTCCAGCGCACTTTCTTTCAAAACAGAGAGCTGATAGACATTGCGCCAGTTCGCCTGCCGACTGCACGCCAGTGACTAGCAATACTTTTTTCTCCGGACTTTGTTCCTTCTCCAGCCGATGCCGCCGCAGAATGGCGCATGAGAGGACGTCCGCGACGACAGTAAAAGAGAAGAATATGCCGCCGATCCTTGTCAGGCGGTTTTGCTGTGATGAACAGTTTGTCTTACTTGTTACTTTTTTGTTGCCTGGATCGACTCGATGTAACCGGTCAGGTCGCTCACCCGTTTCTCCAGAAGCTTTGGACGGTCTTTCAGGAGGTAGAATACGTTGCCCCACGCTGGCATGTTGGGAGTACCATGCGCGGGAATCGAGCCTTTGAAGTAGATCGCATCCCTTACGCGGCCCGCGGGAAACTTCCCTGAGTTCTGGTCGCTTAGTACCGTCAGATCAGTCGGTTTCACCCGTTTCGCAGGATCGATTGATTCCGGATCGTAATTTGAAAAAGGACCCGTTGAGCCAGGACCCGGACCCTTTCCGTCCACACCATGGCATGTGGAGCAATGTTGGTGGAACAACTCTCTGCCCGTGGCTATATCGGCCTTGGGGTGCGTCTTAGTGGGCTGTTGGGCAGAGGCGATGAAGCCAACGCCGATGCTGACTGCGAGAATTGCCAACCTCGCGTAGTGCATAAAGCCTCCTTTTCAACCCTCAGTCCTTCGTGCCCAAGGCCAGAGCACCGCCGATCACACCCAGCGTACCCGCCAATAGGCCTCCCATCCCCACGAAGAAGTTCAGAGCCGAAGCGACTAAGATCACTACGCCCCAGCTTCGGCGTTGCTCGGGTTTGACGTAAAGCATGACCGCGCCGACTAACACGACGATTCCGAAGAGGCCAAACCACGGCCACAACACCCCAAAACTCCGCATGTCCCGCCCCCACATCCAACCGCCCATGCCGTGCCAACCTCCCATCATTCCTCCCCAGCCGAAACCACCCATCATGCTTCCGGCAGCAACCATCCAAAGGCCAGCCAGCAGAGAGAGCACAAACGCTACCGTTGGTTGTTCAGTTGTTTGGATGTGTACGTCTGACATATTGACCTCCCTCCTTACAAGGGTTTAATAGCGTCCCTCCCCAGCGAAAGATGTGACCAAGATCACCGCAGACTGTGCTATGGCGCTGAGCGGGCGGATTCCCCTGACATCGCATTCTGGCATTGGTTTCCGAAACCGACGATCTCGCATTCCATAACGTCAACTCACCGCGCCCTATTTGGTGCCCACGAGATTCAGGAAACATTGCCTCACTGGGTTTTCCCACCTCGGCGATAAAGAGTCACCTTTCCATCAACTACGTTCGCCAGGTAGCGACCCTCGCTGAGGAATTGCATGACCTTCTTTCCGGAGCGTGCCATTTGTGCCCACCGGGATTTCGTTTCTGGGTTTTGCTCAAGCCCACGAACTTTCTTCCCGTCGAACAGGAAGTCCACTTCCCGCAGATGTCGCTTGGGAGTTTGGCGAACAGGGTAACGCTCTGTGCCTAACTCGACCACGTCGGTGTTCTCGATGAGAACTTTTCGCCAGACATCAACGAGTGCTTGCTCGAAGGAAGAGTCCATCACAGGCCCTGGCCGGATATACCTCGACAAATGGCATGTATAAAGCGCCTTGCTACTATCTCAAATAGTGGATGCATGACTCCGTTGCTCCAGAGCCTCGATAATGCGAGCGAGTGCTAATGTGTCCTGCTGGCAATACAACAACAGTGCCCTTTTAAGCTCGCCTCTTTCCTCCGGGAGCGTTGCAGGCTCCACGAATTTCGACCAGGCCATTCCGGCTTGACTGCCGTCCGCCACACTCAGGTCTTCGTAACTCATCCCCGGAACGAGAGCTTTCAGAACGCGCTTGAGTGAATAGGAGCCACCAAAGGCAGGATGATACACATTCCGTCGGACAACCGGGAGCAAATCCCACAGTTTCGCCTAGAGGTTCCTTAGGCTGGAAAATCGCGCCCTATGATCTTTCAAGAGAAGTTATAAATCATAGCCTGCGCAGCTAGCGCCAGAGGGCTGCAAAAATTGTCAGCATGGATTCCTCGCCGACTTCGTTACGCCAACATCAATCGCCTTCGAGCACTTCCGATATTCCCGCAGATCGTCAAACGTCTCACCGCCGGTCAGAGCGTGGCGAAAATTTGCCGATGGTGCATGAGCCTGGACCTTCCGGTCCCGTGGAATACCTACTCATTCCACAACTGGAAGAATTATATCGGCGCGGTGGCTCCGTACGTGAAAGAAGCCGTCGCGAAACTTCCGCGCACAAAATCAAATCGCCCGGCACCGAATCGCGTGATGCACGAGGTTGTGAGACAAATCGAAGCGATACCGATCATCAGTGAGGCTATTCCTGAGCGCTCGCGCCCGATCTTCGAAGCGACACGGCGGGCGGTCAATGAACTCGATGCGGAGATTGGCCTGAAGCGAGCGATGATCCTGGCGCATGAACGCCTGCTGGACATCCAGGAAATGCAAAAAAAGAACGGCGGCAAGTTATTCCGCAACGGCATGAATGAGATCGTGCAGTTTTCGATTATTGCGGACCGGCTACTTCGGCTGGAGGCCGACCAGCGCAAAGGTCTTGGACGCTTCGGTTCAACGCTCGACATTATCCCGCCGAAAGAACAGACTGCGCTGGGACAGGAGTTCAACAAGCTCGACGGGGTAGACCAGAATCTGATTCGCGCAGCAACCGAAAATGTCATCGAAATGATTCAGGAGGCAACCCTTGAGCTTGCGGCTAGCCAAGCGGCCCAGGAGCCGCCTGGAGCGGCGGAGGAGAGACTCGCTGACATGCCCTAGAACTCCTGTGAGACGAGACGGGACTTCGGAAACTTGTTCGCGTTCCCAACGGGCATTCCCCGAAGCCCGAGTCCAGAGACTCGGCAGATCGACCAACTCCCGCTGGCCCCGATAAACTCCCAGGACCTCTGTGAAAAGCCCAGTAAACAGGGCGATAAAGGCCGCCGGTCATGCTCAAGCCGAGGCGCATGGATACAGTTCCATTGTTGAGCCATGATTAAGGGTAGGCAATTTATTAGGACAGTTAGCTGCCTAAATCGATATTACCGATATCTGGTGTCAATGCGTGAAGTTAATCACCTCAGCATTCTTAAGGGTCAGTCGAGAGAAGAACAGGAACGAGTTGCCTGGTTTCGAAACCAGGCAGCGTCAACTCCTCGTTGCGATGATCATCTCAAGGGAAAACCGTTGCGGCGTGTCGTCAACGAGGCTGCGCTCCTCTTACCTTGAAGCGCCATTTGCCTAAGGTCTTGTCACCCTCCAACCGGTGGTTCCATGGTGAGCGGCCAAGGCTAAATGTCTGACTGAACCCAGCGATAATATTGCCCGCCCGCTCTCCCAGCGTCTTATCGTCGAGAATTCGCTCAACAATCGCACCTGCCTGTCCATCGCTCAACATTGCTTTAATCATCGACTCGTGTGTCATATAGCCAGGATCACGTCGGCAATAATCCTCTATTAGCCTTGCAATTATGGGATGGGCCTCGGAGTGCGTTGGGTACCCGGAGTTACTGCGTGTCGAGCCTGTCCGCATGGTGTCTTTTCTCCTTTTCTAATTTGTACTGTTGGAGAATAAAAAGGTCGCCGAAAAGGGCCCTCTATATATAGGCGTGAAAATCGGCCCGTTTTTTTGGCCAAATCGCGCATCTTTCTGGAATTAGGCGACTTAACATTTTCGCGTTTTCTTGAGATATTTTAGGATTTTGCGAAAAAAGTTGTTTGGGCTTCCGAAATCAGCAAAGCGGCAACTCTCGATAGACTACTGAACGCTCTGGCCAAAAACTTGTAATTACAGGCCACCAGAGGCAAAAGACTACCGGCATCTCACGATGCTCAAAAATCCTTGCTGCAATAACCCTTGTAAAGCCAGCAGTATCAGTTCTGATTCTTCACATTCTCGCCGCCCAAGAATCAGATGTTTTTTTACTATCTTCGTGTGATGGGCGACAGGAGTTGTTTTGCCAACCCCAATGGCAGGTGGAGTTCCACGTCGGAGAGCTGTTTCCGCGAGTTGGCTTTATCGTAACCAACCTAAGCCTGCCCAGCCGGGCGGTCGTACGTTTCTATAATAAGCGGGGCACGGCTGAGCAATGGATCAAGGAAGGCAAGCAGGCAACGCATTGGACCCGGCTATCGTGTCATCGGTTTCGGGCTAATGAAGCACGCTTACAGTTGAGCCTGCTGGCCTACAACTTGGGCAACCTGTGGCGTCGCCTCGTGCTGCCGAAGAGAATCGACACCTGGTCGCTGACTAGCTTGCAGCAGCGGCTCGTGAAGACGGGCGGGCGGCTGGTCAAGCACGCCAGGTACTACTGGTTGTTGCTGGCCGAGGGACATCTGCACCGGCGCTTATTTGGCCAGACGCTTCGGCGGATCTGGGCGCTGACGGTGCCGAGCGGGTAGCACTCCGATAGCGGCAAGATCTGGGCCACGGGAAGAGGATCGGAGCAGTGTCTGAGAAATCGATTACGCAGCAGCAAGCGGGCCTCGCCAGACGGGTAAAAACGAGCCGTCGGAACCCGCTGATCTCGCTGGGACCTGCTCTGGTGGAAAATTCGTTGTGTAGATGGCAGGAGAAGCGTATTATGCGCGAGTCAAAGGTCCAAATCGGAAATTCTGGTTATTTTCTTCGGTGGAGCAATGCTTGGTCCTGCCTTTGTCCGCTCCGGATCTGCCGTGAAGCAGTAGTTAAAGGCGATTTTCAGCGATGAGTAGATAGCGCCGCGTGCCATCACGAGGCGCAGCCAGACGAAATCTCGGTTTCAAGTTCGATCGCCAAGAAAGCGGGATTTGCCGAGCGAGACTGGAGAAGGAAAAGTGTTTGAGGAATGGGTCGGAGAAGCGTCTTTAAGCCTCTTCGGTAAACAAGGAGCGAAGAGGAGCAATTAAGGCGTGCTGTCGTTTATCAACGTTTTTCAGACTGTGATTTACCAAAGAAGATTGTCTGAATCTCTTCTTCGCCTCAGTTTGTCGAAGCGCCTTTTCGTAGCGCTGCCTTTCTTTGCGGTCGCAGCGTTCACCACGTTTGCCCAATCGAACATCAGTGTGAGCGTCTCTCCCCAGCGCGGCGGCTTAACCGTCGGGCAAACGCTCTCCCTAACGGCGACGGTCACAAATGATTCGCTGAACCAAGGAGTGACATGGAGCGCGACCGGTGGGTCGTTCTCCGCTACTGTGACCGCCTCTGGCACGGCTACCACCTACACCGCGCCAGCGAACGCCGGTGTCTACACGGTGACGTCTACAAGCGTGAGCGATGGCACCAAGAGCGCCACTGTGACTATTGGCGTCACGGACCTCGCCGGTGTGTTCACGTATCACAATGACCTGTCCCGGGACGGGAGCAATCCAAAGGAATATGCGCTCACAACCTCAAATGTTACGGCCGCTACCTTTGGGAAACTCTTTGCATGCACCGTGGATGGCGCGATTTACGCGCAACCGTTGTGGGTTTCGGACCTTACCATGGGCGGCGTAAGGCACAATGTGGTCTTCGTTGCGACTCAACACGAAAGCCTTTATGCGTTTGATGCCGACGCGAGCCCGTGCGTGACGCTCTGGCACGTCAGTCTCATCGATACGAATCACGGAGGAACTGCGGGAGAGACTTCAGTGCCTTCTGGTACTACGGGGTATCTCGTCGGTAACGGGATTGGCAGTATTATGCCGGAAGTCGGCGTCACCGGCACGCCAGTTATCGATCCTGTGACGAACACGCTCTACGTTGTCTCCAAGTCGGTGATCCCATCCGGCCCAACCTTCTTCCAGAGACTCCATGCGATCGACATTCTGACCGGCAACGAGAAGGCCGGCAGTCCGGTTACCATTGCCGGAACTTATCCAGGAACAGGCGATGGCAGTTCGACGACAACCTTCGTCGCACGCCAGCAGAACCAGCGCCCGGGCCTTGCTCTTGTCAACGGGGTCGTATATATCGCCTGGGCCTCTCACGATGATTACGCCCCATACTACGGCTGGATCATCGGGTACAACGCAGCGACTCTCGCGCAAACGGCTGTACTGAACGTTACGCCGAATGTGGGATACGGAGGGATCTGGATGGGAGGCGCTGCTCCTGCCGCAGATTCGAGCAATAATCTTTATGTCATAACGGGCAATGCGACTTTTGATGCAAATGGCCCGACAGCTCCCAACAACGACTATGGGGACTCGTTCTTAAAACTCACGAGCGGTCTATCGGTATCGCAGTACTTCACTCCTTCAGACCAGGCCAACGATAACGCGAATGACTTGGATTTTGGTTCCGGGGGCGCCGCGATTCTTGTCGATCAGCCTTCTAGTCCGGTTCCCCATCTGGTGATTGGCGGCGGCAAAGATGGGTTTTTGTACCTGTTAAATCGTGACACGATTGGGGGACTTGGCGATTCCAATGCTTGGCAGCGCTTCAATTTTGGGAATGACATTTTTGCTACGGGGGCGTTTTGGAACGGGCGATACTATCTAGCCGGTTTGGAAGGGCACCTGCAGAGCTACTCATTTGATTCAGTAACAGGCAAATTTAATCTCGCCAGCGTTTCGCAGTCTCCTAATATTTTTCGTAATCTTGGAAGCACGCCATCCGTTTCTTCTTCCGGAACAGCCAATGGAATCGTTTGGGCCTTGGATACCGGGAACAACTGCACGCCAGGATCCATTGGCTGTGGCCCCGCAGTTCTTCACGCTTACGACGCGACGAACGTAGCCACAGAGCTGTGGAACAGCACACAGGGAGTCCGGAATGCGGCCGGAAACGCGGTGAAATTCACCGTGCCAACTGTTGCGAATGGTAAGGTCTACATCGGAACACGAGGCAACAACACCGGTGGTACCACTTCCTCGACCACCATGCCAGGCGAGTTAGACGTTTATGGCCTCTTGAGTGCAACCAAGACTAACTCCTCTTCTCTCATTCTTGTCCACGCCGGTGGCGGCGCCTACACGGACACCCTGGGCAACAATTGGAGCACAGACACGGGTTTCACCGGCGGGAACACTTTCAGCACAAGCAACAACATTGTGAATACACCCGATCCAA
>Ga0182024_10020293_pt1 | contig 12160 bp, 9 predicted proteins | sample P32metaG_FD_120480 | JGI IMG/M metagenome (GOLD analysis project Ga0182024, IMG submission 120480) | Permafrost microbial communities from Stordalen Mire, Sweden - P3-2 metaG (Illumina Assembly) | ecosystem: Environmental > Terrestrial > Soil > Wetlands > Permafrost | place: Sweden: Stordalen...
CCACCGCGCCGACCGGCCGTTGTCGCTTTACGCCGCAACCAAGGAGGCGGCCGAAGCTCTTTCACACAGCTATGCCAACCTTACAAAGACACCGACGACGGTCATGCGTCTGTTCACGGTTTATGGTCCGTGGGGCCGCCCGGACATGGCGCTTTTCAAGTTCACCAAGAACATCATTGAAGGCGCTCCGATCGATGTCTATGGCTACGGCAAGATGACGCGCGACTTCACTTATGTGGACGACGCCGTTGAAGCGATCTGTCGGCTTATCCCGTGTAGACCAAGCAACGATGAAGCCGAAGAACAGTTGGGTATCTCACCCGTCGCACCGCTTCGGCTTGTTAATGTCGGAGGCGGCCATCCGATCGCGCTCGAAGATTTTATTTGTGCGATTGAGACCGCAGTCGAACGCAAAGCAATACGCAACTACCTCCCAAGGCAGCCATTGGACGCCCCCGTCACCATTGCGGGCACGGGCCTGCTAGAGCGACTCACCGGATATCGCCCGGCGACACCCGTCACAACGGGTGTTGGTAATTTTGTGACTTGGTATCGCGAATATTACAGCGTTTGACTATAGCATCAGCGTGTGTTTAGGGGTTCAAGCTTAAGCTGTTGGGTTGAAGGTGGGTTGTATGCAGGACGTTTGTCTATTTGCCCATTTTGATAAAGATGGGAAGGTGGATGAGCACGTCCTGCAGTATCTGGAGAAAATCAAGGATCTAAATTTTTCGATCGTTTTTATCTCTGCTGCGCCGCTTCTTCAACCGGACATCGAGCGCCTTTGCTCTCACTGCTCCGATGTCATCCTAAGAGAGAACAAAGGATTAGACTTCGGCTCGTGGGCTGCTGGCTTCGAGAAACACGGCTCCGCAATCAACGGCCGGCTGATGCTGGTCAACGACAGCGTATACGGTCCGGTGGGCAATCTCGCAACTGCGCTTGCTCGCGTTACGAAGTGCCCGGCGGACTTCTACGGCTTTGTCGAGAGCGATGACATCGTCCCGCACCTGCAGAGCTGGTTCTTGCTCTTCGAATCTCGGATCGTCCGTAACGAGGAATTCAGAGCTATCTTGGCTCAGCCATTTGCTGAGATGACTAAGAAACAAATCATCGAAAACGGCGAAATCGGCCTCACGCGCCGATTAGTGGCTGCAGGTTTCCGCTACCACGCCCTATATCGAATTGACCTTGCCGGCTTCGCGGTCCATCGTCGTAACGTGAATCCAATGCATCTTTTCTGGCACGAACTCCTGTTTGATGAAGGCGTACCGTTTCTGAAAGTCGAGCTGCTCAGGGACAATCCAATCGGCGTTGAGGACGCTAAAACGATATTGCAAGCCGTCGAGCCGATCGATCCCTCGCTTTGCGGCCTGATGAAGTTACATCTCACGCGGACGACTGCCAAGAATTCGCTGAACCGACCGCACGACGTCGCCCTGGCCCGCTGGGTCAAAGGATTGTGGTACGGGTTGCTGCGCAAAGGATACCGTCTCAAGCGCGAGAACCGACGGGCGGCCGGGGCATGGAACTTCATTAAACTAGAGATACTCGCAGTGGTGCTGCGTGTGTGGCGCGTATTTAAATCTCTGCGCGATTCCCGGTCTGGCCGGGAGTGAGCCTGTCGCGGGACGAATTCCGACAGCCGGTGACTTGACATCTGCCCCTAAGCCACGAGCGATTCGCTTACTTGCCACTTTTCAGCAACACGTACGCTCAGTGTGGAATTGATCTTGCGTTCGTGAAATAATCGGTCCTGGGGCCGCGTAGGACCAGCCAATACTTTCACAGGGCACCATTTTCATCGTAAGTGCATCGCCTCATGCCCAGCGCCGCGATCCTATTATGCACTTTTAATGGCGCCCGGTTTCTGCCAACACAGCTGCTATCCATTCAGCGGCAGAGTTATATGGACTAGCGCCTGTTTGCTGCTGACGATGGTTCAACCGACTAAACCGGCACCATCCTGTCCCGGCTGCGCGATGATTTGGGCCCGTCAAAGGTGAGGGTCCAAAATGGGCCGCGGCAAGGCTTTGTCGCGAACTTTTTAGCGCTGGCTTGCGACTCGTCAATCTCCTGCGATTACTTTGCATACTCCGACCAGGACGATATTTGGGAGCCCGAAAAATTATCGCGCGCTATCGATTGGTTAAAAGGAATCCCGCCTCATACTCCCGCCGCGTACTGCTCGCGCACGGAGCTCATCGATGAAAAAGGACGACGATGCGGTTTCTCTCCACTGTTTCGGCTCAAAACTGGATTCCGTAATGCATTGGTCCAAAGTATTGCAGGCGGCAACACCATGGTCTTCAATGCCGCGGCGCGCCAACTTTTGATGGCGTGTGGGCCCTCTGTGCACGTACCTTCACATGACTGGTGGACTTACTTGCTGACCACGGCGGCAGGGGGAGAGGTCTACTATGATCCGGTTCCGTTAGTTCGATACCGGGTTCATCCCGAAAACGTTGTCGGTTCGAATATCGGGTGGTTGAACCGTGCCCGTCGCGTGCAAATGTTGGCGCGCGGTCGTTTCGAGCACTGGACTGACCTTAATATCGCCGCGCTGAAACCATTTCGACCTCGGATGACAACTGAGAACCGCGCCATTTTCGAACTGTTCAGCGAATCCCGTAAGCGGGGTTTTGTTGGTCGGCAGATCGGCTTTCTCAAAGCGGGGGTCTATCGGCAGACCATGTTAGGCAACCTCGGATTGATTGTCGCAGTATGGACAAGGAAAATTTGAGGCTTGAGAACAGGCTGCGGGCAAATCGATGAGCAGTGATACCGCAAGCAACTGGGCCGTAGGTGGAACCGCCACGGTCGTGCTTGCGGCTGTGTTGAGTGCGACCCTGATCATCGTGCTCCGACCCTGGCTACGGCATTATGCGCTGGCGAGGCCCAATGCGCGCTCATCCCACCGCGAACCGACGCCGCAGGGTGGCGGGATCGCGGTCGTCGCTGCGACCATCCTGACGGCGTGGGCCGCATCGAATTATTATGCCCTAGGTAGCTTGAATGGCATGCCGTCGGCCGCGGTCTTTGGCGCCGCCGTTCTGATCGCTTGCGTCGGCGCTGTGGACGACATCCGCCCTCTCGCGGTATTGCCGCGCCTATTGCTGCAGGCCATCGCAGTCGCGATTGTCATTCATGCGCTACCGGATCAGCTGCGTATTTTTTCGTCGTGGCCTTGGTGGTTCGAACGCGTCTTTCTGCTGATTGGCGGCTTGTGGTTCGTCAATCTGGTCAATTTCATGGACGGCATCGATTGGATGACCGTTGCCGAAGTCGTTCCGCTGACAGGCGCACTGGCGGTCATTGGCGCTCTGGGAGCGCTGCCGGCCTATGGCATAATCGTAGCGCTCGCGCTCGGCGGCGCTATGCTCGGCTTCGGCTATTTCAACCGACCGGTCGCGAAGCTATTCCTCGGCGACGTCGGTTCGCTCTCGATTGGATTGATCCTCGGTTGGCTGCTCGTCCTGGTCGCGGGTAGCGGTCACTTGGTCGCCGCGTTTCTACTGCCTCTTTATTACCTCGCCGACACAACCATAACGTTGGCGCAACGTGCGGCGCGGCGCGAGCCGATCTGGAAGGCACACCGGACGCACTTCTATCAACGCGCGACCCAGCATGGCCGCACGGTGTTCGAAGTCGTGATGCGCGTACTCATTGTAAACGTCGGTCTCTGCGCTCTTGCCGTTATGACCGTAATCCTGCCCGGCAAGGGCAGTGAATTCACCGCGCTTTTGGGCGGCGCCATCCTCGTCGCCTGGGTCCTTGTCGCGTTTGCACGGGCCGATAAATGAGCGGCGAAGCAAAATTGCAATGCGTTGGCTGCACCCTTCAGGCGGCAACGCCGCGAAAATCCGGCACTGCATCGCGCAGTACGCGATAGATAGCCTCGCGCTCGTCGCGCCCAAGACCCTGTTCGAGCATTGCCAGCCAGCCGCGCATCGCCTCGAGCGACGGTTGCACCGGCCGCGCTGCAACAATGCCGACAATGCCGATTTCCGCCATTGGCTCCTCGCGCGCGAAAAGGATCTCCTGCAATCGCTCGCCAGGCCGGGTGCCCGTGAACACGATATCAATGTCGCGTCCGGGCTCGAGGCCAGCGAGCCGAATCATCCGTTCCGCGAGATCTATGATTTTCACCGGCTGCCCCATGTTGAGCACATAAACCGAGACGTCCGACCGATTGGGCCCGAGCGCATGGCTCGCGGCCGTTACGACGAGATCGCAGGCCTCACGAATGGTCATGAAATACCGCACCATGTCGGGATGAGTGACCGTGACGGGCCCGCCAGCATCGATCTGCGCCTTGAACTTCGGAACGACTGAGCCGTTGGAAGCAAGCACATTGCCGAACCGCACGGCGATGAGCCGCATCGAGCGCCGACCGGCCTCGGCTTGGCGCGCGACCTCGGTGTCGAGTGCCTGGCAATACATCTCGGCAAAGCGCTTAGTTGCGCCGAGGACCGATACAGGCTCAATCGCTTTGTCGGTTGAAACCATCACCATCGCCGAGGCCCCGGCAGCAGCCGCGGCATCGGCGACATTCACCGAACCGAAGACGTTGGTCTTGACACCTTCTTCCCAATCTTGCTCGAGCAATGGCACATGCTTGAGCGCCGCAGCGTGAAAGACGAGATCGGGTTTGAAATCCACCATAAGCCGAAACAACCGTGTCCGATCGCGAACGTCGGCGATCCGTCCGGTGATCACGGCCTGCGGCTGCTTTGCGGCGAGCATTTCGAGCACCGCATGCAGCGCCGGCTCGGAGTTCTCGATGATGAGCAGTCGCGCCGCGCCAAAGGCGATGACGCGCTCGCAAATCTCCGAGCCGATCGACCCACCGCCACCCGTCACCACGATCGATTGGCCCTTGAGAAAATTCTCCAGCCGCGCGTAGTCGATCTTGACGCTCGGCCGCAGCAGCAGATCTTCGACATTGACCGGCGCTAGACGCAGCACCTCGCCTGCGTCCTCGAGCGAAGGCAGACGACTAACCGTCAGACCAAGACGACGCGCCAGCATCAGGGTAGCTTCCGGCTTGGCGTCCGGCTCGAAGGCGGAAGGCGTGAAGACCACACGAGAAACGATAGTGCCGCGCTGAGCGAGGTCGTTGATCACGGGCTCGAGTTGGTCGAAGCCGCCGAGAACGGGAATGCCGCGAAGGGCTTGCCTGTGGTCGGCCGGTGACGGTGACAGGATGCCGACCGGCCAGGTTTTCCTGACCGCGCCGCTTTCGATGGCACGCAGCAGGACTTCGGCATCCGCGGCCCGGCCGAGCACGAGGGTGGGGTTCGACCCCGGCGACCGCGCGTGGTGCCGGGTGCGGGTATAACGGAAATACCGATATGCGATCCGCGACGCGCCCAGAAACACCATCTGGAGTACCCAATAGAGCGCGATCGTGATCTTGCCGAAAAAGAATTGCCCGAGCACATTGGGCGCCACCAGCACGTAGTCGAGCACCAAAAGCGATACGGCGAGCACGCTCGCCGCGCGCAGGATGTTCACAAGGTCAGGAAGCGACGCAAACCGCCACTTCGATTCGTAGAGGTGAAACAAGTAATAAATAATCCCGGCATAGGCGACGAAGCCGGGCAGGAACAGCAGGAGGGCTTCACGCCGGTCCCAAAGGCCGATCGCCTCGAAGCGCACATAAAAACTCGCCACAACGGCCGCCGCCGTTGCAAACAAATCATGCACAATGACGAGCGCCTTGCGCGGGCCGAAATTCCGTCCGAACATTCGCTACGTTTCCACCGGTGGGTTCCCGCATTTCATTACCGGGCTTTGGGCCCGCACGCCACCCCGGCCGATGGCCTGCACGGCCCGCGGCATAGTGCCGTTGGCCGACCCAACGACCCAGGTTCGCGATCCAATCAATCCGCTGCAGTGGACGCCGCGCCGCGATTCCTCAGCACCATGCCACCCGCGACGCCAACGCCGAAAACATAGAGCCAGCCCTGGCCAAAATCGAACAAATGCGAGTTGGCAACCGATGACGCGACGTTGTCGATGACGACGACCATGCCGATCCACGCGGTAAGGCCGCCGCCTCGAAACAGCATGAAATGCGCAAGCCACATCGCCAGCAACACAGCGGCACCGATGGCGCCGAGCTGGATCGCAATGGCAAAAATCTGGTTGTGCGGATTGACCGAGGCGACACCGGCCGCGCCGGTTTCCCCGGCGGCGGCACGGCGAAACTGATCGGCGATCGATCCCGTGCCATGCCCGATGACGGGAGCCTCGGCGATGATCTGCAATGATTTCCTCAAGAATTCCACGTGCAGTCCCGTCGAATTCGCTGCACCGTTGTCTAGATAGGCGCTCAGTTCGTCGAACGAATGATATGCGCGCTCGCGCAGATAGGATGATTGGAGCCAAAGAATGCCTGCAAGCGCCGCCGCCGCGAGGCCCGCAGCCACGATGCCTTTGAATCCGAGCTGCCGGAACCCGATAGCAACAACCAGCAGCGGAGCAACAACAAGGACGGTGCGGCTCGTCACGACGAAGGCGATGTTGGCGATGAAAAGCGCGGCGAGGCATGTCGATGCCAAGACCATAAGCCACTTGCGTGCGCGCGCGAATTCGCAGGCCGCGCCGATCAGTGCAAAGGCGCAAATGAGAAACATGCCGCTCTGGAAAATGTAGTCCCTGACGGCCACGCCATAGACCTTGCCGTGCGGCGTCAGGGTCGGGAACAAGGCAATAATCCATGACACCAGGAGCGCGCAGGTCGCCGAGGCGAGAAAGCCATAAAGGACGACGCCGCCACGTTCGGACCTGCGGAAGTGCTCAAGCAACAAGGGAATAAACAGCAGCCGGTGGTAGGCGCCAAGTCCGTCGAACCGCTCAGCCCAGCTGACGCCGGCCCAAAGCATGCCGGCAGCCGCAAGCGCCCATAACAGGACCGGCAGGCTGCCCGCGGCGGTTCCGAGCTCGCGCCAGAGGGCCCCGACATCCAAGGCAGGCAGATAGGCGAGGATCCAGAGTGCGATGAATATTCCCGCCACCGACGTCGACCAGGGCAGCGAAACAGCAACACCCAAAGCGAGGCAGTCTGCAAGCTGCGAAAAAGCTCGCCGGTCAAGCTGCTTTGCGCGGAGGCTCAGAATCATCGTGGCCGACGGGACCGGTTACCGCATCCTTGAGAACGCGTCAGCGAGTAACACTTATTCGGCCGCCGCACTATGACGTTTACGCTGATCAAAGCGCCGGTCAAAGATGTGCTCGGCAATGCGGTTTTTTAAGATTTCGATCGAGCCGCCGGCGATCATCCAACCGCGCGTGCGTCGCATGCAATATTCGACGAGCGATTCACGGCTAAAGCCGATCGCGCCCATGATTTGCAACGCCTCGCTCGCGACCTCAAAGCCGGCCTGGTTACAGGCCACTTTGGCCACGGCGGTCTCGTAGGCTGATGGCAAGCCTTGATCGGCATTGGTCGCGGCGCGATAGAGCAGAAGCTGCGCGCTTTCGAGCTTGACTGCTATATCGGCGAATTTCCACTGCAAGCCCTGAAACTCGCATAGCGGCCGGTCGAACTGCTCGCGTGTTGCCGCGTACTCGCGCGCCTTGTTGAAGGCGTATCGACCATAGGCCAGCGAGCGCGCCGTGTTGCCGAGACGCTCGACGTTGAAGCCGGCCATCTGTTTTTTGAAACCGCCGGGTCCGAGCAGCACGTTCTCGGCCGGTATGCGGCAGTCCTCGAAATGCAGCTCGCACCACGCTTCGTCGCTCATGAAAGCCGACGGCGTCCCAATGGCAAAGCCCGGCGTTCCCCGCTCGATGAGAACTGAGCCGATGCCGCCAAGACCGGCGCCAAAGCGCACATAGATGAGAAATATCTGCGCGTCCGGACTGAAGGTGGAAAACACCTTGCTGCCATTGACAACGTAATGCGAGCCGTCCGGCCGCGCGCTGGTCTTGAGATCGGTCACGGCGGACCCGGCATCGGGCTCGGTCATGCCCAGGCTCATGACCACGCGGCCGGCAAGGAGATCGCCGAGCCAGCGCGCCTTCTGCGGCGGCGTGCCGTATTCGGCAAAGGTGCGGACCGGGCCGAAGTTACCGAACTGCACCACGTCGGCGCTGCGCGGGCACTCCGCGGCGACTTGTTCGATGGCGATGACGGCGTCCATCAGCGTGCCGCCCTGCCCGCCCTCGCTCTGCGGCAACGCGATGCCCATCAGGCCCTGCTTCGCCATGAGCTGCGCGACATCGAAGGGAAAGCGAGGATCGTGGGCACGTTTGAGCGCGCCATCCCCGAGATGCTCGCGCGCGAAACGACGCACCGATTCAGCGAATTGCTTTTGTTCTTCTGTGAAATCGAAATTCATGGCAAGCCTTTGCGCAGTCATACGGTGGCCGAGCACAGCGAGGGGCTCGGAATCCATAGGCCCATCATATCGGTGACGCGATCCCGTGCGAACACTGCTATTGTAGTGATTATGCATTCCGGGCCCGCGGGCGTCCCCCGCGTCCCGGAATGACGCGGTGATTTACTCCGCCGTCACGCCCGACTTCTTGATGATGGCGGACCATTTGGCTTCCTCGCTGGCGATGTCGGCGGCGTAAGCCTCGGGCGTGCCCGGCAGCGTCTCGGCGCCGTCGACCGCGAGCCGGTGTCTGACATCGCCCTCGGCCAGCGCAGTGTTGAGCGTAGTATTGAGTTTGGCCACGATCTCCGGCGGCGTGCCGGCTGGCGCGACGATGCCATAATGCAGCACCGCCTCGTAGCCGGGCAATCCGGCTTCCGCGACGGTCGGCAGTTCCGGAAACAGCGCGGAATGTCTTGCGCCGGTCACCGCGAGCGCCCGCAAATTTCCCTCACGCACCAGCCCGACGACGCTCGCCATCGGGCAGAACATGAGCGCCACCTGTCCGCCCATGAGATCGGTGAGCGCAGGCGCGACACCTTTATAGGGAACGGCAGTGAGCTTGACGTTCGCCATCGTGGCGAACAGCGCGGCGGCGAGATGCGTGCTCGTACCGGTCCCGGTCGAGGCAAAATCGAGCTTGCCCGGTTCTTTCTTGGCCAGCGCGATCAGTTCCGCGATGGAATGCGCGGGCACGGACGGATGCACCAGCAAGAGATTAGGACTTTGCGCGATCAGCCCGACGGGAGCGAAATCCTTGCGCGGGTCATAGCGAACGTCCGGATAGACCGACGGGTTGATCGCAAGCGAGCTCGTGGCAATGAGCAGCGTATAGCCATCGGGTGCGCTTCTGGCGACATCGCGGGTGCCGATCGTGCTGCCGGCACCGCCGCGGTTCTCGATCACGATCTGCTGGCCGAGACTGACGCTCATCTTGGCGGCGAGGAGGCGCGCGATCACGTCGTTGCCGCCGCCGGGCGGATAGGGAACGATGAGCGTGATCGGCCGCGTCGGATATTCGGCGGCATCCGCCGGCCGCACGATGCCGACGAGCGTGGCTATCAGGACCGCCGCGCCCATCGCCGATATCATTCTGTCCGCGCTCATTACGTTTCGTTTCGGCCTTGCCGCTCCGCCGCACTCATTCGGCCTTCGCTCCCGACTTCTTCACGATCGCCGACCATTCGGCCTCCTCGCGACCTCTTCCTGCGTGGGTCCATACTGAGTCCAGGTAACATATTGTCCTGGTGACATATTCCATCATTTGAGTCGGGCTGCGATTTGGTCTCCGACGCGCAATGCGTTCGCAATGATGGTCAGAGTGGGATTTACGGCTCCAATCGAGGGAAAGAAACTTGCATCCGCGACGTAGAGGTTGTCGACCCCGTGAGCCTTGCAGTTGAGATCGAGCACGGACTGCGATGGATCGGTGCCGAAGCGCATGGTTCCCGCCTGATGCGCCGTCCCACCGATCGGGACGTCTTGCCCAAGGTAGAGCGATCTGTCGAATAAGTGTGGGTGAACGTCGAGCTTGCCAAGAAGATCGCGCAATTTTTCTCTCAATCGACGGTGAGCTTCCATGTTAGTTTGAGTGAGATCGAGCATCACGCGCTCCCTGTCGTAGAAAATCCGGTTCTCAGGCGACGGCAGGTCCTCTGAGGTCAGCCAGAAGTCGAGAGAATGCTTCGCGATCCAGTCGAATGGCTTTTCAGGGAACCATTGCAGGAAGTCCGGTAAGCCGTCGCCGTGAATCTGTACGCCGTCCGATTTCCCCACCATTTGGATATGGCCGAGTGGATAGTCCCAATCATTCGAGCCGAAATAAAAATCGTTCAGTCCCAGGGTCTTTTGAAATTTGGTCGGGTTTGGCGTGCGTGAAATGGTCAAGACAACGGAGTTGTTGTGTCGCATGTAATTGCGCCCCACGAGGCCCGAGTCATTGGCGAGCCCATGGGGATGGTCGTCGTTTACCGAACGCAGCATCAAAAGAGCCGACGAAAGCGCGCCACACGCCACGATGACAATGTCGCCCGAATAGACCGCTCGCTCGGTGCCGCGCAGCACTTCAATACTGGAAATCCTGTGCCCGCGGGAATCCGTTGTTAGTTTGTCGACATATGAATTCGTGAGCAGCGTCAGGTTGGAATGCGTGCGCAGGGCCGGATCGACACAGACGATCTGCGCATCGGCCTTGCCATTCGTCAGACATGGATAGCCGTCGAAGGCATTGCAGCGGATGCAGGCGGAATGCGGCAGCGGCTTGCCATCTCGTTCTTCCAGCAAAATGCCAACCGGCAGATGGAACGGATGGTGCCCCTCTCGCTTGAGCCCATCGAACAGTTGCTGGATGCGCGGCTCATGCGTGATCGGAGGAAAGGCGTATGGCTTTTGCGATGGCGGCTCGGTCGGATCTTCCCCGCGTAGACCGTGAACGTAATAGAGTTCTTCGGCAGCCTGATAATACGGCTCAAACGCGTCGTACTTCAGGGGCCACGCAGGGGAAATTCCGTCGGGATGCCGGATCTCATCGAAGTCCCGCTCTCGGAGCCGCAGGAGAACGGCGCCATAGACCTTGCTATTGCCGCCCACGAAATAATGCAGGCCGGGATGAAAGTGCTTGCCGTCCGAGCTGTACCAGGTTTCCGGGGCTTGATAGCGCGCGTCCACGAATACGGCTTGGCTGTCCCAATTCTCACGTTCGCGGGGCAGGTAGTCGCCGCGCTCCAGGAGAAGGATGCGCTTTCCAGTTTGCGCCAGACGCCATGCCAGGGTGCCGCCGCCGGGGCCAGAGCCGATAATGACGACATCGTAATGTTGGCCGCTGTTCATCAGGAGTTGCCTTTAATCCCGGAATCTCAAGGCGAATAGCCGCTGTGACGGGTTTTGATCTGTCCCATAAGACTGTAACGTTTGAACCCGAACGAAAGTCCCGCGTTTTAAGTGTAGCTTTTGAACGTGCCGTGAGAGTATTTGCGCGATGATGATGCTGAGCGTCGGCCTCGCCGCGGCAATTCGCGTCGGTCTGGTCCTCCTGTTCCTTCCATTTAGCGCCCTGGACAAGCTGGTTAACTTCCGCGGCGCAGTCGGCCAGGCGCGCGAAGCGGCGCCGAACGTGGCGGTTGCGACCGGACTGATCGTTGTCGGTTTATTCGTCGAAATCTTCATGTCGCTTGGGGTTGTCACGGGGATTGCCGATCGACTCTGCGCCTTCGTGTTGGCGGGATATTGCGGCGTTACGGCCTTGCTCTGGAAGCAGTTTTGGAAGCCGGGCGATTTCTGGAGTTCCAATACGGGCCAGGGTCGGACGCTGTTTTGGGATTTTTTGAAGAATTTCGCTCTTGGCGCCGGCTTCCTGCTCATCACTTTCGGCACCGATGCCGCTTCGGTCGGCCGTTTTTTCGCCCACCCATTGTCGTCATCCAACCCCTACAACGTGACGCAGGAGCACGGACCGTGAACTCCGATCCCAAGCCTGCCGTCGCCTATTGGCACCTGTGGACCGACGCCGATGGCGTCAGCCACCAGACGCGTTGCACGATGACTGAATTCGAGAAAACGGCGATTGCGCCGCAAGCCGCTCCCCAATGGATTGGAGCGAAGACGAATGATGCAGCGACTGTTTTCGTCACGGTGCTGCCGGTCGGCTGGACCGGCGATTGGCACGAAAATCCGAAGCCGCAATGGATCATCCCGTTGTCGGGACGCTGGTTCGTCGAATCGATGGATGGCCAGCGCGTCGAGATGGGACCGGGCGAGATATCCTTCGGCGAGGA
>Ga0182024_10020294_pt1 | contig 12159 bp, 11 predicted proteins | sample P32metaG_FD_120480 | JGI IMG/M metagenome (GOLD analysis project Ga0182024, IMG submission 120480) | Permafrost microbial communities from Stordalen Mire, Sweden - P3-2 metaG (Illumina Assembly) | ecosystem: Environmental > Terrestrial > Soil > Wetlands > Permafrost | place: Sweden: Stordalen...
CGCCATGGGCGAACTCTTCAACAACCCGCATGAATGGCAGCCGCTGATCGAAGGACGACTGATCGACTACATCCGCGTGCATCTGTCGCAGGTGGGCGGATTCAGTCCGGCGCGCAAGATTGCAATCCTCGCCGAGCAGTTTGGTGTGAAAACCGCATGGCACGGTCCCGGCGATGTTTCGCCGGTTGGGCATATGGCCAACGTCACGTTGGATCTGGTCAGCTACAACTTCGGCATTCAGGAGTATTCGCCTTTCAATGAGCGGACGCAAGCGATTTTTCAAGGATGCCCGGAGATGAAAGACGGGTATCTGTGGGTAAGCGAGAAGCCTGGGTGGGGAATTGAGGTTGACGAGAAGGAAGCTGCCAAGTCGCCATTTACGGCCAGCCCGTTGAATGGTGGCTGGGGAGAGATACGGCTGCCGGACGGTACCGTGATCAAGCAGTAATGGCCACGCGTGGCAGAGAAAACGAATTGCAAGACGGAGAATTGCATGAGACACGTGATTGGATCCATTCTGTTGCTATGCGCCCTTGTGGGGACATCTCCCGCAATGAGCCAGGTGAAGATGACACGCGACCAGGAGCTCTTCTACACCTCGGACTGGAAGGGCGATCGATTCCCCGATGGACGCCCGAAGTTGCCGGACTCATTGCTCAAACGAGCAGTGGACATGTCCATCGAAGACATCTGGGACTTTCTGCGCGCGCAGGGCTATCAGAACCAATTTGAAGGGGGCTGGCAGGCTCTTCACATTGAAAAGCCATTTGCCGGCCGCGCGCTCACGGCGCAATATATGCCGATCCGGCCTGACATGGCTAAGGCCATCTCCGCCGAGGGCAAAGCAGAGAGACGGGTGGGCGGAACCAATATGTGGCCTATCAATGAACTGCAGATTGGGGACGTCTACGTCGCCGATGGCTTTGGCAAGATCGTTGAAGGCACTTTAATCGGTTCCAATCTAGGCAACGGGATCGCCGCGCACACGCATACCGGATTCGTGTTCGACGCCGGCATACGCGATCAGGAGGAAAACCGGGAAATTCCCGGCTTCAACGGCTTCTATCGCGGCTACGATCCCTCCGCATGGGCGCAGATGGAGTTGACCTCGATCAATGCGCCGATTCGCATTGGACGCGCCGTGGTGTTGCCCGGGGACCTTGTTCTGGCCAGAACCGAAGGTGTCCTGTTCATTCCCGCAATCCTGGCCGAAGAGGCGATCAGCACCGCCGAATTCACCGGGCTCAAGGACGACTACAACTTCGAATTGAACCGCGAAGGCAAAAACGGCGCCCAGTTCGAAGGGGGATGGAATGCAAAGAAGTATGACGGCTTTGCCCAGTGGATCGACGCCCATCCCGACAAGCTGAAAATGCCGCGCAGTGAATTCGACGCGACTTTGGCCAAGGCAAGGGCGCACGCGAAGGATTGAGCCCTGCCGGAACCCGGATCGGAGCTTCTCTCAATGGAATTGAAAAGATGATTAGAAATCCGGCCAGAGAGCACGGGGGCAGCCCGCCTATCCGCTACCTGCTCGTACTGTGGCTCTTGGTCTTGAGCGCCGTAGCATTTTTGGATCGCACCAATATTTCGATCGCCGGCGTCCAGATCGGTACTGAATTCAAGATCGACAATGCTCGACTGGGTTGGGTATTCAGCGCATTTCTCATCGGCTATGCCTCCTTTCAGATCCCCGGCGGAGTTCTTGCGCGGCGCTTTGGCCCGCGCCGCATGCTTGCGTTCAGTGTGATCTGGTGGGGAGTTTTCACGGCTCTGACCGCTTTGGTTCCCCCCGGGATGCGCGGCGCTCTGCTGGTCCTGGTCTTGGTCCGCATTGCACTGGGAGCCGGCGAGGCAATCATGTTTCCGGCGGCAAACCAGTTTGTTGAACGCTGGTTTCCGATCGTGGAACGCGGCAAGGCGAACGGCATTATATTCGGCGGCGTCGGAATAGGGTCAGGACTCACTCCGCCGTTGCTCACGGCAATCATTCTGCATTTTGGGTGGCGCGCTTCTTTCTGGTTCTGCGCCGTCGTTGGTCTGCTGGCGGGCACGCTATGGTACGTGGTCGCGCGCGATTCGCCCGAGGAGCATCCGTGGGTGACTTCCGGCGAGCTCGATGCCATCGTCCGCGGTCGCGGCGACGCACCGGACCGGGCCGCGACACCGCACCTCCGATCCGATGGCAGGCGATCCGATGGCAGGTCCGGCGCACCGTGGAGAAGAATCTGTTGCAGTAAGGAAGTTCTCGCCCTTACTGCGAGTTATTTTGCCTACGGCTACGTGGCGTGGATCTACTTCAGCTGGTTCTATATCTATCTGGCCCAGGTGCGCGGCCTGAACCTGAAGGCGAGCGCGCTGTACTCGATGTTTCCGTTCATCGCCATGACGCTGGGTTCTCTTTTTGGTGGAGTCGCCAGCGATTGGCTCGCGCGCCATGTCAGTATCCGGTCGGGGCGCTGCATTCTGCCGGCGCTTGCCCTTGGATGCACCGCGGTCCTTCTTGTCGTGGGATCGAGAGCGCACAATCCGCAAGTTGCAAGCGCTGTCTTGGCATGCGGGGCGGGTGCTTTGTATCTATCGCAAAGCTGCTTCTGGTCAGTATCCGCCGACTTTGCCGGAGAGTTTGCAGGGGTGGTCTCAGGAACCATGAATATGGGCTGTCAGATAGGAGGCGCCGTAACTGCCTCGCTCACGCCATTGATTGCCTCGCACTTTGGATGGGAGGCCTCTTTTCTGGCGGCCAGCATCCTCGCGGCGTTGGGCGCCCTCGCATGGCTCGCAGTAGATCCACACGCCCGCCTTGCCGGGATCGCCAGTTCTTAGCCATGCCGCGGATCGTCAGGTTCCTGATCGGCGTCGAGCCAGGCCCGACCCAATCCGGCGCGAGAGTAAGATGGATTGCGAAAGTTCGGAAAGGAATCTATGAACAAGTCCGGCGAGGACAGGCCCGCCTACAACCGTCGCAGCGTTTTAAAGTCCTCTTTGGCCGTGCTGGCCGGCAGCGCTCTTGGCCGGACTGCGCAGGCCGCAGAGCCCGCCATCAAGAATGTGAATCAAGCTTCAAGCCCGTCGGCGTTGAAGATTACCGACATGCGCTATGCGGTGGTCGTCAAGCCGGGCCCGAGCCCCTGCGTTCTCATCCGGATCGACACCAACCAGGGCGTCTACGGCCTCGGCGAGGTGCGCGATATCGCAGGTCCGCAGTACGCAATGGTGTTGAAGAGCCGCATTGTCGGCGAGAATCCTCTGAACATCGACTATCTTTTTCAGAAGATTGCCCAGTTTGGCGGCAACGCCCGCCAGGCCGGTGGTGTATGCGCGGTCGAGATGGCGCTTTGGGACATCGCGGGCAAGGTGTACAACATCCCTGTCTATCAGATGCTCGGCGGAAAATGGCGCGACTCGATCCGCATCTACGCCGATACAACGGAGTCCCAGGACCCAAATGAGTTCGGACGGCGCGCCAAAGAGCGCAAGGCGATGGGACTGACCTGGATGAAGATGGATCTGGGCATCGACGTGTTGAATGGAATACCCGGCACGGTAATGCAGCCTGCCGGTCTCGATAAGTGGGAGTTGCACAGCCAGCCTAATCCTTTTATCGCCACCGAGGTGACGGACAAAGGCATCGACCGGCTGTGCGAATATGTTGCCGCAGTGCGCGAAAACATCGGCTATGACATGCCCTTATCGATGGATCACCTTGGCCACATTGGAGTTAAGTCTGTCATTCGCCTGGGCAAGGCATACGAGAAGTTCAATTTGGAGTGGATGGAGGATGTCGTTCCCTGGTACTACACCGACCTGCTGAAGGAGATCCGAGAAGCCAGTCCGACCCCGATCCTGACCGGGGAGGACATCTACCAGTTCTCAGACTTCGAGACCCTCTGCAAGGAACATGCGGTCGACAAGATTCACCCCGACCTCGCTACCTCCGGCGGCATTCTCCAAACTCACCACATCGGCGATATGGCCTTTCGCTATGGTGTGCCGATGGCCATGCATTTCGCGGGAACCCCGGTGGGATGCATGGCGTGCGTTCACTGCGCCGCCGCGACGCGGAATTTCCTCGCCCTGGAGAACCACTCTCTCGATGTGCCATTCTGGCAGGAACTGGTGACAGGAATTGAGAAGCCCATGATCGACAGGGGTTTCATCAAGGTCCCGGACAGTTCCGGCTTGGGCGTGACGCTCAACGACGACGAGGTGAAGCGCCACTTGAAGCCTGGAACCGGATACTTCGAACCCACGCCGATGTGGGACGAACCGCAGTCGTGGGATGACGCGCTGTTCAGCTAGTGATTTTTGAAATCTCCCGGACCGGCCCTGTGCGCGCAGCGGCCGGTCCGGGACAAACCTGGCTCGGGGTTCTTCTACACTTTGCGGAATTCGATCCGGCCTTTCGCGATGGGAAGCCCGAGCACTTCAATGCGTCTCAGATCGCGCGTGCCAATGCCCTGCTCCTCGGCCAGCCTCAGCGTGTTGTCGCAGTGTTCAAAGGGAGCAGTGCCCCGGTCGGCCATCGGATCAAAGCCCATCAACGCGGCGCAAACAGCGTCGGTGGTTACGCAATTTGTGCCCGCAATCAGCAAACCGGGAGGAACGGTCCGCATTTGCTGTACCCAGGGGCCTTCGCCACCCGCTACGGTTTCAATGCCATCAATGATGCTCAGGTGAATGGGCCGGGCAGCCACCAGATCGACCGTCACCCGCGGGACGCGGTAGCCGGGGTCGCGCGGCGATTGCGGATCCAGTTCCGGCAGCGACGTCTCGGAAGGCTGGCGGTTGCCGTTGTGCAGCGGGGACCGTGCACCACCCGCCTCCAGGCTCGGCTCATCCACGCCGGCGCTTTCGCCGTAGATTGTCGTAGGAGTAATCCCAAACAGGTTTTTCATCGCTCCGGTCAGACCGGCGGTGCTGTGCTCCTTCAGCTTGGCAAGAGAGACGAAGACATCGCAGTCTTCGTAGGAGCGATTCAGATCGTAGGCTTTGAACAATAGGCCTCCGCCCGGGACCCAATGTCGCGTGTACTTTTTCGAGGGGCCCGCAAAGTTCGTGTTTTCGAACTCTACGCCGGAAGCGGCACTGGTGAAATCCGACAGTTGCCAGCCGGCCTGCGAAATGAACTCCTCAAGCGTATGGACCTTGGATGAGGTTGGACTCTCGAGCAGGCGTATGCGCCTCGCTCCGGCCTTTCCGAGCAAATGAACCGTGGCGCTCACAACCCGGGGATGCACCCAGTAAGTTTGCCCCTGCGCCATCCCATTGAAACGCTGCGTGGAACTCCCCGTCACGTTGATCTTGATTGCCACGGTCTTGCCGCTGACCAGTTTTCGGAGCCCGCCCAATTGGTCGAACATGGTCGCAAGAGTTGTGACCATTGCCGGGCCGTAGGTGGAACACCTGGCGACGGCAACAGGCGCCGTAGGCGCGGCTGTCGCGGCAAAAAGACGGGTTGGCGCGAGGTACAATCCCGCCGCTGCGGCGCTCAAGCCCTGGATGAGTTCTCTTCGGTTGAGGTCCCTTCTCATATCACCGCCGTCCTTTACGGCTTCGATCCTTGGTTCAGATGGTAAACCCGCTTCCGCCATTTGCGCTCAAATAATTGCAGGTGTTTGATGATTCCAGGTCGATCTGCGTCGGCAACCGGACAGGCACAGCCCGAGGCGGCAATCGGGCGGCAAGGGGAAACATGAGAAGGAGGCATGGAGGCCGGCGAGGCGCTGTTCCGCGGTTTCCACCGGGATCTCGGTAAGGATTAACAAGAACTCCTGGCCGCCGGAACGGCCGATTCTCACTTTCCGCGGAGAGGCCTTCAAGTCTCGAATACGACCAGCTTCAGCGCGCCGAGAGCTACCATCACATCCTCGTCGTGTTGCGCGGTCACATCCACGTCGGTATCTTCGCGCGACATATAATTCGCTCTGAAGTGCAACTCTTGAGGAAATGAAAATGACCCGATCGGCTTTCGTTCTTGCGACGTTTGCGTTGGCTTTTGGCGGCCTTGCTCAGACACCGCCGGCCTCCGCGCCTCCCGTTCCCGCGCACCTTCCCGGCAAGGGACTGGCCCAGCACGACTTCATGTACACCGGCGAATCGCACGACCGCCGCATCTTCATCGTGCGCCACGGTGAGATTGTGTGGACTTACGACGATCCCGCGGGGAAAGGCGAAATCAGCGACGCAGTCATGCTGTCGAACGGCAATATCCTGTTCTCACATCAATTTGGCGTCAGCGTGATAGCGCCGGACAAGAAAGTAGTCTGGAACTACGACGCGCCGGCCGGCAAAGAGATTCATACCGCGGTGCCGATCGGAAGCGACCACGTACTGTTCGTCATCAACGGCGATCCCGCCGTAGCGCGCGTGGTGAACATCGTCACCGGTGTCACGGAGCGAGAGATCGGTCTTCCCACCAGGCATCCGGTCGGCGCGCACGGGCAGTTCCGTCACCTACGGCTGACCCCGAATGGAACCATGGTGATTGCCAATATGCAACTGAACAAAGTGGTGGAGTACGACTTCGATGGCAACGAGTTGTGGTCGTTCCCGTCCGATGCGCCCTGGGGTGTCACACCCCTTCCGAACGGCAACTTTTTGATCACCGACAGGATCGGTGTGCGCGAAATAACCCGCCGGGGCGATGCGGTGTGGACATTCGCCCAATCCGACGTCCCCGACTACAGGTTCTCGACCTTCCAGCAAGCCTGGCGGTTGCCGAACGGCAATACCGTCGTCAGCAACTGGGTGAACGAGTGGAACACAAAACCGGAAGAACGCACCGGCACTCTTCAGGCGCTGGAGTTGACACCATCGAAGGAAGTGGTGTGGGCGCTCGCATCCTGGACTCCGCCCGCCAATCTCGGCCCCCTCACTTCGCTTCAATTTCTCGACGAACCTTCTGCTCCGGAAAACGTGCACTTTGGGCCCATTCATTAAACAGCGAGCGGAGCTTGAGTTGTGTGGAGTGCGTTATTTTTGTTAGTTTGACGTGCATGCCGCAGAATGCTCCCCAAGAGCTCAACAGAACCCTCAGCAGAACCATAGAGACCATTTACCGGTCCGAATCGGGCAGGATTCTTGCTACGCTGGCGCGCCTGCTTGGAGATCTTGATGTCGCCGAAGAGGCCATGCACGAGGCCTTTGCCGCTGCGCTGAGCTTGTGGCCGAGGAGTGGAGTACCCGCCAACCCGCGACCATGGTTGATTTCGACGGCCCGATTCAAAGCCATTGATACTCTGCGTCGACGGGCAAGATTTGATGCGTCTCAAGACGAGCTCGTGCGCCATCTCGAAGCGCAATGGAGTTCGGCGGAAAGCTCCAATGAGGAGGATAGCCTTGAGGATGATCGGCTGCGCCTGATTTTTACCTGCTGTCATCCATCGCTAGCGCCGGAAGCACGCGTTGCGCTCACCTTGCGTGAGGTATGCGGGCTGACAACCGAGGAGATAGCAAAGGCCTTCCTCACCACTCCGCGTACGCTGGCGCAGCGCATTGTGCGCGCAAAGGCAAAGATTCGAGAGACACCGATTCCGTACGAGGTGCCGACGCCGCAGGAATTGCCGGAGCGGCTGAGCGCGGTGCTTCAGGTCATCTATCTCGTCTTTAACGAGGGTTATTCGGCTGCGGCGGGGGCGGAGGTAACGCGGGCCGAGCTGACCGGCGAGGCGATTCGACTGGGCCGGCTGCTGGTCGAACTCCGGCCAGAGCCGGAAGTCCTGGGTCCGGAAGTCATGGGCCTGCTTTCCCTGATGTTGCTGCAGGAATCCCGTCACGCCGCGAGAACCTCCCCGGCCGGAGAGTTGATTTTGCTGGAGAATCAAGACCGCTCGCTCTGGAACCGCCCGCATATCGAGGAAGGCCTGGCATTGCTGGAGAAGGCCCTGCGTTCCCGCCGCTTCGGCTCTTACACACTGCAGGCTGCGATTGCGGCCGTTCATGCGGAGGCGGAATCGGTCGCTGCCACCGACTGGCGGCAGATTGTTGCGCTTTACGACCAATTGGTACGAATTCAGCCTTCGCCGGTTGTCGAGCTAAATCGTGCCGTGGCCATTGCCATGCGCGATGGTCCAGAGGCCGGTCTGGCGCATATCGATGTGGTGTTGGAACAGGGCGAATTGGCAAATTATTACCTCGCGCATTCAGCCCGTGCAGATATGTGCCGCAGGCTCGGCAGGACAGCCGAGGCTCGGTCCTCGTATGAGAAAGCTCTGGCGCTGACCCAACAGGAACCAGAGCGGCAATTCCTGCAGGAACGGATTCGGCAGTTGAAATAAACAAATGTCCGGCGGCGCTTCCATCCCCGGTCCCTCCGCCGCGGCGGACGAGGGACCGGGGACACCCTCAGCGTGGTTTGGAAATCTCACCGGAACCGGGGCCACCCGCCTAGATAATTCCAAGCTCCGTGCTTTTCACTCGGAGCTTGCCAAACCATTCCGTTCCGTTTTGCATGTCCTTTTCATCAGGTTGATAACCGGGAATCGTGAGACCGACATCGTAACTCACACCGTCTCGGTCAACAATAAACATCCCTTGTGGTTCTCCATAGAAAGCCATTGCTCCGTGTACGAGGCCAACCATCCGTTCTAGTACGGTCTGGCGGGGAATGCCCTTCGACGCCGCTAAAACGAGCACGCGGTCACGATTGTCGCTACGAAATGAGTTGAACGTCATTCCTTCGGATTTACCCGCTAACGACTCCGCCACATACAAAAGGGCTCTACCAAGTTCCGCACGTTCCATTAGGCGCAAATCCGTGAGAACCTCTTGCATAATCAAATAGGACGTTCTGTTCTCATTCGGGTCGAACGCCGCAAGAAACTGCGGACTCAATCCGGTTAGGGCGTCCGCGTGTCGTGTTGCAAGAGCGTTAGTAACATATTCGAGGTACGCGGCTGGCTCATCGTGCGAAGCCTTTATACGCAAAATCTCATCTAACTCATCGTGTTTGGAGGCACAAACAACCTTTGCGTCTGCATGTCCAACACAACCTGCGAAGGTTCCATTTTGAAGTAGGTACATTTTCAGAAGACATCTCTCATCGCCGATCAAATGGAGTGACGACAAAGGCAGACTGCACCGCGCATCGAGATAGGCGTATAGCTCAGTAATCGTGCGAAGTTCAAAAGCCAAATTGACAAAATCACCCGCGGAGAAATAGGAAATCGGTACGCCTTCATAAATCAGCGGCAAAGATGCCGCTTCCGCTTGTAAATCGACCGGAACCCACGTCTCTATCAAGACGAGTCCCTGCCGCAATGGTGGAAGGCCGTCAGGAAAATCAACCCTGCCCCGCCGTGGGTGGTCACACCAAATTGGTTTCTGCTTCGCCGTTCTAATCGCTCCCAACAATTGCTCAGCGGCGTCTACGGCTCTACTCTTCACCCACTGTTCGTTTCTTAGCTCCGTTCGGCTCAGGGGGTCTTTCTGCATTTTCTGAGAAATTGCAACGCCCTCGCCTTTATGAAAGAGCAAATGGTCGCACACTTCCTTTTCTGTTGGGTCGAGTTTCTTGGGGCTACGAAATACCGATTCCGCGATGAACGGCAAGGACATCAGCTCTTCCAATTCTCGTTCCGCCCAATCCGTCCGGGACTCTTTTGGGTCTGCCATAGCTTCTCCATTGCTCTAAAGGACAATCTAAAGAACAATTGGGGGACATGATACTGCAGTGAACCCCTATTTCCCTGATTTCCCTGGATATCTCACCGGGACCGGCGCCACCCATCCACCTGCCGCCTTTTAATCAATCAGGCCAGTTGAAACCCGTGCAGCCGTTTTGCGGCATCTTCATCAAATGTCAAGGTTGCCGAACAATCTCTCCAGACGCCGAGGGAGCCGATCAAGGCGTCCTCGAATGTTCCGATTCCATTGCGGAGCGAAACAACGGCGTAATACACCTCTTGCTCATTCTGAACCTCGAGTGTATCCGCCGCTAACAGCATTTCGAGATCGTTCGCAATCTCCTGCCGGGATCGCTTGAAAAGGCTTTTGAGAACCCATGCAACTTCAAGAATACTCACCAGGCTGACGAAGCCGGGTTCTTGTTCGGTCAAGCGCCGTTCGACGATCTCCGTTGCGCGGGGGGAGTGCGTTGGATCGTCTTGCGCAAGGTAGCGCAGCAGGACGTTCGTATCGAGGCCGATCATTTTCTTCGCCGAAATCTTTCTGTTGCGCCTTCCGCAATCGCCCGATCGATTTTTTCAAGAGATACCGATTGGGCCGGCTTTGGAATCATGCCCTTGAGTCGAGCAGTTGAAATCTTGGGCAGAATGATCACGCCGTCAGGGTGGAAGAAGAATTTGAACCGGTCCCCCGACTTTATTTGCAGGCGATCACGAACCGCTTTGGGGATCGTTGCCTGCCCTTTACTACTGAGCTTAGCTTCCATGAGACGACACTCTCCTCTCTTTACATTCTATCAGAAGTAAAGAAATGAAGTGTTCGTTAGCAGGATTACAACTGAAGAGGCCCATCCTGCCGAATGGCGGATTTGCAACCTTCTCGGTCGGGCGGAGGTGGCAGCAAAGAACCAAATCCAGCACTCGGAATCCCGCAATACCGCGCTTTTGACAGATTCTTGCTCAGAATTAATTTTTTGGGACGATTTGTCGAATTCCGGCCCGGTCGTTCGACTATAGGTTGAAGGCAGATTAGCCAACAAATGGCTAAACCCGAAAACAAGCCACCCAACCATCGCTCAACCCAAAGGAGATTTCGCAATGCGATTCATGGTCATCGTCAAATCAACCCCAGAGGCAGAAAAAGAAGGCGCCCTCCCCGATCCACAGCTCTTGCTCGAGATGGGCAAGTATAACGAAGAGCTCTCCAAGGCTGGCGTCCTGCTCGCCCTCGACGGCCTCCATCCCAGCTCCAAAGGCGCGCGCGTCAAATTCTCTGGCAAGTCTCGTGCTGTCGTAGACGGCCCCTTCACCGAGGCCAAGGAGCTCATCGCCGGCTTCTCGATCTTGCAGGTCAAGTCTCTCGAAGAGGCCATCGAGTGGGTCAAGCGCGGCCCCAACTGCAACCCCGGCGGCGACTACGAAGTCGAAATCCGCCAGGTCTTTGAGATGGAAGACTTCGCATCCATCCTGACCGAGGAGCAGATCCAGCACAAAGTAGCGAAACGGGCTGGGCTGCCGAATCAGACCGCCAACAAATAGCCGCAATTGCATCCACGGATCGAAAGCTGGTGTGATCGGTAGCAGTGTCCGCTGCCGATCCACATCACGCCACACATCAAGCGCAGCATCGCCGCCCACCCTTCGCAAAAAACGCGAAGGATGGGGCACCCGGCAACGATGAGCAAAGCGAGAGTGAGAGCCATATGACAAGTCGACGTGAACTGATCCGCCAGGGCATTGGGCTGATGGCCGCAACTGCAGTCCCCCGTTCTTTCTTGGCCAAGTCTGTGGGGGCCCAGCCTGTTGTGGGGCAGGCCCAGCCAGTTGCATCCCCGGCAAAGCCTGTTGCATCCCCGCTAGACCCGATGCAGCACGTTAACCCTCAATTTCGCGCCCCCTTGCAGTCGATGCCAGATTTACCCTCCATGGAGTGGACGGCCGCAATGCTGCCACAATTTCGAGAGGGAGCGAAGGGGCTTGCCCGGCCACTCCTGCCCGCTCCGGCAGTTGTCAAACGAATGATTCCTGGACCAAAAGGCGCGCCCGAAGTCCCGCTGTATATAACGGGTGCCACCGCCGGAGCTTCTAAGCCGGCGGTGCTGCATATCCACGGTGGCGGATTTATCGCAGGATCTGCGGCCGATAGCCGGCGGGACATTCAAGAGTTGGCGGCGAAACACGATTGTGTAGCCATCACCGTGGATTACCGCCTCGCGCCCGAAACCCCGTTCCCAGGTTCGCTGGAAGATAACTACACGGCCCTGCTTTGGATGTATGCCAATGCGGCGGAACTAGGGATCGACCGTAGCCGGATCGCGATCAAAGGCGAGAGCGCCGGCGGAACACACGCCGCAACTTTAGCCATCGCAGCGCGCGATAGAGGAGAAGTTCCGCTCTGCCTCCAGGTGTTGCTTTATCCCGCGCTGGATGACCGCACAGGTTCGACCATGCCTGTACCGCCGTATATCGGACATTACATTTGGACTGCTGCAGCCAATCGATTCGCCTGGACGTCGCTTCTGGGCAAACCGGC
>Ga0182024_10020295_pt1 | contig 12159 bp, 10 predicted proteins | sample P32metaG_FD_120480 | JGI IMG/M metagenome (GOLD analysis project Ga0182024, IMG submission 120480) | Permafrost microbial communities from Stordalen Mire, Sweden - P3-2 metaG (Illumina Assembly) | ecosystem: Environmental > Terrestrial > Soil > Wetlands > Permafrost | place: Sweden: Stordalen...
CGACTTCGATATCCCGCAGCGCTTCGTTGCGCACCTGGTGTGGAATTTACCTTCGTTTCGTGGAGGCAAAGGGCTGGTGGGTAACGCGCTCACAGGCTGGGGGATCTCCGGCGTCATCACCGTTCAGAACGGGTTGCCCTTGACCTTCACCGATAGCCGGTCCGGGACGATTTATGGAACCTCTGGACAGCTCGCGCAGACATGCCCGGGGTACACGTATCAGGATCTAATCACTCCCGGACCGATTGGCTCGAAGCTCAACAATTATTTCAACACCAATGCCTTCTGCGCTCCCCAAACCTACGTGGACCCTAGTAATCCAAGCTCTATCGGATACGGATTCGGGAACATGGGCAGGGACGCTGTGTGGGGCCCGGGCCAATATAATGCGGACCTGTCGATCTTTCGGGAGTTCAAACTGCGCGGCCCGGAGAGTTCCCGTCTCCAATTGCGTGCCGAACTCTACAATGCCTTGAATACACCGCAGTTTCAGACGGTAAGCACGGTCCAGGGTGCGACCGCGATCACCGTTGTCGGAGCCGCTAATTTTGGTCATATCACAGCGACGTCCGTCGCGCCGCGTCTGATTCAATTTGGGCTTAAGTATTTGTTTTAGCAGGGAGCCCGACCCTGACCACGCACGATTGCATTAATCTTAGAGAAGGAGCCAGCTATGCAACGGAAAGTCCGGATCGCGTTGGCAATTTCCGCGGTGTTGTTGATTGCCGCGGTATTCATTACCCGCTCGTCTTTTGCGGCGAAAAAAGCGAAGCACGTGTACCCTCCCACTCCGACGGTTTGGACGGGACACAACACGCAGCTCGCGAAGTACCAACTGGCACCCGGCTATCCCGCGTATGCGCCACATCCCCGGTACCTGGGGGAGCTGAAAGGCACCTGGAACGAAATCGGCCGGCAATACGGCGAAAAGGCCGGCGACCTGATCAAGCTGACGTTTGAAGGCTGGTATAAGGAACTGTTCCCGGTACAGGGCAGCAATCAGGCGATCATCGATTACGTCCACCATGAGGAAGCGTACTACTCGGCGCTGGTGCCGGAAGCGCTCGAAATGATGAACGGAATCGCCGAAGGTGCAAAGGAGGATCTGGATTCGTCTCAATATGCGGGCACCATGTCCAACTACGAAAAGATCCTGATGATCAACAGCTATTTCGGCCTGCAAGGCAAGCCTCCCGGTGTCAAGCCAGTCGCGTCGGATGGCCCAGCGTGCAGCGGCGCGGTGATATTCGGCGCGGCAACCAAAGATCACAAAGCCATCCACGTCAGCTCCGAGGATCAGCACTTTTTCCCGCAGGAATACCTGGTGACGTTCGTCGTCACTCCAAGCGATCGGCACGCCCACCGGTTCACCGTGACGGACACGGCCGGCGAGATCGGAAGCGAGCAGGCTCTGAACGATGCGGGTGTCACCGTGAGCGGGTACGCGGGAGGAAGCGTCGATATCGCCAGCCCGACTGCGGCAGCGCCGTTTTCGGGATACCGGCGGCCCGGGCTCGACTGGCAGTTGGGAGATTTCTACGCAGCAGCCTTCGCGAGCACCGCTAAAGAAGCTGTCGCACTGCTTACCGTCGGGCGTCCTGAATATCGGGAGAAGAGCGGCAATAAGATCGTCGTCGGCAAATGTAAACAGGGAGCGAACTGGGTGGTGTCGGACAAGAGTGAAGCTTATGTGGTGGAGAGCATCCCGGCCGATCAAAGGGGCATCGCGCGTTATGCCGTCAGGAAACCCGGCGACATGGGCGAAACCGGAGCGAGCTATATCGTTTCGACCAACAACGTGGAAGCGAACTACAGTTGTGACGAAAACAACGTCTGCAATACCTCGCATCCGATGAGCCAGCACGGGCACTACTCGCATAACGCCGCATATCTCGGATTAAACGGAACCGGGACGCGGTTCTGGACGTTTATGTGGCTGATCCACAACAATTACGGCAACATCACGCCGGAGATGGTGAAGGAGTGGCGCACGGCTCATTACATCTACGACGTCGAAGGCACTCGGCACGACACGCTGATGGTCGACGGGAAAGATGTTCCTCCCAATCTGGTCCCGAAGGTCGGCACTTTGTGCGCGCACTCCAGCGGGCCAGCAGGTGTTGACACGATGAAAGGCGTCAACACATATGTGAGCATGTCGACTCCGGGCGATCTGACGGTTTACCGTACGGTCGGGCGTCCCTGCGAGTGGCAGGGACCCTGGGACGCGATCAGTTTGCTGAAGCTTCCCTAGTCCCGGGGAGCGTCCGCTTAGCAAGGAATGCTCCGGCGCTCCTCCGCGTACCAGTCCGTGGTGGAATTGTTTTGTATCCGTCGTGAGTGGCAGGCGCGCGCACAGCGCCTGCGCGTTTAAAAAAAAGACCGGTGCTCGTGCGTCAGGCTACCTCGCTCCGACTGAATGGAGCCGTAGCAGTGTCCACCCCTTAATACCAAGCCAACAGATCGTCGCAATTTCATGGTATTAAACTTTCGAAAACCGCGAAAAGTGTGCCGGTCATTTGCCCGAAAGATGAATCGCTCGCCCTTCGCCGGCGCGATCAGCCTGACGATTTCCACGCCGAGCGTTCGCATCGCACTCTGCTGGGCGAAGCTCGCTCGGACGCGACCTTCGAAATTGGCGTCCTTGGGCTGAAAACTCATTGCGGTCAGGATAGCCGACTGAGAAAACAAAATGCCATGCGCGAGTTCCGACAATCCGGTTCTATGGAAACTGCCGGGCGCGCTACCCAGCTTCCGATACTCCGGCGTGATGTGGGCAGGAGACCTGTGGCCCCATCGTCTCCGCACCAATAGGTGAGTGCCCCGAAACGGCTCTGAGAACTCGGGACGGGCTTTACTAACGGTATGCATCGAACTGCTCAGGGTTTCCGGTCGGAAAATGCCCGGGAACAAGACTGCGCGCGGCGGAGGCGGCGGGTCACCTCGGCGCGCGCCAAATCGACCAGCTTGCAATCGAGAGCGCTCAACCGCAGCAATTCTGAATAAACCCGCGAATCGCAGGCTTCGCGAACACCCTCCCGCCGTTTTTCAAGGGTCGATTCCAAACCGGCGGTCGAGTTGGTGGCCTCCGCTGCGCAATCGAGTTCCGGGAAAACGGGCCGAAGAAAGTGCCAGCCGGCGATCAGGCTTTCCTCGAAACGGTCCACCACTCCGAGAAAAGACGTTCGCAGCATCTTGGCGACGGCCCGCTCGAAATCGCCGGGCGAGGGAACGTCGTTGACAATGCCGTTGGCCAGCAGATTCACCTGGGCATCGGCGACGTACCAGGGCATTTCTCGGAGCAGAAACGCGATGAATTCGCCGAGCGACAGTTGATTGGCCGACTCGCTGACCGGATCTCCCGCGGATGGCTTTTCGCGGAAATAATCGTAGGTGGAACGAAGGCGGTCAATGGGATCGCGGAGGAAGCAGAGATCGAAGAATACAAATCCGCGCACCTGCGGAACGGGATAACGGATCTGATGGCTGGAGACTGCCTTGAGAATCGGATTGCTCTCAAGCAGGGAGAGCAGCGCTTCGTTCGACACATGGCCGTCGCGATCCGGCGTGTCGATAGAGGCGAAGCCCGCGCCGAAGCTGCGGTGCAGAATGTCCTCGACGGTCATTCCCGCGTTCTTCAGGAAATGATAATGCAGGATTACGAATCGCATTGGAACTGGGCGCCTTCGGTGACGGGACCGGCTGGTCGAGCGGCGCGCAAAGGATGGGTACTGGAATTTTCCTTCGCGCCATGTTCGAGAAAGTCGAGAAACGGATCGCCGCCGCGCAGGCGGGCCGGGGCGGACTGCGCCAGGTAGTAGTTGGGATCGAACCAGGGGTTGGGCTTGCGATGCTCGGCGGCGCCGTGCAGAAGGTAATGGGCGAAGGGATTCATGCGGGCGAGGCCGACGTCGGGATAGCGCGCCAGATAGAATTTCGCGTCGAAAAGCTTCTTGCGCTCGAACAGCCGGCGAATGGGTGGCACTTCCGCCATTATCGCGTGAGGCGCGACGGGGGGGTGACGCCGGCGCGTATTTGTGATAGGTTGCGTTCAAAGGAGTCAGCAATGTTGAACTGGATTGTTGGCTTATGGCGCAGGATCGACCGCTGGATCCGTGGGGAGAAGGTTCCGCAGCCGTATCATCGTTCGAATCTGCACGGACGCCATCGTTAGCCTGCCCGCCGCCGGCCGCTATGTAAACTAGACTACCCTGTCGCTGGCGCTCCAGCACTGTGTCGGGTACCGAGTCAAATCATCAATCTGTCGCAAATTCGCACCGAGCCGAGGGCGCCAGCGACCGGGTCGCCGCCTTTCCACATAGCTCTAAAGCCTGGGGTCGAATCGGGCGAATAGTTAGGTAGTGACCAGTCCGCAAGCCATCAGCTCGGCCTCCATGGACGAGATCCTCGAGCGCCGCTGGGCAAGGATCCTGACGCCATCGCTTTCCGATCTGTTCTTTCTGGCCATCCTGATCTGGGTGTTCGCCGCGGGACCGTTCGGATGGAAAGGCCTGCTCGCCGACGGCGACGCGGGCTGGCATATCCGCACCGGCGAATACATTCTGAATCATCACGCTGTCCCGCGTCACGATTTGTACTCCTTCTCAAAACCGGGCGCGGCCTGGTATGCGTGGGAATGGCTGACCGACGTGATCGATGCGTCGCTGTATCGATGGGCGGGCTTGAAAGGCGTGGTGCTGACGGCCGCCGCGGTGATCGCGACCTTCGCCCTTACCCTGATCCGCCGCATGGTCTGGCGCCGGGTTCATATCATCGTGGCGATGATCGTGGCGCTGGTTGGGGTGGGCTCGTCATCGATCCATTTTCTGGCGCGGCCGCATATTTTCACGCTGCTGCTGATGTCCATCTCCATGTGGATCGTCGAAGCGGACCGGCGCAAGCCGTCGGGAAAAGTCTGGCTGCTGGTGCCGATCACGCTGGTCTGGACCAATTTGCATGGCGGGTTCCTGGCGCTGATCGCGGTGGCTGGGCTGACCGCACTCGGGAGCGCGATGGAGCTTCGCTGGCGGCAGGCGATACGCTACCTCGGCCTGACCGCGGCCTGCGCGGCGGTGTCGCTGGTGAATCCTTACGGATATCAGCTGCACGTGCATGTCCGCGATTACCTGCAGTCGGATTGGATTCGCAATGTGATTCAGGAATTTCAATCGCCCAGTTTCCGCAGCGAGAGCATGTTGCAGTTCGAGGCGCTTATGTTTCTGGGGCTGATCGCGGCAGGAACGCTGTTTCGCAAAAAGCAGATCGCCGAGGCGCTATGGATCCTGTTCTTCGCGCATATGTCCCTTTCAAGCGTGCGCCACGTGGCGGTGTTCGTAGCGGCGTGCTCTCCGGTGATCGCGGCCACCTTGAGCGACTGGTATCGAGGCTGGACGGCGGGCGTGAAGAAGAATTCGCTGCCGGGCATTCTGAACCAGATCGCCGATGACGCCGCGCGCGGCTTCAATCGCACCAGCATCTGGCCGGCCATGGCCATTCTCGGGCTGGCGCTGGTGAATCGGCCGATTCAATGGCCGACCGATTTCCCGGACGAGATTTTTCCCGTCAAAATGATCCACGACCATCCCGCCGAGACGCTGAACGTACGCCTCCTTACTACCGACCAGTGGGCCGATTACCTGATCTTCACCAACCCGCAGCAGAAAGTCTTTATCGACGGACGCAGCGACTTCTATGGAGCCGAGATCGGTAACGAGTACATTCATCTGACTGACGGTCAATGGGATTGGGAGAAAATCCTCGCCAAATACAGCTTCGACGCGGCGCTATTGCCGGTGGAACTGCCCCTGGCCCAGCTTCTGAAGCCGCGCGCCGACTGGCGGATTGTGGAAGACGACGGTAAGCGAATCCTCTTAGTTCGGCGGCCCCTGGCGGTACCGGTATCGGAGATTTCGATACAGGAACCAAGGTCCTAAGGGACCGAGGGTATGGGTGGCGGCGGCCTAATGAAAACCTCCGAGGCGGCCGAAGTAGTAGTGGGAGCATTCATGAAAGTGCAGAATTCCGGCCGCCGAGGTCGTTCACCAGTGCGGATCCCACAGATCCCCATGGAGTGGATGGATCCGATGAGCTGGAGGCTGCCGTCGGGGAAAGCGTTGGCGGAATTCTGGCTGCAATCTGGATTTTTGGCGCCGCTGATGATCGGTTCGCCGGTGATCAAGGCGAGGCCAAAGCCGGCCGTATCGCCGGTGGTCGCGAGCAGCAAAGTTGAGGAGGCGCCGGAAGAATCCGGCACCTTTCGGGAAACGAGATGAGCGTTCAAATTTGGATCGCGATTCTGGTGGGGCTGGCGGCAACGGCCGATGATCTGCTGCGCCGCCGGATCGCGAACTGGATTCCGGTGGCGGCGCTGGCCGGCGGCTTCGGCTGGCAGATCGGACAAAGCGGATGGCTCGGCGCGCTCTACGCCCTGGGCGGGACGGCCGCCGGGTTTGCGGTGTTCCTGGTTTTTTATCTGTTGGGCGGGATGGGCGGCGGCGACTTGAAACTGATGGCCGGGTTCGGCGCGCTGCTGGGGATTCCGGGAGTCTTTTGGGCGGCCCTGTGGACCGCGCTCGCCGGAGGAATTCTGGCGGTCATGGTTCTGGCGGGACGATCGGTGCGGCGCTGGTTCGCCGCCGGTCGCGGGGTGGAAAAGGAAAACGCGGGAGCGAAGGAATCGATTCCGTACGCGCCGGCGATTGCGCTCGGTGTCTGGTTGTCACTGGTTCCGAAGGGATAAGCGGGAGGAAAGAATATGGATCGCAGGTTTTTGACGGTGTTGGGCGTCAGTCTGGTGTTCGCGCTGGTGGTTTCAAGCGTGTTCTATCAGATGACGGCGCATTCTGGAACTTCCAATAAAACGGACACCAGCAACATGAAAGACATGGTGGTGGCAACCCATCCCATGGGCGTCGGCGTCATGGTTAAGCCGCCGGACGTGAAGATTATGAAAGTCCCGCCGGATGCGTTCCCCAAAGGGGCGTTCATCAAAGTTGAGGATGTGCTCGACCGGCCGGTGATCTCGAACATCCTGATCGACGAGCCGATTCTCGAGGGACGCCTGGCGGCGAAGGGCAGCGGCCTCGGTCTGGCGCCGACCATTCCGGTGGGAATGCGCGCCGTTTCGGTCCGCGTGAACGACGTCGCGGGCGTAGCTGGATTCGTGCTTCCGGGAATGCACGTGGATGTGCTGGTCACGGGACGTCCGCCCAACGGCGAAGGCGACATGACCTCCACTTGTTTGCAAAACATCCTGGTACTGTCGGCCGGGCAGAATATGCAGGCCGATGCGCGTGGGCAGGCCATGAGTGCTCCCACGGTGACGCTGCTGGTGACGCCGGAGCAGGCCGAGACGCTGACTCTCGCCGGGGCCGACGGGCACGTGCAACTGGTGCTGCGTAATTCGAGCGATCAGACTATGGAAAAGACACCGGGACGCTATATCACCGAACTCTACACCGGACGTCGGCCGGCCGCTCTGGAGAAGCCGGAGGCGGCGCCGAAACCCCGACCGAGAGCAGTGGCTGCCGCGCCTGCTCCGGCTCCCGTCCCGGTGGCCGTCGCCCCGCCGCCCCCCCCGCCCCCCGACCAGGTGGTGGTGATCCGCGGCACCACCAGAACAGTGGAAACAATTCCGAACGGCGCCAAGAACTGATGCCGACGCTAAAACGAACCGAAGAGGAACTGACATGACCCGAAGCTTCATTCACCTGTTTACGTCCTTGACGCTGGCCGCCGGCCTGACGCTCGCGCAGAGCGCCGAGGACCTTCGCCTGACGGTCGGCAAAAGCGTCGTCATCGACTATCCGTCCGACGTCCGCCAGATCTCCACCAGCAATCCGGAAGTGATCGACGCCAGTCCGGTGACCACCCGCGAGATTCTGCTTCACGGCAAGGGCCTCGGCTCGGCCACCATGGTGGTGTGGAGCAAGGGCGGGCAGCGCACGTTTTACAACGTGACGGTGGACCTGAACCTGGATCCGCTGAAGCGCGCCTTGCGCGAAAACTTCCCCAACGAGAAGATCGTGCCGATCGGCGCCCACGATGCCATCGCGCTCGACGGGCAGGTCTCGAATAAAGATGTGCAGGACCGGGCCGCGGTAATCGCGGCGGCGTTCGCGAAAACAGTCGTGAATAATCTTCAGCTCAACGCCGCTCCGGTGGACAAGCAGATTCTCCTGCGGGTAAAGTTCGCGGAAATCGACCGCAGCAAGGAAGATCAGTTCGGCGTGAACCTGTTAGGGCTCGCCGGACAGACCCAGATCGGCACCAGCACAGGCCAGTTCGCTTCGACCTCCCTGTCCGGGACGTCGGGCATCAGCGCCGGGACGGCGAACGCGGGGTTGAACGGGACCTCCAGCACCAGCCTGCAGACCATCAACAAGGCGCTCAGTATTTTCGCCTTCAATCCGAATCTGAACTTGGGCGCGTTCATTCAGGCGCTGCAGCAGGAAAGCATTCTCCAAACGCTGGCCGAGCCGAACCTGGTGGCGACCAACGGCAAGGAAGCCTCCTTTCTGGTAGGCGGCGAGTTCCCGGTGCCGGTTCTGCAGGGCGGAGCGAATTCGGGCGCGGTCACCATTCAATACCGCGAATTCGGAATCCGGCTGACCTTCACGCCGCTGATCACGGTGAATCACACCATCAAAATGCATTTACGGCAGGAAGTCTCGGCGCTCGATTACACCAACTCGGTCACGTTGAACGGCTTCACCATCCCGGCCTTGTCCACGCGCCGCGCCGAAACCGAAGTCGAGCTGGGCGAAGGCCAGAGCTTCGTGGTTGCCGGCCTGGTGAACAATCAGGAAACCGACTCCTTCAGCAAGATCCCGATTCTGGGCAGCCTGCCGATCTTCGGCGCCCTGTTCAAGACCAAGGACGAGAAGAAGAGCCGAACCGACCTGGTGGTAATCGTGACGCCGGAAATCACCGAGCCGTTGGGCATCAGCGACGCCAAGCCGGAGATTTACATGCCTCGCGATTTCCTGGTGCGGCTGAATCCGCAGAATTCGCAGGAATTGCAGAAGAAATCGAAGAAGAACAACAATTAAGCGGCTGCCTAGGAGAGGAGTTTGCGGATGGCGAATGAACCCGAAATCGCAGCCCTGCTGATTGCGCCCAACCGCGATCTGGCCCAGCAATTTCTGGCTACCATTCCGCAGACTCGCGGCTTCCAGATCCTGGCCGACCTGAAGAGTTATCCGCCGCTGCAGACGCTCGAGATCCGCGCCCGCCAGTTGAAGCCGCAGGTGGTGCTGCTCGATCTGGCTAGCGATCTCGCCACGGCCACCGAGCTGGTGCGATTCATTTCCACTATGACGCCGCCGGTGCAAGTGCTCGGTTTGCACAACGTCAACGATCCGGCCGCGATACTGCAATCGCTGCGGGCCGGCGCCATCGAATTCTTATACGCGCCGTTCGATCTGGGATCGCAGCGGGAAGCCATCAGTCGCCTTCGGCGGCTGTGCGCGGTGGAAGCGCCGGCCGATACGGAAGCCGGACACGTGGTGGCCTTCGCCAGCACCAAGCCGGGCTCGGGCGCATCCACCATCGCCACGCAGACGGCCTTCTCGCTGCACCGGCTCACCGGCAAGAAAGTTCTGCTAGCCGATTTCGATCTGACCGGGGGAACCATCGGATTCTACCTGAAGTTGAGCCACAACTATTCGCTGGTGGACGCGCTGCAGCACGCCGAGCATCTGGATCTGGCGCTGTGGAATTCGCTCACCGTCAATTACGGCGGTCTGGACATCCTGCCGGCGCCGGCCGCGCCCTGCGCGGAGGGAATCGAGGCGGCGCGCCTGCGGGTGCTGATCGATCACGCGCGGCGCCTGTACGACTGGGTGATTCTCGATTTACCGACGGTGTTTCAACGCAACTCGATGATGGCGATCTCCGAGTGCGAGCGCGCCTTTCTCGTTTCCACCGCCGAGCTTCCCAGTCTGCATCTGACCCGAAAAGCGCTGACGCTGGTGGAGCACCTGGGATTTCCGAAGGACCGCTTTCAGGTCCTGGTGAACCGGGTCGATAAGCGCATCGACATCGGTGTGGCGGACATGGAAAAGCTGTTCGGCTGCCCGGTTCACGCCAGTCTTCCGAACGATTATTTTTCATTGCATCGCGTGGTCACGCTCGGTCAGCCGCTCGGCGGCGACGGCGAGCTGGGACGCTCCATTGAAAACGTGGCGACGCGGTTGTGCGGCGCCCTGCATGGCGGCAAGAAAATAGCGGCGCCGCCCCGCGAAATGAGGCCTGTATTTTCACAGGCGTGAGGATTTGACGGAGTTCTATGTTTTCAACCCTCGAGAATAACGGCACAAAAAATACGCAACAGGTTTCCTGGGAGCAGAGGCTGCTCAAGAATGCGGGCCGCAAGACCAGTCTGAAGCCCGAATATCAGGAACTAAAGTTCACTCTCCACCGCAAGCTGGTGGATAAGATCAACCTCGAAGCGCTGGCCACCATCGATAATCAGCGCATGCGCGCCGAGGTCCGCCAGGCGGTGATCTCGCTGATCGACGCCGAGCCGACGCTGCTCAGCTCCCTTGAAAAGCAGCAGATCAGCGACGAGGTTCTTGATGAAGTTTTCGGCCTCGGACCGTTGGAGCCGCTGCTTCAGGACCCCACCATCTCCGATATTCTGGTCAACACTTATAAGCAGGTCTACATCGAGCGGCGCGGCTTGCTGGAACTGACCAGCGTGAGCTTTCGCGACGACCAGCACCTGCTGCGGATCATCGACAAGATTGTCAGCCAGGTAGGCCGCCGGATCGACGAATCGACGCCCATGGTGGACGCGCGCCTGCTGGACGGATCGCGCGTCAACGCCATCATTCCGCCGCTCGCGGTGGACGGCCCGCTGCTTTCCATCCGCCGTTTTTCGCAGGACAAGCTGATGCCCGCCGATTTGGTGGAGAAGAAGGCGCTCACCGCGGGCATGATGGAGCTGCTCGAAGCCGCGGTGAAGGCCAAGATGAACATCATCATCGCCGGCGGAACCGGCGCCGGCAAGACCACGCTGCTGAACGCGCTCTCGGCGTTCATCAACGCCAAGGAGCGCATCGTCACCATCGAAGACGCCGCCGAATTGCAGTTGAAGCAGCCGCACGTGGCGCGCCTAGAAACCCGCCCACCCAACATTGAAGGCAACGGCGCGGTGCGGCAGCGCGAGCTGCTGGTGAACAGCCTCCGTATGCGTCCCGACCGCATTGTGGTCGGCGAAGTCCGCGGCGAGGAAGCGCTCGACATGCTGCAGGCCATGAACACCGGTCACGACGGATCGTTGACCACGGTCCACGCCAATTCGCCTCGCGATGCCGTTTCTCGACTGGAAGTGATGGTGTCGCTGGCCAATTCGAACATGCAGCTCACTTCCATCCGGCAGCAGATCGCCAGCGCGGTAAACCTGCTGGTGCAGGCCTCGCGTCTCAGCGACGGATCGCGCCGCGTGGTCTCGCTCACCGAGGTGACCGGCATGGAAGGCGATATCGTCACGCTGCAGGATCTGTTTGTATTCGAAAAGCGCGGTCTCGATCCGGACGGCAAAGTGGTCGGCCGGTTCGCCGCCACCGGCATCCGCCCCAAGTTCTACGAAAAATTGTTGAGCGCCGGCATCCGTCTGCGGCCGGACCTGTTCGACGAAGTGCTGGAGGTCTGACCCATGGTTTTTTTCGCCTTCATCGGCTTGATCTGGGCCCTCGCGATTCTGGCGTGGTTCCTATTGTCGAAGTACGTCAAATCGTCCGACCTGGACCGTATCAAGGCGCGGCTCGCCGGAACCACGAAGAACAAACCGAGGAAAGATAAAGCCGGCAACGCGGCCGGTGCTTCGGTGATTCAGCAGGAGCAGGTGGTGAAAAACCGCCTGGCGCAAATGCTGGTCCAGAAGTGGGGCCTGGGCCCGAAACTGGCAACCATGCTCGAACAGGCCGGCTTGAACTGGCCGCCGGCGCGCTTCGTTCACCTGACCTTGATGTGCTTCGGAATCGGCTTCGGCATCGGATGGATCATGCTTCCCGTGGCCCGGCCGGTGGCGCTGGCGACCGGTGCGGCGGTGGGCGCCATCCCGTTCGGCTATGTGACCATGAAACGCAAGTCGCGGCTGCGGCGCTTTGAAGCCATCTTTCCCGACGCTCTCGAGTTCGTATCCCGGTCCATGCG
>Ga0182024_10020296_pt1 | contig 12159 bp, 15 predicted proteins | sample P32metaG_FD_120480 | JGI IMG/M metagenome (GOLD analysis project Ga0182024, IMG submission 120480) | Permafrost microbial communities from Stordalen Mire, Sweden - P3-2 metaG (Illumina Assembly) | ecosystem: Environmental > Terrestrial > Soil > Wetlands > Permafrost | place: Sweden: Stordalen...
CCCACTTGACTAGGTTCCGGCATAACCATTATGATCCGCGAAAATGAAGAGGGTAGCCTCCGGGATTCTCCCAATGATCACGGTCGACCGGAAGGCCAGGAAACCTCTGCACAGGCAGATCTATGACGCGTGTCGTGCCGCGATTGTCAATGGCGGCCTGAGACCAGGGCAGCGAGTTCCGTCAACCCGCGTGCTTGCGGCCGAACTTGGTGTTTCGCGGTTCCCTGTTCTGAATGCGTATGCCCAACTCCTGGCCGAAGAATACTTCGAGAGTCGCGTCGGCGCTGGAACCGTCATTTCCAGTTCACTTCCAGACCAGCTCACGTCGAGCGAACCAACCGGCGCGCGACTAGCGGCAACCCGCTCCGGGCCCCGACAAGTCGCGCGCCGCTGCTCGATTCTCCCTAGTCTTTCGAGTTCCCCATGGCTGTTGGGCTGGGGAGCATTCGGTGTGGGGCAAGTGGCGTTTGATCAATTTCCGCTCCACGTCTGGTCAAGTCTGGTCGCGCGCCGGTGCCGAAGTATGGATGCCAAGTCGTTTCACTACGGCGACCGGATGGGTCTCAAGGCTCTTCGGGAAACGATTGCGGCGTATTTGAGAACCGCGAGATCTCTACGCTGCGAAGCGGAGCAGATCATGATCGTCAGCGGTTCCCAGCAGGCTCTCGAGATTTCGGCTCGCGTTCTCCTCGACCCTGGGAGTCGCGTGTGGGTAGAAGAGCCCGGATACGGTCTGGCACGAAATGTCCTCGCTCTGGCGGGCTGTCGTCTCGTGCCCGTTCCCGTTGACATGGAAGGTCTTGATGTTGCGGCTGGCATCAAGCAATGCCGCAAGGCGCGGGCCGCGGTGGTAACACCCTCTCATCAATTTCCACTCGGCGCGACCATGAGCGCACGGCGGCGTTTTCAATTACTGGAATGGGCCCAAACCACTGGATCCTGGATCATCGAAGATGACTATGACAGCGAGTATCGATACGAGAGCCACCCGATTGCATCGTTGCAGGGGCTCGACGCCAACGCTCGCGTCATATACATCGGTACCTTCAGCAAAGTGTTATTCCCGTCTCTGCGCCTCGGTTATGTCGTTATCCCGTCCGACCTAGTTGATCGTTTTCTAGCGATCCGTCGCGCTATGGATCTTGGCCCGCCAAGCTTCTATCAGGAAGTGCTCACGGACCTTATTAATGAGGGCCATTTTGCGCGTCACATCCGAAGGATGCGGAGTCTCTACCGCGAACGACGGACCGCCTTGGTTGACAGCATCGGCAAGGAACTCGGGTCCAGGATCGAGGTGCTGGGGGACGAGGCTGGTATGCATTTGACTGTGACACTTCCGAGCGGAAGCTGCGATGTCGAAATTGCCGAGCGGGCCGCCCGCCAGAACCTTTGGCTCTGGCCGCTCTCTCCCTCCTACCTAGGGGAAGTGTCGCGTTCTGGCTTCATCCTGGGTTTTGGCAGCGCCCCGGTAGCGGAGATTCCCCGCGCCGTTCGCAAGCTGCGCAACCTGCTCACTGTGAACTGAGAAGCCCAATGACCACGACCACGGGCGGGCCGTAAGAATTAAAAATGGTTGTCGGAGTCTGTTGGGAGCCAGCCAGCGTATTTCTCGCCGCAACCCTGCAGTCGTGGCCGTGATTCATCTGCGACTCCTCGTCGAAAGAGTTTGCTTTGACGAATGTCGCAGAACGCTGTGATCCGCAAAACTAGTCAGCAACTTGGATAATACTGAAAAGGGACAGGGTTTTGCGCAAGTTCCACTTCGGCCCTGAGCCGTCAGATTTACGTTCTGACTTTCTGGTCCATGCTGTAAGATGCCGCTGCAATGCAGTGGTCCAAACCTCTCACTTCGGTTATTGTTTTCTCTCTTGTTTCCGACGTGGTGCAATTCATGAGCGCGCGGCTGCGATCCCGAACCTGTCCCTCGTCAAAACCTCGTGCACTCGCAGAATGAATGACTTGGAGGGCGCCAGCCCTTGTGGTGCGCAAAAATTCTATCCGGGTAATATAAACAACAGAAAAGTCGGGCTTTCCGGCCGAGTCGATCCTTTTGCAATGTATATGCGATTGGCCGGTTTTTACACGGCGGGTTTGGCGGTACAATCCAGTCGGCATGCTTCGATTCCGACCTTCTATTCTCACGCGACTCTCCGACGTTTCAGAGCTGTGTGGTGAGCTGCTCCGATTGGTGAATTTAGCGGTGCGCTCCCAGGGGTCCCTGGTGGCCGAGAACCTCTTCCTGCGGAAGCAGTTGGCGTTCTACCAGGAGCGTAAAACAAGACCACGTCGGCTGACTGACGCCGCCAGGGTAACACTCGTGTTCTGGTCTCGATGGTTCAATTGGAAGGATGCTCTGATCATCGTCAAGCCGGAAACCCTGATCGGCTGGCATCGGAAGGGATTCCGCCTATTTTGGCGCTGGAAGTCCAAGCCGGGAAGGCCCCGATTGCGGAAGAACATCCGGGAGCTGATTGTGCGCATGGCAAGGGAGAATCCGACCTGGGGGCAAGAACGAGTTGCCTCAGAACTATCACTGAAGTTGGGGATCTACGTTTCACCCAGGACGGTGCGAGCATACTGGCCGTGGCAGCCCAACCGCCACCCAGGAAGGATCTCCTCGCAGCCGTGGCGAACCTTTGTACGGAATCACGCGCCGTCTGTGCTTGCCTGTGATTTTGCCGTCGTGGTAACGGCACGATTCCGACTATTGTACGTGTTGGTTCTCATGGAAGTGGCCACCCGCCGGATCGTGCACGCGAATGTAACGGCTCATCCGACGACCGAGTGGACACTGCAGCAGTTCCGCGAAGCGATTTCAGGTGATCATCCGTATCGGTTTCTGATCCACGACCGCGACGCAATCTTCTCGCTAGGCTTGGATGACGAGCTGCAGGCATTTGGCCTGAGGGCGCTGCGAACACCGGTGCGGGCTCCACAGGCGAATGCCTACTGCGAGCGGTTGGTGGGAACCATGCGGCGGGAGTGTTTGGATTTTCTGATTCCGCTGAGCGAGAAGCACTTGCGGGCAATCCTGAAGGCGTGGGTACGACATTACAACCATGGGCGTCCGCATTCGGCCTTGGGTCCCGGTATCCCTGCCGACACGAAAGAACGGTTGCGGCAACTTACGCCACACACTCGTCGGCATGAATTGCCCAGGGATTCTCGCATGAAGGCCCGAGCCATTCTCGGCGCCCTGCATCACGAGTACGAGCTGGAGCGAATGGCGGCATGAGAGGAACGCGATCGTGAAGGCTCGGCGCACCTTGATCCGTTCTCCTCTGGACTGGCAGATGGCGGCTGCGCCAGTGCCGCATCCTGCGATTCCGGTGCTAGCCGAGCGTGGTGGTACACAGCTCAAGACGCCCCGCGCGGTCATTCTCGTAGACACTCGTGAACAGAACCCTTTCGACTTTTCACGCTTCGAAGGATGGTTCGCCGGGGTTGAGAAGAAACCTCTGAAGTTGGGTGATTACTCTGTCGCGGGGTTGGAAGACATCTGCGTAGTGGAACGCAAAGACCTGCCCGACCTGATCCACTCGCTCAACGCAGACCGCTCTGTTTTTGTGAACCGTCTGCGACGAATGAGTCGCTATCCCCATCGGCTGCTGGTCATCGCGGCCGCCTTGAGCCAAGTGAAGTCCCCGTATCTCCGCGGGGGCGTGAACCCGAACCTCATCGCACAGTCCCTGATTGCGGTCCTTGCCGGACTACAGGTTCCATTCTTATGTACGGAAACTCACGAACTCGGCGAGGAACTCGTAGCGTCCTATTTGTACCAAGTTCACCTCTACCACTGGCTGGAAACTAACGATCACGGGCGGTTCCTGAGCGACAACGACCCTTAATGGAGCGTTGCGCGAGCGTTCAGCCAGGAATATTAACGGAGGTCAATCGTCGGATGGAATTTTTGCGGACCACAGGTCACGAATGTGATTCATAAATTGGGATAGAATATGCAGAAACATCCAGTCATAGGCGTTGTACTATTTCCTGACGCCACCCAGCTTGATTTAACAGCGCCATACGAGGTGTTTGCACGAATACCGGGTGCTGAAGTACATGTGATTTCCAATACACTTGATCCTGTGCGAACGGATCGGGGATTGAAGATTGTCCCCGATACAACATACCGAACTTGCCCACCCATCGACGTGCTTTTCATTCCCGGCGGACCGGGACAATTGATGGCACAGGAGGATGAAGAACTCATGCGGTTCGTTCGGGAATATGCGGAAAAGAGAAGTGGAATAATTTCATCGGTGTGTACCGGCTCGTTGTTACTTGGTGCAGCAGGTGTATTACGAAGAAAGAAAGCCACGACCCACTGGACATGTATGGATATTCTCTCCATTCTTGGCGCAGAACCGGTGGATAAGCCGGTTGTAGAAGATGGCAATGTGATTACCGGTGCGGGCGTTGCGAACGGCCTTGATCTGGCTTTGCATTTAGCTGAAAAATTAGCTGGGAAGGAAGCCACACAACGCATAGCGCGGTTTATTGAATATCCCCACGCATCGAAACATACGGATCAGGCAAGCTTGACAAAATTAAGCCAAGAAATGCTGGCATCGAATCCACACAGGAAAGCGAGATTAGAAGCAGCACGTCTAGCAGCGGTTCGTTTGGGGATCAACGCAGATCAACAATCTAATGTTCGCCCTCGTTGACCAGCGAACTAGCGCGGTTCTGGACTTCCTTCCTGGAGGTCCGCATGAGCTTCTGCTGGTCGATGATGGGAGCCTCGGACCAGACCATGACTTTGCTAGAGACTGCGGCTCAAAGAGATCCAAGACTGATTGTGATTTCTTTATCACGGAATTTCGGCTGCTTGCGAAAGAAAGCGAGGGAGATGATTCCATCGAGGTGGAACTTGTCAAGCCCATCCTAGGGCCGACGAGCGCCGGGGTTCTGCACCATAGGCCCAACGCGCAATTCGGAGATTGTATAGAGTTGCACGTCGAGGCGCTCGCCGATCATGCGAAAACCAGTGAACTGGCCGGTCGGCTTCTCGCCGAGCTTATCCACAAGGCTCTTCGAAAGGACGCTGACGCCTGGCACCGGTATCGAGGACGAAGGAATACGGATTTTTCGTGCCTACCGAGACGAGGATCATCGGCAGCCCTACCTCGGAACGCGACGGGAATACGCATCGGGTCTTTCTGAGCAACCGTGCCGGGGGATCCGAACCATGCGACGGCGAACAGGACGGTTAAGCGAATCTTCATTCGGAATCTCCTCCTTAACTCAAGAAGATGTCGATTGCTGCCACCTGTCGTGAAACTGCGAACTGCACCTCAAATGGCGTTCTTGGAATGCGGCCACCGCCGTTTTCACAACTGCTTCCAAACTTGGACGAGCGTCTGCATTCGTTCTGAGGCTTGGAAGACGGTTGTAGATAAGACGACAGTCCTAGCATGCCCGCTCTTAACAATCCCGACCTGAGTTCTGCTTGCCATGTCTTGGTCAATTCACTCCCTGGGTCACACTAGACGGGATCGTCGTCGTCGGTGACAGTAGACAACGCTATCGGTTCTCTCCTTCACACTTCAGTCTGTCGATGGATACTTCGGCGGCCGCTAAATCTTGCACGCCAATCCCAACGAACTTCGCTATCGTGATCTCTTCTCTTGAGCGTCGCCCTGGCACAGTACCCGCCAGCACTTCACCAAGTTCGCCATGGATGTCCTCAATCCTTAGCGCACCTTGTTTTAGCCAACGATGAACTTCGCCATGATCCCTCGTGGAGTCTCGGCTATCCACGATCAGTCGATTGGCACGTTTCAAGCAGTGCGCATCCAGTTCACACTTGGTTTCGTCGTCGGCTCCGACGGCAGTAATGTGCTGGCCAGGGCGCAGCCAGTCTCCCTGGACGATCGGTTCCCGAGACGCTGTGGCCGTGATGAGAACCTCCACAGTTTCAACCACCCTTCTAATGTTTTCGGTGGGAACGATCTCAACGCCTGGAAGTTTTGGCGCTAGTCGCTGTTTCAGCGCCAAAGTCTTTTCGTGATCGCGGCCCCAGATCAAAAGTCTTTCGAACTTGCGAACCGAAAATAGAGCCCGCGCTTGCCAATACGCCTGTACGCCTGTGCCCAGAATTCCGGCAACGCGTACTGATTCAGGCGCGAGCACTCGGGCGGCGAGGGCTCCAGCGGCTGCGGTGCGTATGTCGGAGAGGTAGTGTTCATCATTCAGAATGGCAACCGTGTGCCCGGTTGCTGAATCGAACACAGCGAGAAAGCCACCCTGCGGCTGTGCCAGATCCCGGTTCACCGCAAACCAGGGGGACACTTTTACGAGGTAATGAGAGTGCCCCCGAATGCAACCCGTTTTGACGTACACGTCGCCGAGAGTGGGATCGGAGGCGGGAAACATGGTCACGATCGCGCACTGCGCCAAACCCACGCTGAAGTCCTGGAAGGCGCGTGAGACTGGCTCGATCAGATCTTCGAACCCAATGAGAGCGCGAAGCTGGGCGGCGTCAACGATTTGGACGCTCATGCTTCTATCTCCGGCAGAGCGTCGAGCACGCCCCGACTGACAAGGGCGACGTCGCCCCCAACCTGTACTCTCGTTACGTCGCCCGGTGTGCCCTCGCTACGCACACGGATCTCGCTCGGGCGGCCTAAGAATCGGCCCTGCCTGAGGATGAACTCTTCGCCGACTGCAATCCGCCCGCGCTTCGTCAGATAGGCACCGACCGTTCCAGCGCCGCTTCCGGTCGCTATATCCTCCATCACACCGTCATTGTTCCAATGCCTGCCTTCAAGTTCGTGAACATCGAGAACATAGGCGAACTGGGCATTGACGGTTCGCAGTAGTTCCTCGAAATCGGCCCTCACAATTCGAGCCCGCTCCAGACCGCTCTCTATCGGAACTATGAGATATCGCAGTCCTGTCGAGACGACTTCTAACGGGAAGCTCTTACTGAGTTGGCCGATTTCGAGATTCAGTGCGGCAGCGAATTCCTTCCGCCGGGTTGTAGGAACTTCGCCCATGAATTCAGGCCGCCCCTGATCTAGCAATGCCCGAAAGGCATCCGCTGCTCGGTCGGTTATGACGGTGACTGTCTTAGCTCGAAGTAGGAAAGTCCAGACCGCCCGTTCCTCAATATTCGAGCGAGAATGTAAAACGCAAGCGGCGCCGAGCAACGGATGCCCCGCGAAGTCGAGTTCTTCGATCAGGTCGAACACCTGGGCGTGATAAGTGTTTGCCGCCCCCACGGGCGACAGAAATATGCTCTCGAAGTGACGCATTTCCTGCGTAATCCTCAACATCTGGCTACCATGGAGAGAACCGGCATCGAGGAAGACCGTTAGGCTGTTTCCAGAAAAGGGTCTAGGCGCAAATACATCTACCTGATGGTATTCGAGTTGGCTCATGTGCATTTACTCGCGGGAACGTCTCGTCCATTTCAGAGTCGTAGTCCTATTTCTTTCTTGATCTGACGAATGCGCGGCTCGCAGCGCTTGAAAAATGTCCACTGTTTGATTCTCTTAGGCCGAATCAAGCCGGCATCGGCCAGAATCTTCAAATGCTGGGATGCAGTCGAGGCGCTGACATGGAGCTTTTCCCTGATGTAGTCAGCACAGACGCCATCCTCGATCAGATCGCCATCGACCTGAGGCGGAAAGTTGCGCCGCGGATTCTTGAGCAGCACAAGGACCGTCAGACGCGCGCGGCTGGCCAGAGCCTTAAACACGGTAACAAAATCGATCTTGTCCTTATGACTCGCCATTTCGTTGAATAACGAAATGTAGTGTAGTATAAATCCTGTCGACGGTCAACCATGAAAACCCAACCCGATCGAATTCTCGAAGCGCTTGTTGCCCGACACCGCGAACGAACTTCTAGGTCTGCGGCTCATCATCTGCGATGTTTGGGGGTTTCGCCAGCGGGGGTAAACAGCAGCCTGCGGGCGTGGGAACCTCACCCACTGTATTTCACCCTATCTGAGGCCGCTCGAATTTGCGATCTGGATGGAAACGAACACTTGGATTGTGCCGCGACACAGGGCGTGCTTGAGGTGGGTCATCGCAACCCGATCGTTCTCGACGCAGTGCGAAGACAGGTAGACAGAATTACAGTCGTCGGTGCGTCCCACCCTCCTGGAGGTGAGCTTTGTGAATTGATCTTAAAACGATACCCCTGCCACGACCGTGTGCGTCTGACGAACACTGGCCCCGAGGCAGGATGATTCAGTGATGCACTCCAGCGACGCAACTCATGGGCATTCAATGACGTTCGTTCGATCTATCGGTCGCTGGACGATGACCGGCTTGGTCCTTAACGGCATCATGGGTAGCGGAATATTCGGTCTGCCGGGCGAATTGACACATCTCCTTGGCCGGGCCAGTCCGATAGCGATGCTGTTCGGAGCTCTTGTCATGGCGGTCATCATGGCCGTGGTCACCGAAGTGGCTTCCCAATTTTCCGAGGCTGGGGGCCCCTATCTTTATGTCCGTACCGCTTTCGGGCCTTTCTTCGGCGTGCAGGTGGGTTGGTTCTGGTTGCTGTCCATAATCAGCGGTGCGTCGGTGTGTGCCAATCTCTTCGCGGGGTATCTCGCTGGCCTTGTGCCTTCGGTGGGGCATGGTTGGGCGCGCACTCTGGCGATTACCGCGGTGATTGCCGTACCGGCGATCGCAAACTACTTCGGGGTGCGCAGCGGCGCGAACTTTTGTAACCTGCTCACTGTGGCGAAGCTCCTGCCACTTGGTCTGCTGATTGTCCTTGGGGTGTTCCGTTTCAGCGGTCACTTCCAGATGATCCATCCGTCGGAGATTGTTCACCCGGGAGGCGGCGCCTGGTTGAGCGCGCTGCTGTTGCTGCTTTTTGCTTATGGAGGATATGAAGACTCGCTGGCGCCGATGGGAGAAGTAAAAGAACCCAGAAGAACTATCCCTTTTGCCCTGGCAACGGGACTCCTGGTCTGCGCGACGGTGTTCGCGCTGTTGCAGTTTGTCATACTGGCAGCCGTAGGGACAATGGCGACCGATCGCCCGCTTGAGGAGGCAGCAATCGTGTTGATCGGTCGCGACGGCACCTTGCTTGTGGCGATCGCGGTGATGATCGCGACCTACGGATATGTGGCAGGATCCACCTTGAATGCGCCGCGGGCGGCTTATGCCCTCGCCGTGCACGGCGACTTCCCCCACTTTCTGAGCCGGCTACATCGGCTGTATCACACACCGGTGTTAGCGATCTGCATTTACGCCGCGCTGGTGTGGTTGCTCACCCTGACTGGATCGTTTCTATGGGTACTGGAGCTTTCAGCGGGTTCCATGGCGGTCTACTATGCCGCCATATGTGCTGCGCTGATCCGGCTAAGAAAAATGCAGCCAGACGCTCAGGCGCTCCGGCTGCCGTACGGGTCCGCGGTTGCGCTGGTTGGAGTCGCAATTTGTGTAGCGTTGTTCAGTCGACTAAGCATTCGTCAGGTGCTGTTGATGGGCGTTACCGCGTTGCTTGCTGCTGGTAATTGGTGGTGGGCACGGCGCAGCGCAAGGGGCAGATCGAACGCTCAGAATGTAGTCGAACTCCCCTGCATAGGAGCTGCGCGGCGCTGAACCACAAGATGAGTCAACACATGATTGCGCGGCAATGGATTGGTGAAACACGGGAATCAGACGGTGCTACCTACGTCAAAGTATCTAGAAGCAACGGGGGGCAAAAAGTGCGAGGCTAGTAAGGGAAATAAAGTCGTCTAGTTGCTGCGGCGCATTCACGACGGAAAGACCGAGTTTGTTTTCATCTCACCGTGGGATTCATTCGAGTCCATCAAGGCATTTCGCCGGACTTGAGTACCAAAAGGCAGTTTATTATTTCCGAGGATAAGAAAATCTCTTCTAGCGCTCGATTTGCGGGGGATCGATCCGTCGTATGTTACCAAAGTACTTAATCTGGGCGGATAGCTGCACAAGGAAGACATATTGTCGATATACAATATGTGAGGGTGCACCATGCGACTTGGCCGTGTCGTCCTTATCTTGGTTTGCGTCGGTTCCTCTCTTGCCCGAGCCCAAGGCGTTGCCGGTTCCTCCGCCGAAGCGAAGGTCCTTGCTTTGGAGAAGACCTTCAGCCAGGCTTCAGAGCGCGGGGACGCAAAGACACTCGAGTTGCTGCTCGATTCCAACTTACTCTACCTTGCCGACGACGGCACGTCGATGGACAGGTCTCAGCTAATCAAGAGCTTGAAAATGCCATCGCACCCTGCCCGCAAAGCGGATGGAGCGATGATAGCGCACGTTTATGGTGAGAGCACTGTGGTGACCGGTCTATATCGCACAGAGGGTCTTGATCACGGAAGGCCCTCCCTAAGACGCGCCCGATTCGTCCATACCTGGGTGTTTCAGGACCCTACGTGGGTCTGTATATCTAGTGCGACTACGAGGATCATACCCTGAGACGAGAAGACAGAGCTTTTGAGGAAGGATGATCTGCGGGTTCGGGCTGTGGCTAACTGTATTTCCGTCTGCGACAGGGCTTGGTTTCACGCGTGTGCCGTACGGGCTGATGTAGGCTCGCAATCGGATACTTGGAGACATCGAGGGCAATTGGGATGAGGACTCTATCTGCCGTGGTTCTGCTCACGCTCACAATGGTCGCCGGAATTGCCCAACAGGGGGCATCGCAATCGGCTGATGAAAGCACGATTGCAGCATTGGAGAATGCCTGGAACCGGGCTCTGGAACTCCATGATGCGAAAGCAATCGCGGATCTGGTGGACGACACGCTGATCAATGTCGACCAGGATAACGGCCACCTGGAGAACAAGGCGCAGTACTTGGCGCGCGTGAGGGACCCAAGTCCCCATGACATGCAGACTGTCAACGAGTGGCAGACGGTACGAATTTGCGGCAGCATCGCAATTGTTGCCGGAGTGTCCTGGACAAAGGGTATGCAAAACGGAAAGGCATATCTGCACCGCGCACGATTCATTGATACGTGGCTTCGCAAAGATGGCAAATGGGTCGTCGTGGCCAGCCAAGGCACGCCCATTCTCCATTAAGATCAGCCATAATGCGTCCGCGTTTTTTTCTCCTTGGCCGTCAGTTCGTCGAGGCGTCCAGGCGCTGCAGTTTGTCACAAATCACAAACTGTGCCTCGTCACCACTCAAAACGCACAGCGGGCGGTGCACATTCAAACAGCATTGCTGTTGTTAAGATGAGGCGGTTGCCCGGGTACTGACCTCGTATCCCAATATATTTCGTCGCACGGGCTCCACGGGGCACACTCCCGCCCCGCTTCACGTGCAACGAGGCTAGCTTGTCGACACCCAGCCTCAGGCAGCGCGGTCGTAACGGTGGTGCAGGCCTCCGAGTCGTGGCCGCGCAATGATGCGGCCGCGAGGAAGGTCTGGAGTTCTGCCGCTGGGCGTCTTCTTGCCGAGTCCGAGGTGGGTTCGATCCTCGTGACGGTAGGAAATGTAGTCCGAGAGGAGTCGCTTCAGATGTCGCTCGTTCAACGCAATCACGTGGTCGAGCAACTCACGCCGACAGCTTCCAACCCAGCGCTCAGCCACTCCATTCTGCCAGGGACTTCCAATCGACGTCTGCACCGGTGTGATCTTCATCGAGTGGATTGCGGCGGCCACCTCAAAACCATACTTTGCGTCGTGGTCAAAGATGATGAACCGGTGAGTCGACTGGTAAGGAAAAGCCTCGCGCAGCTGCTGGACAATCCAACTGCTGGTCGGATGCCGCGTAACATTGAAGTGCAAGATGCGTTTCCGGTCGTGGCTGATGATGAAGAGCACGTTGAAGGTTAGCGTCGGGACGGTGAAGAAATCCATCGCCGCGAGGACCTCACGGTGATTGCGCAGAAAGGCCTGCCAGCGCTTCGCGGGCTCTGGATTCCGGGGTGCCCGTCTCATCCAACGGGAAATAGTGGTCTCCGACACCTCGAAACCTAGCATAAGGAGTTCGCCGTGAATGCGGGGCGCACCCCAACCTGGATTCTCCACGACCATTTGGAAGACAAGCTCACGGATCTGTTTGCAGATTCGTCGGCCAGCGCCGACTCGTTTTCGCGCTTTGCACAGCATCGCCCAATAGCGTCTGAATCCAGCCCGGTGCCAGCGGGCGACCGTTTCTGGCAAAACGAGAAAGAGTGTTTCCTTCCATCGGGACCAGAATCGGAGTGCCACACGACCC
>Ga0182024_10020297_pt1 | contig 12158 bp, 8 predicted proteins | sample P32metaG_FD_120480 | JGI IMG/M metagenome (GOLD analysis project Ga0182024, IMG submission 120480) | Permafrost microbial communities from Stordalen Mire, Sweden - P3-2 metaG (Illumina Assembly) | ecosystem: Environmental > Terrestrial > Soil > Wetlands > Permafrost | place: Sweden: Stordalen...
CGCCGCGGCCGCCCTCGCCTGGGCTCCCAAATCGCCGATCACTTCGGAAACGATCGAGCGCGACGGCCGCAAAGTGACCACGCTGCTACTGACTCGCGGCAAATCCCGTTACGATGCCTTGCTGAAGTGGAAGACTCCCAATCCGGAGCCCGATCTGGCCGGATACGTGGTGCTGATGCGTAAGACCACCGCTCCCTATTGGGAGCGCGAGATCTACGTCGGCAACGTAAACGAATATACCCTGCCCGACGTCTCCATCGACGAATTCGTATTCGGCGTCGCGGCCATCGATAAGGACGGCAACGAGAGCCTGGTGAGCCCGTTCGTGCAGAACCCGCGCGCCAAGCGAACCATTGCTACCTACTGAACTCTTTCGATAATGGTCGCTGTCGCCATGCCGAAGCCGATGCACATCGATTGCAGACCGTAACGGCCGCCGGTCCGTTCGAGAATATTCACCAGCTTGGTCATCAGCGCCGCGCCGGTGGCGCCCAGCGGATGGCCGTGCGCGATCGCGCCGCCCTGAATATTCAGCTTGCGCATGTCCGGCTGAATTTCGCGCGACCAGGCCAGCGGCACGCAGGCGAACGCTTCGTTGATCTCGAAAGCGTCGATGTCTTCGACGCGGAGTCCCGCCATCCCGAGCGCTTTACGCGTCGCCGCGATCGGACCGGTCAGCATCAATTCCGGATCGCTTCCCACCACCGCCCGCGCCACCATCCGCGCCCGTTTGCGCAATCCCAGTTCGTCCGCTTTGCGACCGCTCGCCAGCAGGACGGCCGCGGCTCCGTCCGAAATCTGGCTCGAATTGGCCGCCGTGATCACCCCGTCGGCACGAAACACCGGCTTCAGCGCGCGCATTTTCGAAAGATCAGGATTGGCGCGCACCCCTTCATCGCTTGAAAGTCCGTGGAACGGGAATAGTTCAGTTTGAGTCCACCCGTTGCGCCCGGCGGCGGCTGCGCGGCAATGGCTTTCCGCGGCAAACTCATCCAGTTCTTCGCGCTTCAGGTCCCATTTCCGCGCGACCAGCTCCGCGGAAATCCCCTGATGCAGCAACTGGCACGGAAACTCCGCGCGAAACTCGTCGCTGAACGAAGCATCCGACAGCATCGGAACCCGGCTCATCGATTCGACGCCGCATCCGATCGCCACTTCCATATCGCCTGCGGCAATCGCCTGCGCCGCGAAATGAATGGCCTGCTGCCCCGATCCGCAAAACCGGTTAAGTTGTAAAGCCGGAACTTCAACTGGAAACCGAGCCTTAAGACCCGCCAGCCGTCCGATATTCGCCCCTTGTTCGCCGATGGGCGTCACGCAACCGGCAACAATATCTTCCACATGAGCAGCGCTCACGCCGGCACGTTCCATAAGTGCTGTCAGAGTAGACGCCAGCAGATTAACAGGGTGAACGCCATGCAGCGAGCCGTCGTTTTTGCCCCGCCCGATGGGCGTTCGGATGGCGTCGATGACGTATACATCCCGCGGCGTCGACAAGCAACCTAGAATACCGTAAAACCGCCTTAATCAGCGAAAAAACTGCATCATTACGTCGAATTCCGCCTTAAATTCGCTTAGCACCATGGCTTGGGTGTCGTCGTTCATCCCCAGTTCCCGCAGCAACTGCGGATCGCCTGACTCCCCCTCGCCCACCGAAACACCAATCGAATTGACATAATTGTCGGCGACCCTTAGAACCCGGCCCAGCGAAAAATCCCCGGACGCGTCGTGATGATTCAAAACGGCCACGCGGATCGGCTCGGGTATATTCCAAACGGCCAGTGCGTCGGCCGACAGCATGGCATGGGTGAACCCCAAAATTTTCATCTCGCTATCGGGAAGCGACGCGCCAGTTCGTTCCGATAACCGCTGAATCCGCTCGTGTTCCGGAGCGAGAGCGGACGCGATCAGCAGCCGGCCGACATCATGCAACAGACCCGCGATGAAGGCTCCCTCGGGATACTCCACCGGAAGCCGCTGCGCCAGTTGATCGCACAATAGAGCGGTCGCCGAAGAGTGCAGATTGAATCGAGCCATGGACCAGTCTGGTGGTATCTGCAGCTTATTCCACATCCGGGTGAGAGACATCCCCAGCACCGCGTTGCGTATCTTGTTGAGGCCCAGGATCGAAAGCGCGTGCCGCACCGAATTGATGGTGCCCCGCCGGGCATAGAGGGCCGAATTCACCAGGTTGAGCATGTTCCCGGCGACCACTGTGTCTCTTTCGATCAGATCGCCAAGTTTTGCGTAGGAAACGTCTTCGCCGGCGAGCGATGCCAGCAGCCGGTTCAAGGTCGCGGAGAACGGAGGAAGATCGCCCAGCGCCCGAAGCGCCTTTCTTCTCAACACCTCGCCGGTGGCCGACGGTGTTTCCGTGTTGCACACGATAGACGGAGTCACGCCCCTTATATCGGCGCTTGACCGCGGAAACTGAACCTTAGAAAAGTCTTACCCCGCTTTGCGCGGGCGTATGCCTTCCAGCAGCATCCCGGCGATCTGCCGGCCGTGCTCGTAGGCCTCTTCATAAACCGCGCGGCGCTCCTCGCGGGTGAAACCATAGCCCAGGCGATACAGCCGCTCAAGCGATACCCCGACCGCATAGGTGCCGGCATAAGCAATCCCGGCTTTGGGAATCAGCCCGCCGCCGAACGGGACCTTCCCGATCAACTCCCGGGCAAGCGCGCGCCATCCGAAGGCGCCGGCCACAATCGAGGCGATCTCCGATTTCTGTTCCCGGTATCCCACCGCGCGATCGCTCGCCGCCGCCAGATAAAATCCCATGCGAATCTGATTCATGGTAAGGAACGCGGCGTCGGACCCGAATTCCCCCACCGCCCAGCCCAAAGACGCCAGACTCGGAACCACATCGGGCAGCGCCGTCGCCAGGCAAAACAGCGCGTTCTCCTTGGCGATGGTCCGAATCAAATGATGGGAAGCTTGTTTGCGGAAGGGATAGAAGTTTCGCGCGAGCGGCAACGCCAGATCCTCGCGGGCGCGCAAAATCCGGCGAACGCAATCGTCGGGAGCTTCCGGATCGAAGGAAAACGCCCGCGACGGGCGAAGCAGCGAAGACTCGTAAATCTCGACGTCACAGCCCGATCCGCCGCCGCGCACCAGCAGGCGGGCAGCCCGGGCGCGGCGCTCCGGCGAAAAATGGGGTGGCGCGAAAAACGTCTCCATGCGCCCCAGCGCCTCTTCCGACGCCGCCACCAGTCCGACGCAAATGGGACGCTCCGCAAGTTCGCGAACATCCTTTGGGTTCAGATTCGAAAGCGCGTTCTTTACCTGGCGAATGACTGGAACGGCCATGTCAAAACGGGCGTGCGAAACATCACCCGTAGATCCCTCTTCCATTCTAGCCCGACACCGATCCGTTCCGCTTCGATGGCCCGGGAGAAATAGCGGAGCACCACCTCATTCGAGGGATGCCAATCGAGCGCCGGTGCCACCAGCAGCAGCTTCGGAGCGCGATTCCGCAGAGCCAAGCCTGGGAAATACCCGCTGCCGGCGAAGTCGCCGCGATCGAGATGCCATTTCACGCGCATCCAATAATCGAGCGCCTGCAGAGGCAGGTGAATATCCTGATCGGCTTTGATCTCGATCACCGCGAGCCGGCCCTGGCGATCCGCGGCGAGCAGGTCGATGACGCCGCGCTCTCCGGAAGCCAACTGCGGGACCTGCCCGTAAACCGGCGCCTCAAGCAGCGAAGCATCCAGGCGCTCGATGTTCGATCGCACTTGCGATTCGAGCCAGGCTTCCGGATGCCGCAAATACAAAGGATTCATCCGGTCGGCCGCATCCGCTTGACGCATCCGCGCGACGCCGGCGGCCAGTTGCGCGGCTTCCTCTACCGCCGCGTCGCCCAAAGCACTATGTTTACGATCGATGCCGAAGAGCAACTCATCTCCGGCCACCCGAGCGATCTCGAGGCCGCGCACCGCCAGGCTGATCGACCCGTCAGGCCGATCCCGCCGCTCCACTCCTTCGACCGCCGCGATCCGATCGACCCACTGCGTCATCTGGACACGGCTCCCGGCCAGCGGTCGGCGGCACGGATCAACATGCGTTTCGAAGTTGGTGTAATCCGCGGGATCGACGGCGTCCTCCTGGCCCAGATTGGTCACGAAGACCAGATACCGCGCGGCATTGGGATTCAGAAAGCGCACCCGATGGCAGGTAGTCACTTCGGCTCCCGCGGGAACGAAAATCGCCAGCGCTTCCACGTGCAGCCTCGATTCCCGATGGCGCAGATAATCGAGCCAGATCAGCCCGAAGCTGAGCGCGCCTTCGGGAGCGAGCGAATCCGCGCCGGCTCCGATGGCGGCGATCGCCGACGGTCCCTTGCGGAGCAGCGCGCGCGGATAGCTGGGCGAAAGGGTGTGCTGCAAATCCGGTTCGGTGCTCAGTTCGACGATGCGCCATTCGGGAAACTGGCGGCGCAGCGAGCGTCGAAACTGCTCGCGATATTTCAAGCGAGCGCCGCGGCGGCCGGCGTCGTGATTCAAAGGATCGGCCAGATCGAGCAGCGTGAGTTTTCCGCCGGGCGCGCCATACCGCTCCACTTCAAGTTCCAGGCGGCCGCGCTTTTCGAGCTGAATGCCGCGCACCCGGCGCACCAGGTTTTTGGTCTCATTCCAGCACTCGATGGTGACGGTCGATCCGCGCGGGTTTAGAACGAAAGCGCCGGCCACGATCGGAATCGGGTCGTCACCGGCTTCAAATAGAACCGGCTGGCGGCTGGTCTTGAGGAAACGCTCGATCGCTTCGGCTACCGACACCTGTGGATACAGTGCGTACCGGTGAAATTTCTCTCAGCCGGATCTGTCTTAAACTGGACTGCCATGGGCCTTCAATGCAGCCGGGAGGAATTCGCTCGCTTACTGGCCGAGGTGGCCTTCACGCGCAATCTCGGATTTGAGGTCGAAAGTATCGAAGACGGCCGGTGCAGCATCCACGTGCCCTTTCAGGAAGAATTCGAGCGCCCCGGCGGAATCGTAAGCGGGCAGGTCTATATGGCTGCGGCCGATGTAGCGATGTGGCTGGCGATCAAGACCAGGCTGGGCCTGGCCGACGCATCCGTCACGGCGGAGATGAAGACCAATTTTCTCGGCGCCGCGAGAAGAGAATCGTTTCGCTGCACCGCCCAGGTCCTAAAGCTCGGCGGCCGGCTGATTTATGGGACGGCAGAGTGCATCGCCGCGGATCAGCGGCTGCTGGCGCACTCGACCGTCACCTATATAAGGGTGAACGTAAGTTAACGAATGCCGCCCAACCGCGCTCCGATTTTCGCGGATTCTTAAGATATAATCATCCTACCCGCGCCACCGCCTGATTATTCGGGCGGCAATGAAACGCAATGTGTCCTCCGGCACGTCTGTCGGAACGGGAAGGTGCGCGGTGTCCCAAAGTTCCACCGTCGGCGAGAAAAAGCTCAGCGGTCAGACCATCATCGATGAGCTGATCCGCAATACCGAGCTCGGTCAGTTCGAGCTGGCCTACACCGTCCTGCTTCCCTGCGTGTTCAGCATTTATTTGAATCCCGCGGACCACTCGCGGCTGGCCGGCGTCTTTCATCTGATCGCCGAGGATGCCCATCGCGCGCTGCGCGGCCACGTGGCGGCGCTGAACGGGAAGCCCGGAAAACTCCGCTGGCGCTCCGGCAAATCGAAAGAATACAAGATCGCGTGCCACGACTGGATCATCGAATTTTTTCAGGATGAGGAAGTCCCCGCGGGCGACGTCGAGATCCATTCCGAGTTGAACGAAATCGCCCAGCCCGGCTATCGCGGCGTGAAAACCACGCTGACCGGCCGCGATCCGGCGGTCACGTCTCAGCGTCCGGCGCTCGAACCCGGGGCGGAGATGCGCAGGACCCGCGATCGCATTTACGCCGAGGTCCGTTATGAGGACGATTCCGGCGCGCAGCTTTATTTGATCACCCAGAATGAAACTCGAGTGGGCCGCGGCGGCGGCGATCAGCCCATGGATCTGGCGCTGTACGCCAACGACGAAGTTTCGCGCGAGCACCTGATTGTGCGCCGCGAGCCGGCCACCGGCGTGTTCACGGCGGTCGACCGCAGCACCAATGGAACCTGGCTCGACGGCCGGAAGCTCAAGAAGGGCGTCGAAGAAATTCTTCCGGAGCGAGCCGAAATCAAGGTCGCCGAGACCGTCACGCTGATTTTCGAAATTCGGAAATGATATGTTTTACCGCGCGCATATCCCGTTTGTCATCGTCTTTCTGCTGTTTGTCGTCGCCCTGGTGATTTACTCGCTGTGCTTCGAATCGAAAGGACGAACGCGATGAGCACGGCAACCCTGTGGCGCGCGGGCGTCGCTTCCGATCCTGGCTTGGAACGCGCCACCAATGAAGATCGCGTCTACGTCGATGAAGCGGGCGGAATTTTTCTGGTAGTGGACGGCATCGGCGGTCAGGCGGCGGGTGAAAAGGCCGCAGAGATTGCCGTGCGCGTCATTTCAAGCGAACTGGCGCTCGCCTCCGGGTCTCCCGAAGAATCCGTGCGGCGGTCCATCGTGGCGGCCAACAACGAAATTAATCAGCTCGCCGAAAATAATCCGGAATGGCATGGAATGGCCTGCGTGTTGACGCTGGCCATGGCCCACGACGATCGGATCACGGTCGGTCATGTGGGCGATTCCCGGCTGTATCTGGCCTGGGACGGCAATCTGCGCAAGGTAACATCGGATCATTCGCCGGTCGGCGAGCGCGAAGACATGGGCGAGTTGACCGAGGAGCAGGCCATGCGGCATCCCAGCCGCAATCAGATATTTCGCGACGTCGGATCGAAGCCGCGCGAGCCTTACGAGGAAGATTTCATCGAAGTGCGCAGCTTTCCGTTCCGCAGCAACGCGGCGCTGCTGCTGTGCAGCGACGGATTGAGCGATGCGCTGATGTCGTCCGAAATCAGCGCCATCGTGGAGACTTACGACGGCGATCCTGAAAAAGTCGCGGGCGAGCTGGTCGGTGCGGCGAATCGTGCTGGTGGGAAAGACAACATCAGCGTGGTGTTCGTGGCCGGTCCCGAATTTATCGGAACCGAGTGCGACGCCATGCGTGAATCGCGCGCGCGCCACGCCATTACCAGGGTACGCGGCGGACGCTGGCGCCATTTCGCGGGTCGTGTCCTGTGGCTGCTGGCCGGTGTGGCGCTCGGACTTTTCGGTCGAAGCGCCCTCTCGCACGCCGTTCCCTCGCAGATGGCGGCTCGGGCGGCCGCGGTCACTGTCGACGCTTCGGATCCCTACGCCATCTCCCGCGCGTTGAGCGTCGCGCACCCGGGCGAAACCATTCAAGTCCCTCCGGGCGAGTTCTGGGGACCCATCGCGCTGGCGGATGGCGTCAATCTCATCAGCTCCACGCCGGGAGCGGCGGTGATTCGCGTCGATCCCGCCAGTGTCGCCGATACCGGCATCGCCTTCATTGCCCGCGGCGTTCAAAGCGGCCGCGTAAGTGGATTTCGCGTGACCGGCGACACGCGCGCCCCCCTCGCCACCGGCGTGTGGATCGAAGATTCGGCAATCGAAATCGACGACCTGGAAATCATCGGCGCGGGCGATTGCGGAATTCGGATCGCCGGCGCATCCGCCGCCATGCTTCACGCCAATTGGATTCACTCGAACGGCGGCTGCGGCGTGTTGATCGGATCCGGCAGCTCGCCGCGTCTCATCGGCAACCGGATTTCGGAAAACGGAACCACGCCCGCCTCGCTGCGCCCCGGAATCGAAATTCATCCGCCGGCGACGCCCGCCATCGAGAACAATATCATCGTCGGCAACGGGCAACCGAATGCGGACTTGGGTGAACACAATGCCGTCGGACGCGGACAATAACGTGGTAAAAATTCGCCGCTTCGGAAATTATCAGATCGTCCGGAAGCTGGGGCGGAGCATGACCGATGTGTACCTGGCTCTCGATCCGGCGAAGAATCTGCGGGTGGTCCTGAAGCTGATCGAGCAATCGCGCGATTACTCGACGCAGGTGGTGATTGAAGCCGAGCGCCGCGGCGCGCAGATCCAGAAACAGTTGTGCCAAGTGGATCCGCGGATTCTACAGATCTACGACATCGGCGAGCGGAGCGGCTGTTTTTACGTGGCCATGGAGCATTGCGAAGGCGCCAGCGTCGCCGAGCTGATCGAAGCCGAGCGCCGCCTGGATCCGTCGCGCGCCGCGCGCTACGCCATCGAGGTGCTGAGCCAGCTTCACACTCTGCACTCGTTTTTTTCTGACGTCGACGGCCGCCGCCGCGCGGTGGTGCACGGCGATATCAAACCGTCGAATATTCAGATCGGCGCCGGCGGCGTGGTTCGTCTTCTCGATTTCGGAATCGCCAAGATGATCACCGACACGCACAATCTGACGCGCCACAATCTGGGCAGTCCCACCTATTGCTCGCCGGAGCGGCTGGCCAAGGCGCAGGTGGATCCGCAATCGGATCTGTGGGCGCTGGGCGTCAGTCTGTATGAAATGGTTTCGGGGACGCTGCCGTATCAGGCGGTCAGCACGCGGAAACTCGAAACGCTGATTCAATCCCGCCGTCCGCCGCGCGCGCTTCCGGAAAGCTGCCCGCCGCGGCTGCGCGCGATTCTGTTCAAAGCGCTGGCAGCCGATATCCATCGTCGCTACGGCACGGCCAGGGAGTTCGCAAGCGACCTTCTGGCGTTCCTCGAAAATCGCCGAACCGTGGCCGAGGACGAAACGCTGCCGTCCTGGGACGCGAACGAAACCATTCAGAAATCGGCCAGCGAAACGATTCGCAGGCTGGCGGTGAAGATCCCGCGCGTCCCGCGGATCAGGCGCGCGCAGATCGTTCGAGCGTCGCGTGCCATCGCCGCCGGGCTGGCGTTCGGACTTCTGGTAGTCATGCCCCTGACGCTGTTTTATAAATTCCGCAGCGAAAGCCGTCCGCTTCGCGAGGCGTGGCCCGAAATCGTCCGCAGCGCCGCGCAGATCGACGGGCAATGGAATTTATATAAACGGATCGAGCGCGAGAACACTTTTCTCGGTCGCTTTTCGCCGGCTCCGGCCCTCGAACTTCCCCTGCGCGCGAATCTGCTGAGCGCGGCGGCTGCGGTGATCGAAGCGTATCGCAATAGCTCCGATCCCTCGCTTACGAATTTCGACTGGTCGACGGCGCGCGCCGCGCTGAGGTACGCGCTGCGGCTCAATCCAGCCGATTTCGAGGTGCGGGGCAACCTGGCGCTGTGCGACGGCTACATCAATCTGATCGAGAATCCGAAGCTGCCCAAGGCGCAACGCAGCGAAACCGAATTTCAGATGGCCGCCTCCGATTTGCCGCATTCGCCCGATCCGCACCTGGGCCTGGCGCGCTTCTATATTTATGTGTTTCGGAACGCCGGCCTGGCGCTCGCTCAGTTCAGCGAAGCCGAGCGGCGCGGATTCCGGCTGGGTCCGCGCGAGCAGGAACAGAAAGCCGACGGTTACCTTTACCGCGCCGAATACGAGCTGCGGCAAGCCAATCGCGCGTCGACCGGTTCGATGGCCGAAGAGGATCGCTGGCTGCATCAAACCTGGGACGATCTGGAGCGCGCCCGCAATCTCTACGAGCCGCTCGCCGGATTCTCCAAGGTGAGCGCCGGTCTCGATCAGGTCTACGCCGATCGCGCCTCCGAGCAGCAGTTGCGCGCGTCGCTGGTGGCCGCTCAAACCATCGTCAAGCCCAAGCCGAAATTGAAGGGACCGGTGCGCGCGAAAAACGTCGCGAGTATTACTTATGGCGATCACTAAAAGTTGGGAGCGCGAGATCAGCCTGAAGCTTGCGGTCGATCCGCCACCGTTCACGCGCCGCGCCGAGTTGGTGTGGCTGGCCGGAGCGTCCCTGCTGATTGCTTGCGGCCTGGCGCTGGTCTGCATCGCGAAAATGGCGCAGCTTCCCTCGCCCGATCAGATCGTCGATCTGAACACCGTCACCTCCAGGCAGGACCTTCTTCCCTACCTCGCCATCTTTACCGATCCCGCCGAGCGTGAAGAAGCCGCGCAGAAACTTTTCGACGCGCTGGAGACGCACCGGCCCCTTCCGAACGTCGGCGCGCTGGCCCGGATTCGCGTCGGTGCGCGTCGTCTGCCGCTGCAAAAACTCAAGCCGCTGATGACGGTCCGCACCCGCGAGATATTTTTACAGCAATACGTTTTGTGGTGTGCGATTTATTTCGCTGCGTTCTGGATGGTCCATCTGGCCTGGCGCGCTCGACAATTTCGCGGCGATCTTGCGATTCTCCCCGCCCTGCACCTGCTCACCGGCATCGGCCTGATTCTCGCGGTCAGTCTGCGCGATCCGCTGCGCGATACGCTGGAATTTCGAAAATTCGCGTGGGGCGCGGCTCTGGGATGCTCGCTACTGCTGCTCCCGTTGCTGCGCGCGTTCCATTATCAGCGATTCTCGCGCTGGACCTACACACCTCTACTGATCGCGTTCGCGCTGTTCGTGCTTCTGCTGACCCGCGGCTCCGGCCCCACCGGCAGCGACGCTCGCGTCAATCTCGGACCGTTTCAGCCGGTGGAGATGATCAAAATCCTGATCGTTTTTTTCCTCGCCGGATATTTCGCGCGCAAATGGGAATGGCTGCGCGATCTCCGCACCCGCCGCTTCCGCTGGCTGAATCTGCCGCGGATCTCCCAGGCGCTTCCGGTGATGCTGGGCGCCGCCGTTCCGCTGGCCATGTTTTTCCTGCTGAAGGACCTCGGCCCGGCGCTGATCACCGGATTTCTTTTCCTCACGATGTTCGCGATCGCTCGCAATCGCGCCGGTCTCGCGCTCCTCGGCTTGACGATTCTCATCGCCGGCGTCACCCTCGGCTATCATTTCGGCCAACCGAAAACCGTGGTGGAGCGCGTTTCCATCTGGCTCTCGCCCTGGGATAATGATGTGCGCGGCGGCGACCAGTTGGCGCACTCGCTGTGGGCCTTTTCGACGGGAGGCGCGTGGGGCTCCGGGCCCGGCCTCGGCGATCCCGCCATGATCCCCGCCGGTCACACCGATCTGGTGCTGCCCGCGATCGCCGAGGAATGGGGGTTCGCCGGCGTCGCCGCCATCGGTCTGCTGTTCGCGTTTCTGGTGCAGCGAACGCTGCGCATCGCCTTGCGCGCGCCGGATGAGCTGGCCATGTTTCTCGCGCTCGGCCTCGGAGTTTTGATCGCCCTCGAAATGCTGCTGATCTCGGGAGGCGTGCTCGGCGCCATTCCGCTCTCCGGCGTCGTCTCGCCTTTTTTGAGCTCGGGAAATACGGCGATGCTGGCGAATTTTCTGATCTTCGCGGTGATTCTCGGAATCTCGAGCCAGCGTTCCCGTGCCGATGACACGCTCGCTCCGTTGTTCCGCCGGCCGGTGCGCATCGCCGGATTCGTTCTCGCCGGGCTCGCCTCGGTGCTGTTGTGCCGCGCGGCGTATTTTCAGGTGCTGCACGACGGCGAATTTATGATCCACGACGCGCGCGTGATCGAAGAGGACGGGGTGAAGCGCCCGCAGTTCAATCCCCGCCTGAGTTCGCTCGCCCGCGCCATCCCCCGCGGCCAGATTTTCGATCGTAACGGCGTTCCTCTCGCCGTCAGCGACTGGGGCCAGATCGAGCGCAATCGCGACGCCTACGCGGCTCTCGGCGTTTCCATCGACGATGCCTGTTCCCGCATCGAAGCGCGCCATTATCCCTTCGGCTCGGCCACGGTTCATCTGCTCGGCGATCTTCGGACCGCGGAAAATTTCCAGGCTTCGAACGCGTCGCTCATCGAGCACGATCTCAACGCCACCTTGCAGGGATTTGCCGACCTGCACGAGCTGGGCGGCCTGGTTCGCTATCGCCATCAGCCGTCCCATCCGGCCATCCGCGCGCTGCTCGAAAAAGATCGCGATGTCCACACCACCATCGACATCCGCCTTCAGCTTCACGTCGTCGACCTGCTGCGCAAGCGCCTCAACCCGACGCACAAGAGCGGCGCCGTGGTGGTCATGGACCCGCACACCGGCGACGTGCTCGCGCTGGCCAGTTTTCCGCTGCCTGAACCGGGCTCCCCGGCCACGCCCGACGAACTGCTCGACCGTGCCCGCTATGGCCAGTATCCGCCGGGCTCGACCTTCAAGCTGGTGACCGCCATCGCCGCGCTGCGCCTCGATCCCGATCTGCGA
>Ga0182024_10020298_pt1 | contig 12157 bp, 11 predicted proteins | sample P32metaG_FD_120480 | JGI IMG/M metagenome (GOLD analysis project Ga0182024, IMG submission 120480) | Permafrost microbial communities from Stordalen Mire, Sweden - P3-2 metaG (Illumina Assembly) | ecosystem: Environmental > Terrestrial > Soil > Wetlands > Permafrost | place: Sweden: Stordalen...
CCGGTCGCCATGGCGAAGGTGAAACACCCGTTCCCATCCCGAACACGGCAGTTAAGCCCTTCAGCGCCGATGGTACTGTGACCGAAGGCGTCACGGGAGAGTAGGACGCGGCCGGGGAATCTTGAGAGGGCGGAGTCGAAAGACTCCGCCCTTACTTTTTTCTGTAACTCCTTCCCTCAAATGAAATTGTCTCCCGGTCGGCTTGCGTCCGTACCTCGATTCGGCGATGGTTCCGCTCGACCTTTCCAAAGCCGACGAGCACGACCTGGTCGCCTTCCTCGCAACTCTAACGAGCCCCGAATACGAGCAAGCAGCAAAAGTGGAATACGACCGGCAGTACCGAATTTCGAGAGACGCGATTAGCGGACGATGAGCATAATCTTGAAGCTCTTGGCAGGCTTCGCGTCCTTCTCCCATGGACGCAAGTAACGAATCTCGAGCGTCCCGGTCCCGCTCGCATCGATTCCAAAGTGGAAAATCTGATGCCCCGACGCACCAGGCATGGCGCTGTCGAGCGCGAACGCCGGCTCACCAACCTGCTTGACGAACCCGCCGGCGACAGGCTCGGCCTGCCACGTGTACCCAGTCCCCGAAGTCGCAGGCAGCGAAATCTCGAGCGCGTCACCCCGATCGAGCGTAAACTCGCGCCCGTTATCGTCCTGCGAAATAAAAACCACGCTCGCGTCTGCCCGCTTCGGGATCGAAATGGCGAACAGCATCGCGGCGACGACAACAAGCAACGACAAATTTGATCGACGAATTGTCATGCGCCCTCGGCGTCCGGCATTCTGTCACTCGCGGGGCTTCTCCGCTATGACATTTGCGATGGCGATTGGATCGCACAGCAAAGCTGTAAGGCCTCGGGCGCGCGAGATTGGGATTCCGTTCGACGGAGTGCCGGGACCGCTTAACGCGATCACCGACGTCGCCGGCGTCGAGGTTGGGCACTCCACGATCATCCGCGGCGACGGCAAGTTGATCGTTGGGCGTGGGCCGGTCCGCACTGGCGTGACTGCTATCCTGCCGCGTGGGAAGAGCGACGCATCTCCCGTGTTCGCCGGATACTTTTCGCTCAACGGTAACGGCGAGATGACCGGGACGGCGTGGGTCGAGGAGTCGGGCTTGCTGACGACGCCGATCATGATCACCAACACCCACAGCGTCGGCGTTGTGCGCGACGCGGTGATCGCGTGGCAGGTGCGACACCGCAAGATGACTCAGCCTTGGTCGTTGCCAGTGGTCGCCGAAACCTACGACGGGTTACTGAACGACATCGACGGATTCCATGTCACCGCCAAGCACGCGTGGGCGGCGCTCGAGAGAGCGCGCGGCGGACGCGTCGTCGAGGGATGCGTCGGCGGAGGCACCGGGATGATTGGCTACGGATGGAAAGGCGGAATCGGTACGTCGTCGCGCCGGCTCGATCGCAAAGCAGGCGGTTATACGTTAGGAGTCCTCGTCCAGCTCAACTGCGGACGTCCGAGTGAGCTGACAGTGGCCGGCGTCCCCGTCGGCAAAGAACTTCGCCCAGGCCCCGCTCCGTTAAGCACGCAGGAACTCGGCTCGATCATCATAGTTGCCGCTACCGATGCGCCCTTGATGCCGCATCAGCTCAAACGGATCGCACGGCGGCTCACGATGGGTCTCGCGCGTACCGGAAGCGTATCGGGCAACGGCTCCGGCGATCTGTTTATCGCATTCTCGACCGCCAACGCGGAAAGCGCGAAACGATCTGACGTCGAGAGCGTCAAGATGCTCCGCAACTCCCGAATGGATCCTCTGTTCACCGCGGCCGTGCAGGCTTCCGAAGAAGCAATAGTCAACGCGCTGGTCGCAGCCCGCACGATGATCGGAATCAGCGGCTATCGCGTCGAGGCGATCCCACACAATCGCCTCGTCGAAGTGATGCGCAAGTACGGCCGATGATATTTGCCTCGGCCGCGATCGCGAAATACTGTTCAGCGTTGTGGCTTCGGACATTCTAATAAAGTTCTTCTCGGATGCCGAACAGTTTCTCGATCGCGTTCAGCCGTTTCTCTTAGAGCGCGAGGCAGAGCATTGCTTGATCCTTGGCTTGCTCGATGGGCTTCGAGCCGGCTACCAATGGGGTGCCGCACCGCCGCTGATGGGGTTGGTCGAAAAGAGCGGCGAGGTTGCGGCGGTCGCTTTGATGACTCCGCCGCGTAACCTCATCCTTTCGTGGATGGCTGACGATTCCGCGCTCGACGCGATAGCTCACGAACTCTATGCAGCGGGCGTGGCGATTCCCGGCGTCAACGGTTCCGCTGATGTGGCTCGCAAGTTTGCGCTGAAATGGTCGGAACTCTCGGGTCGTAGCTTTCGCATTCAGATGGCGCAGCGTATCTACCGGTTGAGCCGAGTCATAAACCAGGTGAGAGCGGCGGGCCGTCTCCTTGAACCCAAGGAATCCGACGACGCACTAATGCGGAGATGGCGCGCCGCATTCTCGGTGGATGCCGAAGGCATGGATCCTGAAGAAGCCGAAAAGGACGCGGCGCTGCCATTGCCGCAGTCAAGACGGCTGGTCTTGTGGGCGGTCGAAGGAGTCGCAGTGTCGATGGCGGGATTCGCGGGCCCAACGCCAAACGGCATTCGGGTAGCCTGGGTCTACACGCCGCCGGAAAATCGCGGCAAAGGATTTGCCGGCGCGTGCGTTGCCGCGCTCAGCCAGCAGCTGCTCGATGACGGCCGCAAGTTCTGTTTTCTATATACCGACCTTGCCAACCCGACCTCCAATCACATCTACCAGACAATCGGCTACGAACCGGTCACCGACGCGACCGTCTATACGTTCTCGCAGGAAGTTCGACTATGAATGGCAAACAGTTATCCACTTCGTTCGTCGGAATCGTTCTTCTGCTAGGCCTCAGTGCGGGAGCGCGTGCCGAGTCTCCGACTAAGTCGAGCGGGCCGCCTGATCGAGTCCGCAGTTTCAATTTTGCGTATCACGTTGATATCCCGATCTCGAATTCCGCGGCGAAAAAGTTCGAGGCGTGGATTCCGCTGCCTCGCGACGACGCCTTCCAGCAGGTGCGCGATCTCAGGATCGAGACGCCGGTGCATTTCGAAATCGTCGATCAGGATTCGAACGGAAATCGCGTCGCATATCTCGAGGCTTCGACACCGCTGCCGACTTCTGTGCCCGTCACGATGACATTCGCGACGATCCGTCGTGAAGAGGCTGCGGATATGATCGCGGCTGCGCGCGATGTCCCAGAGCCGACCGACGGACACTTCGTCGCTTATCTGGAACCGAACCGTCTCGTTCCGCTGACTGGCAGAATAGCGCAGGTGAGCGCCAACCTCGCCGAGGCCGACGTGACTCCGCTTGAACAGGCGCGCGTCGACTACGAGTACGTCACGTCGATCATGAAGTACGACAAGAGCGGCACCGGATGGGGCCGCGGCGACGCGCTCTACGCTTGCGACGTCCGGCGCGGCAACTGCACCGACTTTCATTCGCTGTTCATTGGGCTGGCGCGCGCACGAGGAATCCCGGCGCGGTTCACGATTGGCTTTCCAATTGGCTCGGCGAAGTCGGGCGATGTTCCCGGATACCACTGCTGGGCGGAGTTCTACTCAGGCGGAGTGTGGGTGCCGGTGGATGCATCCGAAGCGTCAAAGCATCCTGACCGGCACGACTACTACTTCGGGCATCTCGACGCGGCTCGCGTAGCATTCACGATGGGCCGCGACCTCGCGCTGAAGCCTCCGCAGAATGGCGAGCCGCTCAACTACCTGATCTATCCTTACGCCGAGATTGACGGAGCTGCAGTGCCGCAAAAAGAAATCAAGACAAAGTTTTCTTACGCCGACACGGGCGCGTGATGCCGCATCGCGAGCGCTAGAACATCGCGAACTGCGCGTTCTTGTTGACGTTCACTTTCATCGCGCTTGCGCTTGAGTTGGCGACTCGGCATGCGATCGTATCGCCGCTCTTGCATGCATTGTCCGCGATATCGATTTGCGTTTTCGGCCATATCGAGAGCGAAAGCGAATCGCAATCGTTCGCGTTGCCTGCCTTGCAAGACGCGTAAAGTTTCGCGTAGTCCTCGCCGAGACGCCCGCACACCGCGGGGTCGCCCTTGTCGCAAGCGACCGCGTCGAGTGCGCGGCACGAAGCCTCGTCGTTAGTTTGGCATTTCTGTGAGAGCTGCTTGCTGGCCTGTGCCTGGAATTCCGGGACGTAGTCGGTGCAGACGCGCGCGGGCGCTTCGCAACTCGACTGGAGCATCGCGACGCACGCATCAGTTTCGTTTTGCGTGCATCGGTCGGCGTTTGTCTGATACAGCCGATAGACGACGGCTTCGCCATACGACATGCATCCGGCCAGCGAAAACGCGGCGGCGGCGACTACCACGAGCGCGAATCTGCGAAGGCAATTTGGGAACCAATTGCGCATGATCAAGAGACGACGGGCGGCGCCGGATGTTTCAAAAAGGCGAACGCACGACAAAAAAGGCAGCCCACGCGGACTGCCTTATAAGTCGAAATCGAAGAGTAATTAGTGTTTCGTCTCGATTCGCCTGCCGTACGTTACTTCGCCCTTATCGACGCGCAAGCTGAAACCGCAATCAGGATTCGTGCACACCCAAGCCTTGAACAACACCGAAGCGCCTTCCTGTCCGTAGTCGGACAAGGGAATCAACGCGCCAGCGTTACACTTTTGGCACTTCGGCCACTCCATCATCCGCGCCTCCTTTCACCCGAACCGCATCGTCCGTGCCTGAAATTATCCGACCATCAAATCTAAAGCAACGTGCCGCGTGGACGCCGCCGGAGCCGTCCAGAAGCGTACCTGAGCGTGCGTACCGGGCGAAGGCGCCGGAAGGTAGCGGGCGGTTTCTACTTGAGCGCGCGCACTGAAAAGCCGCGATCGTTGCAGCACAGCAGCGAGCGCTTGCCGTCGAGCACGGTCTCGAGCACGACTTCGCGGCCCCAAAGCCGCTGCAGGTAGTTGAGGCTCTTCTCGGCGTACTCGATATGCAGGTCACGACCGTCGTGATCGTGCTTGACGTAGAGCGTGCGATTCTGGCCGAAGTCGGCGTCCTCAACTTTCAGCACGGGTATCGAGTTGGTACCGACGCTCTTGATCAGCGTCGCCTTGACTTCCTTCCAACCCTCGTCGTCGGCAACTTTGCTGACGACCAGCTCCTCGCCGCGCGCCTCGTATTCGAAGATGTCCATCTCGCGCATGAGATCTTCAGTCAAATATCGCCGCAGGAACGACGCGTCGCGTTCGACCTCGCGGACCTCGAAGATTTTTTCCATGCCGGATTTCGCCGGAGGCCCGTCGCGCTTGATTTCATCCTTGGTCGGAGTGGTGAAGCGCCGGTAGATGTCTTCCCAAATCTTGAGTCCGAGGTGGTACGGATTGATCTGGCCGGGAATCGGGCGACAGACCTGGTTGTGATTCACGATGAATTCGAGATGCAGCCCCTGGTCGAGGTCGAGCGACTCCAGAATTTTCTTGTGCCAGTAGCTCGCCCACCCCTCGTTCATGATCTTCGTCTCCATCATCGAGATGAAGTACTTGGCCTCTTGATCGACGATGCTGAGCAGATCCTTTTCGAAGTCGGCGAGGAACGGGTTATGATCGCGAATGAAAAGCAGCAGATCCTCGTCGGGCTCGAGCGGCACCTTGTGGAAATCGGGGACTTCGATGTTCTTGCGCGCGTGGATTTTCTGAAACGGATCGGCCTGTCCCTGTGCTGTGTCTTCGGCGCGCGCCATCTGCTCGAACGGCGAGAGTTTCTTGATCGCGAAATTGCGCCGGCACTGCCACGACAGCGCATGCGCCGCGTCCAGGATGCGCTCGACCTTCTCAACGCCGATCGACGGATCCTCGACGTAGCGCCGCACGCGCATCGCCGCCGCCTTGAAACTCTCAATCGTCAGCTCGGCGCGCGTCGCCGACTTGAAGGTGAAATTGTTCTTGAAAAAGTCGTTGTGCCCGTAAACATGCGCGATCGTCAGGATGTGCAGCAGCAGTGAGTTGTCGCGCATCAGGTACGCGATCGCGGGATTCGAATTGATCACCATCTCGTACGGGAGGCCGCTGACGCCATGATCGTAAAGCGTCTTCAGCTTTTCGTACGACTTGCCGTACGACCAATGCGGGTAATGCGACGGCATCCCGGAATACGCCATGTATCCGAGCATCCCGGTGTGATCGCAAAGTTCGAACTCCTGCGGATAGTAGTCCAGCCCGAACTCGTCGGCCTTGGCGCGAATCTTGAGATCCCATTCGACGAGGTCGCGCAGATCCCAAGTCGCGATGCGCGGCGACGTGCCCTCGTGCGGAGTGGCGCTCATGCTTCCTTCACCCTGTCCTTGGCCAGGAACGCTTTGAATGATGGCCAGATGTCTTCCTTGCGCTCGATCAGCACGGTGTGAAAGTTCGGCGCCTGGATTCGGCGGAACACGTTGAGCATCGAAGATTCGTAGTATCGCGAACCCATCGGTTTGATCTCGCCGTAACCGAACAGGTTGCAAATCTCGGCAAGTTCCTCGGCATCCTTGAGCGCGGCGGGATTGTCGGAGTCGAAATTGTCGCCGTCGGAGCAATGGAACGCGTACAGATTCCACAGGGACGGATGGTATCGCGCGGCGATTATTTCCAGCGCCTTGGCGTAGCCGGATGAAATGAAGGTGCCGCCCGATTCGCCCTTATGGAAAAATTCTTCCTCGGTGACCTCGCTGGCCTCCGTGTGATGTGCGATGAAAACGATTTCGACGTTGCGGTAGCGCGTCGAGATAAACTGGTAGAGCAGGAAGAAGAAGCTGCGCGCCAGGTACTTCTTCATCGTGTCCATCGAGCCCGAGGTGTCCATGATGCAGATGACCGCGGCGTTGGATTCTTCCTTGGTGTCGATCTCGACGTGCTTGTAGCGCAGGTCGTTCTGATGGAACGGGTAGCGCTTGCGGACGCGCTGGAATGCCGCGATGCCGGGCGAATCAGCGAGGGCATTTTCGTCCAGCGGCTGTCCGTCTAATGCGCCTTCTTCGAGCGCGATCTCGTCGAGAGCGCCTTCAACGTCGGCGTCGGCCCCGATTTCGCGATCGGCCTTCGATTCTTCCAGCGCGCGGGCGGCGGCGTCGTTACGCTTGTCGGACGCGAGCATGCGCATCACGCGCTGCTTGGCGGTGCGCCGCTTATCGAGCCTGATACGGATGCCGACCTTGCGGTAGCCTTTGCGCCGCGACGAGTAGTCGGACTGAATTTCTCGGAGCGCACGCCGCTCGAGGTTGGGGAGCTCGAGATCCTCGAACATGATCTCGACCAACTCCTCGAGGGTAACGTCGGTTTCGTAGTAATCGACGCCGGGCCGGTCGCCCGCTTCGTCGCCCTTGCCCGGGCCGTCTTTGCCGGTCTTGCCGACGACTTGTCCGGGGCGTGAGTCGCCATCGCCCTGCGACGCGCCCGGCGAGTTGTCGCCGAACACGAAACGGTATTCCTTGATTCCGCGGAGCGGAACCTTGATTACGCGGTCCTTGTTTTTGCCGATGATCGATTCTTCGGCGATGATGTCGGCGATATTCTCGCGAATCGATTCGCGAACTTTCTGCCGATGCCGCAGCCGGTCGCCGGCCGAACGGTCTGAGCGCTCGGCGTCAGAAATCCGGTATTCGCGGAAGATTGTATCGCCGCTCATCCGGACGCCCGCGAAGTCATGTTCAGGTGCATCGGGTCAGTTGCATACCATAGGTAGTGGTCGTGGGACCCCTTCACTACCATCGGTGGGTTCGTTCCGTCAAAAATTGTTTTCTCCGACACAAAAATCAATCTTTCCACAGATTGTTTGCGGCGTACTTGAGCACCACGTCTACGCATGATTCGCAGTAGCCGTTTTCGAGCAGGTTTTTTACCATCGAGCCGTATTTCTCGCCTTGCTCCTCGTCGCGGGTGCGGGCCTTGGTGATGATGCGTGAAATGTCGCGCACCGAGGTCATCAGCTTTTTCTCGATCGCTTCTTTCAGCGGCTCGTAGCTCTTGTAGCTGATCTTTTCGCCGCGCCGCGAGGTTGCCCACAGGTACGCGATCACTTCCTGCCTGAATCCGTCGGCCGCCGAACCAATAATTGCGATCTGCTCTTCGATCGACTTCAGGAAGCCTTCGTCGGGCGACAATTCCTCGTTGGTGTTGCGATCTCGCACGCGAGTTTTGTTGACGTATGCCTCGGCGTGATCGAGGTAGTTCTGGAACAGCGACTCGGCCTGCTCCTGGTACGAGTACACGAACGCGCGGGTGATCTCCTTTTCCAGCAGGTCGAGATATTCCTTGTGCAGCGTGTCCTGCAGGAACTCGAGGTACTGCTTGCGCGTGTCGTCGGGCAGATCGCCCTCCTTGGTCATCGAAATGAGCGCCTCGCGCACGTTGATCGGATTGATGCAGTTGCCGGTGACGTTATCGGACAGCGCGTTGTCGAGCGCCTTCATGATGAAGCGGGTCGAGATACCCGACATGCCCTCGCGCTTGGTGTCTTCCTTCAGCTCCTGCACGTCGATTTTCTTGGTGCGTCCCTTCTCGACGACTTCCTCGCCGTTATAGAGCCGCAGCTTGGTCATCAGGTCGCACTTTGAAGTCGGCTCGAGCCGCGACAGGATCGCGTACATCGAGGCGAGCTCGAGGGTATGCGGCGCAACGTGCGCGCGGAAATCGGAGTTCCTGATGATCTTCTGGTAGATCTTGACCTCTTCCGACAGGCGCAGGTTGTACGGCACTTTCACGACGACGATACGATCGAGAATCGCCTCGTTGGTGTGATCGGCCTTGAACTTCTGCCACTCAGCCTCGTTCGAATGCGCGACGATGCAGGTATCGACGTAGACCATCCCGTGCCGGCCGGGCGCCGGGATCACTTTCTCCTGCGTCGCGGTGATCATTGCGTGCAGGTACTCGGTCTCGTTTTTGAAAACTTCGATGAACTCGACGATTCCGCGGTTGCCGACGTTGAGCGCGCCGTTGAGCTCGAGCACGCGCGGGTCGCCCTCGGAATATTGGTCGAGCTTCGAGATATCTTCCGAACCAATCAGCACCGAGGTGTCCTGGTTATTCGGATCGACCGGCGGCACCACGCCAACTCCGACGCGGTTGCGTTTGGAGAAGCTGCGCGCGATGACCGGAAATTCTTCGTAGCGGTTGTTGAACTCGGACTTCAGCCGGTAGCGGCATACGGGGCACAGGTCGCCCTCGATATGCACGCCGAGCATCTTCTCGAACTCGCGCCGCAGATGGCGCGGGACGAGATGCAGCGGCTCCTCGTTCATCGGGCATCCTTCGATCGCGTAGATGAGTCCGACCTGTTCGAGTCCGCGCTGGACTCTCTCGACCAGTGAACTCTTTCCCGAACCGACCGGGCCCATCAGATAGAGGACCTGCCGGCTCTCTTCGCCCTTGAGCGACGCGGAATGGAAATAGCGGACGATCTGCGCGATGGTGCGCTCGATCCCGAAGAACTCTTCGGCGAAGAAATCGAACACCTTCAGCGGCTCATCCTTATATAGCCGCTTGGTGCGCGGATCATCGGTGTCATGCAGCGGATGAAGACCCAACGAAATGATCAGGTCGTAAATCCGCGCGTGGGCGAGCTTGGTCATGATCGGGTCGGCTTTCACGACCTCGAGATATTCGAGCAAAGTCCCACGCCACTGCTTCGACTCGCGTGCAGCGCGGTCCTCTTTGATCACTCGCTCGAAGTTATTGAGATCCGCCATCGGCTATCTCCTTCGGGTTCGGGTTATGGAATGTTGAGCAGTTTTACTGCCTGGGAGAGGGGGAAACCATCGGGCCGTACTATTTCTGGAGCCCATTCTTGTGTCGAGTATAACGGAGCAAGTGATTTGCAACAAGCAAGTTAGATGCAAGCGACATATTTAAACGCGTCCGATGCGAAGGTGTCGGCAGAATGCAAATTTGCACTGCACTGAAAAACAATGTAGCGGGGAAAATTTTATTGAAACAACCGCTCGGAAACGGGGACGGTGTCGCCGAGTACGATACGCCCGCGATCGTTTCGCACCATCGCGGCGAAAACGGTGTCGTCGTGCGCGAACGACAGCCACCAGCGTTTCTCCGCCGCGAGCCCGAGATAGTGCGCTTTCTGCTCCATGGTGCGCAGCGCGTCGAGATCGTAGGACTGGTTCCACGGCCCGCGGATATGCGAGCGCGTCGGGACAATATCCGCAAGATGCATGAAGCATTCGCCGCCGTCGCTGACTAGCGCAGCCTGATGATCCCTTGTATGTCCGCCGGTGACGACGGCGCGCACGCCCGCGACGACGTCGGTGTCGCCGTCGATTGCTTCGAGCATCGAGCGCACCGGCGCGAGAATCTCATCGGCATGGCGATACGCCGCACGGAGGCGTTCGTTGCGCGGATGGTCGGCGATATCGAGCTCGCCGCGCTGCACGAAGATTCGCGCGCGCGGAAACGCGGCTTCGAGCGCGCCGGAATCGCGCCGGCGCACGATCCCTCCGCAATGATCGAAATGCAGATGCGAGACGATCAGATGAGTGATATCGCCGGGCTCCATCCCGAGCGCTTGCAGGTGCTGTGGGAGCCATCCGTCGCCGTGATCGAAAATCTGGCGCTCGACCGCGCTCAGCCGATTGCCGATTCCCGTATCGACCAGGATCGCGTCGCTGCCCTTCATTATAAGCGGACAGGTCAGATTGAGGCGGATACGGTTGCGCTCGTCGGGCGGATGGTTGCTCTTCCAGAGTTCGCGCGGGACGACGCCGAACATGCATCCGCCGTCATTGCGCCACAGACCGTCGGCCAGAAACGCGACCTCGAACGCGCCGACTTTGATCTTCGGAGGTAGCTCAGCCATCTAAGTTCCCATCAACCAGGTCCCGAGGATCAGCGCGATCCCACCCATCGCGACGATCGCGATGTGCGCGCGCGTCATGCGGCTCATCGCGCCAGGCACCGCGTCGGCGCGCCCGCGGGCAACGACCGCACCGATCACTGCGCCGATTCTCATCGACCACATCATCACGACGATCATAACGATAAACAACGCGATCTTAATCGCAAGCACGGTCATGAACGCAGTCGAAAATACAAAGCGCCGCGCAATTCCAACGGTCATCAAGTTGAAGAATCCGGTGACGAGCAACACGACCGCCGCAACGAGCCCAAGCACGTCGATCTTTGGCGCGGCGTTCGCGACAAAATTCCGCTGCTCGACGCTGCCGGGCGTCAGTGCCAGTCCGGCGATCACAAAGCATCCGCAGGCAGCGACCCAAATCGCGCCAGCGGCAGCATGCGTCCAAAGAATCACACCAGGAAACAATCCGATCTTCTCCGCGTCCTTCTTCGTGGCTTCATACTCTCCCTTGCGGGGAGAGGGGAAGACACAGTTGGCGGACGGGTTCGTTTTGAGCTAACTAGAATTTTTGAATCGACGCTCCATCGTACTGAGGTGAAGGTAATGCTCAATCCATATATCGAGGCGCACGAACTGCGCGACTTGATTCTCAAGAAGGAAGTTAAGCCGCGCGAGGTTGCTGAATTTTTTATCGCGCGCGTCCAGAAGCTCAATCCGAAGCTGGGCGCGTTCATGACTATCACGCCGGAGCGCGCGCTGGCTGACGCCGACCGAATCGAAAAGATGAGCGATGCGGAGCGGCAGCGCGCGCCGATGTTCGGCGTGCCGTACTCGATCAAGGACCTCAACTGGACCAAAGATATCCCGACTTCGATGGGGTCGAAGAATTACGAGAACTTCATGCCGCCTGCGGACGATGAGATTGTCGTCCGGATGCGCAATGCGGGCGGGATTCTGCTCGGCAAGACCACCACGCCCGAGTTTGGCGGACGACCGACGACTGAGGGTGGCCTTTGCCCGCCCGCGCGCAATCCATGGAACCTCGAGCATACGGCAGGCGGGTCGAGCGGCGGCGCCGGCAGTGCGCTCGCGGCAGGACTCGGGCCGCTCGCGCAGGGCAGCGACGGCGGCGGATCGATTCGCATCCCGTCGGCATGCTGCGGCGTGGTCGGAATCAAACCGTCCCGCGGACGTATCTCGCTGTCGCCGGTGGCAGGCGAGGCATGGGCGGGTTTCGCGACTTTCGGCCCGATGGCGCGATCGGTGCGCGACGTCGCCACGATGCTCGATGTGATGCACGG
>Ga0182024_10020299_pt1 | contig 12157 bp, 8 predicted proteins | sample P32metaG_FD_120480 | JGI IMG/M metagenome (GOLD analysis project Ga0182024, IMG submission 120480) | Permafrost microbial communities from Stordalen Mire, Sweden - P3-2 metaG (Illumina Assembly) | ecosystem: Environmental > Terrestrial > Soil > Wetlands > Permafrost | place: Sweden: Stordalen...
AGGAGGGTTGCGGTTCGGTGGGAGACGGCAGCCAACTTGGCTCTCGAATGCCCATAAATCAATTTTTCTAGTTGCACGAGAATGCTGTAATACGCAGTTCGGTGCAATCTTCGCAGCATGCTTAACCTTGTTGGCTGGGGAACCGCTGTTTGAGACAGAGCCCAGACGCGGTGGAACAGCGCATGAACAATGATTACATCAGCATCCAGGCAATTGATGCCTGGGGACAAAAGCAAGTCATAACGATGGCCACGTATGTGCTTATCCCACAAGCGCCAACATGTATTGGTGACGAGCCAAGCGACAAATTGCACGAGATGAGGTCCTGGAATCGAAGGAATACGGTGCCAGTAAATACCGCCACAATTGTTGGATATTTGACATCGGGGATCCTGAACCTCAAGGTCGTTCACTTTTTGACTGTAGATGTGTATTACACAGCCATACTTTCGCGCTAAGCGAGCAAGCAACTCGGCGAGGACCCGTTCGGTGCCGTGTTTCCGGTCAATGAAGGGAGATACAACAGTTATCCGCAAAGTCAGCGAGTCCAATGGGTTTTGTGTTCTGGCGAGACCGATATGAAGCCTCATCCAACGTGACGCGTGAGTTTCGATATTCGTCTTAGGACTCGGGCCGCGAAAACATTATCAATTAGCCCTCATCCTTGATCGCACCCGGTGAGAAACATTTTTGGGGACCCACGAACTCATCGCAAATTCAGCGGAAGGAGTAAGCGACGGTAGTCGGAACAATATCCCCAAAAGCAGCCACAAATACGTATTTAGAACAAAATCTTGATAGGCTGGCATAGAGGTAAAGGTTATCGGCAATAATAAGATGAACGCGTACCAGAAAATGACAAACGCAACCGGAAACCACGGAGTTCCTTTGAGTTTTCTTACAATATTCCAAGCTGATATGACGACGGCAAAGCTCATGACAAGCCACAAGACAAGTCCTCCGATCCCCATCTCCACGACCAAAGTTCCAAAACCGCTCTCTACGCCAACGCCAAACATCGCCGAGCCTGGGAAAAATTTGGCCACATATTGAGTTCCAAGTGAACTCGTACCGATACCGTAGCCAATGGGCCATCGCGGATACGTAAACGCGCCCAGAAAATTTCGCAACGGGTAGTCCCACGTTCGATTCTGCAATTCGCTTGCAGAGCTACCTGGCATTAGCGTCTCTGAGTAGATCGTAAGTCGCGAGAGCAACGCATCAGGAAATATTAAGAATAACATTACCAAAGCTAAGGAGATTCCCAAGGCCATTCGCTGAAAAGCTCGAAAAATGCGGAGGGTCTCGCCGTGACGCCACGGTGCGCCCCAGATGAAAGCGACAGCGACGACAATCGCATTGCCCGAGCACCACATGAAAACCCCACGTGAGGTCGCTAAGACGATGGCGGCCCATACAACCATAATAGAAATAAACGCGAAATTACGTCCGCGGCGATTCCTTACAAGCAGATATCCGGTGAATCCGAGCACGAGAAGCCAAGAAATTTCGAGAAAGTTCCCGTATCGTCCGTGACTTACGAACACAGAGCTTGCTCTATAGGCAGTCACACCAGAAATTGGCGCGGTTCGGTACAGAGTGCTGAGCTCACGAATCTCATCAGCCGGGTTGCTCGGGTTTAGAAATCCAGGTCCGCGAATAGATTGGGTGATCCCCAAACCGCAAATAACGAGTATCAGCAAAACGTTATACTTAAAGAATCGACCCAGCTCCAATTCCGAATTGATCAGAGCGTATCCTACGAAAAACATCGGAATGTAAGTAAAGAATAGCTTCAGTCCCAGAACTCCATACACAAGCGAGCCTGAGGCAGGATTGAATACCTGAAGTACGCCGAACCAAACGAAAATTAAAAGTGGTACTAGAAAGGGGGGGCGAATTGTTTTCACTGTCTTGCGACGAAACGCAATAAAAAACGAAAGATACACGAGGGCTACCAAGGCGTCCTTGGCGAAATAAATCGCCATGTTGTTTCCTAGAAACTTACGCGCCAGATCTTCAAACAGAAGCCAAGTTAGAAAACAATACACCCCTACGCGCCAGTCTTTCACAATGGCAACCGCAAACGCCGCAGCGATAGCAAGAAGAAAAATATAAGACAAACCGATAACGTCATCATTAATTACATACTGAGCAAAAAGGTAAACACTAATTCCGAAAAGCGGGACGAGCAGGAGTACCGGGGTAATGCTCCGGCGATAATCGGTCAAGTGTGTGTTAGCCGGCAGCTGTTTCACAATGGTCTATACCCTTCAAGGCCAACTTCCAACGAATACGACAAAATTATGGAAATCGAGCAAATGGAGCGGCCATTTATTCTAGCTTTTTGTTCACATTCTCGCTAGAGCCGTGGGGAGACAATGACGTTCAGCTGATGCTATGCCTCCACAGCAATTCACGAACCCACCTTCGACCATTCTCGACGCCTCAGCGACGTGCGCCACAAGCCATGCGAACGTCAAACAATTAACCGGATCGCGCCTCCATACAAAAGATGGCGCATCCGGTGGCGATCGGCATACCGGCTAGTTCTAAGCGCGCATAAATATTAAACTGCAAATTTGCGGGGCATTAAGAATGCATGATGAAAGTACGGCAACATCGTTTGCAGAATAGACGACGGAGCGGCCCGCGGTGTACCTAAATTTCTGTCTTCGGGGTAAATACACTCAGCGCACTACGAATAATACGTCTTCTATTCACTCCCGCGTAGTCTGTGTACGGAAGTTGGTGCGACCGCGTAGTCTATAATCCAGGTATCGATTTTTGTAAGGAGAAGAGATTTGGCAGATGAAAATCTTGATCGTGTGCAACGTTGCGCCATAGTGCTCGGCCAGGTAGACCGTCCGACTGACGGCGTCGAGGATTATTGCCAGTATCTGAGCGCAGCACTCGGCAGGGAACAACTTATGTGTGAAATCGTTCGCGTCCCGTGGAGTGACATCGGCATGTCCGCCAGCTTGCAACAACTTGGAAAGATAGCCGCTGACTCGCCCGAGACGTGGTTCCTCGTGCAATATACTGCGCTCGCTTGGTCTAAACACGGCTTTCCTACGAGAATTGTCCACGTTGTTAAAACGATTAAAGCTTCGAAGGAAAGACGGCGTTGCGCAATCACGTTTCATGATTATGGGCCGTACGGTGGAACGCGCTGGATTGATCGTGTTCGTAGAATTGTTCAAGTCTTCGTGATGAGGAAATTATTGCGACTGTGCGACGTGGCAATTTTAACGGTACCCCGAGAGCGGGTCCCATGGATTCCCGACAGTGCTACCAACGTTGTTTTCATTCCTGTGGGCGCAAACTTACCTGTACCCGAAAGAGCCGGAAGGCAGCAGAGAAGATCCCTCCACGATCCGCCGGTAGTTGCCATTTTCTCGGTGTCTGGTGGCCCGCACGGATTGCGCGAAGTTTCTCTAATCGCCGACACTGTTGCTTATGCGGGAAAACAAATTGACCGTCTGCGTGTTCTGGTCTTTGGTCGCAATTCCGAGGTTGGAGGGCGGGAGCTCAAAGCTGCGCTATCCGGCTCATCCGTAGAGGTGACAGTCCTCGGGCTCATTTCTGCGAAGCAGATTGTGAGAACGCTAGAAGCAAGCGACGTCCTGCTATTTGTGCGCGGACCAATACTAAGCAACCGTGGAAGCGCGATAGCGGCCATCGCTTGCGGGCTACCCGTTATCGCTCTCGAGGGTCCGGAGACAGCAGCGCCAATTACCGATGCCGGAGTCGTTTTGGTTCCTGAGGATAAGCCGCATGAGCTTGGACCAGCTCTACTGCGTGTATTGACTGACGCCGGTTATCGCACTTCGCTGGCCGAGCGCAGCAGAAACGCCCAGAAACTCTATTTCTCCTGGAGTGCAATCGCCGGCCAGTATGCCGAAGCACTGCGAGGGAACACCCCCGGCTCCACGCGTCATCCCTGAATTGGACTGTTAATGTAGGCATAACGTCCGGCACCTGCTGTTCCCCACTGCGAGGCCCGTGTGCTAAACTGGCTCGGTTTTGCAGGGGTAGCGGTTCACCGCAGTCTCCGCAGCGTGTATCGAACGGTTCGCCCGGCGCGGGTTTCGGCCTAGCGATCCGTCACTAACCCAGCATCGAGTCCCGCAGAAAATGCGGAAACATTCAGCGAACGAAGAGGATGTGTCATGTCCGGCCACTCAAAATGGGCAACCATCAAGCACAAAAAGGCGGCTACTGACGCCAAGCGCGGCCGCGTGTTTACACGGCTAATCCGCGAAATTTCCATCGCCGCACGTATCGGCGGCGGCGACCCCAACACCAATCCCCGCCTGCGCACCGCGATTCTTGCGGCCAAGAACGAAAACATGCCCGGCGACAATATCGAGCGCGCCATTTTGCGCGGCACCGGCCAACTTGAAGGCGAGCAGTACGAAGAAGCGGTCTTCGAAGGATACGGCCCTGGCGGCGTGGGTATGTTGATTCAGGTCGTAACTACCAACCGCAACCGCATTGTGGGCGAATTTCGACACCTGATGAGTAAGAACGGCGGCAACATGGCCGAAGCCGGGGCGGTCGGATGGATGTTCAGCCGCAAAGGCGAAATTACCGTGCCGAAAGAAGCCGCGAGCGAAGATAAATTGCTGGACATCGTGCTGGAAGCGGGCGCTGAAGATATGAAAGACGATGCCTCGATCTGGTACATCGTGACACCCCCGGAGGCGCTCGATAAAGTGAAGGAAGCGCTGACCGCGGCGGGGATTGCCCCTGCGTCGGCGGAAGTCGGCATGGTGCCGCAGAACTACATCAAGCTGACCGGCGCGCAAGCTACGCAGATGGTGCGATTAGTGGAGGCGCTGGAAGAACATGACGACGTCCAGCACGTGTACGCAAACTTTGATATCGATGAGTCGGAGATTCAGGCTGCGGTGGGAGCCAACACTTAGGCAAAAGTTGTGAGAGATTTTAACTTTGTTTCATATGGTCAACGGGACTTCAACCCGGTGACCATTTTTGTTTTGCTGCCGTCATGCTCCGAACTTGATCCGGCTTTTATGCACCTCTAAGCACAAATTTTCTGGCAGCCTCATCGGGAAGGCCGTAGACTTGTGGCCGTGAATGCAATTGGCAAGACCGGTGACAAGCCGGCATCTTTCCGGGTGCTGGGCGTAGACCCCGCAGCCGCTGGCCCCACGGGCTACGGCCTAGTGGAAAGCGACGGGCGCAATTCCCGGTTGCTACACTACGGTGCGCTGGTCGTCAGCGCCAAACGCCGGAAAGAATCATGCGGCGCTGCGCTGCAGGATGTGCATGACCTGTTATCGCGTCTGATCCGCGAGTATGCGCCCCACGCCATGGCAGTTGAAGCGGTCTTCGCGGCGTTAAACGTTCGAACCGCGCTGCGATTGGCGGAGGTGCGTGGGGTCGTGCTGCTGGTGGCCGCGCAACACAATCTTGCCGTGCATAGTTATTCCCCGCGCGAAGTGAAGTCTTCGGTTGCTGGGTATGGTCACGCTGACAAAAGACAGGTACAGCAAATGGTGCGCGCCCTGCTGACCATGGATGAGATTCCCGAGCCCTGCGATGCGGCGGATGCGCTGGCCGTAGCACTTTGCCACTTGCAGGCGGAGCGCACCCGCACGAGATTCCATTTGCCCGAAGTAAAAAAACAAGCTCGACGGCTACCCACCCCCGCGGCAAACGCGCTGGAAGCTGTTTCGAGCCTCCCAGGAACTTACGCAACGCGCTCAGGTTCTCCGCGCATCGTACCGACCAGATGACCAATTACTTTCCGCGTTCGGTTTTCATTTTGCGCGGCATTGCCTGCGCGATAACGCTGTTCCTACCGAATGCATTCTTAACGAATGCAGCGTTCCTGGCGCCGTCGGCAAACGCCGCCCCCATTACTTTTTCGACTGCAGTCCCTCTCACTCCTGCGCCCCAACCTGCCGATGCCGCTAAGCTCACCTTCCGCCGCGTCTTTAGATCCAGTTCGCCGGAATTTATCGAAATTGTTGTGCCCGAAGACTTGCGTCCTGCAACCTACGACATTCGCCAGCTCGACGAAGACCCGGGACCCGCTCCGTTCGACATCAGCGCCGGACTCCGGGCGCACATGTTCGATCTGGCGCGACAATTGAATTATTTCCAGGCGCAGGATCTGGACGTTCACAGGAAAATTGCCAATCTGGGCGAAAAAACTTTTCGCTGGGAACAGGGTGCGGAAGTTCACGAAGTAAAATTCAATTACACGGTGAACTCTCCGGCTGCGCAGTTGCTTCAAATTTTTGAAGGCCTGGCGCGCCAGCAGGAACACGTCATGCTCCTCACTCGCCGCATGCGTTATGATCGGTTGGGAATCAACGACGCCCTGCTGCAATTCGAGAGCGATTTGAATCACAAGCTGCTGCCTGAGCCACAATGTGCTTTGCCCATGCTGGATGAGATCGGGAATGATTCGCGGTTTGTCGATATTGCCCGCCAGCGGGCACGAACGCTTGCGGAGCGCATCCGGCATCAAAGCTAGTCTCACCCAACACTGCAATCATGATTGCTTGATTCTTCGTTACGATGCGGAAGAAACGGCCGGCTGAGGCGCAGCGGCGAGATCGCGCAGAGAATTTGTGTAAGGCGCGCGAGCTACTCCGCGTTCCGTGAAAATCGCGGCGATGTAACGGGCCGGCGTCACGTCAAACGCGGGATGCGCGGCGTGAACATCCGGAGCGATACGCACACCTTGCAGGTGCGTCACCTCGCTGGACGAACGTTCTTCAATGGGAATGTGTTCACCGTTGGCAATCGACAAATCAAACGTGGAAATCGGCGCGGCGATATAAAACGGAACGTTGTTTTCCTTGGCCAGCACGGCGATTTGATAGGTGCCGATCTTGTTGGCGGTATCGCCGTTTGCCGCGATGCGGTCGGCGCCCGTGACGACCGCGCCAACTCTTCCACTCTTCAAAAAGTGTCCCACCATGTTGTCGGTAATCAACGTAAGTGGAATCCCACCCTTGTGCAGTTCCCAGGCCGTCAAACGCGCGCCCTGAAGGTACGGCCGCGTTTCCGGAACCAGCACGTGCAACTTATTCCCCAGCTGATATGCAACGCGAATGACTCCTAACGCCGTGCCGATGCCTCCGGTCGCCAGCGCGCCGGCATTGCACTGAGTCATCACCTGCCCTTCGCGCGGCATGAATGCAGCGCCATACTCTCCGATGGCCTGATCGGTTGCTTGCTTTTCCAAATGAACTAATTTTGCCTCTTCCACCATGGCCTGCTTGATTTCCGAAAGCTTCAGCCCACTTGCATAAAGCTCAGCAAATTTTCGCTTCATGCGTTCAAGCGCCCAGAACAGGTCCACAGCCGTTGGTCGAGTTTTCGCCAGCACGTCGCAAATTTGCGGAAATTCCGCGCGCAACTCATCGACATTCTTCGCGGAAGAATGCAGCACACCGAGTGCCGCGCCCATCGCGGCTGCCACGCCGATGGCCGGAGCTCCGCGAATCACCATGTCACGAATAGCTTTGGCCACTTCGCGATAATCCGTGTAGGTGTAGCTTATCTCTTCAGCTGGCAAGCGGCGCTGGTCCAGCATCACCACACCCTTCTCGGTCCATTCGATTGGTTGCGCTACGTACATATTTCGTCGGCCTCAAAACTCTTTGCAGCTGTTCTATCGTTTGACGTATCTACCGCCGCTATGAAAAGGAATGACGTATTCAAGGCGTGGGCATATGTTGGAAACCCTTGGTCGCAATTATGGACGACACGGCAATCATGGAGTTATATCCCAGATGCATCAGAAAGCTGGCTAGCACGGTGCCGGTTCGGGCGCGTGCAAACGTAAAAATCACCCCCACGAACGTCAGCAACAGAACCAGGCTCCAGGTCCATCCAAGCTGCGATCCATGCATCAGCCCGAATAGTAAGCCGGTAATCAAAATGCCGGGAACCACACCGAGCGACTTGGCAAAAAGCGGATAAAGGTATCCACGAAAGACGGTCTCCTCCACCAGCGGCGCGATCAACACGGCCATGGCCATCAACAACAACGCTCCACCACGATTCTTGAAAATTTCCTGGATCGGCAGATGGTCGGCGTTTTTGACGTTATAGCTGGCTACGGCCACAAAAATTGCCAGGCCACAACCTGAAAAGAAGTACATCCAGCCGCTGCCTTTTCCGGCCGCCGGATCGGCGTTTAATTTTCTCCAGCCCAGCGTGCGCCAGAAAGGAGCCCCACGCAGAACCGCCAGCGTCATATAAAGAAACAAAAACAAAAGCCCGTACCACAAAACGTTGGTGCCTACCAATAATTGCGGGCTGGATTCAAAAACTGCCTGAACTTGATTAGCCGACAGGTGGCGATTGGCCGAGACATAAAAAACAAAGCTGAGCTGCACAACCAAAAGGCTCGCAAATCCAAAAAAAAGAAAAAGGATCAAGTGCGGCCAGGACCACGAAACTCGCAAATCTTCCGGAAAAATCCGCTGCGGCTTGGGAGATGGCATCGCCGCCGCGGCCATCGGATCTCCAGGAAGCGCATCCACGCGCTGAATATTGTCGAGCGAGACGTAAATAGGGTGCTCGACCGGAATGCCCATCTTGATCGTGTCCGGCTCAGGCGATTGCAACTCGGCAGGTGATGCCTTAGGGGCCTCGACTTCAATTGGATGAACTGGATGGGACTCAGGCAATTGGTCATCAGCCGGCCGGCCTGGATGTTCCGGCGTGTCGTTGTTCGGGGCCTCTTCGCGATCGATCATTTCTTCTTTTTCTTGGCTTTGCTTTTTGGCCAGCTAGCCACCAGCGCCGCGGCCAGTAGCGGCATCATTAATTCATGGTGCCCTGTCAGAGCGTACCCTTTAGATTCTACCCTGCTAGGTTTGATGTCCGGGAGCGTAGGGCGTTTCACCACATTCTGCAGCGGCCGGTAATGCTGGATAAAGTCAAAGTTCGCAGTGGTAATCGGACGCAGCGGAACGCCCAGATTGCGCACAACCGAAACCGCTTTGAGGAAAATCTCAGGCAACAGCACAGCTGAGCCCCAATTCAAATACGCACCGCCTGGCTGCATGGATTTCACCAGCGCGCAGAACAACCGGAAATCCTGATACGTCGCCGCGCCCAGAGCCGCGCCATCCGCCGCGGGATGCATATGCGGGATATCCGTACCAATGGCCAGATGGATGGTGACCGGAATTCTCAATCGATAAGCGGACGCGATTACGCTCGACGAAGCAAACCGAGCTCTCGTGAAGCTGCTACCAAGAAATTTGCCCGCGGCTTCGCCGTAACCTAGGCCGGTGCGCGCCGCGTCCTTCGCAATTTCGTTGAGCTGCTCGCCGGTCTCGCGCGCCATTCCGAATTGACCGGCGCCAATGCCTGCATCCACATCTTCCGAAGTATTGCCGGCTACGGCGATCTCGAAATCGTGGATCAGGGCCGCGCCATTCATGGCTATGCCGGAAATAAATCCTCGTTCCATCAAATCGATCAAAACAGGGCCAAGGCCAACCTTGATGACGTGACCGCCCATACCCCAGAGAATTGTTCTTTCGCCCGCGCGGGCGCGCTGAACGGCCGCAACCACTTCGCGCAGATCGCGTGCAGCTAAGAAATTCGGAAGGCTGTCGAAGAATTTCGCGATTGAAGCACCTTTGGCAGAGGGTTTGGCAAAATTTGTGACGCACACCTTGCTTTTGCGTGACGAAAGCGAATATGTGCGGACCGCACCCAGATCTATAGGCAAAACGGAATAGATACTCTTCACCTTGCGCTCACAGACCGCATCCGCTCACCTCGCATGACCGTTCGCACCCGAGCCTTCAGGATAGCTATTCGCGTTCAGCACGCGAGCCAGGGCCTGCCCGGTATACGACTTCTTATTGCGTGCCACCAGTTCCGGCGGACCTTGTGCCACAATGCGGCCGCCCCCTTCGCCACCTTCCGGCCCCAGATCGATAATCCAGTCCGCTTGCTTGATGACGTCCAGATGATGCTCGATGATTAAAACGGTATTGCCGAGGGTGACCAGGCGCTGCAACACGTCCAGAAGTTTTCGCACGTCGTCGAAATGCAGTCCGGTCGTCGGCTCGTCCAGAATATATAACGTGCGGCCGGTTTGGCGCTTGGAAAGCTCGCGAGCCAGCTTGATGCGCTGCGCTTCGCCGCCGGATAAAGTGGTGGCCGACTGGCCCAGCGTCACATAACCAAGTCCCACTTCCACCAGCGTTGAGAGCTTCTGCTGAATCTGCGGAATATTTTCGAGCAGCTTCAACGCTTCCGAAGCGGGGAGATTCAACACATCGCTGATCGAGTGCCCCTTATACCGCACCGCCAGCGTCTCCGAATTGTAGCGGCGCATGCGGCACACTTCGCACGGGACATACACGTCGGGAAGAAAATTCATCTCGATGCGGCGCAGTCCGTCGCCCTGGCACGCTTCGCAACGTCCGCCCTTCACGTTGAAACTGAATCTTCCAGGACGGTAGCCGCGTTCGCGCGATTCCGGAAGCATGGAAAATAGATCGCGAATAGGTGCGAAAACGCCTGTATAAGTAGCCGGATTCGATCGTGGCGTGCGTCCTATAGGCGCCTGATCGATCTCGATCACTTTGTCGATCTGTTCGGCGCCTAACAACTGCCGATGTGCAAGCGGCGATTGCGTCGAACGATAAATTTTCTGCGCCAGCGCGCGATAAAGAACGTCGTTGATAAGGGTGGATTTCCCCGAGCCGGACACTCCCGTCACCACCGTGAGCAAACCAAGCGGCAGCGTGACGTCCACATCCTTTAAATTGTTGGCGCTGGCGCCGAGGATCTGAATCGCTTTGCCATTGGGGCTGCGCCGCTTTTCCGGCACCGGGATTCTCGTTGCGCCGGAAAGATATTGGCCGGTCAAAGAAGCACTGGTCGACGCGATGAGTTCGGGTTTTCCCTGCGCGACCAGATACCCACCGGCGTTTCCCGCGCCAGGTCCGAGATCCACGACGAAATCAGCACGACGGATGGTCTCTTCGTCATGTTCCACGACCAAGACAGTGTTGCCCAGATCGCGCAGTTGCTCCAGCGAACCAAGCAGCCGGTCATTGTCGCGCGCATGCAAACCAATCGATGGCTCATCCAACACATACAGCACGCCACGCAAGCGCGAACCAATCTGCGTGGCCAAGCGGATGCGTTGCGCTTCTCCACCGGAAAGTGTCGCCGCGGAACGGTCCAGGCTCAGATAGTTCAGTCCCACGGCCAGGAGAAAATCGAGGCGCTCCGCCACTTCGTCCAGTGGACGCGCGGCAATTTCTTTCTGCCGGTCAGTCAGTTGCGCCAGAATTTTATCGACGGCCGCGCGCGCCTGACTCAGCGACAGCCCGGTGAAATCGGCGATCGAAAGGCCACCGAGCTTCACCGCCAGCGATCCGGGACGCAAGCGCTTGCCATGACAGACGGCGCATTGCGTAGCGGACATATAACTGGTCATCCACTCCCGATACGAATCCGAACCCGATTCCTCGAAATTGGTTTGCAGATAGCTCAGGATGCCCTGAAAACGAAATCCCTTTTCACTGCGAGCCTTCTTTACCGCCGCGAGAGTATCTTCTTTCGAAATTCGGCTGTTCGTGGGCGGGTATCCATACAACAGAATATTTTGAACCCGCGGTAAGAATTTCTCGAACGCTGTATCGAGCGCAAATCCGTGCGCATAGGCCGCCAGCTCCAGGGTGTGTTTCAACGTCGCGGAGGTCGAACCCGGGCCAAGAGCTCCTTCAAACAGCGGCCGCGACCAATCCACGATCACTTTCGCGGGATCGAAATCGTATTTCGATCCCAGCCCGTTGCACGCCGGGCAAGCGCCGTACGGCGAATTAAAACTGAAAGAGCGGGGCTCCAGTTGCGGGACAGAAATTCCGCAATCCGGGCAGGCCAGGTTCTCTGAAAACACGTGCTCTTTGCCGCCCACGACGACCACGGTGACCAAGCCGGAAGCCAGTTTCAACGCCGTGGAAATCGACTGTTCCAGCCGTGTGGCAATGCCGGGCTTCACAAGCAGGCGGTCGATTACAATCTCGATGGTATGGTTCTTGCGCTTATCGATGACCGGAAGCTCATCCAAGGGAAAAAGCTCGCCGTTGATACGCACGCGAACGTACCCATCCTGCGCGAACTTCTCCAA
>Ga0182024_10020300_pt1 | contig 12157 bp, 9 predicted proteins | sample P32metaG_FD_120480 | JGI IMG/M metagenome (GOLD analysis project Ga0182024, IMG submission 120480) | Permafrost microbial communities from Stordalen Mire, Sweden - P3-2 metaG (Illumina Assembly) | ecosystem: Environmental > Terrestrial > Soil > Wetlands > Permafrost | place: Sweden: Stordalen...
AGCCGGAATCGTGGTCCTCCAGGAAGCCTATTGGCCGGGATACCCCCACGGCTGGGTGGACGGTCGGCCAGCCGCGGTGCTCCGCATCAATCATGCATTCGAGGGAATCCTGGTGGGCCCCGGGCACCATCGAATCACCGTGGAGTACAGGCCGCGGAGATTCGATTGGATGATGGCGGCCGCCGCGGCTTCGATTGCCGTCCTTACGCTGGTATACCTTATCCAACGCCGCGAATACGCCGGCCTCGTTTAATGGCTCGGCTGATCGTGAAACAGATTCAACCGGTGCTCCTCCAGATACCGTAGGCGGTCGGGAACCGGCACGACAAAGATGTCGAAATGGGAACGCGCACTGGCTTCGGCTTCGTTGTGCGTCTCGAGATAGGCGTGCTTCCACATCTGGCGGCCGGCGGCGAAGCGCTCCATATTCTCTTTCTCCGAGGCGCGCATGAATGCGGTGGCCGGGACCAGCAGCGCCGCAAAAACAAGAATCAATACGGAGCCCAGGCGCGCGGATTTGAGATTCGCCAGGCTGAGAAAAATCGCAAAAACGCCGGGAATTATCAAAACAACATAGCGCGGCGCCAGCGGCGCTCCGTCGAGTCCCAGCATGACACGGCCGATCGATGTATTGATCAGGTAGAGGACCTCGAATGCAGCCACGCAAAAAATAACGGTGCTGGCCGGATTGCCGGCCACGCCTTTGCGAACCAAGCGGTATCCATGCACGCCCGCCGTGAGGACAATCGCCAAACCAACCGCAGCGCCGAGCCAAATGACGCCGGGCCCGGCGCCCGCCACTCCGAAGAAGTTGGCGAGCATGATCGCAATGAACAGGAAGTACTCGTGGGGCTTTTCGTATGGAAATCGGAAATTTGAAATGCTGGATGTGAACTCGTAATGGTGGAAAAAAAGCGCCCAGCCCGTGGCCGCGACTGCGATCGCAAATACGGACCAGCCAAATCGGGCGTGTTTTCCCGACCGCCGCGCCTGCACCGCCTCGATCGAAAAGATCAGCGGGGCGACGGCGCCCATAAATAGCCCGAACCCGGTGAAGATCATGAGAAACGTGAGCAGGCCTTGGACAAAAAGGCGCCAGGCGGCGCTTCGGGCAAAACTCGCCAGACTGAATAGCATGATGAGGAATAGGGGCATGGCCCCGTGCGAGAGATTGGCCGTTTCGGTCATCGCGGCATATTCATGCACATTGAAAAACAGGAGCGGAATGGCGGCGAGGCCCGCCCCAGCCGCCGCTCCGCAACGAAGCGCCAGCTTCCACGCCAGCGCGGCAGCCACGATCAGGGTGAAACTGACGGCAAATGCGTCCCACCGGGAGTTCCAGCCGCTGAGGCCGGCCAAGACCCGAGTGACCAAAAGGCCTACACCCATGCGATGCGGCCCCAGCTGGAAGGTAAAAGACGACCACCAAGTGCCGTGCTCCGCCATGTTTTGGTAATACCACCATTGGTCCTGGACCATGAGATTGACCGTATATCGGTCCACCATGCGAATCTGGCGCCACGCCAAAACGCCAAAGGCGATCACGGCGATGGAGAGCCCCCATTTGCCGGATATCCGGCTTTGCGATCGGGCCCCTTTCACATTATTCGGCATGGCATTAACCTCTTGAACGACCCTGGGCCGCAGGCAAATGTCGACTGCCCCGTATGACCCGACTTTCCGTCATCGTGCCCGTCTATAACGAGCGAGCGACCGCAAAGGCGGCTCTGGATGCCCTGATGGCGAAGACGATTCCTGGGGTGGAGATCGAAGTCATCATCGTCGAGAGCAACTCGACCGACGGAAGCCGTGAAGTCGTACTCGCCTACCGCGACGACCCCCGCGTCAAGCTGATCCTCGAGGATCGACCTCGCGGAAAGGGGCATGCGGTCCGAGCCGGATTCGCGGCGGCAACAGGCGATATCCTGCTCATTCAGGACGCGGACCTCGAGTATGATCTCGCCGATTACGACGCGCTGCTCGCACCGATTGTCGCGGGGCGCCAGGCATTTGTGCTCGGCTCGCGCCACGGCCGGGCCGGCTGGGCGATCCGAAAGTTTGACGACCAGCCTCTGCGCGGATTCGTGCTCAATCTCGCCCATTGGACCTTCACGCTTCTCCTGAACGCATCGCTGGGCATCTGGCTCAAGGATCCGTTCACGATGTACAAGGTCTTCCGGCGCGACTGCATCGAAGGAATGACGTTTGAATGCGACCGATTCGACTTCGACTGGGAACTGCTGATCAAGCTGGTGCGGAAAGGCTACAGGCCGGTCGAAATTCCCATCACCTACCGGTCCCGCTCCTTCGCTGAAGGAAAGAAAATCCGGATGTGGCGGGACCCCATCACGTGGCTGCGGGCCCTCGTCAAGTTTCGGTTCGCCCCATCCGGCCGCGCACGCTCGAAATAACGGCGGCTGGACAGGCCGGCGCGCCGTCGGTGATCAGGTGCCACCTTTTCGTACGCTTCCGAGAAACGCCGCAATTCCGTCCCAGAGGCGCTTCTCATCCGCTTTCATGATATTTCGGTGGTTCCCGCTCGGAATCTCAAGCCTCCCAACTGTGGACTTCGCGGTCGCGGCCAGGGCATCCGCCATCGCCGGCGAGACTAAATCGTCCTCGGTTCCACATATGAAAAGGATCGGGCAGCCGACCGACGGCATTTTCGATAGATTGTCGAAATGGTGCCGAAGCAGCCAGGCGGGCCGCCATGGATGCGCGCGGCGCGCCATCTCGCGCATGCTCGTGAACGGGCTGATCGCGATGAGAGCGCCGGCAGGGCGGCGGCTGGCCAGATCGATCCCCACGGCCGCGCCGAGCGACCGCCCGGCCAGCACGATGCGGTTCGGGTCGATTCCGCGGCGGCTCGTCAGGAGCTCATAGATCGCATCGGCCGTCGCATAGCATCCGGCCTCGCTCGGGGCGCCGCTGCTCAACCCGTAACCCTCGTAGTCCGCCATCATGACATTGCAGCCCAAGCGCCGGAAATTGGAAAATTCGGCGTCGTTTTGGGCTATGCAGGAACCGTTGCCGCAAAAAAACACGACGGTCAGCGGGGCTACGCCTCCCGCGGTACTGGCTGTTCGCCCGAATCGACCCACGATCTCGATGCCGTCCGGGGTCCGCAGCCGCACTATTTCGAAGTCGCCCTCTGGCGGAAGCGCAGCCTCCGGCTTTCCCTGAGTCGCCGCCCCGGGAAAGATCAGTCTCGTCTGCGAATGCCACCAAGCCACAAGATCTCGACCGAACTAGACCAAAGAAGTCTTTCCACCAACCCTAATCCGCAGCCATCGATGCCGCCCTTATGCATCGCCCACCGGGGCGCCTCGGCCCAGGCGCCGGAAAACACCCTGCGGGCATTCGAATGCGCGTGCGCGCTCGGGGCGGACGGGATCGAACTCGACGCCCAGACCACGCGCGACGGAGTTCCGGTCGTCTTTCACGATGCCGGCCTTCGGCGACTGACTGGGCGGCCAGGCCGGCTGGCCGACTGCCTCTGGAGCGAACTTCGGGGATTGCGGGTCCGGGGCGAACCGATTCCGAGCCTTCAGGAAGGTCTCGATTTTGCGCGCGGCCGGATGCTCGTTCAGGTCGAAATCAAAAAGGGAGCCCGGGTGGCGCCGATTTTGGGCGCAGTTCGGAGCACCCGAACGGCCCGCAACGTGATCCTGGCCTCCTTTGAACACGCGATCCTTCGCGAAGCGGCTGCACTTGCCCCATCGATACCGCGAATGCTGATCGCCGATCCGAAACTGCCGATCGTTCGGCCGTCTGCGGCGGGTTTGCGCTGGGCTCGGGCTGCCCTGTCGCTGGAGGTGGCCGGGATCAGCCTGAATTATCGCTGTATCGATTCGGAACTGCTTGTCGGGGCAATCCGGGGCCTGGGCCTCAAATTGTGGTGCTGGACCGTCAACGACTGCCGGGCGATTCGAAGGCTTTCCAATTGGGGCCTGGACGGCCTGATCGGGGATGATCCGCGCAAATTCCGGTCCGTTTTCAATTGACGACTCGTCGACAAGGGGGTTTCGAGATTATCTCCGCTTCTTGTCTCCGTCCGTGTTGATGCCCCGAGCCTTATCGACCAAGCCGACCCTTGGCCCTGTTCCTGCCAACCCGGCGGGCGCGGGCCTCCGCTGCCTGCGGCGGAACCAATTATGAAGCTCCGCCAGGGGTCGCGGCTGGCGCTCCTAAGCGCGGCCTACCTCCTGCTCCACCTGGGCGCAGAATGGCTTTCGCAGCGGTTTCCATTTGGACCGCAGGCGAGACTTTGCGAGGCGCCGGGATTGGCATTTGCATTTCTCGTCCTATGCAGGCCCCGGCTCGGGCTCGTGGTGGTCGCCGCCGAGCTGATCTCCTTCCTCGCGATCAACCCGTCAAATCCGGGCCTCCTTCTGTCGATCGTATTCTCGTTCATAGCGGCCGGAGGATACGCGGGAATGGCGTGGCTCGTTCGTGAATGGCTTGGGCCGGCCCCCCTTCCGAAGAGGCGCCGCGAGGGGATGCTCCTTGTGGCGGTTTCGATTGCGGCGGCGCTTCCGGCGGCGCTCGTCGAAACTCTGGCCGCTCAAGCGGGCCCCGGCCCGGCATCGAACCCGTTTTGGATGGAAGCCGCTTTCCGCTGGGCCGCCGCCGCGGGAAGCATTTTCGCGATCGTTCCGGCCGCCGTCATTTTCATCGGTCCTTGGATTGTGCCCGGGCGCCGCCCGGACCGGACGGGCGAGCGGCCTTCGAAATGGGAGACGCTGGCGCAGGCCGCGGGCGTGCTGGCCACCCTGTACGCGGTCGTCGGCTGGGAGCCGATGAGACAGCTAAATTTGTATCCGCTCTGCTTTGTCCCGCTGGTCTGGATCGTCTTAAGCCGCGGTCTTCCGGGCGCTGCCGTGGCGGTCCTGGGGATCAATCTCGGCGGTTATCTACTGCTGTGCCTCGGCGGCGCGTCGCCGACTGTCGCCGCCAATTTTCTTCTGCTTTCGATCGCCGTGGCCGCCATCGGATTGGGGCTCGGTACAACGGTCTCGCTCCGGGACCAGGCCGAGCGGACGCTCGCGCAAAACCAACTGTACCTCGCGCAGGTGCTCTCCGGCGCAAGGCTCGGGCTTTGGAACGTCGACTTGAAGGCGGACCGGATCCAGTACGACGAGTCCTATGCGGAGATGCTCGGATACCAACTTGAAGAAATCGCAGCCGACCGAGCCTCGTGGGAAGGGCGCATTCACCCCGACGACAAGCCGCGGGTCACCGCCCTCTTGAACGGCCACCTGGCGGGACAAAGCCCGTTTTATGAGGCCGATTACCGAATCCAGAAGCGGCACGGCGAGTGGATGTGGATCCATGCCCGCGGAGCGGTGATCGAGCGGGCGCCGGACGGAACACCTCTGCGCATCGCCGGCACGCATCTCGACCTTACGGAGCGCAAGGCGGCCGAGGTGGAAAAGAACCGCCTCCTCAACATCATTGAGGCTTCATCGGATTTCATCGCGACGGCCGACCTCGAATTTCGCCCGCTGTACCTGAATCCCGCCTTTCAAAGGCTTATCGGCGCCCAAGACCTGGCATCCGCGCGCCGTTTGCACTCCGCCAAAGGGCGCCCGGAATGGGCGTTGAAGATAATCATGGAGGAGGCGCTCCCGGCGGCTCACACAAAGGGTATCTGGGTCGGCGAATGCGCACTGCTGGATTCTCAAGGGCGCGAAGTGCCGGTATCCCAGCTCATCATCCTTCACCGCGACGACGACGGCCGGCCCGCCGCGTTTTCGATGATCGCCCGCGACATCTCCCGGCAGAAGGAGGTGGAGGCCGTGCGCCTGGCCACCGAACGAAAGATGCTCCAAGCCCAGAAGCTCGAGAGTCTCGGCGTGATGGCGGGCGGGATAGCCCACGATTTCAACAACCTGCTGACCGCGATGCTCGGCAATGCAAGCCTCGCAGAGATGGACCTTCCGGAGGCATCGCCGATTCACGTCTACGTCCGTCAGATTCGGTCGGCCGCGCTGCGGGCGGCCGAATTGTGCAAGCAGATGCTCGCCTATTCGGGACGCGGCTACCTCACGGCGTCCCGGCTGGATCTGAGCGCCCTCGTCGAGCAAACGAAGCAGCTATTGAATGCCTCGATCACGAAAAAATGCGTCCTCGTCTACGATCTTCCGCAGGGCCTTCCGCCGGTGGAAGTCGACGAGGGACAGATCCGCCAGGTGCTCGTGAATCTTGCGATAAACGCATCGGAAGCGATCGGGGAGCGAAGCGGGGTGATCCGCATTTCAACGGGCAAGTCCCGGCAGGATTCGGCCCAGCTCGCCAAAGCCCATTTTTCGCCCGATCTCCCGTCGGGCGATTATGTCTTCCTGGAGGTCGTGGACAACGGAAGCGGAATGGAGCCCGATGTCGTGGCGCGCATTTTCGAGCCGTTTTTCACGACCCGGTTTGCCGGGCGCGGCCTGGGTCTGCCGGCCGCCCTCGGCATCGTCCGCGCCCATCGCGGAGCGATCAACGTTCGAACCGAGCCGGGCCTGGGAAGCACCTTTCGGATTTTGCTGCCCGCCGCCGGCCGACTGCCGGTCCCTGCGCCGGACGCCGACCGGGCCAAGGCCGCGAAACCGCGAAATCGCGGCACAATCCTCGTCGTGGACGACGAGGAGACGGTCCGCATAGTGGCATCGCGCCTTCTCGAAAGCGCGGGGTTCGGAGTAGTGCTCGCCGAAGACGGGCGGAAGGCCCTGGAGATATTCGAAAATCGGGCGGACGAGTTCAGCGCGGTGCTTCTCGACCTAACGATGCCGCACATGAACGGCGAGGAGACCTTCCGGGAGCTGCGAAAAGTGCGGCCCGAGGTGCCGGTCGTCCTAATGAGCGGTTTCAGCGAAGAAGACTCGGTAAATCGGTTCGCAGGTCGGGACCTCGCCGGCTTCGTACCGAAGCCGTTTGACCGCGAAGCCCTGATCTCCCGGTTCCTCTCGTTTTCAGGCGATCGCTAGGGGCCAGGAAAAACCTCAGGCCTCCAGTATTGAATCCGAATTCAATACTGGAGGCCTGAGGTTTTTGTCGTCACTTGGGGCCCGGCATTCCATTCACCTTCGGCGCTCCATTCCCGTTTGGCGGGAAGGAGCGGCGGCGGAGTTTGGTCCGCGCGACCTCGTTTGCGAGGGATACCAGATCGTCGATCAGAATCGTCGGATCCTCCTCGTACCGCAGGCCGACGAAATTGGCGCGCGCCTGCGCGTAGGAGTCCGGATTGTCGAGCCACTCCCCGATGATCGCGGCGAACTCGTCGGCCCGCTCGATCTTCCGCGACGAAGCCCCGTTTCGGAAGAACTTCCAGGTCAGCTGCTCCTGCGGCATGATTCCGCCAAAAGCGTTGAAGATCACCGGGCACCGCAGGTGCAGAGCCTCCGTGCACGTGGTCGTTCCGCCTCGCGTTACGATGACGTCGCTCGCCTGCATGAGCAGGCGCACGATCTCGGAAAAGCCCTCGATATAGCAGTTGAATTCCGGATGGTTGGCGCGCCAGTGGAACAGTTCGTTGTAGGCCTCCGTGTTGCGTCCGCAAATTACGATCGCCTGGCACCGGTCGGCGTTTCGGACGAGAACCGGGAGCAGTTCGAAATGATTGTTCGCTCCGTTGCCGCCCGTCGCGAGAAAGACTGTGAACAGATCCGGGCGGAGTCCGAAGCGTTTCTCGCGGAAAGTCCCGCGCTCCGCGGCGGGGATGATCTCCAGGTGGACGCGCGGCTGCATAAGCGTGCCTCGGACGATCGCCTTTTCGCGGGGTATGCCCAATTTCAACGCGTAGTCGCCCGCCGTCGGCGTCCGCGAGATGTAAAGGTCCACCGTCGGTTCGATCCAGTTGCGCGAGTAGCCCCATCCGCCGGAAAATTCGCTGCAGTACGTCGCGCAGCGCACCCGGTCTGCGCCCAGCTCGCTTCGCGCAAGCTGGAAGTATCCGCGGTTCAGGCAGTCGTGGACGCTGAAGATCAGGTGGGGCTTGTATTCGCGCAACACCTTTAGAAAGTACCCGCGCCCGAGCGTCACCGTCTGCCGGTTGAGGACGCTCAGCAGTTCGACAAAGGCATAGAAAAGCTTGTGGATCCAGGGGAAGCTTTTCTGGATGCGGTTGTACAGGTTCACGCCCGCGCGATTCACCACCGAGGATTTCTCGAGCATCTGCTCGATGCGCACATCCACGTCGTGCCGGTAAAGCTGGAAGCACCACTCCGCAAAGGCCTCGGCGCGCGCGTCGTGCCCGCCGCCGGTGCTGGACGTCAGAACGAGTATCCGGATTTTAGACACAGTTCTGGCGGGGGATCAGGCCGACCCGAAATAACGCGCAGTCAAGGCGCGGACAACCGACCCTGGGGCGAGGCGGGCGAAAAGGGGGGCGAAGCGGGCCTGGAAAAACGACCCGGAGCGGACAACGCCGGATTTGTTCCGAACGATCGCTCCGCGAAGATCCGCGGCCGCCCGCTCGGCAGGCGGCGCCGACCGCAGGTTGGACTCGAGGGCGCGCCATGCTCCCGCGGTCCGCGGCGCGGTCCCGGAGAAGCCGGGCGCCGTCCTCATGTTGTCGTTGAATGCCGTGCGGTAGTCGCCGGGCCGGAAATCGATCACCCGGACCTCGGTTCCCCTGGATTCGAAGATCAAGGCTTCGCTCAGGGCCGACAGGCCCGCCTTGCAAACATTGTATCCGCTCATGTAGGGCAGTGGGAAATCGACTCCGATCGACGAGACGTTGACGAGCACGCCGTGGTTACGCTCTATCATCGACTTCCAAGCCGAGTGCGCGATCCGCAGCGTCGCGACGAGCATGGCCGCCATCTGCGCCTGCCACTGGGCGAAATCGACGGCGGCGAACTCGCCAAAGACGCCGTAACCGGCGTTATTGACCACGATGTCGAATCCCTCCCCCGCCTCCCGCTCGGCGCGGTCGAATGCGGCGGCGGCGGCGCCGCCGTCGGACAGATCCAGGGCCACGGGAACGATGCCTGGCTGACCCGCCAGCCGGTCCGGGTTGCGCGAGGTGCCCCAGACGCGCACTCCCTCCGCCGCGAGCATCCCGGCGAAGGCCTTCCCGAGGCCCGAGGCGGCCCCAGTCACAAACGCGGTGCGGTATTTTTCCGAGACTCGGCGGGGCATGCAGGGGTCTCAATTTCTTCTGAACAGCAGGGCGACATTGGCCCCGCCGAATCCGCTGCTGTTCTTCAGGACCACCTTCGGCGCTTTCGGGAGCGTCGCCCTCGCGATATGGATCCCCTCGCACTCCGGATCGATCCGCGAGATGTGCGCGGATCCCGGGGTGAATCCCGAGCGCATCGCCAGCGCGCAAAAGCCGGATTCCATCGCGGCTCCAAGCGACAGGCCGTGTCCGGTCAACGCCTTGGTGCTGCTGACGTCGGGCCGCGTGGCGGCCGCGGGAAAAACGGCCCGGAGGGCCCGCGCCTCGGAAATGTCTCCGATCAAAGTCGAGGTGGCATGGGCGTTCACGTAGTCCACTTCCTCCGGGGCCACACCGCTTCGCTTCAGCGCCTCGGCCATTGCGACCTGCAGGCCGCTGCCGTCCGGATGCGATATCGCGACGTTGTAACCGTCGGCGGCCTGGGCCCATCCGATAATCTCGCAGTAGGGGTTCACTCCGCGGCGCGCGACCTCGTCCTCGCTTTCGATGACAAGGACGCTGGCCCCGCCCGTGCCCACGAATCCGTCCCGCTCCGCGTCGAACGGGCGGGAGGCGAGCGCGGGATCGGTTTGAAGCGAAAGCGTGCGCATCCCCGCAAACGGCAAGATCGCGTCCGAATTTCCGTCCTCGGCCCCCACGACGAACATGCGTTTCTGGCGGCCGAGCGCGATGTCGTCGAAGGCGAATCCGAGCGCATGGGCGGCGGAGGCGCACGCAGAGGAGAATCCGCACGACGACCCCCGGATCCGGAAGGCCGCGACCAGGTTGAAATTAAGCGTTCCAACGATCGACGAAACGATGCCGAAGGGAGAGCAGCGCATAACCCCCAGCCTCTGCATTCGCTCGTAATGATAATGGGTGAGGAAGGGCGAACCGCCCGAGGCTGCGTTGAGACCGGTCTGCAGGTTCGATATGTCGGGCGGATTCAGGCCTGCATCGGCAATCGCCTGGAGCATCGCGCAGTGCGCATAGAGTCCGTGGGGAGCCAGTGTGCGCAGCGTCTCGCGCTTGATGACATACCGGGTGGGCCAGGACCACTCCTCGAAGTCGGCCGACTCCGTATTGAATTCCTTCACCGTGCCCGCGACCTTGCAAGGCGAGCCGGGATTCTGGAAGGGCGGATAGAGTTCGAAGCCGTGGCGCAGTTCCCGAAGGCTTTTCTCCACGGAAATGCTGTCGTTTCCGATGCTGGTGACGAATCCGAGGCCGGTGATGAATACTCTGGACATGGCCGGCGGTTAGGTCGGCAGCAGGGATTGGCCGCGGTGCGCCCGTTCAGGCGTTGGCGGCGACGCGAAGCGGAGGGGAGGAATGGGCCGGCTTGGCCGGAGCCTCGCCCGCGACTGGGGCGGGAACGCCCGGCGCAGGCTCGGCGGTCTCGGGTTTCACGGCTTCGACAAAGGCATAGGTGAGCGTGATTTCTTCCACAATTACGGCCTTTTCCTGTCCGACCCGGATCGTGCCTTCGAATGTCGCCAGGGGCATCTTCATCCGCTTGGGCTTGACCGACAGGGTCAGGATGTCGCCCGGCTTGCACATCCGATGCGCCCTAACGCCTTCGCAACCGGTGAAAAAGATCGTGTTCGCGCCCACGGCCTTTCCCGGCTCGGCGATGGCCCCTTCGAGGAGGTATAGTACCGCAAGCTGGCCCAGCGCCTCGAGCATGATCGAGGCGGGCATGATCGGGTTGTCTTTGAAATGCCCCTGCAGAAAAAACTCCTGCCCCGTGATCTTGTATTTTCCATTGGCACCGGTCGAACTGACCGAGGCCTCGTTCAAGAAAAGGAACGGCGGCTGCATCGGCATGACCGCGCCGATGTGCTCGATGGGGAGGAACTTTGTGGGTTTGGGCAGCGGTAATCCCCGGATTTTGCAGTCTATGAAAGTCTTGACGTCTCCGACAGTGCGAAGGTTCCGCAGCTCGTCGTTGTTTATGGTCATCTGCAGCACATCCTCCACAAGGATGACGATTTCCATCATCGTCAGGGAATCGATGCCCAAGTCGTCGATCAGCCTCAGATCGTCATCGGCATCCTTCAGTTTCGTGCGCAGGTCCGGTTCGACATAGCGCTCTATAACGCCGATCACAATCGCGGGAAGATGCTCCGGATTGCCGGTCTTACGGAACTGGACAGCCGCTTCGAAAGTCGATGGAGAACAACGTTTTAACGCCTCGCGGAGCGCGGTTTCATCTTCTGCCGTAAAGGGTTTGGCCAGCGCTACAAACGGAGAACCGGCGCCCGGGTTAAATTGGACTGCTTCAGGCATTGTTCCGGTCCTTGTATGTTACAGGCCCATCCAAAGTAAATCTCATTCTTGGTTGGCGGGAACTCAGCAAACCCCGTGCCGTGCGGCCATGGAACATTTTTTCGAATTTGAGTTCCAAAGCAGGCCGATCCCGCAGCGGAGCCTGTTATACTTTGCGTGCTTGCGTGTTGGATTCGATTTGCTAGAATCCATTATACCACCGATGTCCCTGACGCGCGATCCCGCCGCATGAACGCCCCCGATTTGCTCGGGCCATCCGGGCCGGTCTATCTGATTACTCACGAGTTCTATCCGGTACGGGGAGGGATTGCGACATTTGCGGAGGAAATCGCCAAGGCGAGCGCGGACCTCGGATACAACGTTGAAGTTTGGGCGCAATCGGCGCCTCCCAATGGGGAAAAGGACTGGCCCTTCAAACTCCGCCGATTGCCGCTCAAGGGGAGCCATGGGCTATTGTGCCAGTTGCGGCTAGCCCGAGAACTTATTTCGTGCCGTCGCCAGCTCCGCCATGCGACCGTGTACATGCCAGAGCCCGGGCCGATGCTGACAATGATGCTGCTCCAATTCTCCCACGCGTTTCGGCCGCGCCGGCTGGTGCTGACCTTCCATGGGTCCGAGATCCTAAAGTTCGCAGGCAGCCCCTATCGACGCTGGCTCGGCAGGCAACTCATCCGTAAAGCCACCCGGATCAGCACGGTGAGCAACTACACCGGGGAACTTCTG
>Ga0182024_10020301_pt1 | contig 12157 bp, 15 predicted proteins | sample P32metaG_FD_120480 | JGI IMG/M metagenome (GOLD analysis project Ga0182024, IMG submission 120480) | Permafrost microbial communities from Stordalen Mire, Sweden - P3-2 metaG (Illumina Assembly) | ecosystem: Environmental > Terrestrial > Soil > Wetlands > Permafrost | place: Sweden: Stordalen...
GCGATGGTGACGTGCTCGTTGGCGTGGGTCTCGGAGGCGGCGTAATCGCCGGCCGACTTGGCGGGCGGGGCTTTGTGGTCGGCGGCAAGCGCGGTGAATGGAAGAAGAAGCGCGGCGGCGAAGGCGAGAGACGCGCGGCCCTTAGGGCTGCGGCGCGCGCGTGCGGCTGGCAGGAGGTGCGGATGACGAGGCAGGAACATGCAAGGCAAGATTATCCTCTTCGCTGATACGGTGGTAAAGCGAGGTAGTGAGCGGGCGTGACCGAGTGGGTGACGATGGCGCTGTACAGCGTGCTGCTGCTGGCCGTGCTGCTGCTGGGCGCGCCGTACTGGCTGGCGCGGCTGGCCCGCGGCGGCGAAGGGTGGGCTGCCGGTTTGATGGCCCGGCTGGGGAGGGTTCTGGCGGGGTTGCGCGAGGCTGTGGCCGGGCGGCAGGTGGTGTGGGTGCATGCGGTGAGCGTGGGCGAGGTGCTGGCGGCTACGCGGCTGGTGGCGGAGCTGGAGGCGGCGCTGGGGGGCAGCTGGATCACGGTTGTCTCTACGACGACGGCGACGGGGCAGGCGTTAGCAAGGGAACGATTTGGGGCTGCGGCGGGGGGGGACGAGAACGGGAAGGCTGAGGGCGCGGGGAGGGTCTTCTATTACCCGCTGGACCTTGCGTGGGCGGTGCGGGCGTATCTGCGGGCGCTAAGGCCGAAACTGCTGGTGTTGATGGAGAGCGAGCTATGGCCGCGCATGCTGGTGGAGTGCGGGCGGGCGGGGATTCCGGTGGCCGTGGCGAATGCGCGGGTGAGCGACCGAAGCTTTGCGCGCGGTATGCGGGCGCGGGCCGTGTGGGGAAGGCTGCTGCGATGCGTCAACTTATTTCTGGCGCAGAGCGAGGAGGACGCGCGGCGGCTGGTGGCGATGGGCGCGCGGGCGGATGCGGTGTGGGCGGTGGGGAATCTGAAGTATGACGTGAGGGCGCCGAAGGCGAGCCGGTTAGCGGAGCTGATCCGCGCTGCGGCGGCGGGACGGCCGGTAGTGGTGGCCGGGAGCACGGTGGATGATCGTTATCGCCCTGAGGAACAGATTGTTCTGCAAGAGCTGATGGGGCCGGTGTGGCAGATTTATCCCGGGACGCTATTGGTGTTGGCTCCCCGTCATCCAGAACGATTCGACACAGTGGCCAGCGAGGCCGAGGACTTTGGACCGACTGTGCGGGCAACAGAGCTGCTGACTCGCGGGGATATTGTTCCGCTGACGGAGAGAATTATTGTCTTGGATACGATTGGGGATCTGGCGGCGGTGTATGGCGTGGCGGATGTGGCGTTCGTGGGCGGGAGCCTGGTGAAGCGCGGCGGGCACAATCCGCTGGAGCCGGCGCGGTTCGGCGTGCCGGTGGTGATGGGGGCGTCGTATGAGAACTTCCGCGACATTGTGGGGAAGATGCAGACGGCGGATGCGATCCGCATTGTGCAGGATGGGTATGAACTGCGCGATGCATTGATGGAGCTGCTGACGGACCGCGAAGCGGCGCGGGCGATGGGCGAGCGCGGGCGGAGGGTCTTTGAGGAGCAGCAGAGTGCGACGGCGCGGACAGTGGAAGCTCTGCTGGAACTGATGGGCTCGCCGAAGAAGGGTGCGCGATGAGCGGGCGGCGCGTGTGGGCGTGGCCGCTGGTGCCGCTGTATGCGGCGGGGCTGAAGGCGAAGGATGGGCTGCGCGCAGCGGGGCTGTTGAAGACGCGGCGGCTGCAGTGGCCGGTGGTGAGCGTGGGCAGCCTTTCGGCGGGAGGGGCGGGCAAGACACCGGTGGTGATGGCGCTGGCGGAGCTGCTGCAGGAGCGGGGATGGACGGTGGATGTGCTCTTGCGCGGGTATGGGCGGGAGGGTCGCGGGGTGGAGTGGGTGGAGGAAGGTGTAGCGGATGCGGCGCGGCGGTTCGGCGACGAGCCGGTGATGATGGCGCGACGGACGGGCCTGCCGGTGTGGGTGGGAACAGAGCGCTTTGCGGCGGGAGTGGAGGCGGAGCATGCTCAAGAAGAAGCAGATTCCTCCGCTGCGCTACCGAATGACAAAGGAAAGCGCGTGCATCTGCTGGATGACGGGTTTCAGCATCGTGGGCTGGCGCGCAATCTGGACGTGGTACTGGTGACGGAGGAGGACCTGGACGATACGCTGCTGCCGGCGGGGAACCGTCGGGAGCCGCTGAGTGCGCTACGGCGTGCGGACGCGGTGGTTTTGCGCGAAGAGGAGGGGGAGCGCATAGAGCCGAGGGTGCGCAGATGGATGCGGGTTGATGCGGCGGTGTGGACGATCCGGAGAACGATAGCATTTGCGGAAGAGGCTCATGGCCTGGTCGCCTTCTGCGCGATTGCGCGGCCGGAGGGTTTCTTCGCCATGCTGCGCGCGGAGGGTACGGCTCTGGTGGATGCGATTGCGTTCCCCGACCATCACTTCTACAACGAACAGGATATTTCGCGGCTGGCGGAGTCGTGGCAGGCTAACGGTGGGAGTGGCTTTGTGACGACGGAGAAGGACGCGGTGAAGATTACTCCGGAGATGCGCGCGCGGCTGGAGGCGGTGGGGCCGGTGCTTATCGCTGCGCTGCAGGCGGTATTTGTCGATGCGGACGCGGTGATGCACGGGCTGGAGGCGCGGCTCAAGTGAGGGTGCTGATTGTGCGCATCGGGGCGATGGGCGACGTGCTGCATGCGATGCCGGCGGTGGCGGCCCTGCGCGAAAAGCATCCGGGGTGGTTTATCGGGTGGGCGATTGAGCCGCGCTGGAGCGGGCTGCTGCAGATCGCGGGCGACCCGGAGGACCTGACGCAGGGAGTCGGACTGACCAGCGGGACGATCCTGCGGCGCGGACTGGTGGACCGGTGGTACAGCGTAGAGGCCGGCGCGTGGCGCAAGCGGCCGCTGGCGCGAGGGACGATAACGGACATCGCGGCGCTGCGAAGGCTACTGCGGCGGGAGCGGTTCGACCTGTGCGTGGACATGCAGGGCGCGCTGAAGTCGGCGGTGGTGGGTAGGATGGCAGGGGCGAAGACGTTCGTGGGGATGGAGGAGCCGAGAGAGCGGTTGGCACGGCGGTTCTATGGAAAGCGAGTTGCGGTGACGGCAGAGCACGTGGTGGAGCAGGGATGTGAGCTGCTGGGCACGGCGGTGGGAGAGACGCTCGCGCCGGCGCGCGTGATTCTGCCGATGGATGCGCGGGCCGAGCAGTGGGCGGACGAGGTGGTGGGGCGAGAGCGGTTCTGCATCGTCTCGCCGGGAGGGGGATGGGGCGCGAAGGTGTGGCCCGCGGAGCGGTTGGGGCAGGTGGCGGCGGAGCTGGGGCGGGATGGCATGCAGACGGTGGTGAATGCTTCGGTTCATGGATCAAAAGACGCCGAGGAAGTGGTGGCGGCGAGCGAGGGACATGCGCGGGTGGTGGCGTGCAGCGTGGGGCAACTGATCGCGCTGACGCGGCGGGCGGTGGTGGTGATTGCAGGCGATACGGGGCCGCTGCACCTGGCGGCGGCGCTGGAGCGGCCGGTGGTGGGGATCTATGGGCCGACCGACCCGAAGCGCAATGGGCCGTATATGGCCGACTATAAGACGCGCTCGCGCGTGCTGCGCGACACGGAGAGCGTGACCAGCCACAAGCGAGTGCAGGAGACGGAGGCTGGGATGCTGCGCATCAGCGTGGAAGAAGTGGTGGCGGCGGCGCGGGAGATGCTGGGTTGAATCCCAGCCGAGACGCGGGATTTTATATTGATGTGTGTAGCGTAACGCGCTACACTGATAGCAAATGATCCGGTCGTTCAGGCACGCGGGGCTGGAGAAGTTTTTCCGGACGGGTTCGAAGGCCGGATACAACCGAGCCAAGCGAAGAAGCTTCGTGTTCTGCTGACGGCCCTGGATGCAGCCTCGAACCCGATGGAGATGAATGGTTCGGGCTGGGGCTTTCATGCATTGAGCGGAGCGCTGAAAGGGCACTGGGCGGTCTCCGTGAACGGCAACTGGCGCATCACGTTTACCTTTCGCGGCGAAGACGCGGAGGTTGTGGACGATCTCGATTACCACTGACCATTGAGGAGAGAACCATGGCGATGTACAACCCGGCCCATCCGGGAGAGGTGCTGAGGGATTATCTCGGTGAGACGGACGTGACTTCGCTGGCGCGCAGGTTGAAGGTGGCGCGCACCACCTTGTCGCGGCTTTTGAACGGCCACGCCGGCATCTCGGCGGCGATGGCGATCCGGCTGGCTGCGATCCTGCCGAACACCAGTCCTGAGTTCTGGCTGCGCATGCAGATGAACTATGACCTGTGGCAGGCGCGCAAGGAGATGCGACTTCCCGCAAAGAGAGCGGCCCGCACGGCCGCGAAGGCCGCGTGAGCGAGCGGACGAGTTGGCAGAGGATCGCGCGGCGGATACGGGTGCCGATGGGGTTTGTGTTTGCGGCGGTGTTTCTGTGGCTGGCGCGGCCGGGTGTGCGGTCGATGATGGCGAGCCTGCTGCTGGTGGCGCCGGGGGTGTGGCTGCGCGGCTATGCGTCAGGCTATGTAAAGAAGAATGCGGAGCTGGCGACGACGGGGCCCTATGCGCACACGCGCAATCCGCTGTACCTGGGGTCGATGCTCATTGCGTTCGGGTTTGCGGCGGCGGCGGCGAGCTGGGTGATATTGATCGCGCTGGCGGCGCTGTTCGCGGCAATTTATATTCCGACCATCCAGAGCGAGGAGGCGTACCTGCGCGCGCACTTTGCGGGCTTCGACGCGTACACGCGGAGGGTGCCGCGGCTGCTGCCGCGGCTGACGGCGGCGCGCAATGCGGGCGCGGAGACTGGGGGCGGATTCAGCTGGGAGCTTTACGGGAAGCACCGCGAGTACAATGCTCTGGTGGGTGCCGGCGCGATTTACGCAGCGCTGGCCCTGAAGTTTGCATTCCTGCAGCGCTGAATTTCCTGCCCGGCGCTCAGCCGGTGTGGCGGTGTCGGCCGCCGGCCCAACCCAATCTCGCGGGGACCTGCTTTTGCACGAAGTTCAACGATCTTTTTGCCGTCGCCATGCGCTGCCATGCGTTGTGACGGCCTTAGTGTGCCTGGCGGGTGCGGGGCGGGCACAAATTCTGGGCATCGGCGCCAAGCCGACGGCGCCGGTGGTGATCCCAACGCTGCAACCGCCAATCGCAGGCTACGCGTTTCCCGCGCGGCAGACGCTGACATTCACCGTGGACTGGCGGGTGTTTACCGGCGGGATCGCGGTGTTCCACCTGGAGCAGCAGGATGGCCAACTGAAGGTGACGGCGACGGCGGACACGGTGGGCGCGGTGAATATGCTGTTCCCGGTGGTGGACCGGTTCCAGTCGTCGCTGGACACGAAGACAGGCTGCTCGAACGGCTTCTCTAAACAGACGCAGGAGGGGCGGCGGCGGATCATGAGCGACCTGACGTTCGACTACCACGCGGGCAAGCAGACGCTGGTGGAGAAGAACCTGGTGAAGGGGACACAGAAGACGCTGACGGCGAATGTTCCGGCGTGCGTGACGGACTCGCTCTCGGGGATCTTCTATGCGGCGTCGCAACGGCTGACGGTGGGGCAGGACGTGGGGTTCCCGCTGGCCGATGCGATGCGCACGGTGACGGTGACGATGAAGGTGGAGGCGCGCGAGGAGATCAAGACGCCGGCGGGGACGTTCCAGACCATCCGGGTGCAGCCGACGGCGGAAGAGGGCGTGGTGAAGAACCGCGGCAACATCTGGATCTGGTACACCGACGACGCGCGGCATATGCCGGTTCAGATCCAGGCGCGACTGTTCTGGGGGACGATCACGTTCCACCTGCAGTCGGTTGAGGAGAAGTGATGGCGCTGTTCGAGGGTGACCCGGAGCCGACACCGCCCGAGGGAATGGCAACGGTGGCGCGGTTCGAGAGCCCTGTGGAGGCGCAGATCGCGAAGGGCATGCTGGAGTCGGCGGGGGTGGAGAGTTCGCTGGTGGGCGAACATGCGAACCAGCTGATCCAGTCGGCGTTCCGGGTGCGGCTGCAGGTGAAGGCGGAGGATGAGGCGGCGGCGCGTGCGCTTCTGGCGCAGGCGGGCGAGGAAGATGCGAGCGATACGGGTGAGGCATGAAGCAAGGCGCGTATGACATAGTGACCGTTGCGCCGGGATACATGGCGGCTGAGGATGAAGCGGCGAAGAGGCGCGCGGCGGCGGGAGTTGAATTGGGCGCACGCTTGCATGTAACGTTGTCCATGCTGGCGGTGAGATGCGTTCCCGGCGATGCAGGCGCGACGACGCGAGTGCGATGAGAGGGTTGGGGTGAGCGAGATGGAGATGAAGACCTTGAGGATGCGGATGACGGGCGCTTTGGCGGCGACATTTGTGAGCGCAATGATGCTGGCCGTGCCGGGACGGGCGCAGGCGCCGGTGGGTTCGGCGACGATTCACGGGCATGTGACCAACCCGGCGGGGATGCCGCTGACCCCCGGCTCGGTGAAGCTCACGACGGACAAGAACCCGAGTTCGCCGACGGCGAGCTTCGAGTTTGAGTTCCCGCTGGATGGGAACGGCGACTACAAAGGAACGGTAACCAAGGCGGGCACCTATATAGCGGTGGTCATCCAGGGGACGAGCCATCTCGATTACATGCAGGTACAGATTGCGTCGGGCGATGACAAGACGGTCGACTTCGACATGACGCGCAAAGAATACGTCGACAAGATGACCCCCGCGGAAAAGGCGGCGGTGGAGGAATACAAGAAGAATGCGGCCACGACGCAGGCCGAGAACGCCAAGATCGGGAACCTGAACGCGATGCTGAAGCAGGCGCGCGTGGACACGACGGCGGGCAACTACGACTCGGCGATCAAGGCGATGACGGACGCAACGACGGCCAAGCCGGATGAGGCGATTCTGTGGGAGGCGTTGGGCGACGCGCAACTGGCGCAGGCGAATGCGGCGGCCAAGGTATCCAAGACCGACGCGACGCTGCCGGACAAGTATGCGGCGGCGGGGACCTCCTACCAGAAGGCGTTGAGCCTGAATACGGCCTTGGCCAAGCCGAACGTGGACATCACGGCGGCGGCGAACAACCAGTTGGGACAGGTGCTGGGCAAGCAGGGCAAGCTGAAGGAGGCGTCGAGCGCGTACGAGGCGGCGGCCACGACGGACCCGACCAAGGCGGGGACGTACTACTTCAACGAGGCGGCGACGCTGTTCAACGGGAACGACATGGACGGCGCCGCGGCGGCGGCGCAGAAGGCGATCGCGGCCGACCCCAACAAGGCGGACGCGTACTACATTGAAGGACAGGCGCTGATCCAGAAGGCGACGGTCGATCCGAAGACGAACACGATCTCCGCGCCGCCGGAGTGCATTGCGGCGTACCAGAAGTATCTGGTGCTGGCGCCGACCGGTGCTCATGCGGATGAGATCAAGGGCATTCTGCAGGGGATCGGCGCGCCGATCAAGTCGAGCTACAAAGCGCCCAAGAATTAGATTGCAGACGGGAGATTGGGAGCGGCGCCGGGCAGTTGAAGCCGGACGGCGGTTCTGTCCGCGCAGGCGGGAGTGGGCCGGGTGTCCGCCGGGATGCACCTTTGGCGGTGCACATTTGGATGTAAAGCTATTGTTTTGCTGACCGTCGATGGGTAACAAGGCGGGTATGGGCGAACGCTAGGCGAATCAATGGCCAATTTCTGGAACGAACAAAGACTGTAATTTCAATCGGTTGCGATTGCAAAGTTTTGGCCTTGACACAGGTTTGGGCCAAACTTAGTATGCACGCAGAAAGTTCTGATGGCTTTGCCTCCGTTGGAACTATTCTCCCTAAAGAAAAGGCCGCCCTGTTGCCGGGCGGCCTTTTCGCGCATTAAAGCCAGGTATTCCACAGGCCTGGAGAGCGCATCCTATGAAGTGTAGTGGGTTGCGCAATTGGGCCTGTGAGTGGGTTGTGCAGTGTGGTTCCGACGTGGGGAAAGCGCTTGCCACGATGAGTGGGAGGCTGTCCGATAAGGGACAGCCGGACTTCTCATGATCGGCCGGCTTGGGGAGGGTCCAAGAGATGCATGAATTTTTCGTAGGACTAGTCTTTATCGCGATCGTGATGGCTCCATGCGTGGTGGCGCTGACCACCCGGCTGGACGACGCCGAGATCAAGTAAAGAGCAATCAAGTTGGCGGCGCACACTCCGGGGTGAGGAGTGGGCGGTAGTGTCGGAACGCGCGCGGCAGAGACACCTGAAGCTGGCGGACATCGGACAGTTGGAGTGGGCAACGGCGGGAACCTGCCGCTGGAGAAGACCGCCGAGGGCAACGACGTCAAAGATCACCAAGCTGGGACGGCAAGGCGGAGAAGCTGTACTCCAGCGCGGGGAAGTTTGTGCCGATGCAGTAGGGGCGGAATCAGCCGAGTGTGGAGGATGCGGGCGCTGCGGCGCCCGTTTCTTTTTGCGGCAGATTCCGCGCGGTGAGTTGCGCGATGTCCAGGAGCTGCGGCTGCGCGGCGCCGGTGGGTGTGATGGCGACGAGCGCGTCGCGGAACATGGTGTTGCAGAAGGGGCAGCCCGTGGCGACGGTGGCGGCGCCGGTGGCGGCGAGCTCGCGGGCGCGGACGTGAGAGACCCGCTCGCCGGCTTCTTCGCCGAGGAAGGCGAGTCCTCCGCCGGCTCCGCAGCAGAAGCTGCGCTCGTGGGAGCGGGGAGCCTCGACCAGCGTGGCTTGCTGTGCGACGACAGCGCGGGGCTGGTCGTAGATGTTCTGGTAGCGGCCGAGGTAGCAGGGGTCGTGGTAGACGACGGTATTTGTTGATGCAGACAGAATAGGGGGCTCCCTCGACTCCGCGCTCTGCGATTCGCTCGGGATGACGGCATTCTGCGTGGGCAGGTTGGCGGCGTGGCGGGCGAGGAACTCGGAGTGGTGTTCAATCTCGGGTGCGACGCCGAAGTCGCGCCAGTCGGTGGCGATGGTGCGGACGCAGTGGGGGCAGATGGAGACGATCTTCTTTACGTTCTGCGCGCGCAGGGTTTCGAGGCCGGATTCGGCGAGGGTTTGGAAGACGAGATCGTTGCCGAGGCGGCGGGCGGGGTCGCCGGTGCATTTTTCCTTGCGCAGGACACCGAAGGTTGTGCCGAGATGGCGCATGATGCGGGCGAAGTCGGCGACGATCTCGCGGCCGTGGGGATCGTAGGCGCCCATGCAGCCGAGCCAGAGGCAGTACTCCTGGGTGCCGTCGAAGAGGGGGAGGGATTCCTGGGCGATGAACTTGTCGCGCTCGGAGGCGGGAAGGCCGAGGGAGTTGCCGGAGCGCTCAAGCGCGAGGAAGAGCTTGGTGCCGTAGGGGTCTTCCCATGCGCCGGTGTTGGTGGCGCCGCGGCGCAGGCCAACAATGAGCGGCAGGTGCTGGATGCCGACGGGGCACTGGAACTCGCAGGCACCGCAGGTGGTGCACTGGAAGGCAGCTTCGGAGGACAGTGGCGAGTGGTCGGTGAGCAGCGGAGCTTCGGATGCGGGGCCGAAGGTGTTGAGGTAGTCGCGCGCGCCAAGGACGATCTCTTTGGGGTTGAGGATCTTTCCGGTGGCATTGGCGGGACAATGCTCGGTGCAGCGGCCACATTCGACGCAGGAGTAGACCTGGAGGGCGACGACGTCGGTGAGGTCGCGGCCGGTAACGAGGCCGAGGTCGTCATGGCTATCTGACTCAGTGGATTCGCTTGTCGCTAATGGCGGGATAGCGGAGAAGCAGGGGCGCTTGAGAAAGATGGTGAAGGACGAGAGGACGAGGTGGAGGTGCTTGGTGTGGGGGATGAGCGGAAGGAAGATAAGCAGGGTGAGGGTGTGCGTCCACCAGAGAAATTTGAGGGTGGATGCATCGTGCGTGAAGAAGGCGGCGAGGTAGGTCGCCATCAGCACGAAGATAAGCAGGGCGATGGTGCCGGATTCCGCGGAGGGTTTGGGGCCGAGCCAGATTGGACGTGTAATGAAGCGGCGGGCGGCGAGGCCAGCGATGGAGATGGCGACGAGGATGGCCCACGCGGCGGCGAAGGCGAAGTAGAAGCGGCCGAAGAAACCGTAGGGCGAGAGGAAGCCGAATCCGAATGCCAGAGCAAGGTGGTTGAGGGAGACGAGGGCGAAGGCGAGGAATCCCCAGAAGACGAAAGCGTGGGCGATGCCGGGGAGTGGGCGCTGGCGGATGACTTTGGACTGGAAGAGGACTTCAGAGACGAAGGTGCGGAGACGCGGCAGGATCGGGCGGAGGGAGTAGCCGGGCTCGCGGCGGGCGGCGAGGATGTTGCGCAGGATGGGCGCGAAGCGGCGGAGGAAGAGGGCGAGGGAGACGCAGGCAAGGGCTACGACGAGGAGGGATTCGAGCGCGGAGAAGTGCTGTGGCTCGCCAATGCCGAGCGGCCCGCAATGCGTAAGAGGAACGAACCCAGTCGCTTGGTCTTGCTGCACAGGGCGATGATACAGCCCGCGCGCTTACGCCTAGTAGCTGAGGAACTCAGTGGAGCCGCGGCGCAGGCGGATGCCGGCGATGGCGAAGATGAAGGCGAGGGTGAAGAGCAGGACGTCCCAGTAGAACATCGGCTTGATCCAGCCGGGCGAGTAGGTGAGGTCCTGGCCGGCCCAGAGGGTGACCAGCGTTCCGACGATGATGCACTGGAAGCAGAGGACGAGGAAGAGCTGGCCGCGACGGCGGCGGCGGTCGAGGGCCTCGACCTGCTCGGGGGTGAGGGTGCGCTCCTCGACGGGGATGAGAGTGTTGGCCATGGGTGTCTCGGTCTCCTGCTGGTTGCTGAAGATATTAAATCACAACGCGGCTAGAGGAAGGCGACGGATTGCAGGCCGGCGATCTCAAAGCGCTTGCGGCAGCGGATGTTCTTGCAGCCGAGGAGGTCGTCGGTGCGGACCATATAGCTCTGGGCCTTGGCGAAGCGAGCGCGGTCACGGTCGTCGGCGCCGCGGGGAAGCTGGGGCTTCTTGCGGCGGACAAGCCAGCCGACGGGATACTCACCGGGCTGGCTGCAGTGCGGGCAGGTGAGGGTGTGTGTGCGCTGTTCGGGGCGCTCGTCGAAGAAGTCGCGTTCTTCCATGCTGGGGACCCTCCCGGAGTCGTGTCGCGGAGTTTCGGCGCGCGAATCCTGGCCGTGCGGCGTACAGAGAAAAGTATAGGGCATGGTGGATTCCGGCGCAGAGGAGATGGGCGAAAAGAGGTGCGCGCTGCGCGGGAAGTGATTGTGCTCGATGGGCTAGTCTGGATGGTCTAATGGAGGCTGCGGGCGGAGAGAGCGAATGGGCAAAGCGAAGAAGAAGACCTTCTCCGTGGTGAAGGCGGTGAAGGAAAACGCGCGAACGCAGGTGGGGCCGGTGCCGGCGGAGCGGGTGATCCCGGACCCCAAGCAGAAGGCTGCGGCCAAGCCGAAGCACAAGAAGACGCTGGCGGACCTGCTGAGTGGGGACGAGAACGGTTAGGGCGGCCTTTTCACACGCGGCGGCGCGCGAATACGGCGCGGGGCCGACCGGCGATCATTTACCCTTTGAAATTGAGATATCAATGAGCGAAGAGACAAAGAGTGCGGCGCCCCGGCGCGTGTTGAGCGGCATGCGGCCCACGGGACGGCTGCACCTGGGCAACTACATGGGCGCGCTGAAAAACTGGGTGGCGCTGCAGAACGAGGTCAACGCGGACGGCACGGCGAAATATGAGTGCTACTTCTTCATCGCGGACTTCCACGCGCTGACGACGGATTACGCCGATACCAGCGAGCTGAAGAAGAATGTGCGCGAGGTGGTGCTGGACTTTTTGGCGGGCGGACTGGACCCGAAGCGGAGCGTGATCTTTGTGCAGAGCCATGTGCCGGCGCATTTTGTGCTGAACTCGTTGTTGGAGATGATTACGCCGCTGGGCTGGCTGGAGCGTGTGCCAACCTACAAGGACCAGCAGGAGCAACTGCGCGAGAAGGACCTGGCGACGATCGGGTTCCTGGGCTATCCGGTGCTGCAGTCGGCGGACATATTGGTGTATCAGGCAGAGTTTGTGCCGGTGGGGCAGGACCAGGCGGCGCATGTGGAGATCACGCGAGAGATTGCGCGGCGATTCAACCATCTCTACGGGAGCAAGCGCGGCGCTGCGGCCGGCGCGCACTCCGATAAAGAGCGGCTCACGGAGCTGGAGCAGCAGGCGGAC
>Ga0182024_10020302_pt1 | contig 12157 bp, 15 predicted proteins | sample P32metaG_FD_120480 | JGI IMG/M metagenome (GOLD analysis project Ga0182024, IMG submission 120480) | Permafrost microbial communities from Stordalen Mire, Sweden - P3-2 metaG (Illumina Assembly) | ecosystem: Environmental > Terrestrial > Soil > Wetlands > Permafrost | place: Sweden: Stordalen...
AGGATGACTCGGCGGAGGTGTATATCGGCGAGGAATTCATCGGCGTGCTGTTCGTCGACGACGAGGATGACGATCGCTCGTTTCAGTTCCAGATGGCCATCCTCGAGGATGATCTGGTCGAGCAGGGCTGACGTACAGCCGTCGTCATTCCGAGGCGATGCCAACGGGTCCGCGCGAAGCGCGGCCCGATGACAGGCTCCGCATCGAACCCGGAATCTCGAGATTCCGGGTTCGCGCCAGCGCGCGCCCCGGAATGACGGCTGGGATGGAAAGCCGCGCGCACCGCGTCAGTTTCCCGGCCCGTGCAATTGCAGCGTTAACCGGGCCATCGCATCGGCCACCTCGCGCCAATGCGCGAGCCAGCTCCGTGGAAAGCGGAACGTCAGATCGGCGCCGTCGATGCGGCGCATGCTGAGGCACATTCCGGGGGTATCGGCCTCGCGGGTGCAGCGGGCGTTGAGGTCGGGGCTGTCTGCAAAGAACAGATCTTCACTGCCGTAGGGCGTGCCGTCGCGAAACGCGCGCATCGTCAATCCGTCCTGCGCCGGCGTCGAGGCCTGTTCGAGGTAGCGCGGATAGATGGTGCGAACCAGCGTCTCCGGCGCCAGCGCGTCGTGATGCGCCGCGATCGACAGAAAGATCCGATCGATCGGCTCGACCGTCGCTTCCACGGTGTCGGCGCTGACATGCTTCGGCGCTTCCGGCGGCTCGAGCGACGGATAGACGAAGCCGAGATCGAAGCGTTCCTGCGGTCCGGAATGGCGCTGGATCTTCATGCGGACGGCCTTGGTCGGCACGTTGAACAGGGTGCCGCCGATGCTCACCGGCAGCCGCGCCGGATTATCCGATAGCGCCGCCGCGCCCCAGGTTGGCCACAGCAAATAGGCGACGAGCGCCACCGCGCCGGCGGCAAGGACGCCGCCCAGCAGCAGCGGAATCATGTGGTTGCGGGAACGCCCGCGCAAGCTACGCGCGGGGTGACGGGTCGTCGAAAGAACTGTCATGAACGGAGCATCGTGAAGGTGACCAGGCTCGGCCGAATCAGCTAGCCAATATGCCACGCGGCACCGCACTTCCGCATGATTTCCGGCCTGCGATGCCGCGCGAGCCATGTGCGGCGCGCGGTTCCTCGCCGTGACGTTAACCTTTTCTTAAGGATGATGTGGCGGCGGCCGGTCAATTTTGCGAAGCACGGCGGGTTGCTGTCGGTAGCGGAAGTATCCAATGTCGCCTGATGCGTTGAATTCGTTGTTCTCCCTCTGCATCGGCTTCGCGCTGGCTGGTGCGCTCGCCAACGGATATCAGGTACTGGTGCAGCGTCCCGCGGGGTTCGGGCTGTTGCAGGAGGGGGTGGCGCCGAAGACATTCGCCGCGGTGCCATTCCTGGTCTTTGCCGCGCCCTTCATCATCATGCGCAACACCCTGCGCGGCGCGCGGATCGAGCGCCGCCGCTTCGAACTTGTGATGGTGGCAACCATTCTGGCCGGATTCTGGAGCCTGATGTCGGGGACGTTTTTCCTGATGACGCTGCGCGCCGCCGGCGTGCTGGCCTGAGGCCTGATCTGCGGCTTTGACGCGTCCTCCGAACGCGAGCCGATACCCGCTTCGCTTGAAAACGCCGCTGCCGCCATGCCAAGGTCGCTTCCGAACCGGAGAAGGACGGCGCATGGCAATCTATCAACTGGACGGGCAGGCGCCGGAAACGCCTGCGGACGGAAATTACTTCATCGCCGAGACCGCGACGGTGATCGGCAAGGTCCGTTTGCTGAGTTCGGCAAGCGTCTGGTTCGGCGCGGTGCTGCGCGGCGACAATGAGTGGATCGAGATCGGCGAAGGCTCCAACGTGCAGGACAACTCAACCTGCCACACCGACATGGGCTTTCCGCTGACGATCGGAAAGAACTGCACCATCGGTCACAACGTCATCCTGCACGGCTGCACCATCGAGGACGGCGCGCTGGTCGGGATGGGCTCGATTATCATGAACGGCGCCCGGATCGGTCGCGGCAGCCTCGTCGGCGCCGGATCGGTGATCACCGAAGGCAAGCAGTTTCCCGAACACTCCCTGATCATCGGATCGCCGGCGCGGGTGATCCGCACCCTCGATGCCGCGCAGGTCGCGAGGATGGGAGGCCCCGCGAGGTTCTATGTCGGCAATGGAGCGCGATTCAAGAAGGGCCTGAAACAGGTCGGCTGAGACACGCTACCCACTTCGCTCGAAAACGCGTCAGGTTCCCTCGGCTTCATCCGCCTCGGCCGTGCCGGCAACCTGTTCGTGGCCGGCGGCCCACAGCGCATGTGCCTCGCTGCCGTCCTGATACGGATTTCCAGCCGCTGGGATGTTTTCCCGGGCGGCGCGGCGGCCCTGCTCGAACGGATCGGGATCGGTCGTCATGATTTCCTCCGCCCCGCGGTCGGCGATTGTCGGGAATCGGGCGATTCCGGGTTGTGCGGCGCCGTCTTTGAAAGGGTTGCGCTCTTGCGGAGCGCGTCCTTCAGGTCGATCGGAATCCCGTGCTTTTTCAAAATGTCGGCGAAAGCCTCATCCGCCAGTTCCTGGATCGTCGCCATGCGGTCGCGTCCAAGCTGCCTGAGCTTATCGAAGGTGTCTTCGTCGAAGGCGATCAGCTTGCGCACGCCTCGTTCGGCTCCCGGATCGTTGCGATCCCTGACCTAACCGCGATCGGGGAGATTTGTTCCGCGGGAACCAAAGGTCGGTCTGTGCCGTGGTCAGAAGGCTTGGCACAGCATGCTCTGGCAGCATATCCGGTCAGCGTTTGTCACCCTGGTCGCCGGCACGATGGTTGAAAACGCGGCTGAAGAAACCCGTAATGCTTTTCCAGGCGGTTGCGAAAATGGCAAGGCCGGATGCCACTACGGCAATGATGCTCTGAAACAGGATGCTGCCGCTGCCAGGATCGAGATACGCAGCCGCATCCGACACACCGGCGATCGTGAAATTCAGCAGCGCGAAACAGAGCAACAGATATTTTACGGCGCGATTCATGTGCGAATTATCCGCGTGACGATGCGGATCGTCAACGAGAGCTGTGGCCGTACTACGTGAACTTTTTTTAATTTGATTTCCGTGCCGGGTTTGGACGCTACTGGCAATGTCGGAAAGCCGACTATCCGCTCGCAGTCAGGTGATTTGCGTTTAACCCAAATTGCTTTGCTGAATGGCGTTCAGCAGAATCGGGGGTTTCACAGTGAGCGCGCACGCAGGGAACCTGCCGAGGATGTCTGGAGCCAGATGCAGGCCTGGTTCAGCAAATACCGGGTGCTGGGCTGATGGCGATTGTCCGTAACCAGGGATCCTTTCGCGACCCGTCCGGCTATGTTGCGCATTACGACGGCAGGATTTTCAGGACCCTGCACGAGGATGCCTTCCAATCGTTCGAAAGGCTGAAGTCCTCGGGCCTGTTGACCGGACTTGTCGCGAAGCAGTGGCTGGTGCCGACCGATGCGTCCGCCGAGCCCGCGCTGCGGACGATTTCGCCGCACGTTCTGGAGCATGAGCCGGTAAAATTCATATCCTATCCCTATGAGTGGCCGTTTGAGCTGTTGAAGCGAGCGGCGCTTTTTCATCTCGATCTGCACCTGCTTGCGCTGCAGTCCGGCTTTACGCTGACGGATGCCACCGCCTACAACGTGCAATTCCTGGGAACCAGGCCGATCTTCATCGACCCGCTGTCGCTGGTGCCGTACCGCGAAGGAGCTTTCTGGTTCGGCCAGCGTCAATTTGCCGAACAGTTCCTCAATCCGCTGCTGCTCACCTCATTGCTGAAAATTCCGTTCAACGCCTGGTATCGGGGCGCGATCGAGGGCATCTCGTCCGAAGAGCTCGTGCGCGCGCTTCGTCCCGAGCACAAACTCTCTTGGCGCATCTGGTTTGAGGTCCTTGCTCCGGTCCGGCTGCAAAGATCGGCCCAGGCCAATCCTGCGAAGGTCGCCGCCGCAGCCAACAGAAAGCTGCCGCTCAAGGCGCTTCAGTTCATGCTGCGCAATCTCAGGAACTGGATCGCCGGAATGCGCGATCCGTTTGCGGGGCGTGCGACCACCTGGAGCAGCTATGAGGTTGAAAATTCCTATCTGCCGGAAGAGGCGCAGCGCAAGCGGGCCTTTGTGTCGGATTTCATCGCGCGGCTACGGCCGCAAGTGGTCTGGGATCTCGGCTGCAACACCGGCATCTACAGTGAAACGGCGCTGCGCGCCGGTGCGCAATATGTCGTCGGGTTCGACAGCGATCATGGCGCGCTCAATCTTGCGGTACAGCGCTCGGACCGAGGCGACCTCAAATTTCTGCCGCTGCAGATGGATGCGTGCAATCCCAGCCCCAACCAGGGATGGCACCAGAGGGAGCGCGCCGGGTTGAATTCCAGAAGCAAGCCGAACGCAATCCTGGCGCTGGCGATCGAGCACCATATCGCGATCGGCCGCAACGTTCCGCTTCCCATGTTTCTGGACTGGATCATTGAACTGGCGGATTGCGGCGTGGTGGAGTTCGTGCCGAAAAGCGATCCGGCGCTGCAGCGCATGCTGAGCACCCGAAAGGACATCTTCGATCAATACTCGCAGGCCGAATTCGAGGGCGAATTGGCGAAACGGGCGGCGATCGAGAAGGCGGAAACCGTCTCCTCATCGGGACGGACGCTCTATGTGTACGCCAGAACACCGTCGCGTGCGTAGAGCCCTTGAATTTCTGCTGTCGGTCGTCGTCCTCGCGATTTTTTCGGGCGTCGCCTTTCTCAATTTCTACCGTGTGAACGTCGACAGCCTCGAGGGCCCGTTCCGCACGCTTCGTTGCTATTTCCTGGTGCTGGCCATCGCGATCGCGGCTGCGCTGGCGGCGAAGCTGCTGTTCCGGTCGATGCCGCTCGCCCGACTATTGCTGATCGCCGCTGCCGTGTCGTTCATGGCGTTTTCCTTCGACGAAATAAAACGGCTGGTTTCGCAGGACGAGATCAAGAATTTTGTCGGGCATGATCATTTCCGGGTTTTCTTGCTCGGTTGCTGGGCGTTCGCCACCGTGGTGGTTGCCTCGCTGGTCGGTATCTTCTCGAGGAAGACCATTTTGCTGCCGACAATGGCTGCAATCGGCGCGATCTATATCGTGCCGGCCGCGATCGACCTGGTCCGGGTGCACCTGCACCCGGCCGACGCGATCGGGGATACTGCGCTGGTGCTGACCGCGCACCGCGATCCCGACGTCTACTGGATCGTGCTGGATGGTTACCCGAGGGCGGATGTGCTTCGGGAGTTCTTCGATTTCGATAACACCGCCTTTCTCGCGGGTCTGAAAGCCCTCAATTTCGCGATCTCCGACCGCGCGGTGGCGAGCTTTCCCGAAACGATCTTTTCGATTCCGAGCACGCTGTCGCTCGGATTTCTGGTCCGCGGGACCGGATCCTCGATCAGGACGCCGCCGCTTGCCGTGCTCTATCCGGTCGTTCGCGGAGAAAACACGGTCGTCAATACGGTACGCGCGATGGGTTATCGCTACATCCACTTCCAGAACGGATACGACAATCTGACGCAATGCCCCGTCGACGGCGCGATTTGCATCAAGGGAAACGTCCGCTCTGATGGCGGAAGGCTGCGCCTCGACGAATTTGACATCGCCATTCTGTCCAGAACGCCCCTGATCGAGGCGATGTCGGCTTTCGGGGATGTGGAAAGCTCGGCCGGCGACTCTCCATTTGTGCGGGGCGCGGTAAACGATCTGACCGACAAGCTGTCGATGGTGCAGGATTACGGCAAGCCGTTTTTCCTGTACGCCCACATTCTGGCGCCGCACCCGCCGATCCGGTTCAGGCGCGATTGTTCGATAAGGCCGGCCGCTCCGGATCTGCTGACCTGGGATCCGAAGGACAAGCCCGCTTTCCTAGAGCAGCTCATTTGCGTGAACGACGAGGCGATGGCGCTCGCAGCCGCAATCGTGCGCAGCGATCCGGAGGCGATCATCGTGCTTCAATCGGACCATGGCACGGCATTTCGCGGCCAGTTCCAGAAGTCGTTTGATGGCTGGGATTCGCTGGACCTGAAAGAGCGGTTTGGCGCCCTCAATGCGATTCGCATGCCTGAAGCGTGCGCGCGCCAGGCGGAAGGAACGGTTGATCTGGTCAACACCTTCGCGCGCGTGTTGAATTGCATCGCGGACGGCAGCCTTCCGGATCAGGTATCCAGGCAGTTCGTCGTTTCGCATGCCGGCGACATGACAAATGTTCACGAATACAAGCAGGATTTCTGAAAGCCCGGTCAGCCCGGCCGGATCGCGCGCGCGAGGTCAGCCGGTTTGCCAAAAAAACAAGGCCGCCGGCGGAGTATGACGCCTGAGCGACCTTGCCCTGCCCGGATATTGAAATCGGCTTGCGCCACCCGGTAGACGCAGTATGGCCTCAGTTCCCGCTGGCTAAATGTGATCCATTTCACAACCGGCTCAATAATTGCGAGTTGCGGTTGGCCGGGAGAGATCGGCCCGGGCTCAGCCCGGGGTCCTGGCGGGCTTGCGAGGCGGGCCCTTGGCGGTACGGGGCCTCGGCCGGGCCGAGGTCTTGCGCGGCGAAGGTGGGCTTGCGGCTTCGGCGGAACGGGCGCTGGCGAAAGACTGCCGCAGGCCGTCGATCGCGCCGGTGAGTTCTCCGACCTGGTCGGACAGCCGCTTGGTGTCGGCCTGCTGCGCGGCGAGCAGCCGCTTGACGGTCTGCAGTTGATCCTGAACGACCTGCAGCTGGTCGATCGAGTCTTGTTGGGAGGTTTCCAGGGCCTTGGTTTTTTCGACCAGCTGCTCGGAAGCCTGGGCCGCCCGAACCTGAGCCTGGCGGGCCGCCACGATGCGATCCGGTTCGGGCGAGGCGCCGGTGGACGCCCGCCACACCGCGATCGATCCGGCTCCCACCACCATCACGACGAGCACCACGGCCGCGAGCGCAATCGGCTGCGAGCCGATGCGGGCGATGCCGTTGGTCCTGGTTTCAGCCGTGGGGACGTTGACCATCATCACTCAAAGCGCGACAGAAAGCGAAAGTTCCTGGCACGCGCGACGGCGCGTACCGATACCTCCCATAGCACGGATTCGGGTGACGGCAGCCTCCCTGAAGCGCCGGAATTCGTGAAAAACCGGGGTCTTAGCCCAAAGAGCTGCGACGGTGGATGGATTGTGCCGCGGTCGCGAGGCTCAGGTCGCCGCGGAACCGTCTTGCTCGTCGACACCCCGCGCGACCGTCTCGGGCGCGTCGTCCGGCAAGTTGCCGTTGCTCGGCTGTCCCTTCAGGCCATGGCGTGACGTCACGCGCGGCTTCCCTCCCGAGCATTGCCGGCATGACCTCCGGATCGGCCGGCTCGACGATGGTGGCCTTGCGTTTTTCGATCACCTGACGGAAGTCCATTGCCAGCTCGCTGTAGTAGCCAGTCAGCACCTCATAGATGGCGCGCTGCGGTCCTGCCATGGCCTGCTGAGCAGACCCTTTGCAGTGGGCGGCCTTGCTCTCGTATTTCTCCACCTTTGTCTTGAGATCCGTCACCATGGCAGCACCCCACGCAACATCACGCACAACCTTCGATAGTATTTTGACATTCGGTCTCGATCGAAAGCATGGCAAAGCTGAGGAGATTTTGCAGCGGACGACGCCCGAGAAGGTCACGCTCCATGAGCGCGTTGAGAAGGGCGGCACGGCGGGACCCGCAACGGTTGAGGGGCGTGAACCCAAAATTCAGCGGCGGCGAGCGTCCGCGTTGCTGCCCGCTGCCGCCAGGACGAGTCAGATCCGAAAAAATGCCGCCACGAGTAAACGTGACGGCACCCGGCCTGGATCCTCGATTCGATGGCACCGGCTGCTGGTTTTCGCGTACCCGGCGCCGCCAGTCAGTCGCTCGGCTTGCTACGGTCGCGCCTCCAGGATCATATTAAAAGGCGTCTCGGCCGCCCGGCGTATCCTGGAGAAACCGCCGCTCTGGATGACCTCGCGGAGTTTCTTTTCGCCCGCCTGTGCACCGAGCGCCGCACCAACCTCTTGCGACCGTGAGGTCGGCAGGCAGATCATGGTCGAGCCGGCGTAATAAAGCCGTCCGACCGGGTTCAGGTTCTGCTGCAGTGTGTCGCCCGCCATCGGCTCCACAATCATCCAGGTCCCATCGGATTTCAGGGATCGACGGATATGTGCGGCCGCGCCTTCGGGATCGCCCATATCGTGCAGGCAATCGAAGCAGGTTACGAGATCGAATTGCTTGCCGTCGTAGTCTTTGGCCAGGCCCACCACGAACTGCGCGTTCTCGGCGACGCCATGGCTCCTGGCGTGCGCCGTGGCCTCGCGGATCGAGTCAGGATGAAAATCGTAGCCGACGAACCGGGATTTCGGAAACGCCTTGGCCATCATGACTGTTGACCAGCCATGTCCGCAGCCGACGTCGGCAACGCGCGCGCCGGCCTCGAGCTTCGCCACGACCCCATCGAGGGCGGGCAGCCACGCCGACACAAGGTTGTTGTGGTAGCCCGGTCGGAAGAAACGGGCGACCGCGCAGAACATGCAGCCGGCTTGATCGCCCCAGGCAACCCCGTCGCCCGATTTGAATGCTGCTTCCACCTAGGGCTGATTGTCGAGCAGTGCCGCCATGACATCGAAGCCGCCCATCATGTAGACAGGGCTCTCCTCGTTGACGAACACCATCGCCTGTTCGGGTGGCATTGCGAATTTAGCGGTAGTGGGATCGTAGGACAGATAGTTGGAAGCCGCCTGATGCGACAGCCATTCGCGCAGATAGCGCTCGTCGACCCTTGCAGCCTTGGCAAGTTCCATCGACGTCATCGGTCCGTTGGCTCCGATCGCCTTGTAGAGCCCCAGCGTATCGCCCAAGCGAACCATGGCGATGCTGGATGCGCCGCCAAGGTCCGACAGCATCTGGCCTATGAATGTATTGAGCTTGCCTTCATCTATGTTGGTGGTGGACATGGACATACCTCCCTCGTTGTTTACTCACACGGACTTCTGCGAGCATTCGCGCACCCGCGCATGGCGCCGTCGCTTTCGACCGGCTTGTACTTCGCCGAATGCATTCAAATTAGCATGGTTGGAATCCTGCCATTTGTGAACAGCTTCACACGGCGCAATAGCGCAGCCGGCTATTTCATGTTCGTTCTCGTTGGGAATTTCTTCGTGTATAGTTCGAGCCACCGTTTTTCACGACGGGTGGTCGGCTCGCCTTCGAATATCCAGGCCGGTTGGCCGTTGTCGTCAAATGGGGGCAGTGCGTCGAGCGTTTCGAACTCGACCGTTTCTTCGATCGAGAGTCCGCCTGGAGGCGGCTTTGAATTGCGAGCTTTCAGAATCGCAGTCAATTGCGACCTCCAAGCCTGAGCCTAACGATTTAGTCCAGCCGGCATGGACAAGGTTCAACGGGAACAGTTGGCTTGATGCCGCAGCGCGGCTATCTTTCCGTTCGGGGTCGATCGCGTCATGTTGACTGGCGGCCCAACCGACGGACCGTCACGGCGCGCCGGATCCGCCCGCCACAATTTTTTCATTGAGTTTTTGATCTACGATCTGGACCGTGCGGTCGATCTCGGCATTGGTTGCCCCAAGCTGATACGAAATCAACTTCACCAGCAGGTCGACCCGCTCAATGAAAGGCGCTCCATTGGCCACCGCTCGGGCTGCCGACGACGGTTTGAGAAGGCTTTCCGCCGCTTTGGCATATTTCTCGAAAGGCACCTGGTCCTGCGGGTCCGCCCCCAGACGCCGAGCGATGCCATCGACATGGTTGTAGATGGATTGCGAAAGCTTCAGATCGGTGTGCACCGCGTCACGGATCGACTGCGGCTCGTGCAGCGTGATGCAGCGGTAATTCCCGGTCAGCAGCATCGACCATTTAGCCAGAGGGACGAACAGCGAATCGAACACCTTAAGCTTTACCGGAACGTCCCGGCCGTCCAGCTTCACCGCGTCGATGTCCGCTTCCAGCTCCCGAAGCAGCCGGTTATGAGTCTCATCAGCAAATGCCGCGGCCTTGAAGTTTGTTGCGAGGCCGACATGAAGGACATTCGCCGCCTCTTCCGGTGGGCGGAAGGCCTGCGGATCGGGCGAGCAGAGCGACACCAGTCCCGGCTTGAACCGTTGCCATACCTGGGCATTGGTATAGGCCTCCTCCAGGTCCATTTCCGCCAGCGCCGGGATGCGCTTGAGATAGGGCAACGGCGGCATGTTCATGATCGAAAGACAAGGCAGCTTCGCCTCGGCGATTTTGACCATCAGGACCCGGATCGTGTGGTTGGTGTATTGCGGTTCCTGCATCGCAAGACCAACCAGATCATAACGGGAAATGTCGACGTCGGCAGGCGCGGTCGCGTCCAGGGTCCCAGGCAGATCGCGCGACAGGATCGCCCGGTGCATCGCTTCGTCACGCAGCTTGATGCGAACTTCGGTACCGTCGCGGTTGATGAGTTCTGCGGTATTCTTCCGGCAAACCAGGGTCACGTTGTGACCCGCCATCAGCAGCTTTGTCGCCAGCAACGAGCCATACGAGGCTCCAAGGATCAGAATGTTACGCGCCATGCTCGCTCTTCCACAGATGATGCTAGAATTTTCTCTAACGCCCCGAGCCGGGCTGGAAATTTCCGTCAGGGATCTGCTTGGGCGAAGCAACGGAGCAGGCCAGACCTTGCATCACATGGCAACAGCCCCCTCGGGGAGATAGCGTCGGTGTCTACCGTACATTGACTGGTATTACAATTACATGGCCGTTGTCGCATTCATCCTCTCCGGTGCGCCACCACTTCGGTGCAGATTGTGCGAACGCCTGTCGCGCCTGGGGTACGGTCTGCTATGAAGCAAGACACGCCGCAAGTCAGTGCCGAGGTCCCCATGACCGACCCGATCGACCGCGCCCCCTTCTACCACGACGGCATGCGTGAGCTGCAGGACCGTTTCGACGGCCGCCGCGTCGCCGACGGCCTCGAGAAGCATCGCCTCCACTTCGAGTTCTGGGAGCAGGACCGCAAGCTCAGAGGCGCGATTCTTTTTCATCGCGACGAGCCATCAGGACAACGTCGATTGTTCGATGCGTTCGGGCGATCCCGGCTTCTCCAGGATCACCGGGTCCGACACGCTGGAGTACCCCGAGTACGACGGCAACAACATGTACCGCACCCTCGGCAACATTCACATGAACCCGAACGTGGGGCTGCTGTTCGTGCGCTTCGACGGCAAGACGTTTCGCACGCGGATCCGTGGCAAGGCAACGATCCACGACAGCGCGGAAGCGCTTGCCGGGCATCATGGCGCGAAAATCGTCGTGCGCGTCAAATGCGAGATCTTCCCAAACTGCCCGCGCTACGTTCCCGACCTGATGGGCGATTCCGCGGCTGTACCGCCGAACCCGTTCGTTCCCCGACCCGGCTACGAGCCGCCGCCACCGGAATGGAAAAGCCGGGATTACCTCAAAGACGTGCTCTCGAAGCACGATCCGCATCGCAAACCCGAGGCATAGGCAGGTCCAGAAAAGTTGCGGCCGGACCCTGGGGAAGCGCCAGCCGCCACCTTGATTTTGTTCGTCTTTCGCCGCCAGCGCGGGCAACGCCAGTAAGGCGGAATCGTTCAATTCTCGTGGTGATGTCGGGACATAGGGAACCGGTCCGTACGTGCGGCTAATAGGCCATCAAAATAGTGTTCTCTCACGTTGTCGTGACATATATAGTGAGCTGAACCGGGAACTTTGCGCGGGGACGAACATGAAACGTGGAATTGCCGTTTTGGCTTCGCTGGGGGTGTTGGCCGCCATTGCGTACTTCACGACAGCCAAATGGGCCATTCATCATGAAACAATGACGTTTTACGATGCGTCGCGCAACAATCGTCCCGTCGAGGTCGACGTAGCCGTGCGACGCGACAAGGAGATGCAGGCCAATGCTGGCATGTACAAGCTGCCAGTGGCGATACTCAGCCATGGCAACACCGTCAAATTTACCGAGTACTCGTTCCTGGCAAATGTTTTTGCCGCCCGCGGTTATATCGCGATCAGCATCCAGCACGATCTGCCGACCGATCCGCCGATGGTCACGAAAGTCGGCGAGCTCTATGTTGGCCGTCAGCCACAGTATCTGCGCGGCGTTGCCAATATCAATTTTGCCGTCGAGCAAATGCGCAACGTTCAGCCGAACGCCGAT
>Ga0182024_10020303_pt1 | contig 12156 bp, 12 predicted proteins | sample P32metaG_FD_120480 | JGI IMG/M metagenome (GOLD analysis project Ga0182024, IMG submission 120480) | Permafrost microbial communities from Stordalen Mire, Sweden - P3-2 metaG (Illumina Assembly) | ecosystem: Environmental > Terrestrial > Soil > Wetlands > Permafrost | place: Sweden: Stordalen...
ATGTGGTCGAAGATCCCGAACTCAATAGCCACCGGCGCACCGTAACACAGCCCGGCCGAGCTGTCGTCCGATCGGACGACAAACTGTCGCCTGTTTTGGTCGTGTCACGGTCGAGGCCTTAGACCGCTCGCTGGCGCCTCGGGGGTGCCGCTGGACGATCTAGCCCGCGGCGGTGAGGGTCGGCGTGAGCCTGCTCAACCTGGGTGCGACCTCCGCCATGAAGCGCCGCATGGACGTCTCGATCTTGGACGGCTCTGCCCAGCCCTTCCCGCAGCGGTAGAGAAGCGTTCCGAACCCGCCAGACTCCTCGTAGAGGGCCTCGAGACGTTCGCAGACGCTATCGGGGTCACCGATTACGTATTGGCCGGCGGCCACCAGGGAGTCGAACGTGACCTCGTCCATCCCGAGGTTGGCTCCCAACATCTTGAGCAGGCCTCGCTCGCGATAGAAGCTCAGCTCGTATTCGACGCCGGCTCGCAGATCCTCGATGCCCTCGGCCTCACTATCGACCACGTAGATCGACGCCGTGGCAACGAGGTTTTTGAGCGGGTTCTCGTGGCCGGCGTCCGCCGCCGCCTGCATGTAGCTGGCCGCGTTCTTGCGCATGACTGCTGGCGAGCCTGCGGTCAGGGCGATGTAGCCGCGCTCCCCGGCGAGCTTGAGCGTCTCCGGCGAGAAGGTGGCTGTCGCGATCGGCATGTCGGCCGGCGGCTTGGGAAGCACGGTGATGTTGCGCCCACTCCAGAAGCGCCCGTCCCAATCAAAGGGCTCTTCCTGCGTCCAGCACTTCAGGATCAGCTCGAGCGCCTCGGCCGTACGCTCCCGGCGCGGCTCATCGCTCATACCGCGCTCCTCGGAGAAGATGGGGTTCGGGAAACCCGACCCAAAGCCGAAGATGTAGCGGCCGTCACCGACCACATGTGCGGCCGTCGCAGCCTGCAGCGCGGTGTCCACCGGATGCATCAGGTGGATCACCTTCACGGCGGCGCCGAACCTGATCCGCTTGGTCAACCCGGCCGCCTTGCACATCAGAAGGTCGGGAGCAGGCAGCACGTCCACCTTGCCCACGTACACGGGCTCGGCGTGGTGCTCGCTGATCCAGGCATCGCACATGCCGAGCTCGTCGGCCAGGATGATCTCCTTGAGGTCTTCCTCATAGGCCAGCTGCGGGCTCGTGTGCGGCCGCCAACCATTGGACCAGATCCCGAATTTCACGGAGACTCCTCGCTTTCCCCGCCGCTGTAGCGCGACGCGCCCGGTTAGTCAACACAATCGTGTCCGACCGGCCATGCAAACGGTGGCCGCGATGCTATCATGCGCCGGCCCGGTTACGGGCTGCTTGATCCCAGAGAGCGTGTGCGCGTAGCGCGTGACCGCAGTCGTCCCAAACGGCGTGCGGTCGCCGGCGCGTGGAAGGAGAGGCGACGTGAGCGCTACTACGGTCCGTTCTGGTTTGTCGGATGTGCAGCTTGATGCTGCGTTGGAGGCATTTCGCGGTGTCGTCGGGGCCGAGCATGTGCTCACCGGGGACGACGTGCTCGAGTTCCGCGATGCGTTCTGGCCTCGGAATTGGTCGGAGTACGACCCGTCGGCGGTAGTTCAGCCTGGCTCCGTTGAGGAGGTCCAGGCGGTCCTGAGGATTGCCGATGAGCGCGGCGTGCCGCTGTGGACGACGTCCACGGCTCGAAACCTCGGGAACGGCGCTGGTTCGCCGCGCGTGCAGGGTGCGGTCGTGCTGAACCTGCGCCGGATGAACCGAATTCTTGAGATCAACGAGAAGCTTGGCTACGCGGTCGTCGAGCCGGGCGTGACGTGGTCGGATCTGCATGCGGCGATCACCGAAGGCGGTTATCGGTTGATGGTGTCGTGCACCGATCTCGGGTGGGGCAGCGTGATCGGTAACTCGATGGAGCATGGGACGACGTACCTGCCCTACGGGGCGGATTGGATGGCGCCCTGCGGGATGGAGGTCGCGCTGGCCAACGGGGAGTTGTTGCGGACGGGAATGGGAGCGATGCCCGACAACAAGTCGTGGCATCTGTACCGGCGCGGGTTGGGGCCCACCCTGGATCAGCTGTTCATGCAGTCCAACTTCGGCGTCGTTGTGAAGATGGGCGTGTGGCTGATGCCCTGGCCGGAGGTGTATGCGCCGATGTGGCTGCATGTACCGCGCGAGACGGACCTGATCCCGCTGATCGACACGCTGCGGAGCCTGCGTCTCGACCGGACGATCGAGGGCATTCCGCCCCTGTACAACACGCTGATCCTGGCATCGCTGACGGAGCAGCGCTCACGCTGGTACGACGGAGACGGTCCGACGCCCGACCACGTCATCGACCAAATAGCGAGTGACCTTGGGGTTGGCCGCTGGACGATGCATGCGGCGTTGTGGGACGACAACGCGGTTGCGGATCACAAGCTCGAGAAGATCAAGGCGGCGTTCGAGCAGATCCCGGGCGCGCGGATGACTTCCAGCAAGCATGCGCCCGAGGAGATCCCCACCTTGGAGAGCTTCCCCGACCGGGTGCTCGGTGGCGCGCCTAACCTCGAGTGGCTCAGCCACATGCGCTGGTACGGGACCGAGGCCGGCGCGCACGCCGGATCGGGCTTGGTCGCACCGCTCGTTGGCGAGGACGCATTCCAGTTGCACACCCTCCTGCGCACCACGATCGAGAACGAGATCGGCCTGGACTACTTCGCCTCGCCGCTACCAATCAACGCCCGCAGCTACATCCATATCTTCGGCGTGTTGTTCGACGTCGCCGACGAGGCCGACACCCGGCGCTCCTACGAGGCCTGCCAGCGAATGGTGAGTGAGGCCGCCAAGGCCGGGTTCGGCGAGTACCGGACGCACGTGAATTTCATGGATCTGGCGACGGACCAGTTCAGCTTCGGCAATCACGCTTACCGGCGGTTCTGCGAGAAGATCAAGGACGCCGTCGATCCGAACGGGATTCTCTCCCCCGGGAAGCAGGGAATCTGGCCCGCCTCCTACCGCGAGGCGCGCAGCGGGAACGGCCGATGACCAAGCGCCTCGAGGGCCGGGTCGCCCTGATCACGGGAACGGCGAGCGGCCAGGGCCGTGCCGCTGCGATCCGATTCGCAGCGGAAGGCGCCCTCGTTGTCGGCTGCGATCTCTCCGAGCAGGCCAATCAGGAGACGGTCGCGCTCGCGCAGGCGACCGGCGGCGTGATGACCGGGATGGCTCCCGTGGACCTCAGCGATCCCGAGCAGGCGAGGGCCTGGGTTGAGGCTGCCGCGGCCGTTCACGGACGCATCGACATCGTCTACAACAACGCGTCGGGGCCGAGATTCGGGAGCATGGCGGATCTCTCCGTGGAGGACTGGCAGGCGGGTATGCGCAACGAACTCGACCTGGTCTTCTACGTCACCAAGTTCGCGTGGCCGTACCTCGCCAAGCAAGGCGGCGTCGTCATCACGACCGGATCGACCTCCGCGCATATCGCAACGCCGAAGGTCGGCATGGCCGCGCACTGTGCCGCTAAAGGCGGCGTGGTGGCGTTGTCCCGCGTTTTCGCGACCGACGGTGCACCCGACGGCATTCGCGCCGTCACGATCAGCCCTGGCCCGATCAGAACCCCGGAACTCGAGCGGAACTTCCTCTCGAAGGTTCCCGGTGCCGAAGAGATGATCCTCAGCCGGCTGCTCTCGGATCGTCTCGGCACGCCCGAGGACGTCGCAGGCCTCGCTGTATTCGTTGCCTCCGACGACGCTGCATGGCTCACGGGAGTGGACATCCTCATCGACGGCGGCTACACCGCGCACGACGGAATGGGACGTCAATAGGCATCCGCCGCTAACCCGGGTTCAGCGGGCGTGCCCGCGGCCCGCTTTCGGATCAACAGACAACGATGAACACTCAGACAATGAGCCGGTTTAGCCCCGCATCCTGCCGGCACGAGCGCGGCGAAGGCTCCGAGTTCCGCCGATGACGAAGCGCCTCGAGGGCAAAGTCGCCCTGATCACCGGTACCGCGGGCGGCCAAGGCCGTGCCGCTGCGATCCGATTCGCACAGGAAGGCGCGCTGGTGATCGGCTGCGATATCTCCGAGGAGCCCAACCGCGAGACGGTCGCAAGCGTCGAGGCCGTCGGCGGCACAATGACCGGAATGGCTCCCGTGGACCTCAGCGATCCCGAGCAGGCCCGCGCGTGGGTCGAATCGGCGGCCGCGATCCACGGACGGATCGACGTGGTCTACAACAACGCGTCGGGAGCCAGGTTCGGACGGGTACCGGACCTGTCCGTGGAGGACTGGCGGGCAGGCATGCGCAACGAGGTGGACCTTGTCTTCTACGTCACCAAATTTGCGTGGCCTTACCTCGCCAAACAGGGCGGCGTCATCATCACAACCGGTTCGACCTCCGCGCACCGCGCGACACCGCGTTCCGGATTTGGCGCGCACTGCGCCGCCAAAGGGGCCGTGGTGGCGCTCTCTCGCGTGTTCGCGACCGACGGCGCACCCGACGGCATCCGCGCCGTCACGATCAGCCCAGGCCCGATTCATAGTCCCGCGCTCGAGAGGAACTACCTCTCCAAGGTGCCAGGCGCAGAGCAGATCCTGATCGGCAAACTCCTCGTCAACCGGATCGGCAAGCCCGAGGACGTCGCAGGCCTCGCCGTGTTCGTTGCCTCCGACGACGCCGAATGGCTGACGGGCGTGGACATCCTCCTTGACGGCGGCTACACGGCCCACGATGGACTTGGGACCCCGACACCACCGCAGCCAGCGTCGACGTTCAAATAGAGTCCGACCGCACGTACACCAAGGAGAGCGATAACCCGTGAACAGCTTGACAGCAGATGGGTTGAGGACCGATATGGCGGGACTCAGCGAGCTCGTCGGCGCACAGCTCGGCCCCACCGAGTGGGTCACAATGACTCAGGATCAGGTCGGTCAGTTCGCTGACCTGAGTGGCGACCACAAGTTCGTGCACGTGGATCCTGTGCGCGCCGCGGAGACCCCTTTCGGCGGCACGATTGCGCATGGGATGCTCGCACTGTCGCTGCTCGCCGCCGTGGCGAAGCAACTGGATGTCAGCGATGCAACGACGACGATCAACTACGGGTTCGACAGAGTCCGCTTTCCCGCCCCGCTACCGGTGGGCGGGCGCTGGCGGGGCGCGGCAGAGATCGCCGAGGTCACGGAGATCAAGAGCGGCCTCCAGGCGAAGCTCGCGGCGACTATCGAGATCGAGGGCTCGGAGCGGCCCGCGGTCGCCGCCGAATGCCTGGTCAGGTTCTACGCATGAGCGCGCCGAACGTTGACGGCAAGGTCGCCGTCGTCACCGGAAGCGGGCGTGGACTCGGCCGTGCCTACGCCGTCGCGTTGGCAAATGCGGGAGCGGCCGTGGTCGTCAACGACGTTGACGATGCCGCCGCCGCCGAGACGGTCGCGCTGATCACCGACGCCGGCGGACAAGCCGTCAGCGAGATAGCCGCGATCGGCGACTCTGACGCGGCGCAAGCCGTGGTCGACCGAGCTGTGAGCGATTTCGGGCGGCTGGACGTGATGGTCACCAACGCCGGAGTGCTGCGCGACAAGGTCCTGTGGAACATGAGCGACGAGGACTTCGACGTCGTCGTTCGGACCCACCTGCGCGGGACGTTCACGTGTAGCCGTGCGGCGGCGATCCGCATGCGTGAGCAGGGCGAGGGCGGCCGCATCATCGTCGTGGGATCCCCCGCCGGGCAGTTCCCTGCCTTCGGCCAGACCAACTACTCCGCGTCCAAAGCCGGCATCGTTGCGTTCGCACGTAACTGGGCGCTGGAACTGGCGCGCGCAAACATCACCGTCAACGCGATCGTCCCTACGGCCTGGACGCAGATGGTTGCCACCATTCCCATGTTCGCGCCCGTGGCCGAGATGCTCGCGCGCGGCGAGCCGCTGCCCGCACAGATGCGTCACGGGCACGCGATCGGCATGCCCGAGGACTGTGCGCCTTTGGTCGTGTTTCTGGCCTCGGACGCGGCGTCGGAAATCACCGGGCAGGCGATCGGCCTAGGCGGCGACCGGCTCACCCTGTTTTCGCATCCGGCTGCAATTGCGGAGGTCTACCGCGACGGCGGCTGGGATGCCGAGTCGATCGCGGCAGAGTGGGAGGCGACCCTTGCGGCGAAGCGTCAGATCCCGCCGCCTCCGCCGGCGCCGCTAGAGCTCGACGGGCCGGCACCTGCATGACGATCGACGTCGACAGCCTCGTCGCCATCGACGTTCACGTCCACGCGGAGCGAGTCGAGAACAGGCCCCAGGATCCCGTGACGTCAGAGTTCCTGGCCGCCGCGGCGACATATTTCGGCGCACACCCGCTGCAGCCGAGTGCCCAGGACGTTGCCGACTACTACCGCGAACGCAACATCGTCGCAGTCGTCTTCACGGTCGACGACGAGGCCGGAATGGGGCGGCGACGGCTTGGCAACGACCATGTCCTGGAAGCGGCGCGCAAGAACTCGGACGTGCTGATCCCGTTTGTGAGCGTCGATCCGCACAAGGGGAAACTCGGGGTCCGTGAGGCTCGCGAGCTGATCGAGGCCGGGGCCAGAGGCTTCAAGTTTCACCCCAACACGCAGGCCTTCTGGCCCAACGACCACGCGTTCTATCCGCTGTACGAGGTGATCGCCGAGGCCGGGTTGATCGCGCTGTTCCACTCCGGCACCACGGGCATCGGAGCCGGGATGCCCGGCGGCGGCGGGATCCGGCTGAAGTATTCGAACCCGCTGTGCATCGACGACGTGGCGGCCGACTTCCCGGAGCTGGAGATCATCCTCGCTCACCCGTCATTCCCATGGCAGGACGAAGCGCTCGCCGTCGCCGTGCACAAGCCGAACGTCTACATCGACCTGTCCGGCTGGTCGCCAAAGTACTTCCCCGAAAATCTGATCCGTTACACCAACACGTTGCTCAAGGACAAGATGCTGTTTGGCTCCGACTACCCACTGATCACTCCGGACCGCTGGCTGGCCGACTTCGAGCGACTCGCCATCAAGGACGAAGTGCGACCGTTGGTGCTCAAGCAGAACGCGGCGCGACTGCTCAAACTGTCGGCCTAGCCCCGCCCTTGCTCAAGCGTGCTCGGCGAGGCGAGCACGGAGCCAAGGCTCAGACAGCTTGCCGGTGCGCGCCATGTGCGGCGGTCACCGGCTCGCCGGCTGCCCGCCGGCGCCCGCCGACCGCCGGCTCGCCGGCCTGAGGATCTTCGAGCGGCCGCCCGGCTGGCAGCCTCGGAGTCACCGTCGGCGACACCGGAGTATCACTAACCACCTCGAAGCCGTCGACCACTTGCTCGAGCGTCTGAATCAGTGACGCGACGGTCGCCGATCGATCAGAACGACGGAACGCGAACCCGAGTTCGGCCTGGACGGCGGAGTTCACGAGCGGCCGGAACACAACACCGGGCCAAGATGCCCTCGAGATGCATTCCTGGGCAACGGTCACGCCGAGACCGGCGGACACCATGCCGCACCTGGCTCCAGGGCTGTTGCCCTCCTCGATGACTTCGGGGCTGAAGCCATGGCTTTGGCACAGACGCAAACACTGATCGAAGAACCCTGGAGAGCGAACCCGCGAAACCAGGACGAACGTCTCAGCGGCGCAGTCGGCGAGGTCGACGACAGTCTCACCTGCGAGCCGGTGCCCTTCCGGCAACCCCACAACGAACGGCTCGCGCCAAACGGTGGTGAAGCTGATGAGCTCGTCGAGTCCGAACGGCGAGACGAACGCCGCATCCAACTCGCCGTCCTTGAGGCGTCTCACCTGGGGCTCGCTGGGAAGTTCCTGCAGCACGAAGCGAACGCCTGGCTGACGCCGCCGGTGCTCGCGAAGTAGGCCCGGAAGGACGCTCCACATCGCCGGCGCGATGAAACCGATGTCGAGACTGCCCACCGCGCCGCTTTCGGTCATCTTCGCCGTACGGGTGGCATGATCCACCCGCCGGAGGATGTCGAGCGCCTCCTCGAAGAACGCCTCGCCGGCGGGCGTGAACGCGGTCCGGTGTTTCGTGCGCGAGAACAGGGTGACGCCGAGTTCCCGCTCCAGTGCCGCGATCTGCTTGCTCAGCGCCGGCTGAACAATATGGAGGCGTTTAGCCGCGCGGCCAAAATGCAGGTCTTCCGCGACGGCGACGAAGTAGCGCAGGTGGCGAAGTTCCATCCACCGATGATAGACGAGGCCCGGTGCTGAGCCGCCACCTCCGCCGTCGGCCGCGCCCCAGCGGATCAGCGGTCGCGGCGCCGCTGCAGCGTGTGGTACCCCAACGCCGCCCGCGCATCGCGGAGGGTCGTGCCGTTGGCGATCGCGTCACGGATTGCCTCCTCCACGCGCTCGATTTCGATTGCGGCAGCTATCACCTCGTCGGCCCGCGCGGCGGGTACGGCAACGAGACCATCCCCGTCTCCGAGCAGCAGGTCGCCCATCTCGACGCGGATTCCACCGATTGAGACGGGACCACCGATCTCCTCAACACGGACCCGATCCTTGCCGGTGCGCATCCAGTTCCCACGGCTGAAGATCGGATAGTTGAGCTCCAGGCTGCGGTCGACGTCGCGACAGACACCGTCGATGACGGTTCCGGGGATACCGCCGGCAGCGGCCGTGGTCGTCAACAGGTCGCCCCACACGGTGGCGTCGAGGCGACCCTGGTTGTCGAGCACGACGACCTGCCCAGCGCCGATGTCGTCGATGTAGTCGCCGACGGAGCCAGGATCCAGACCCACTGGGCCGTAGCGGAGCGTCCACGCCCGCCCCACGATCCGAAACGAGCGGCTCAGCGGCATGATCCCCTGGCACTGCCCGGGGATGCCGAGCTGGTCCAGCGCGTCGCTGAGGCCCGAGGCGGTCAGCGTCGCGAGCTGTTCGAGCAGGTCGTCAGTCATCGCGTTCAGTTCGAGCAACCAGCATCTCGTAGTCCCCACCCATAACATCGGAGACAGGTACTCCCCTGCGCAGTGCGGCACCCATCGACAGCTCGCGCGCCGCGATCTCCTCTGCTGTCTTGACCACTTCCTCGGCCGCTGCCTGCGGCACGAATGCGACGCCGCTGGCGTCCGCGACTACGAGATCGCCGGAGCAAACCGTGGTCCCGGCGATCGGCACGGGTTCGCCCCACGACTGCTCGACCACGCGGCCACGCGCGGTTACTGCGACGGGTCCACGTGCGTATACCGCCAGCCCCACGTCCAGCGCCTCGGGCACGTCACGGCACGCGCCGTCGACCACGACTCCCTCGATCTTCCGAAGCGATGCCGCCTGCGAGAGGAGCCCTCCCCAGCCTGCACAGTCGATTCGCCCACCGTTGGCCACGACGATCACGTCGCCCGCCCCAGAAGCGTCGACCGCCGCGGTGCACAGATGGCGCGCGGACGGTTCGCCCGTGGCCGCTCCGAGCAGAACCGTGATGCATCGCCCGGCGATCGCCATGGGCGCTGCGACCTGGACGAGTCCGACGACCGCCGGTGGCAGCCCGTGACGTTCGAGCGCATCTGATACTGCGCACGCGTCGAGGGCCCGCAACCGGTCTAGAAGGTCCGCGCTCAGCGCTCCGCCTCGGGAAGCTCGTAGATCGCCAGCGTCGTCTCACCGTTACGCAGCCGCGCGATCACGTCTTGCTCCTTGCGCACACGCTCACGGGCGGCGTCTGCCACAGCGCCGACCGCTTCGGCTGCCACCACGACCACGCCATCTTGATCGCCGACAACGACGTCACCGGTGCGCACGAGGGTCGACCCGATCACGAGCGGCTCGCCAAGACGGCCGTCGGCGGTTGGATCCTTCACGGTTCCGCGCAGACAGACGTTGGCGGCAAACACAGGGAACCCGATCTCCGCGAGGCGAGCCACGTCACGAACACCACCGTCGGTCACCAGGCCACCGAGCTGCTGTGCGACGGCGGCCTCGCTGAGAATCTCGCCCCAATACCCCGCCTCCCTTCCGCCCCTCGTTTGAACGACAAGTACATGCCCCGATCGCGCCGCATACACGGCGCGATGAATCCAGAGGTTATCGCCGGGAGGGCAATCGACGGTGAACGCCGGACCGCACACGCGGAAGGTCGAGGCGATCGGCTTGATCTCGGAAGGCAGCGATCCGCGGCGACCGTAGGCCTCATGTACGGTCGCGGAATCGAACTCGTCGAGAGGCGACGCGGCTGGCGACGTCCCCACGCTAGGACACTCCAGTCACAGGCAAGCCGCCGGAGCCCGACCGCTCTGTGGGCTGATCCGAGGAACCACTGTTGGTCGTCGCTCCGAGCTAAGCGACGGGATCGGGAATCGCACCCCAGCGCGCGAAGGCCATCCCGCAGCCAGTCCCCGAAGGGGTGCGATATACGGGGATGTATTCGTCCCACGCCAGCGACATGTCCTCGCAGCAGGCGGCCAGCGCGATCCAATTGCGGACCTCTGAGTTGCCGGAGTTCAACAGGTGGATCGGCAAATCGAGCAGGCCCTTCGGATTGCCGGCCCGAAGCGGCTCGAGGGTCTTCATGTCGAGGTCCTCATCGGTGACGAAATGACTGAGCCCACCCGAAGCCACGACCGCCACGCGGAGATCCTCGGGATAGCTGTCGATCACCTCGCGGAGCGCGATCCCAAGATCCCAGCAACGCGCTGGCGTCACCTGATTGGGCGGCCAGTACGTGTTCACGATGAGCGGCACGAGCGGTGTCGCCCCGGGCGTCTTCATCAGTTGGACCTCAACAACGCCGAAGGCGTGACCAAGTCCATTGGGCTCCGGCGCCGACGTGACCGCGGTCACGTCGAAGTGACGCTCGAGCAGCCCCCCGATCATATGCAGGGCCAACGGCTGATGGCCCGGCCAGCGGTGGCGCTGGTCGACTCCGTAACCGCGACGCACGTCATCCAAGCCACCGACTTCCTCGCCCAGACGGCCGCGACGGCCGGCCGGCGTGTGCTCCTTCTGGGTGAATTCCAGCTCGGCGCCGGAATAGACCGCCAGGGCCGGCGTGTTGTCGTAATCGAACAGCTCGTACTGGTCGTCGCCAATGACGACGAACACGTCGATCTCGGCAGCGACGACTTCCTGCTTGAGTCGCTGCACCGACGCCTTGACCTGCTCGCGCTGGCTCAGGAAGTGCTCCTCGGTCGCGTGCTCAGCGTAGCGGTTGCCGGTCGCTTTCTCGAGCTCTTCATACGTCACCGGCTTGCCGGCGGTGTCGCGCAGCAGCGTCGACTTCCGGTCGAGTTGGGCGATCTTGAACCATGTCGGAACCTCGGCCACGACCATGGGTCCGTGCGACATCGCGACACCCATCGTTAGCTGCGCCAAACCTGACTCCGTTTCCGAATAATGTTGACGACCGGTCTTGGTCGCGTCGTGATGTGCAACTCAATCGCGCGCTCCAGACTAGACCGATCGACTCGAGCGCGCCAATGCCTTCTCGTCCAGCGCTAATAACCTCGTGCTATCGAGCACGGTGGTGGGCGGCTCGCCCAGTACGCCTTGTCGCCGGTGCAGTACAGGCGCGGACCGGTATCGAGTGAATGATGCTGGCCCGGTCACGACCGGCAAATCCGACCGGTGCGGCGCGCGAGAGCGCGCGCCGCACCATTCGGGCAACGTCCGTTGGAGGGGGCCGGCAGCTAGGCGCTGGCGGTTGCGGGCGGTATGCGGAGCAGTCGTTCGGAGTTGCCGTGGGCGATCTTCTCACGGTCGGCGTGGCTGATCGGCGCCGTTTCGAGGAATCTGCGGCCCTCGTCGTTGTCGGCGAAGGGGTAGTCGATCGCGAACAGGATGCGATCGGCGCCGACCGCGGCGAGCGCGCACTGCAGCGCCGGGACGCTGAAATAGCCGCTTGTCGTGATGTAGAAGTTGTCCTGGAAGTACTCGGCTACCCGGCGCTTGAGGTGCGTCGCGGTGCCGCTCAGGAACCAGTCGGCTCGGTCGAGAGAAAACGGGATGTTCTCGCCCATGTGCCCGATGATGATCTGAAGGTCGGGGAAACGGTCAAACAACCCGCCCACGATGAGACGCAAGGAATGCAGCCCGGCTTCGCAATGCCAACCCCAGCCTCCCCACGCAAGGGCATGGTTGACCTCGGAGGTAAAGCCTGAGAAATAGGCCTCCATCACTACCTCTGGCGGACTGTGCACCGTCAGGTAGATCGGGACATCGAGCTTTTGCGC
>Ga0182024_10020305_pt1 | contig 12156 bp, 7 predicted proteins | sample P32metaG_FD_120480 | JGI IMG/M metagenome (GOLD analysis project Ga0182024, IMG submission 120480) | Permafrost microbial communities from Stordalen Mire, Sweden - P3-2 metaG (Illumina Assembly) | ecosystem: Environmental > Terrestrial > Soil > Wetlands > Permafrost | place: Sweden: Stordalen...
ACGGCGATGGGGCCCAGGAGGAGCCGCAAGCGCGATTCGGCTGCAAACCCTCTGCCGTTCGAACTCCCCGACCAAAGTAACTCGATGGCGAGCGCCGCACCCAGGCTTGCGGCGATGAGCAGGTCGAAAAAAGCGTTGACGTCGACGCCGGCGCCGCCAGCGGCCGCTGCCCCGATCGCGGCGGCGGCAAGCAAATAGGTGGCCAGAAATGTCGCGCGTTGACTGCGCTCGGCCGCGCACCAAAGGAGCGACAGTGCGATGAGCGGAGCGAAGCATCTCAAAGCCGCTTCACTTGCGAGCACCGCGTGATGTGAGGAATACAGTCGGGCCGTGCGAACGCTTGTGAAGAAATCCGCGCCGTACGTTAGCCACAGGAGCAGAAGAGACACGGCCAGCACGATGCCAGAGGAGACGATCCAGGTGGCGAAGGCTGACTTGGAGCGCCTCATGAGCCAGAACGTCACCGCGATCGGTACTGGAAGCAGGAGGTGTTTCGTCAGGCCCGCCGCGACCATCAAAATGGACGCGATGACGATGGCGCGCCTGCTCGCTTGCCCGCGCCAGAGCACAACGAGAGCGCTCGACATGATCGCGTGCGCCAGCCACTGGGGATCATCGATGGCGACGTATTCTCCGCCATACGTGACGGCGAAGGCCAAGAATACCGCAGCGCCTAGGAACGCGATGCGCGCCTCTGAGCCCGTCGTGCGTAGCCAGTAATAGAGATTTGCGGCAACGACCAGCATGCTGATAAGGGCGATCAGGCGACCGGCGAAGATGTTGTCGCCGCTCATGAGGCCGACGACACCGACCACGTAGAACGACAGCGGCGGATAGTTGTTGGTGATTAAGCTATTGCCGCCGGGGTACAAATTACCCCCGGCCATTGCGATCTGACTGAAGAAGGCGTTCCAGCCTTCGTTCGGATCAAGCGGTATGAAGCGCCGCAGCGTCAAAAGCGGTTCGGCCAATCCGCACAGGACGACGGCGACGATCAGCGCCAGACTGCACCAAAATAGCGCTGCGCCTGTCGTGCTACGCGTAGATTCCGTCATCGCTCACTCGTTTGGGTCGGTGAATGACCAGAGCCGTCGCACTTCAAAGATAGGCGTTTGCGCGGTACCACTGCGCGGTCGCGCGCGCTCCTGCCGCGAAAGTCGTTTCGGCGTGAAAGCCCAGCAGCCGTTCCGCCTTCGCGGTGGAGAACCGGAAGGATTTACGAAAGAAATCCAACCGGCGCCGATGCAGCGGCGGCTTCAATCCCAGCGGACTCATCGTCGATTCCAACACGTACGCGGCAGCGACAAACGGCCACATCGTCGCATGAAATACCCGCCGGCGGCTGCCAAGCGCCGCGCTGATCGCGCTGACCATCGCATTGGTCGTCACTCGCTCCGAACCCGCAAGCACGATCGTCTCACCGCTCGCCCCGGGCGCATCACAGGCGGCGAGAAGCCCCTGTACGAGATCGTCGACGTAGATCAGCTGATGCTCGTTTTTACCGGGGCCAAGGGTGAGATAGTGCCCGGTCTGCACTCCCCGAAACAGTTTCAGCAGGCGCATATCGCCGGGGCCATAGGTCTCGGAAATGCGCACGATGCAGGTTTCCATTGGACCTTCGAAGCCGCGCACAACCGTTTCGGCGACAGCCTTGGTGCGACCGTAGGGATTGTCCGGAGCGAGTTTGCTTTCTTCATCAAGCACCCGCCCGGACGCCGCGCCGTACACGCCGATGGTGCTGCCATGAACGAAACGCTTTACGCCTGCGCGGGCTGCGAGCCCAAGCAGCCGGCGCGTTCCCTCGACATTGACCTGATGGAAATGACTCTCGCCCGCCTGCGCCTCGTGCTGCGCCGCGGCCAAATGAATCACGACCTCGTGAGCGATGAGCGCGCGCGCCATGGCGAATGAGTCCTCAAGTGGCGCCACCTGCACCGCGATTCCGGCTTGCTCGAGCGCATTACAGCGCGCGCGTTCGGTTGCGTTGTTGACCGCCGTGACGACGGTCACGGCGTGGCCGCGTTCGATGGGGAGCCGCGCGAGCCGGCTGCCGATGAAGCCGGAGCCGCCCGTGATGAACAGGCGCGGCAGATATTTCTCGGATGTCATAGGCTTTGGGCGCTGCGCGCCCGGTGCTCCTCTACAGCAGGTGCAGTCGCGAGGTATCTTGCGAAATGCCGCTCGAGGAGTGCGCGTTCCTCGAGGACGCGCTCCTCGGACCAAGTCAATTCCTGCCGCAGCAGGGCTTGCATTTCATCGAGTGCTCGGGCGCCTGGATGTCCGTTCGTGCCCATGCCGGTGCGTCGCAGGACGACGTCCGTCATGCGCTGGGCCATCTCGGCGCGTACGGCGTAGAGCGCTTCTGCATACGTGACGTCGGTTCCGGAGAAGCAGCGCGCGAGTCGCGGCTCGCTCTTTGCGAGTGCCAGTATGCGCGCCGCGTGTGTGCCGTAGTTGCGCACCAAGGCCTCGGTGGCCGTGACCGGCAGCCATGCGGGGCGCTGTGCGGAAAAATCCTGCAACGCCGCGGAGAAATCCTCAATGTCGCCCCCGGGCAAGGGACGGCGGGTCGATTCGTCGCCTGCTCGGCGCTCCCCGAGCTGTGCGCTAGCGAGATCGAGCGCCTCAACCGCGTCCCGCCGCGCCACCGTGTAACGTACACTGATCAGGGAGATGAGCCCCGCGAGGTCGCCATGCCGGCGGTGATCGATCAAGCGCGACTGCTTGCCGAAGCTCAGGCCGCCGTTCTGTCGCGACGCCTCGCCGAACGGCACCAGCCCGAAATCGGCTCTGCGAACCTCGGCTTCCTGCAACTGCAAAGCCGGGTAACTCGAGTTGAACTCGTCGATGAACTGGCGCAGTTCCTCCCGAGGAAGGTTGACCACATCGGGTTCGCGCGGCACGACGGCATGCCAGACGCCCACCAAGGTGCAGTCGCGCCAGGGGACCAGGAAGAGATGGCGGCTGTTGCGCGCGAGGAGGGCATCCGAGTCGCGCGCGCGTCCTTGCACGGCAAGCGCCATGGGGGCTGCGTATTTGCGGGCCACTACGAAGCAGGCATCGCGTGAATAGGTGCCCGGCGCTCCATAGAGTTGCGCGAGCGGTTGCAGCAGGCTCTCGGCCCACGGCCCCGCGGCATTGATGACCACTCGGGCGCGGATTTCAAAGCGCTGATCGTTCAGCCGATCCTGCGCCGCTACACCGACGATGCGCGACCCTTCCGTCAACAGACGCTCCGCTGCGACGTAATTCGCAACGCACGCGCCAAGCTCGGCCGCCGCGCTGACGAAGCCGAGCACGAGCCGTGGCGGGTTGTACATCTGGCCATCTTGAAAGAGCGCCGCACCGGTGAGGTCGCGCGGTTCGATTGAGGGAAACAATGCGAGGGTTGCCTCGCGCCCCAGGAATCTCGTGCGCTGAATGCGTCGTGCCGGATCGCGAACCTCGCGGTTTAGATCCGCAGTCAGCGCATCGTAGAGCAACATCCCCGTACCGATAAACCACTTGCTGCTCTTCGTCCGGCCATAGGTCGGAATAACGAATGTCAGCGGCGCGACGAGGTGCGGCGCAATGCGTAACAGCACCGCGCGTTCGCGACACGAGGCGCGCATGCGTCGCACATCCCCGTGCTGAACATAGCGGATACCGCCGTGCACGACCTTGAAGCAATGGGCCGAGGCACCGGCAGAGAAATCCTCGCGCTCGATGAGCGCGGTGCTGTAGCCGCGTAGGGCAGCCTCGCGCGCGGTCGCAGCCCCGGAGGCCCCACCGCCGACCACCAGGACGTCGAATGGTTGACTGGCCAGGCGTCCTGGATCTCGATCAAGCCTTGCTGCCAATGACATCAAGCGATGATAGCCAATTCCCGGTTGCACCAGTCAGCCGGCTCGCAAACATCGAAGCGCGCAGCCTCACGCGAGAGATCTCTGCGTGACACCGATTTGTGCGAGACTTGCAGCGATTGCTAGGATGCTCGCCCGTACGATTAAGCGCGCGTGTGCTGATTTCGTGCAGCGCTCTGTCGTCTCGCAGTCCCCATCGTCTAGAGGCCCAGGACATCGCCCTTTCACGGCGGTAACACCGGTTCGAATCCGGTTGGGGACGCCATTATTTCAATGACTTAGGTCATTAATCTCAAGAATATTATTATATGCGCCGCGGATCGATACGAGCCCCGGGAGGCGGACTCGCCGCCATCATGGATCGAGATCAACGCAAGTCTGCCGCGGCCAGGGCAGAAGAATCTATCCGGAATCAGCGTCGCATGTACGCGTGACGCAATCTGCGCCGCGAGCGCCGAGTTGGCGGCAGTAGGGGGCGCAATGCATACGGAAGGGATGTTTAATAATGTGAGCAACCGTACGGTTGCTAAAGTGAAACTCAGGCAATCCGATTGACGCCTGCAAGCTTGAGCGGGACTAATGACAAATCGCAACTGTGACGTGGCTCACAAAAGGGACAATATGGCTGTGCGCGAGTGCGATTATGGCTACCCGCAGCCTATAAAAGCGCGGCACAGCGCTCGCTGCAGCCTTGATGCGAGTTGAGCGCCAGTTCATAGTAGCGAGCATAGGGAGCCGTCATACTGCAATGGTTGGCCGCAATATAATAAAAGTGTTCTATCGTTGCGTTGTCTGATGCCCATCGAACGGTCAAATTATCTGTTGCGCGCAGCGGCTGTTCGCCCAGGTTAGTGTTCTGCACACCAGCAATTGAATAGCGAGGGGCGTCGCACCTTGGAGAACCACCGCATGAATGCACCTGTCGAATCTCTGGAACTGACGATTCTCATGCCTTGCCTGAACGAGGCGGAGACGATTCAGACCTGCGTAAAGAAGGCGATGGGCTTCCTGCAAAGGACCAATATCAAGGGCGAGGTAGTCGTCGCCGACAATGGCAGCACCGACGGATCGCAGGCGCTCGCGAGGAGCTGCGGGGCGCGCATCATCGATATTCCGACGCGCGGCTACGGCGCGGCGCTGCAGGGTGGCATTCAGGGCGCGCGTGGAAAGTTCATCATCATGGGCGATGCGGATGACAGCTACGACTTCACCGCGCTCGACCCTTTTGTTGAGCAGCTGCGCGCGGGCTACGACCTCGTCATGGGAAACCGCTTCCGTGGAGGGATCAAGCCGAAGGCGATGCCGCCGTTGCACAAGTATTTGGGCAATCCAGTATTGACTTGGCTCGGACGGCTCTTCTTTCGCAGTTCCTGCGGTGATTTTCACTGTGGGCTGCGCGGGTTCAGGCGCGATGCGATTCTGTCGCTGAATCTCGTAGCGCCGGGGATGGAATTTGCAGCTGAGATGGTCGTCAAGGCCGCGCTGCGCAAGCTGCGCGTCACGGAAGTGCCGACGACACTGTCGCCGGATGGACGCAGCCGCCCGCCGCATCTGCGAACCTGGCGCGACGGTTGGCGCAATCTGCGCTTTCTGCTGTTATTCAGCCCCGTTTGGTTGTTCTTCTATCCGGGGCTGGCGTTGTTGCTGTTGGGTGTCGTCGGCATGGCGTGGATCCTGCCGGGTACTCGCTTCGCCTTCGGAATCGGCTTCGACGTCAACACTTTGGTGTTCACCGCTGCGGGCATCGTCTGTGGCTTCCAGGCGATCGTTTTCTACATGTTCGCCAAGACCTACGCGATCCGCTCGGGCCTGCTACCAGCGGATCCTTTGGTGACGCGACTGCGAGACGTTCTGCGCCTCGAGATCGGCCTCTTGGGGGGAGCCGCCGCGGTCATTGTCGGCGTCGTGCTTGCGGCGCTGGCTGTTGGCAACTGGGAAATTCGCGGTTTCGGTCACCTTGATCCGCAACAGTCGCTACGTATCGTCGTGCCGAGCACCACACTCTTGATTGTCGGTCTGCAGATGATGTTCTCGAGCTGCCTGCTGAGTATTCTACAGCTGGAATCCAATGCACCTGCCGCGACGGCACCGCGCGCTTTGCCGAATAATCTCGCAACGAGCACTGATTCCGGAGTTCGCTGATTCGCGCGCGCTCGCTGTCGCTCGCCCAATATGCCCACTTTTTCGTGGTTGGCACGATTGCAGGCTTGTTCAGCATTGCCTGTCGAGAACTCTTCGGGCATCTACTGGGGACGGATGATCCGCGGCATTACTCCTTATCGGTAGTGCTCGCATACATGGCGGGGATAGTGGTGAGCTTTGTGCTCAATCAACGCTTCACGTTTTCTGCGCACCAGGAAGCGCGCCAATGGTCGAGATTCATGCCGTTCGTGGCCGTGGCGCTGGTGGGCCTCGTGTGCACCTGGCTTATATCTCTCGCCCTGCGCTACGGTTTGCCGCTGCCGGCGCTGATCGGGAAGTCATCGGCGTCGGTCGCGTTCGCAATGGCGACGGTTCTCGCCTCGCTCATAACTTATCCGCTCAATGCCCTGTTTGTCTTCGGCAAGAAACGCAGTGCCACCGCGGCAATTGCCACGACGGCGGCAACCTCGTGAGCTGGGACGCCATAACGAGCGATGAAATGGCTGAACAAGGCGTAGAACATCACGAGGCCGAACGCCGGTAGGGCGAATAGCGCCAAATCAAGGCGGCGCCGGCGCACACCAAGCACCAGGGCCAGCACGAGGATCGGGAATACCAGTGTCGCGCCCCGCCAAAGAAATGGGATAGTGAGCGCCAGGTGGCGCCACGGGTGTTCCAGGATGAGAGTTGTGGCGTGCTTTTTGAGAATGTCGTCGCCTTCGAGCTCGGCTTGCGGGTGTCCGGCGCGGTCGAGCTCCATCTCGATTTTTGTCCGCTCGGCGCGTGCTTGACGGTAGTACGTGAACGTCTGGTCAGGGCGCCCGGCGCGCTCGGCGGCGATGTCCTCTGCCGCAAAATCCGAATCCAATGAGGTATTGATGTGTTGCAGACGACCACCGCGCCGCAGATCGGCGGGTGTGAAGCCAAGCAGTTTGCCAAGCGGCCTTTGCAGGCTATGCGGGCCCCAGACGTAAAACGAGCCCTTGTACTCAAGTGGCGTCATCTGGTCCTTAAGGGCGCGGTACATGAGGACGACGCCCGCCCGCTGCGAGAGCTGAAATGAGCCGAGCTCGACGTGGTTGCGGTACATCCACGGAGCAATGACGCAAAAGAAAGCCAGGACGAACACCACCCAATCGCGTACCGCCGCTCGCAGCGGGTAGTGCTCGAGCACAAAGAAACACGGCAGCAGCAGCGCGACGCCGACGAAAACGTAAAGGAGCGCGGCCTTGACGAGCGTGACAACGCCGAACGAAAGGCCGGCAAAGACAATAAGGCTAAGCTTGCGGCGCGTGAAACCCAGAGCGAGGAACGTACACGCGAGCATGAGGAAAGCGGAGGCCGGCTCCTCCGAGTACAGGTCATTCACGAGGCCCTCATCGAAGCGTCCGCCGGCGAATGGCAGATTGACCAGCACCACGGCGAGTAACCCGAGCGGGAAGGATGATGTGAGCTCCAGCGTCGCCCAGAACGCAACAATCGACAACAACGCAAGCCAACCGATATTTTGGTATTTGAGGTACTTGACCCGCTCGCCGCTGAAGTAACCGTCCTCCGGCGCCGGGCCGATCATGCCGTCCATGATCTTGATGCCGAGGGCGTTGACGAAGACGGGTATGGGCTCTCGATAATCGGTCGGTCCAAACGGCGGCGCTTCGTCCATCGAGATCACGCCGTGCCGCTCCAGGTTGACGGCCATGCGCACCGTTTGGGCGGCGTCCTTTTCCACCGCAGCGCCCGTGATCTGGCGCACCCACACGATCACGAGAACAACCGCCAGGACGCCCACTGCCAGCCAGCGAGCGGTTTGCATGTACGTTGTATTCATGCTGTAGCGCGTCAACCCAGAATTTCGCGGGGAATATAGCAGAATTGCCAAGCGGTCCCGATCCCATTTCACCCTGGATGGTACCGCTGTGAGTCGCTTCACGGTCAGTGCGCGGAATTTCCTTACACTTCGCTGTAAAGTATTCATGTCTTGAGTCAATGGTCCGCACAAGAGAAGTATGCGCATCCGACTGATCGGTGAGCACGTGCACGTCTCGATTGCGGTGCTCGCAGTCGTCGAGCTCGCATTCTGCTGCGCAGCATTTGTCCTTGCCGCCCACGTGCGCTTCGGCCTCGCTCTGACTGGGTTCGAGGGCGATTACGGGCCGTTGTGGCCGCGGGCGCTGGTTTTTGGCGTCGTCATGATGCTGTCCCTTCTGGCCTTTGGCCTCTACAGCGCCCGCCAGCGCGCGCGTGCCTTTGGCATCGTTGTGCGCGTCGTTGCCGCGATGACCGCCGGCATCGCGGTGACTGCGGTTGTTTGGTACGTCGTTCCGGCGCTGCGGGTAGGCCGCGGTGTCATGATTCTCGCGACGGTTGCATCGATCGTGGCGGTCACAGTGACGCGGATCGTGTTTACGCGCCTCGTCCACGAGGATGTCTTCAAGCGCCGAGTGCTCGTGTACGGTTCGGGGCAGGGTGCCGCCGCAATTGCCGAACTGCGGCGCCGCTCGGATCGCAGAGGCTTCGTGCTGGTCGGCTTCGTCAAGGCTGACGGGGAGGCGCGGGCCCTGCCGGTCACCACGCTTGATTCCTCGCTCGGGCTTTTTGACCTGTGCGTACGCCATGATGTGGATGAAATCGTCGTGGCGATGGACGATCGTCGCCGCCAGTTTCCGTTGCGCGAGCTCTTGGATTGCCGCCTGGCAGGGGTCGATGTCACCGAGCTATTGACCTTTCTCGAGCGCGAGACGGGGCGCGTGCGCTTGGACGTCCTGAATCCGAGCTGGCTCATTTTCGGACCTGGATTTCGGCGCGATCCGCTGCGGCTTTTTTCCTCGCGTATGCTCGACGTCGTCGCAAGTGTAGTGCTCCTCACCTTTTCGCTGCCCATCATGTTTCTGAGCGCAATTGCCATCCTCGTCGAGGATGGCTGGCGCGCTCCCGTGTTCTACCGGCAGGCTCGGGTCGGAGGCGCCGGGCGCACATTTGAGCTCTTGAAATTCCGCAGCATGCGGCGCGACGCGGAGACCGATGGGCAGGCTCGCTGGGCGCAGAAGGATGACCCGCGCGTGACGCGGGTGGGAGCGATCATGCGCAAACTGCGCATCGATGAGCTGCCGCAGATATTGAATGTGCTGCGCGGCAACATGAGCCTGGTGGGGCCCCGGCCGGAGCGGCCGCATTTTGTGACGGAGCTTGCGCAGAAGATTCCCTACTACGTCGAGCGTCACTGCGTGAAGCCGGGTATCACAGGCTGGGCCCAGCTGTGCTATCCCTATGGTTCATCCGAGCAGGATGCGATCGAGAAGCTGCAGTACGACCTCTACTACATCAAGAACAATAGCCTTCTCTTTGACCTCTCGATCCTGCTGCAGACCGTCGAAGTGGTGTTCATGGGCAAGGGCGCACGCTGATGGGCGCACTCGAGTCCGTCCATGAGCGTCGCAAGCTCCTCCTCGTGCAGAGCGATCAGACCCTGCGCGGCACACTGGCTTCCATGTTTGAGGACCTCGATGTGGTTTGCGCTGACCTATGCGAGGAGGCGCTGACTCTCGTGCGCCGTGCGGAGCCGGATGTCGTGCTCTTTGACCTCGGTAGCGCAGGTGGGCCCGCCCAGGCCACGCGCGAGCTTGAGCTACTGCGCAAGATTCTGACTTTGGCCCCCAACACCAAGATCATCGCGATGACGGCTCCTGAGGCCCGCGAGCTTGCGGTGCAGGCGGTCGGGCTCGGAGCCGCGGATTTCTATCACAAGCCGGTGATTGCCGAGGTGCTGTCGATCGTCGTGCGGCGGGCGTTTCGGCTGCGCGAGCTTGAAACGGAGAACTGGCGCTTGCGCGAGCAGACCGGCGCCATGGCGCTCGAGGGCATCATCGGCGTCAGCGACGCCATGCGCAGTGTTTGCCATGCCATTGAGAAGGTCGCGCCGACGAATGCCACCACCCTCATCCTCGGGGAAAGCGGGACCGGCAAGGAGCTCCTGGCGCGCGCCGTGCACAGACTGTCCGGCCGGGCGCGCCAGCTGCTCGTCGCCATCAATTGCGCGGCCATTCCCGATACGCTGCTCGAGAGCGAGCTCTTCGGCTATGAGAAGGGCGCATTCACCGGCGCAGCGAAACGCACCGCGGGCAAGCTTGAAAACGCGAACGGCGGTACGGTGTTTCTGGATGAGATCGGCGAGATGCCCGCACCCTTGCAGGCGAAGCTGCTGCGCGTCGTGCAGGAGCGCACTGTGGAGAGAATCGGTGGACGCGCGCCGATCGCGCTTGATCTGCGCCTCATCTGCGCCACAAACCGCGACCTCGATGCGCTCATGGCGAGTGGCGCGTTTCGTGAGGATCTCTACTACCGCTTGAGCGAAGTGACGCTGCGAGTCCCGCCGCTGCGCGATCGCCAGGGCGATGGGCTCCTGCTCGCACAATTCATGCTGCAAGAGACGGCGCAGCGCTATGGTCGCGCGACCAAGGGGTTCGCGCCGGATGCCATCCGCGCCATCCAGGCGCATCGCTGGCCCGGCAACGTGCGCGAGCTTGAAAACCGCGTCAAGGGAGCGGTCATCATGGCCGAATCCGCCGTCGTCAGCGCGATGGATTTGGGGCTTCAGGATCCGGGAAATGATCCGGAGTATCTGAATCTGCGCGTCGCCCGCAAAAAAGCCGAAGTGCAGGCAGTGCGCCAGGCTCTTGCCGTCGCACGCGCGAATTTATCCCGTGCCGCGGAACTCTTGGGCATCACGCGCCCGACCCTGTATGACCTGCTGCAGAAGCATCGCATCGACGCCGCGCAGTTCGCGCGCGACGCGGACTGTGGCGCGCCGTAGGCGCGCGCCCTCTAGCGTTGCTTGAATTCCTCGGGGGTCAGTTGATGGCGCCCGAGCAATTTGTAGAAGTCCGTGCGATTGCGTTTCGCGAGCCGCGCCGCTTGACTGACATTGCCGCCGGTGATTTGCAGGATCTGCGAGAGATAACTGCGCGTAAATTCATCGCGCGCCTCATCGAACGAGGGCAGGCGTCCTGGGCCGCCGCCCAAGGACTGCTGCACGAGCTCCACCGGGATGATGGGAGTCTGCGATAGCGCGACGTTTTGCCGCACAACGTTGTGCAGCTGACGGATATTGCCGGGCCAGTCGGCGGTGGCGAGCAGTTCCACAGCCTCGGGCGCATAGATCTTGCGCACGCCACTTTCCTTGGCGATCTGCGCCAAAAAATGTGCGACGAGCAGCGGAATGTCCTCGCGCCGCTTGTTGAGGGCCGGCATCTCAATGTGCACGACGTTTAGCCGATAGTAGAGATCCTCACGGAACTGTCCTTCCGCCATCAGCTGCTGCAGGTCGCGGTGGGTTGCGGAAATGACGCGCACATTGACGGCAATCGGATCGGTGCTGCCCACCGGACGAATGAGATTCTCCTGCAGAACGCGCAGCAGCTTCACCTGCAGCCGCATCGGCATGTCACCGATCTCATCGAGCATGAGGGTGCTGCCGTCTGCCGCCTGGAAGAGGCCGTGATGTGCACGCGTCGCCCCGGTGAAGGAGCCCTTCTCATGGCCGAAGAGTTCGGACTCGAGGAGGTTCTCCGCCATGGCGCTGCAGTTGATGGCGACGAAGGGCTTGTTGCGTCGCGGGCTTGCGCGATGAATCGCTCGCGCGAGGAGCTCCTTACCCGTGCCGCTCTCACCGGTGATCAGTACGCGTGCGTCGGTGCCCGCGACCATGTGTGCCTGCCCCAGCCGCTCTTCCATGACCGAGCTGCGGGTGACGATTTCCGCACGCCAATCCTCATCCGAGGCGCTGAAGCCTGAAATGCGCAGAGCTTTCTGCACGTGGTCGAGGAGCTCCTGCTTGTCGACGGGCTTCGTGAGGAAGCCGAAAGCGCCCATCTGGGTCGCCTGCACGGCGTCAGGGATCGTGCCGTGGGCGGTCAGCAAGATGACCTTCAGCCCCGGCCAGCGGTTCTGCAGCTCCTTCAACAGCCCGATACCGTCCATTTGATCCATGCGCAGGTCGGAGATGACGAGGTCGGGCCGGAAGCGGCCGGCAGCCGCAAGCGCCAGCGCGGCGCTTTCCACGGCCTCGACGTCATAACTCTCGGCGCGCAGGCGAATCGTCAGCAGGCGCAGTAGCCCCGGGTCGTCGTCAACCACCAGGATGCGTGCCTTGCGTTTACCTGTTTGACTCAAGGGG
>Ga0182024_10020306_pt1 | contig 12156 bp, 9 predicted proteins | sample P32metaG_FD_120480 | JGI IMG/M metagenome (GOLD analysis project Ga0182024, IMG submission 120480) | Permafrost microbial communities from Stordalen Mire, Sweden - P3-2 metaG (Illumina Assembly) | ecosystem: Environmental > Terrestrial > Soil > Wetlands > Permafrost | place: Sweden: Stordalen...
CTCAGATGCCCCTGCGCCCGCTCCTCCTCCGTCTCCTGCGAGGCCTGCCAATAGAAGAGGTACGGGCTGATGGTCGTGCCCAGGATCGCCACCAGCATCCCCCACCCGTCCGCGCCATGCGGCACCGATGGCACAAACGTATCGTGCAGCACCCCCGTCCAGTCCCCCCCCGCCACAAACGCCGCCGCCACATACGCAAACAAGCTCAGCGCCAGCCATTTCAAGATATTCGCGATCCGCTGATACGGAAAAATAACCGTCGCCACAGCAATCCCGATCCCAAAGACAAACACCAGCGCCATCGCCGGGACCCCGCTGAGCAACTGCCCCGCATCCGCCATCCCGGAGAGGTCCGCGCCGATATTGATCGAATTGGCCCCCAGCAGCGCCAGGGAAAACACCACCACCAGCCAGCGCGGGAACTTCTTCCGGAAGACCGCCCCCAGCCCCTCCCCGGTCACCATCCCCACCCGCGCGCACATGAATTGCACCACCCCCATCAGCGGCCACGTGATGAACGCCGTCCACAGCAGCGAGGTCCCCAGCAGTGCCCCCGCCGAGGAGTACGTCGCGATCCCCGAGGGATCATCATCCGCCGCCCCTGTGACCACCCCCGGTCCCAGGCTCCCCAGCAGATGCCTCAGCCCGGTACGGCCCCCGCCCCCCTTCCGCCGGGTCGGGCCTCGGGGGCGCGAGACCGGGCCATCACCATCCCTCGGGCCAGACTTGGGAGCACGTATAGACATCGCAAACGCTTCGGATTCAACCCCCCGCCCGGCTGGATGCGCCCGGCCACATTATCGCCCGGCGCCGTTTGCCAACTTGGTTGCTTCCCTCGGGCACGCTTATATCATCGCACCTTTTCATGAATCTTAGGAATCAGTTGCTCGCGTTGTTTCTTGTCCTGATCTTCATCGCCGGCGGCGTCATCTTCTTCCACACCTGGGTCGTCCAAAAGCCCTTCGGCGTCATCCTTTTCGTCGGCGATGGCCTCGTCACAGGCAATCTCACCGCCGCCCGCCTCTACGATGGCGGCGCCGAGCATCACCTCGCCATGGAAGGCTTCCCCCACCTCGCCCTCGTCACCAATTACGCCAACGATTTCGCCGTCCCCGATTCCCCCGCCGCCGCCTCCGCCATCGCCACCGGCGTCAAGGTCGATAACGGCGTCATCGGCATCAGCCCCAAGGGCCGCGCCCTCCAGTCCATCCTCGAGCTCGCCCGCCAGCGCGGCCGCGCCGTCGGCATCGTCACCACCGGCGGCCTCACCGATGCCTCCATCGCCGCATTCTACGCCCATGTCCCCAAGAGCAGCGAGATCGACGCCATCGCCCAGCAATTCGCCGAGAGCGCCCCGCTCGATGTCGCCCTCGGCGGCGGCGCCCAGGATTTCACCCCCGAGAGCAAGAGCGGCCACCGCAAGGATGGCCGCGACCTCCTCCTCGAGATGAAGGACCGCAAAGTCGAGATCATGCGCTCAAAGGCGGAGCTCGAGAACGCCCCCATCTTCACCACCGCCCCCCGTGTCGGGATATTCGCCAATGGCGACCTCGCCTACTCAAACCAGATCGAGGCCGGCAGCCAGGAGCCCTCCCTCTCGGACATGGTCCGCCGCGCCATCGAGTTCCTCGAGCTCCACCAGCGCGGCTACCTCCTCGTCGTCGATGCCGAGCTCATCAGCCGCGCCGCCGAGCAAAACGACGGCGAACACGTCCTCACCGAGACCGTCGATATGGATCGCGCCATCGCCACCGCCCAGCGCTACGCCGGAGACAAAGCCCTCATCGTCGCCGTCGGCAAGCACGCCACCGGCGGCATGACCCTCAACGGCTACCCTCTCCGCCAGGAGCACGGCGTCGGCCTCCTCGGCGTCAATGCATTCGGCTACCCCGCCATCGCCTGGGCCACCGGCCCCATGGGCCCGCAAAAACCCGCATCGCAGCCCACCCCCGCCGGCCCCGCCACCGCGCAATCCTCCCCTACCCCGCAGCCGCCCAGCGCGGAGCCCGCCGCATTCTACGCCCCCACCGCCGTCGATAGCGCCCAGGATGTCATCGCCATCGGCAAAGGCCCCGGCACCGAAGTCCTCCACGGCGTCATCGATAACACCGCCATCTTCCCCCTCCTGGAAAAGGGTCTTTAATTCTTTGTGCCTTCGCGCGAGACTCTCCTCCCCCTTTATCTCGCTACGCCAGCGCGTCGTGATTGATCGTCGCGAGCCGCCGCACCCGCACGCCCGGTTTCGGGATGCAATCGATCAGCGCCCGCGTGTACGGATGCTGCGGATTCCGCAGCACCTCCGCCGTCACTCCATATTCGACTATCCTCCCGCGAAACATCACCGCAACCCGGTCCGCGATGCCGCCAATAATCCCGAAGTTATGCGTGATCAAAATAATCGACATCCCCAGCCGCGCCTTCAATTCCCGCAACTGATCCATGATCTGCGCCTGGATCGTCACATCCAGCGCCGTGGTCGGCTCATCCGCCACCAGCAGGTCCGGCCGGCAGCTTAGCGCCATCGCGATCATCGCCCGTTGCTGCATCCCGCCGGAGAGCTGGTGCGGATAATCCAGCATCCGTTGCGCCGGGTTGACAATTCCCACGATCTCCAGCCAGCGCACCACCTCCGCGTCGATGTCCTTCACCTCAGGCCGGTGTAGCTTGATGGCCTCCGCGATCTGGTTGCGGATGGTAAACACCGGGTTCAGCGACGTCGATGGCTCCTGGAAGATATACGCCATCTGCCCGCCCCGGATCGACCGCAGCCGGTCATAACTCATCGTCAGCACCTCCTCCCCTTTCCACACGATGCTCCCCCCCTTGTAACGCGCCGGTGGCTCCGGCAGCAGCCGCGTCAGCGCGAGCGCCGAGACACTCTTGCCACTCCCGCTTTCGCCCACGATCGCCAGCGTCTCCCCCTTGCTTACGGTAAACGAAACCTGCTTTACCGCCTCGAACACCCCGCGTTCGGTGGCAAACTCAATGGTAAGGTCCTTGACCTCGAGAAGGGTTTCGGCGTCGGGATTGGTCATTGCGGCGGGGCGTGCGGGAGCTTCTCCCTGGCGATCCAGGCTTTCATCTGGTCATCCAGGATCGACAATGGCAGCGCGCCATTCGCCAGCAGCGCATCGTGAAACGAACGTAAGTCAAACTTGTCCCTCAATTCCTTGGCCGCCTCATCGCGCAGCGCCAGGATCTTGAACTGCCCTATCTTGTAGGCAAGCGCCTGCCCCGGCGATGCGATATACCGGTCCACCTCCACCGTCGCCTCGTGCTCATCCTTCCCCGCGTTCGCCATCAGGTAATCAATCGCCTGCTGGCGCGACCATCCTTGCGAGTGGATCCCCGTATCGATCACCAGCCTGCACGCCCTCCACATATCAAAGCTCAGTTGCCCAAACTTCGAGTACGCATCCTTGTAGAAACCCATTTCATACCCCAGGTGCTCGCAGTACAGCGCCCATCCCTCCACATAAGCCGTATACCCGCCATGCTTGCGGAATTCCGGCACATTCTCCATCTCCTGCGCCAGCGAGAGCTGCAAGTGATGCCCCGGCACGGACTCATGCAACGTCAGCACCTCCATCTGCCACTTGGGCCGCCCCGGGAGATTCGACGTATTCGCCGTAAACCATCCCGGCCTTCCCGCCTCGATCGAGCCCGTCTGGTAATAAGCCGCCGGCCCCGTTTCCGCCGCATAATTCTCCATCGCTCTTACTCCGTAAGTCAGCCGCGGCAGCTTATGGAAGAACTGTGGCAGCAGCGGATCGATCCGCTTCGCGACATTCCGGTATCCCGCAAGCAGGCTTTCCGCATCCGTAAAGTAAAACCGCGGGTCCGTGCGCAGGTAGTGGATAAACCCGTTCAAGTCCCCTTTGTACCCCGCGCTCGCCGCATCCTCTTCCATCTCCCCGTTGATCCGCTTCACCTCCGCCAGCCCCAGGTTATGGATCTCCTCCGGGCTCAGCTCCGTCGTCGTGTGCGAGCGCACCGCATAGCGATACCACTCCTGTCCCTGCGGCAGCGCCGTCCACGCGATCGTGTCCCGGCATTTCGGGATATAATCCTGCGCCAGGAAGTCGTGCAGCTCCCGGTAAGCCGGCACGATATCCTCCTGGTACACCTTAATCGCCTCCCCCTTCAGCCGGTCCCGGTCCGCCTGCGCCATCGTCGGCGGAAAATCGCCAAACGCCTTTAGCAGCGGGCTCGCCATCGGATCGTCGGGCACCACCGCCAGCACCTCCTCCGGCACCTTTGGCATGATGACCTTCGGCTGCGTCACCCCCGCCGCCAGTCCCTCCCGCAGCAGCTCGATATTCTGGTCGATCAGCGCATGCGCTCCGCGCAATCGCGCCAGGATGTTCTCATATTCCTCCACGTTCCCGTGGCGCATCTGCGCGATGACCTGCGGGATATTCTGTTGCACCCCGCCCAATTGGCTTACCGCCAGGTACTCGCCGGGATACTTCGTCCCCTCGCTCCCCTCCTCCGCGTCGTGGCGGAATAAGTCATACGTCAATTGGTCCGGCAGCGAAAGCCCCTCCCGCTTGATCGAGTCCAGCACATCCAGCGGCCACTGCGTCTCCGCCTTCCGCCGCGCGATTGCCGCAATGCTCATATCCGTCCAACGGTCATCCTCACCCGGATATCCCACGTCCGTCGCGTATTCCGGCGATTCCCGCATCGCCCGCTCCCAGTCGATCTGGCAGAGCTGCCGCAGCCGCTCCGCATCGCTGAAATGGTCCGGGTTATCGATCAGCCGCTGGTAAGGAGTGCGCTCCTCCACCGCGATGCCCGCCGTCGCCGCCAGAAACGGAAACATTGTGAAGAAAAGGATCGGCAGGATTCTCATCGCAATTTCGTAAGGGACTTCGGGTCCAGGGCATCACGGATCCCCTCCCCGATCATCGTAGCCAGCATCAGCGTGATGAAAAGCGCGCATACCGCCGAGCCCGCAAGCCACGGCGCCTGCAGATTCTGCAACCCCTCGTCGATCAATTCTCCCCACGACGGCGTCGGCGGCGGCAGCCCGAACCCGAGAAAATCCAGCGCCGTCAGCGAGGAGATGCCCGCCACAATGCTGAAAGGCAGGATCGTAATCACCGGCGTCATCGCATTCGGCAGGATCTGCCGGAATACGACGCGCGCATGGCTCGCACCCAGCGCGCGCGATGCCAGCACATACGGCTGCTCGCGCAACTTATAGAATTCCCCCCGCACATAATAAGAGAGTCCTATCCATTGAAACAGCGAGAGCACCACCAGCAGCATCGCGAACCCCTGCCCATAGATCGCCCCGAACAGGATCACGACATAGAGATTCGGCAGCGCCGACCATATCTCGATCAGCCGTTGCCCCGTCAGGTCCACCGCACCGCCCGCGTATCCCTGCACCGCGCCGATGACGATCCCCGCGATCGTGCTCACCGCCGTCAGCGCCAGCGAAAACAGCATGCAGATGCGAAACCCATAAATCAGCCGCGCCAGGATATCCCTGCCCGATCCATCCGTGCCCAGCCAATGATCCCGCGAGGGCGGAAAAGGAGGATTCCCCGAGAGATCGAGGTACGAGTGCTGCGGACTGTGCGGGATCAGCGGCAGCAGCATCCAGCCCCCCGCCGCGCGGAATGCCGGGTCATCGCGCAGCGCCACATAGTCCGCCTCCGTCTCATATCGCCCCCCGAATCTTGTGGCCGGGTAAAAACGAAAGCTCGGGAAGTAATAATGCCCCTGGTAAGTCAGCACCAGCGGATGATCGTTCGCAATCTCCTCGCTGAAGAGCGAGATCACGAACGCCATCGTCAACAGCACGAACGCGTACCAGGCGCGCTTGATGGCGCGAAACCGGCGGAACCGTTCCTTGGCAAGATCGGAGAGCACAGGTCAGGAGAATCGGATGCGGGGATCGAACACCACGTAAAGGATATCCGCGAAAAGCCGCCCCAGCATGGTAAGAAAACTCGTGAGAACAATCAGTCCCAGGGCCACATTGTAATCCCGTCCCAGGATGGAATTGTAAAAAAGCAGCCCCATCCCGTCGATATCGAACACCCGCTCGACAAAGAGCGATCCCGCGAACATGACCGTGAAGAGGTCCGCGCTCCCCGTCGCCAGCGGGATCAGCGCATTCCGGAACGCATGTTTCCACACCGCCCCGCGGAACGACACCCCTTTCACCAGCGCCGTCCGGACATATTCCTTATTCAGCTCATCCAGCAGGCTGTTCTTCATCAATTGCGTGAGAAACGCGAACTCGCCAGCCATATAACAGATCATCGGCAGGCAGATGTGATGCAGGAAATCGAGCACCTTCGCCCCGGCCGACAGATCCTCGTAGTTATCCGATACCACCCCCGAGATGGGAAACCACATAAGATAACTCCCGCCCCCCAGGAAGATGATCAACACAATCCCAAGCGCGTAACTCGGGATGATATACCCCGCGAAAACCAGCCCCGAGGTAAGCACGTCAAATACGCTGTGATGCTTGATCGCCTTCCACACCCCCAGCGGGACCGACACCGCATACGATAGGATAAACGAGGTCAGCCCGAAGAAGAGCGAGATCGGCATCTTGCTCAGGATCACATTCCAGACCGGCATGTGATAAACGTACGAGTTGCCCATATCCAGCCTCAGCAAGCCCCCCATCCATTTCAGGTAGCGCACATGGATCGGCTTGTCGAATCCCAGGTACACCTTGATGTTCTGCACCTCCTCCGGCGAGAGCGTCTTCTGGCTCGCCCCATGCACGCTCGCCGCCGCGCGCATCCGCGAGATCACCTGTTCCACCGGCCCCCCGGGCACAAACTGGCAGAGCAGGAAGCAGGCAATCGTAATGCCGAGCATCGTCGGGATCATCAGCAGAAGCCGCCGGACGATGTAAGTAGTCATTTCCCGTAATGAACTTCGCCAGGCACCGCCGGCAGCGTCGCATCATTCTTCATCGCATTATCGAGCGCCGCCGCCTTCGCCGGATCGTACCACCAGTAAACGAGCGAGTCATTCTCCGCCCCGCCCTCGCTATATCTTGAGAGCACATACTTCGGCGTGCCAAACCGGTTCCAGTACAGCAGCCGCGCGCTCGGCGCCTGCCACATCAGCACATACGGGCTTATCGCCATCAGCCGCGCATCGATCTGCTTGTCTATCTCATTGCGCTTATCCAGGTCCATTTCCGTCTTCTGTGCTTCGATCAATTGATCCACATCCGGGTCCTTCACCCCGCACCAGTTATCCCCGGCGATGTCATCCGCCGTCCTCGAGCTCCACATCGGCTCCGGGTCGCGCAGCCGCGACGCGCTCCAGGCCGCCCACACCATGTCAAATTCATGGTTGTCGATCCGTTTCGTCCACGTCGCCTGCGACGTCAGCTCCACGTGCGCCCGGATGCCCACCGCCTTCATATCCTCGATATAGATATTCAGGTGCCGCAAATCCGACCCTTCATAATGCAGAATCGTGATGTCCAGCGGCTGCCCATCTTTCGCCAGAACCCCGTCGCTCCCCACCTCCCACCCCGCATCCTTCAGCAGCGCCCGCGCCTTGTCAGGGTCATATTGGGTCACCGGCACGGCCGGGTTGATGTTATTCGGATAAAGATCGGGAAAGTAGGAATTGAGCAGAAAGTACTGATTGAACATCAGCTTTTCATTCATCAATTGCCGGTCCAGCAGGTAAGCCAGCGCCTGCCGCACCCGCACGTCCTGGAAGAGTGGCCGCCTCAGGTTCATCGCGAATCCCTGGAACGACCTCGGCTGTTCGTTATACACATTCTGCCGGATGACCCAGTTCTTCTGCACCTGCGGAAAATTCGTTTCCTGCGCCCATATCTTCGCCGTGTAGACCGAGTACTCGTCAAACCCGCCCGTCTTCAGGAACTCCAGCGCCTTCGTCCGGTCCTCCATCGACTTGAAGGTCAGGTAATCGAAGTTGTACTTATGCTCATTGTACTTCTTGATCCGGCCCCACCAATCCCCGCGCCGTTTCAGCCGGATCGAGCGGTTCGTCTTCACCTCGTCCAGCGCGTACGGCCCGTCCACCACAGGAAACTCGAAGTTGACCGTGTTGAAGTCCACATTGCTCCACGCCTGCCGCGGAAAAGCCACCAGCCCCCCTGCCACCCAGAAGTTCTTCCAGTGCGCCTCGGTCGCAGTGATCCGCAGCGTATGGTCATCGAGCACCTCCGGCCGCGAGAATCGCGAGAGATCCACCCGATATACCGACGTCAGGTTCTTCTTGTTCATGATGACGTCGTAATAAAACTGCACGTCCGCCGCCGTCACCGGCATGCCGTCGCTCCATTTCGCCGCCGGGTTGAGGTGAAAGGTGTAAGTCTTCTTGTCCGGCGAGATCTCCCAGGATTCAGCAAGATCCCCCACCGGCCTGTTCTCGGTCGAGTGCAGCTCCAGCAGCGGCTCGAACATCAGCGATGAGACCGTCGCCGAAAACTCGTTCGTATCCAGCCACGCGTTCAGCGATTTCGGGTAATCTCCCGGCCACGATACAAACGTCCCCCCCGGCACCGCATCCGGCGATGCCACCGGGTCCGCCTCCCCCGTCGTCTCGATCTCCACCGGCGAATCCTGGACCTTCGGCGCGCTCGCCGTCGGCGGCGCCGGCGTCCCACTCTTTCCACAGCCCATGAGCAGGAGAAAAGGGAGAAGGCGCGAAATCTTTTTCATCGGTGGTTCCTTTGGGGGAATCCCACCCCGGTCGCTGGCCCATTCGTGATCGGTTTCATCATGCGTGGAAAAGGGCAATCCAACACTTTTCCAATCTCCGGTGCAACCATTCCCGCCCATCGCAGCCCTCGGAGGAATGGTCCCATCCCGCCCCGGCCTGTCCCACCCCCGCGCCCGCGCTCACTGCTGCCGCCGCGCCCGCAGCTCCGCGCTCTTCTCCTTCTTCTTCGCCATCTGCGCGCGAATCGCATCGCGCAGCTCCGCCGCGCGCTCGTACGCCTCGTTGGCGATCGCCGTTTCCATCTCTTTCTGCATCTTCTCCAGCTTCGTCATCGGCTGCCGCGCGCGGATCTCCTCCATCCACTCATCCAGGAACGCGATCTCCGGGCTGCGCTCCGCGATCTCCGGCCCCTCGGTCCCGGTAAACAGCTCCGCGATCTTCTCCCGCCCCCGCTCGATCTGCCTCAGCGCCGCCGCGAAATCCCCCCGCTCCAGCTCGATCGACGCCCGCGCCCGCGTATTCATCATGATCACGTACGGCCGGAATTGCTCCAGCGAGTGCGCGAATTCATCCGCCCCCACATGCTGGTTCACGAAATTGAACAACTCGATATTCCGCTGCGTATCCCGGATCACCCCCTGGAAATCGTTCAGTTGAAACAGCGAGATATACCGGTGGTAATACTGGATCCCCTCCTGCTGCAGCTCGCTCACATCGTCGGGCGAGAGCACATACGGCTCCTGCGTCGCCTCCTTCTCCTGCGCCAGGCCCGCATGGTACGCCAGCAGCGACTCGCATCCGTGCGGTCGTTCCCCATCCGGGCGTCCCGTCGTTTCCATCTGGATCACCCCCAGGTCGATCCGCAGCTGAATCTTCTCCTTTCCATCCGTTCCCAGGATTCGCCGGACTTTTATCTGGCCCGGCTCATGGGGCCAGTCGCGCAGCAGGTCATTGAGGTCCAAACTCATGAGTACAACTCAGTATCGAAACGAGTGACGGTTTTGTCAACGGGAGCCACTCGTCGAAAGCGGCGCCCGCAATTTATTTCTTCGCTCACGCCCCCGGCGTCTCCTGCGGAGTGGTGGAGAGGGATGGTTCTGCTCAAGCGACCCCCTTGCGATGCAATCCCCGTGCCGGGAAACGCCCGAATCGCACCTCACGCTCATCAATACTTCGGCACCGTCGGGTCCACCTCATCCGCCCAGGCCGTGATCCCGCCCTCCACATTGTGCAGCTTGCTAAAGCCCGCCTCCTGCAGCAGCCGCACAGCCTTCGCGCTGCGCGCTCCGGATTTGCAATGGATCACAATCTCATCCGCGCTATCCAGCTCGCTCATCCGCGATGGCAATTGCCCCAGCGGGATCAGCTTCGCGTGCTCGATATGGCAGATGTCCCACTCGAACGGCTCCCGCACGTCCAGCAGCACAAACTTCTCCCCGTTATCCAGCTTCTGTTTCAATTCGCGTACGGTCATGATCGGGATCGGCGCCTCCGCGGCCTCCGCCGCCGCCGCCTGCGGGATGCCGCAAAACTGGTCATAATCGATCAGCTCCGTGATCGTCGGATTGTCCCCGCACACCGGGCACTTCGGGTCCCGCCGCAGCTTGAACTCGCGGAACTTCATCTTCAGCGCGTCAAAATGCACCAGCCGCCCGATCAGCGGCTCGCCGATACCCATGATCATCTTGATCGCCTCGATCGCCTGCATCACCCCGATGATCCCCGGCAGCACCCCCAGCACCCCGCCCTCCGCGCAGCTCGGCACCATCCCCGGCGGCGGCGGCTCAGGGAACATGCAGCGGTAGCACGGCCCCCCCAGGTGCGGCGCAAACACCGTGCACTGCCCGTCAAACCGGAAAATCGACCCGTACACATTCGGCTTCTTCAGGAACACGCAAATATCGTTCGAGAGATAGCGCGTCGGAAAATTGTCCGTCCCATCGATCACGATATCGTACTCCCGCACCAGCTCCTCCGCGTTCTCACTGGTAAAAATCGTGTCGTGCAGATCGATCTGCACATTCGGGTTCACCTCCCGGATCCGGTCCCGGGCGGAGTTCAGCTTCTTGCGCCCCACATCCTTCGTCCCGTGCAGGATTTGCCGCTGCAGATTGGAAAAATCGACCACGTCCCCGTCCACCAGACCCATCCGCCCGATCCCCGCCGCCGCCAGGTACAGCGCAATCGGCGACCCCAGCCCCCCCGCGCCGATGCACAGCACGCTCGCCGCCTTCAGCCGTTTCTGCCCCTCCAGCGTCACCTCCGGCATGATCAGGTGCCGGGAGTAACGGGCGATCTCATCATTGGAAAACTCGATCTTCTCGAGCCTGCTGGGGTCTATAATGCTCTTGGACATTTTGGGAAAAGGGACGGGACCGTAGCACGCCCCGCCCCCTCCGGCAAGAGGTTGCCTAATGCCGCCCTAATGTGCGCCGCTCCCGCTGCCCTTGCGTGATCCGTCCATTTGCTGCATACCGAGGCCTTATGGACTTGCCCATAAACAGGGAAGAAACCGCCGGCCAGCCGGCGTCGGAAATTAGCGACGCGTTCGCCTATCCGATGGAGCTTCAGAAGAAGGCGAACGAACTGCGGAAGGCCACGAATGGGCGAGGCCTTTGTCCGAAAGGAGTCTTCAAATTCAACTCCCACGAGGAGGCTGACGCGTGGATGGTGAAGATGCTGGCTCGGCAGGCGCAACAGTCGGACTAGCAACGCGCCTCCCGCGGACAAGCGCTCCCCCCCCCAATTTAAAGTCGCCTCCCCTTACGCCCCTCGCGTACTGCTTTCGCGATGCTCAATTACATCTGGCTCGGCCTCATCCTAGCCGCGGTCCTGATGGGCGGAGCCACCGGCAACCTCAAGGCCCTCACCGATGGCGCCTTCGATGCCACCAAGACCGGCGTCATGAACGTCGCCCTCCCGCTCATCGGCATCATGGCCCTTTGGCTCGGCATCATGCGCCTCGCGGAGAAATCCGGCCTCGTCCAGGTCCTCGCCCGCGCCCTGCGCCCCATCCTCGGCCTCCTCTTCCCCGAGATCCCTCCCGGCGATCCCGCCATGGGCGCCATGGTCATGAACATCGCCGCCAATATGCTCGGCCTCGGCAATGCCGCCACCGCCCTCGGCCTCCGCGCCATGCAGCGCCTCGAGCGCCTCAACCCCCACCCCGGCACCGCCACCAACGCGATGTGCACCTTCCTCGCCATCAATACCAGCTCCGTCCAACTCATCCCCGCCACCGCCGTAGGCATCCTCGCCGCCGCAAAATCCACCGACCCCACCGCCATCATCGGCACCGCCCTCGTCGCCACCAGTTGCGCCGCCATCGCCGCCATCATCGCCGTCAAGCTCCTCGAGCGCCTCCCCATCTTCGCTGCCCCCCCCCCCCCCCCAACCCCCCGCCCCCAACCCCGGCCCCCCCCCCCCCCCCCCGCCCCCCCCCCCCCCCCCCCCCCCCCCCCTCCCCCC
>Ga0182024_10020307_pt1 | contig 12155 bp, 12 predicted proteins | sample P32metaG_FD_120480 | JGI IMG/M metagenome (GOLD analysis project Ga0182024, IMG submission 120480) | Permafrost microbial communities from Stordalen Mire, Sweden - P3-2 metaG (Illumina Assembly) | ecosystem: Environmental > Terrestrial > Soil > Wetlands > Permafrost | place: Sweden: Stordalen...
CTAACGAGCGCTCAGTCGAGTCGGAAGTCCACGACCCAGCGCATTCTCACGCTCACGCCTCGACCGGCCCGCTGCGCCGGGATGAAGCGGTATCCGCGGACGGCGCGAAGGGCCGCCTCGTCGAGGCCGTATCCGGCGTGGCGCAGCAGACGAGCGTCCACCACGGCACCCGATGCGTCCACGACGATCTCGAGGGGGAGATCGGCCTCCACCGCCGCGGCGCGGGCCGCAGGCGGGTACTCCGGCGGTGTCCCTTCGAGCAGGCGTGCACGAGAAGAGACGCCGGCTTCGGAGTAGGTCTCGGTCGCGGCCTCCTCGCGGCTCTCCGCCGTCTTGGAGAGCCCGCCCGTCGTGGTCGCCGCCGTCCCGAACGCCATGACGAATCGAGGGGGCGCGTCTGCCTTCACCGCGGAGACCGCAGGAGGGGCGTCGTCTTCGTGCCGGTTCTCGCCCGTTACCTCGACACCCTTTGCGCGATGGGGCGGCGCTTCTATTCGTACATGGCTCGGGTTCGGCACTGAAGGCGTAGTGAGGTTGGGCGGCACGTTGGGCGGACGGACGCGCTCGTCCGTTACAAGGGGGCGCGGCTCTTCGGTCGAGATCGAGCTCTCGACGACGTCGATGCGTGTGACGTCCATCGCGGCTCCCCGATCGTTCGTCTTTGCGCCCTCACGCGAGCCCGTCGCCACGGCGACGACGACAGACGCATGCACGAGCGCCGACGCAATCCACATTCGTGCGGCTATCGACGATACCTGGATCACGCGCTCGCCTCGTGCACTGGAACGGGCGCAGCATAGCACCATCGTTCGGAGGTGTGCTACGTCGCGTCAGCCTCCTTCGGGGGCGTCCGTGTCCTTCGTCGAAGATTCCACGCTCGTGTCGTCTCGTGACGTGTCGGTAGGCGAATCGTCGGCTCCCGCTTCGAGCGAAGTCTCGCCATCGAGATCGGCATCCGCCGAGACGTCCGCGCAGATGGGGCAGTCGTAACCGTCGAGTGTGGTCGGGAGGAGGACGTCGCCGGGGCTCCCATCCACGAGGCTTCGATCGACATTGACGAGGAGCTCGCACCCCAAACCGGGGGCCGCGAACCCGATCATGGGCACGAACAAGATAGGCAACCAGGCCCTTGTACGCTTTTGCCGAGTGTTCATAGCGGAGCTCAGAATCGCAGGGCGACGCCTGCGCCCCCTCCGTGCATCGTGAATACCGGCGATACCGCGAAGCTGACCGGGCTTCTCTTGGGGACGGTCGCAGCTGCGGGCTCGGGTGATCCCGCGGCCGCGTTCTGTGGTGGCGCATCGCTTCGAAGAAGGAGCACGAGGCTCGTCATCCCTAGCGCGACCGCGGCTCCGAAGCACACGTCCGAGAGGACTGCATTCTCGTTGGCCGAGTCTGCAGAAGAGAACGTCGGGTGGCTCTCGAAGCGGCTCTTGTCGTCGAGAGCGAGAACGCCAAACACAGTACCCGCCCCGGCGCCCAACACTGCAGCGCTCCCAAGAAGAATCGCGGGAAGGGGGCTTCGCCGTCGCGACGGAGACGACGGCGGTAAGGTCGAGGGCGCGGGAGACGGCGAAGACGGTGCGAGCTCCAACAACATGGAAGGATCGGCGAGGGCCTCACGAGGCACGAGGAAACACGAGGCGAGAGCGAGGAGCCCTGCAAGAACCTCCGCATTCGCGGATCGTGTCTTCATGGAACGGGTTCTTTCTTGGTACATCGCGTTCACCAATACACAGTCGCGTCGGCCATGACGGTGCGGGGGATGCCGGGCGTGAAACTGATGCCCGCGGGTGGATTGTTCCCTTCTCCAGGGAGCCGCGAATTGACCGCAAACTGCCCTTCACGCCAGTTCACGTTCGCGACGTTCAAGAGCATCAGCACGAGCTCGAATCTCTTCCACCGAACGCCCGCTTCTGCGTCGACCATCGTGAAGCCGGTCGCGGTGAGCCCGATGTTCTCGGAGGAGCTCCAGTTCTGCGTGGCCGGACGGTCGGCCATGGATCTCACTCTCACCGACCCGACAAGAGTGAAGTCGCCCACGGGCTGTCGCGCACCGAGCCCTGCGCTGAACGTGCGGCGGGGCGCGAGCGTGACGTAGGTCGTCCCCGCGGCGATGTCGGCGGCGTCGGTATAGCGCGCGCGCGTGGCGACGAACGCGGCGTCGGCGAAGATGCGGTCGTTGAAACTGTACCGCCCCGTAAATTCGCCGCCGTACCTCTCGGTCGGGCCCGCGGGAGAGGTCGACGCCGTGTCGCCGTCGATGGTGAGCTCCGACGTGAGATCGAGCAGAAAGCCCACCGCAGAAAGCGAGAGCCCCTTCCATGGGCGCACGGCCGTCCCCACCTCGTACCCGGTAGCCGTCGCGATCAGTGTGGCGGGCGCTCCGGTCGGCACATCGGTCGTGAAGGATCCAGGCAGCAGCGTGCGCCCGTCGTTCGTGTGAAAGCCGCGCCCATAGTTGACGAAGAGATCCCACCGTTTCACGGGTGAGACTATGGCCGTCGCCTTCGGGGAGACCTGCTCCGCCCCGACGTACCCTTGGATCTTGTAGAGCGCGACGGGGCTCTCGTTGCTCACGGCCGCGTCAATGCGGTCGAAGCGTGCCCCAAGGATGAAGCGAAGCCACGAGGCCGGGCGGAAGTCTTCCTCCGCGTAGGCCGCGAGCTCCGTTTCGTTGATTGCCGAGTCGGTGATGGGGCCTGGGATCCCCGGCATCCCGTCGAGCCGGATGCGTGCCTCGTCGCGATGAAGCTGGCTCTCGATGGCGTCGTCACGCACTTGCAGCCCAAACGTCGAACGCAGATCGATGCCTTCCACGTTCGATCGGTGCGTGACACGAATGCTCGCTCCCGTCTGCGTACGGGTGTCGTCTTGCTCGACCTGCGAGCCGAATTTGATCCCCTCCGGCTGAAGAAAGGACGAGGCAATGCCGTCATTGGGATAGAGCTGAAAGTTCGAATGCAGCGCATACACCCACGCTTCGAGCTCGGTGTGCGCATTGGACCATCGGTAGGACGGTTGCAACATCACGCGCTGGCTCGCCCCGCCCTGCGTCGGGTCGACGGAGCCCCAGCGACTCAAGCAGCGGGGACCCGCATAAGCCGCAGGAATCGGTGTGCCGTCCCCCTCTCCGCACACCGCGCGTGCCGGGAGCACTCCCGACATGTTCCACGAGCCGCCGTACGCCATCATCAAGAGCGACGCTTCGCTGTGTTCGTCGAGTGTGCGCGTGGCCTTGACGTACGCGTTGAGGCGGTCGAAATCCTCCGGATGGATGAACGGGCCGTCCTCGTGAAACGCCTCCGCGGCCACGACTGCGTGCCACTTGTCACCCAGGTCGGGCGACTCGACGACGACTGCGCGCTGGTGCCCCGTGCTGCCGATTTCGATCTTGGCGAGGCTCTCGTCGACATGATCGATCATGCGAAAGTTGACGGAACCGGCGGTCGCGAAGTCCCCCGCCCTCGTAGAGTACGGACCCTTCGTCGCATCGACGGCGTCGATGGTCTCGGGGATGAGAAAATGCAGATCGGAGAACCCCTGTCCGTGCGCGTGGCTCACCGCATTGACCGGCAATCCGTCGAGCGAGAACGCGATATCGGTCCCGTGGTCGGCGTCGAAACCGCGTAAGAAATACTGCTGCGCTTTGCCCCCCCCGGCGTGCTGCACCGAGAAGAGGCCTGGCACCGCTTCCAGGACGCCCTCCGCACGGAGACGCGGGACGAGCGAGAGTTCGAGATGACCCACGGAGTTGTCCGACGCGGCCACGTGTTCCAGCGACGCGGGCGGCGTTCGCTGAGCGAAAACGAGCGTGGACTGGTCGGCCCCCGTCTGCACGGCGCGGGTCTCCGCCGCAGGCGGCAACGCGGTCGCGGGAAGCGGCTGCACGAGAACCGGCGGTGGAAGGTGGAACTCGTACGCGAACTGGACGGTTGAGCGGATCGGCTTGCCTCCGTCGCGCGCCGGCTCGAACACGAACGAGCGTCCAGCCGCGAGCGCCGCTTCGTCGAACCCGTGTCCCGCGGGTGACGTGACACGCGCGTCCGTCACGTGCCCCGTGTCGTCGATCGACAGCTCGAGGCCGACCGTCCCCTCGATGCGATCGCGAAGCGCATCGGCCGGGTAGGTGGCCGTCGCTCTGTCCTTCAGGGCGGGAGGGAGAAGTTCCGTCGGTGCCGGAGTTCCCGTGTCCAGAGCCCCGACTGTCGCGCCCTCAGGCGAGACGCCCGCGTCGTTCGTCTGGGCAGAGACGATGCGCGTGAGGCCCAGAACAAACAAGCCCAACACGTACGGCATCGTTCGTAAGCGGCGTCGCATGTTCCTCCGGACCTCGCGGCGAGGTCGACGTGTCCTTCGGAGACTGAAGGACCGCGAAGTAGCACACGATTGTTCAATCGTGCCATCTAATCTTGCGGGTCCGCGCTGCGCCACGAGCCTCCGACAAGGTCCGCGAGGCGTACGGCTCCGCAGCAGCTACCTGTTCTCCTCGACCCCTCCTTCGAGAGCGACCTCCGAATGCTTGATCGTGTCTCGACGGCGGTGCACTAGCGTACGCCCATGCCCTCGACGAGCACCTCCGTCGCGCCTCGCGCGCGCATCCTCACCGGCGACACCCCTTCGGGAAAACTCCACATCGGTCACTGGGTCGGATCGCTCGAGAACCGCGTGCGGCTGCAGGATGCGTACGAGTGCTACTTCCTCATCGCCAACCTGCACGCGTTCACGACGCGCGCCGAAAAGCCCTCCGAGATTGCCCGTGACACGCTCGAGATCCTGAAGGACTGGCTCGCCGCGGGCATCGATCCCGAGCGTGCCACGGTGGTCGTGCAAAGCGAAGTTCCGGCGATCACGGAGCTTACGTGGCACCTGTCGATGCTGCTCCCTTTCAACCGGGTCATGCGCAACCCCACGCTGAAGGACGAGCTCGACGTGAAGGGGCTCGGCGACAAGTACAGCTTCGGCTTTCCCCTTTATGCCGTCGGGCAGTGCGCCGACATCCTCGCGTTCCGTCCCGCGCTCGTCCCCGTCGGCGAGGATCAGCTCGCGCACATCGAGATGTGCCGTGAAGTGGCCCGGCGCTTCAATCACACCTACTGCGGAGTGGATCCGGCGACGCCCGACGCCGAGCACGTCGCGGCGGGCGGGCTGCTCCCGATCCCTGAGGGGCTCGTGGGGCGGGTCGGCCGCCTCGTCGGCGTCGACGGCACGCAGAAGATGTCCAAGAGCCTCGGCAACGCGATCTACCTCACCGACACGACGGCGCAGATCAAGAAGAAGGTCGCCCAGATCTACACCGGCCGCGTCGACATGAACGCCCCGGGCGACACGGACAACGCGCTCTTCCAGTACGTCCGGAGCTTCATCCCCGATCCAGCGCGGGTCGCGGAGCTCGAGGACCGCTACCGGCGGGGCGACGCCATCGGCGACGGGCACGTAAAGGTCGAGGTCGCGGCCGCTATCGACGCGCTGCTCGCGCCGATGCGGGAGCGGCGCGCGCGGTTCGACGCGCCGGGCGGCGAGGACATTCTCTACGACATCCTTCGGACGCACTCGGTTCGCGCGAACACGGCCGCGGCCGAGACACTCGGCAGCGTGCGAGAGGCGATGAAGCTGCGGTTCGTACGCTAGCGCCTGTCCCTGGATTCTCGCCGTGAATGGAGGGCCCCCTGAAGTCCGGGGCACCGAGCAGCGCGTCATCCGAAGCCCGCCGCTGGCTGCCGCTGGCGGGCTACTTGGATGCGGCGAGCCGACCCCGGCCGGTTGCGAAGTAGCCCGCCTGGCGGGCTTCGCCTGCCGCTGTCCTCGCGTGCCCCGGCATTCATGCTCATTCATGCCGGGGGGGATCGGAAGAGTCGCGGATCCGCTCAGAGTCAGGGCGCCGCCTCGAAGATCTGATCGTCGCCGAGTTGCATGGCCTCGCGCCCCGCGTCCCCGAGCTGCTCGCGGGGCACGTTCGCGAAGCGTGTCGCGAAGGCCTTCGTCACGCGCAGGGTGATCGACTTGCCGCTGGACTTGCGAAGGTACGTCGTGCGGGTTTCCGGCGCGCTTGCGTCCGCGAGGGCCAGATTCAGCTTCCCTAAGCTCGCGCCTGTAGCCGCGGCAGCTCCGTCGGCGATGCACGAGTACTGAACTTCGTGCGGAGTGTAGTGAACGACTTCGAGGTCGAAGCTTCCGCGCTCGAGGCCGAGAGTGCCGATGGCAAATTCTCCCATGCGGTAGCCCGCGACGGCCCACGGCCCCGCGCCCCCGTGAATGCGGGCGACCGCGCCAAGCTTCGCCTCCACTTCGCTCGTGCCCTTGGTGGAAGCAGAGGGCGTGGAAGCAGAGGGCGCCGAAGCGGGCGTGGCCCCCGGCGCCCGGCTGCAGCCCGCGGCCAGCAAGAGGGCGGCTGCGTAGGAGCGATAGACTTGCCGTTTCATCCGAGCTTTCTCTAGCCCTTGGTTCGAGTCTTGCGACGCCGAGGCGGCGGAGGATGATGGTGATGCCCGTCCGACTCGTCGGATCGGGGGTCGTCATCGGTCACGATTTCAATGCCGCCGTGCTTCACTCCGCGCGTCGCGAGGAGCTTCTCCGCGACGCGCTTGAGCTCGTCGGAGCGGCCGCGCAAGATGATCACTTCCAGGCAACGGTTGTGATCGAGGTGTACGTGCAGCGTCGAACGGACTCGTTCGCCGAGCTCGTGCTGGATCTCGGTCAGCCGCTCGGTCAGATCGCGGACATGGTGATCGTAGACGAGGGTGAGAGCCGCGATGGCGGGGACGCCGCGCCGGACTTGGGCTCTCACCACCTCTCCGCGCACGAGGTCACGGAGTAGCTCGGATCGCGTGACGCCTCGGTCGTTCACGATGACGTCGAGGTGCTCGAGCAACGGTCGATCCATCGCTACGCCGAATCGAACGAGGTCGGTCTTCATGGACGGATTCTACCTGATCTCGGCGCTCGAAATGCCCGGCGCACTCGCGAACACGTCCCCCTCTTTGACGCCGCGGCCCGCGACCCATTCGGCGGCGCGGACGGGGCGCTTGCCTTCGAGCTGAACGCGCGCAATCTCGATCGCGTCTTCTCCGAGAGGGCCGCACGCGACGACGACACGCGACTTGTCGGCGAGAATGACTTGCCCCGGCGTTGCGCCCGCGCGCGATCCGGGTCTCGCCTCGGTCGCGTGCACTTTGACGATCTTGACTCCGAGGCGAGTGAACGCGCCCGGACGCGGGTTCATCCCACGCACCTGGTCATGAATGCGGGCCGCCGAAAGTCGCCAGTCGATGGCGCCGTCTTGCTTGTCGAGCATCGGAGCGAGCGAGGCTTCGGCATGAACCTGCGGCGTCCTTTCGAGCTCGCCGCGGACGAAGCACGGGAGCTTCTCTCGCACTGCGTCCGCTCCGAGGATCGAGAGACGCGCCGACAGCTCGCCCGCGGTCTCGTCGGTCCCGATGGGCGTCTTCACGACGTACAGCATGTCGCCCGTATCCATCCCCTCGTCGAGCAGCATGAGGGTAATGCCGCTCTCCTTCTCTCCGTTCACGATGGCTCGCTCGATGGGGGCCGCGCCTCGATATTTGGGAAGCAGGGACGCGTGCACGTTCACGAAGCCGAGGCGGGTCGCCGCGAGAACCGAGGCCGGCAGGATGCGACCGTACGCGACGACGACCGCGACCTCCGCGCCTTGCGCGCGGACCCACTCGGCGAATTCGCCCGTCTTCAGCTTGGTCGGCTGCACCACGGGGATACCGAGCAATGCCGCGCGCGCTTTCACCGGCGGCGCCACCACCGTGAGGCCCCGTCCTGCAGGCTTGTCCGGCTGACAGACGACGCCCACCACCTCGCTCACCTCGCGAAGCGCGTCGAGCGAGGGGACCGCGAACGCGGGTGTACCGAAGAACAGAGCGCGCATCAACGCACGCGTCGGGAAGGTTCGCTCACTGCACCTCGATCACGGTCTTCGGCCCGCTCACCTCTTTGTCGATGCCTTCGAACACGTTCGTGAGCGGCGTGAGCACGCGGACGCTGTATTTGCCCTTCGGGAGCGGGCCCGCCGCGGCGCGCGGGTAACCCATCTCGAGCGGCGTCCCCTTGTACTTCTCGGGCGCCCAACGCATGCGCGTCGCGTCCCAAGGGACGTGCACGGTCGCCTTTCCGTTTGCAGCAAGCGTGATGCGCGCGGTGCTCGCCGTGGCAGCCTCTTTCGCAGGGGCATTCGGAGGCGGCTTCGGAGGATTTCCCGCCGGCGGGTCGACGCGTTTGTTCGTCTTTGCGTTGTACACCTCGACGTCGAAGCGCGGCGTCGGGTCGATCGTGAAGTCGAGGACGAGCGGCGACGAACCTTTGTTGGCGAAGGTCACGAGGATGTCCGCGTGCCCGCCCGGCGCGACGCGGGCGCTGTCGGCGCTTGCGGTCACCGCGAGCGAGTCTTTCGTATCCTTCGACTTCTGGTCCGGCTTGGCGTTCGGAACCTCGCACGCGCTCTGGTTGAGGGCGGACATGAGATCCATCTCGAAGCCCGTGCAGGCGTTGGCGCCGTGCTTGGCAGCCGAAGCGGTCGAGTCATCGGAAGAGCCGGGCGCGGGCATGTCGGTCGTGGGCGCGTTGTCTTTGTCCGTGTCGGTGCTGACCTCGTCGTCGGCAGACTTCGCCGGCTTCTTGCCGCCGCCGCAGCCCATTCCTGCAAGGCAAAGCGCAAGGGTGAGAGAGAGGGGTACGAGTGGGGTTCGAAGGCTCATTGGCGGCACTTTCGCAGGCAGCGTTGCGAATGGCGAGAGTAAATCGAGCGCTCGCGTGGAGGAGCCTTCGATGCCCGCGTTACTCGATGCAGGCTTCCCATTCGTCCGGATTCTTTGCGGCCATGGCGCAGTCGTACTCTTTGCGCGAGACGTCGGCTTCGCACTGCTTCTGGGCGTGGGTGTATCGAGCTTCAGCCTTCTTCAGAGTCCTCTTCATCTGGCGGACCGCGGTGGCTTGATCGGGCGGTAGGTTCTGCGCCGCAGGATCGGCTTGCGCGATCATGTCGATGTAGCGGTCGAGCATCTGGTCGCACTCTTGCGGGAGGATCTTCTTGTGGCAGGCAGAGAAGGGGAGCGCTGCAAGCATGAAGAGAAGACAGGTGCTACGCGGCATCGGGCGCGACAGTAGCAGACCGAGAGGGATTTACAGGAAGCGGGGAGACCGGAAGAACAGTTGACGCGAGGCGAGGTCGCCCTCAAAAGATCGCCCATGACTCGAGCCATCAACTTCAACGCCGGTCCCGCGGCCCTCCCGTTGCCCGCGCTCGAACGCGCCAAAGACGAGCTGCTCGATTTCGCGGGCTCCGGCATGTCGGTGATGGAGCAAAGCCACCGGGGGAAGGAGTACGAGGCGGTACACAATGAGGCGATCGCGCTCCTGCGCGAGCTTCTTGCCGTGCCGGCCGACTACGACGTCCTCTTCGTCCAGGGGGGGGCTTCGCAGCAATTTGCGACGGTGCCGATGAACTTGCTCCCGGCCGGCAAGAGCGCCGACTACGTGCTCACAGGCGCATGGGGAGAGAAGGCGCTCGCGGAGGCGAAGGTGACGGCCGCGATGCTCGGCGCGACCGTGCGGGTGGCCGGCGACAGCGGGCAAGGGGAGGGCAAAGCGAAGAAATACGTGAGGACGCCCACGCAGGCCGAGATCAAGATCGACCCCGCAGCGGCGTACGTGCACCTCACCAGCAACGAGACGATCGACGGCGTGGGATTCGCCGTGGAGCCGGGGGCGAGCTTTCCGGACACCGGCAGCGTTCCGCTCGTGTGCGATATGTCGAGCGACTTCATGTGGCGCAAGGTGGACGTATCGCGCTTTGGGCTCATCTACGCCGGGGCACAGAAGAACCTTGGCCCGAGCGGCGTCGTCGTCCTTCTCGCGAAGAAGGACCTCGTCGCGGCCGGGAGGAAGGACATTCCGAAGATCTTCCAGTATCGGACAGTCGCGGAGAATAACTCGCTCTACAACACTCCGCCCACGTTCGGGATCTACCTGATTCGCAACGTGCTCGCGTGGATCAAGGGCCAGGGCGGGCTCGACGCGATCGAGAAGACGAACCGAGGGAAGGCGGGTCTTATCTACGGGACCATCGACAGCCACGCCAGCTTGTACAGGTCCCCCATCGAAGCGAGGAGCCGTTCGGTCATGAACGTGGTCTTCCGCCTGCCGACCGAGGCGCTGGAAGAGAAGTTCCTAGGCGAGGCAAAGAAGGAGAAGATGATCGGGCTCAAGGGGCATCGGAGCGTGGGCGGGATTCGCGTCTCGCTCTACAACGCCGTGAGCCTCGAGTGGGTCAAGGTACTCGCCGCCTTCATGAGCGACTTCGCGAAAGCGAACGGCTAGATGCCGCTGTCGTCCTGAGGAATTGCCGTCATCTTGAGGAGCGACAGGTTGCTGTCATCCTGAGGAGCGAAGCGACGAAGGATCCCACGAGCGCACGTGGGGGATCCATCGGGCCGTGGGCCCTCAGGATGACAGTTCATTGTCCCAACGCCGTCGCGTTCTCGTAGCGAGCTACTTCTTCTTCGCTTTCAGAGTCTTGAGCGCGTTCTCGAGTGCCACGGCGATGTCGCTGGAGATCGCGTCGCCGCGGGCCCACTGATCGGCCTTTACGAGCGTCGTCTGAGCAAGCTTGGCGAGCTTCGTGCGACGCCCGCGCGCGTAAGCGCGAAACGCGGTCTGAATATCGGAAGCGGAAGGCCGGATGGAGGGCTGCAGAAATCCACGCATGCGGGGCTTCTACGCTACTCGGAAGCGGCTGGGAAGGGGCGAAAAGGGGCGCGGGTGCGCTTGAGGTAACTCGTTTACACAGAGGCTTCCTTTCGCATAGAACCCGCGCATGAGCGCAGAGGCGCGCGAGCGCAGTCCGGGGCGGTGGGTGCCGTCCATGTACTTGGCGATGGGCATCCCGTTCGCCATGGTCAACTGGGCGGCCGGGACCATGTTCAAGGATCTCGGCTACCACGACACGGCCATCACCGCCGCGACGGGGAGCATCGTCATCGTGTGGTCGCTCAAGCCCTTTTGGGCCGAGTTTCTCGACATGTCCTGGACCAAGCGGCGCTGGGTCCTCGCGATGGAAGGGTTCTTGTGCGCCATCTTGGCCTTCACGGGCCTCGCGCTGCACTTACCGAACTACTTCCCTATCGTCATCGCCGCCTTGTGGCTGCTTGCGTTTGCCTCGGCGACGCAAGACATCTGCGCGGACGGCTTGTACATCACTGCGCTGAACAAGCAGGGACAGGCCGAGTGGATCGGCTGGCAAGGCGTGTTCTGGAACGTCGGGCGCATCTTTGGGGCCGCCGTGGTCGTGGAGCTCGCGGGCGTGCTCGAGAGCCGCTGGGGATACGACCCCAAGACCGCATGGATGTACGCGCTCGGGCTGAGTGCTGCCGCGATGGGCGTTCTCGGCGTGTATCACTCCTTTGTGTTGCCCACGGGCTCGCTCGCGCACCGTCCCAAGGACGCGAAAGAGGTCGTCACCAAGGTTGCCGACTCGATCAAGGCGTTTGTCCAGAAGAAGTCGCTCTGGGGGATGCTCCTCTTCGTCGGACTGTACCGAACAGGGGAAGGATTCCTCCTCATCGAGGCCCCTCTCTTCGTGCAGGCGTCCGTGAACGATGGCGGCCTCGGTCTCACGTTGAGTCAGAAAGCGCTGATCGACGGGACGTTGAGCACCGGCGTCAGCCTCCTAGGCGGAATCCTTGGCGGCAAGTTCGTAGCCAAATACGGCCTCCGCAAGAGTCTCCTCTTCTTGGCGGTCTGCTTGAATGTCCCTCACCTTTGTTACGTAGTCCTCAGTCAAGCCGCCTCTCCGCATCTCTCGATTTATGTGATCCTCACTCTCGTCTGCATCGAGAAGTTTGGCTACAGCTTCGGCTTCGTCGGGAACATGCTGTACATGATGCAGCAGATCGCTCCCGGCAAATACAAGATGGTGCACTACGCTTTCGCTACGGCGTGGATGAACCTCGTCTTGTGGCCGACGCAGACCTTCAGCGGCAAGCTCGCGGACTACCTGGGTTACCGGCACTTCTTCATCTTCGTGCTGATCGCGTCGATCCCGAGTCTCTTCGCCGCGTGGAAGGCTCCGTTTCCGAACCCGCCTGACCTCGACGACGACGACAAGGGTGAAGGGGATGGTAGCGAGGCGA
>Ga0182024_10020308_pt1 | contig 12155 bp, 13 predicted proteins | sample P32metaG_FD_120480 | JGI IMG/M metagenome (GOLD analysis project Ga0182024, IMG submission 120480) | Permafrost microbial communities from Stordalen Mire, Sweden - P3-2 metaG (Illumina Assembly) | ecosystem: Environmental > Terrestrial > Soil > Wetlands > Permafrost | place: Sweden: Stordalen...
AAGTCCGGCATCGTCGCACACACCATGTATTTTGAAGCGGAGGTGCGCTCGGATCAGGAGTATCACGCCGACGCGTCGCTGGTGAATCCTAAAAATCTGGAGCTCGCCAAGATGCTGACCGAGAGCCTCGCGGCGAAATTCGAACCGGGGAAATATCGCGACACCTATCGCGAGAAACTGGAGGCGCTGATCGAAGCGAAGAGCGGCGGCGAAGCGGTCGCGGTGGCCGGCGGCGCAAAACCGCCCGGTGAACGCGTCACCGACATCGCCGATGCGCTGCGTAAAAGTCTGGCGGCGATGAAAAAACCTGCGGCCTCAGCCGGGACGCAGCCGCGCAAGCAAAGCAAGAGCCGGCGGCGTGTGTGATTCTGTAAGGAAAGGATTCACCATGAACTTCAAACATCGCTTCGCATTCGCTCTGGGCGTGGGTCTGCTGATCTGCGCATCGAGCCAGGCTCAGGAGGAAACCTCCAGCAAAGTTCCCGGCGGCGGCATCTCCGTGCCCGGCTGGACCGGAAAGATCGACGCCAACGAACATGGGACGATTAACGACGCGAAATTCGCCAAAGAGGGTAATGCGTTCCACGTGACCACCGGTCCCGCGATCACCTACTGGAATCCGGCAAATCAGGCCTCGGGCGATTACACCGTGAAAGCGACCTTCAACGAACCGAAGTACATGAACCTCAACACGCATCCGCATCCTTACGGGATCGTCATCGCCGGCAGCGGCCTGGGTTCGGATAAGGCCAGCTATCTGTACTGCGCGGCATACGGGAACGGGACGTTCATCGTGCGCGGATTCGGGCCTCAGGCGTTCCAGATGAACGGACGCGGCGAGGCGAACGCGGCGGTGCATAAAGCCGCGGGCCGTGGGCAGCCCGTCTCGCAGGAGATCGCCGTGTCGGTGAAGGGCGGCCAAGTGGAGTGCTCCATCAACGGGACCAAGGTGGCGGGCTACGAGAAGTCCGCGGTAGTCGCGCCAGGAAAGCTCTCGTCTACCGACGGCGTTTACGGGCTTCGCTTCGCCCATGACACCGAAGTGACGGTGACCGGTTTCAGCTTGACGAAGAATTAGGCTGGCGGCGCCGGAAGATTCCAAGAAAGAACGTCCGTCCGTAAATTCCGATGGCCAGCAGGCTGCCGAATCCGGCCATCGCCTCGAAGCTTTCGCGTCCCTCCCGTTCCCAATAGACGTCGCGCAGATTGAGCCACAGCGCGAATTCATCGAGCGTCAGAGCCGCCGCAACGCCGTAAACCATGGAAGTGAGGCGACCCAGCCACTGCGAGGTGCCCACGGCTCCGGTTCCAATCTCCAGCAGCCACGAATATCCGACCAGCATCAGCAGCAGAATTCCCCACACCAGGTGGTGAATATGACGGCCGCGCATGGAGACGTCGTGAAACGGTCCGATGTCGTGGTGAATCGCAAATGTGAGTGACCGCACCACCATTACCGTGGTGAAAAAGCCGACCGAGGCCAGGAACAGGCGTTCGCGGCGAGTCTCGGCCAGTTCCTCTTTGTAGACCCTTCTGAGGCGGCCGTGCGATACGATTGTCGCGAGAATGCCGAGAATCAGCGCGACCAGGCAGGGCAGAACCCAGAAACTTCGGTGGGTCCAGAACACTTAATCCCGGCGGAAAGCCCGGCCGGCCAGAAATCCGAAGGCCATGCCGATGAGCAACGATTTTCCGGGGTGACGTTTCAGAAAAGAACCGGCATCGGCCAACATTTCCGAGGTGTCGTGTTCGGCCATGTACCCGGCCGCCGAATCGAGCCGTTTTGCGGCGGAGTGCGCCAGATCGGAGGCGCTGCCGCGCGGCAAATTCTGGGCCTGGGAATGCAGGGTCTTCGACGCCTGGTGCAAAGCGCCGGCTGCGGCGTCGCGGGTTTCCTCGACTTTGTCGACCATCGTCTGCCCTAATTCATTGGTGCGGCCCTTCGCTTCGGCAACCGCGTGCGAGATGGTCTGTCCCGCATCGGACAGGCGCTCGGTGATTTCATCGGTGTACGCTGTGATTTTTTCGGCCATTTAGTCAATCCCCTCTACTCTAAGACTCAGTGGGGCTTGCTTCGTTACAAATTCGCGGTGCTACGCTGATCCAGATCGGGCTCAGTGTCGAGCGCGAAAAGTTCGACGGTCTCATGACGGTACGGAATCTCATCGTCGCCTCCTTTTCACAGCCGGCGCGGACGCAACTCGATCGGACCTTTTAAAGGCGATCGATGGTCATATTTCTGACTGGCCGGTTTCAGCTTAGCGCCAGCGCAGAATATTGATGGCGCGTGGCTTATCGATTCTCACGCCTGAAATTCCGCGGGCCTCTTCATGGTAAACTGAGGTGTCGCGGAGAGGTGGCAGAGTGGTCGATTGCGGCGGTCTCGAAAACCGTTGAACCTTTACGGGTTCCGGGAGTTCGAATCTCCCCCTCTCCGCCATGCCGTTTTAAAACGGCACATCGTCATCGGTCACGCCGCCGCTCGGAGCCGCCGATGGAGCCGCGGCAGGCCTCGATCGTGGAGCGCTGCGCATGGGCTGCTCCTGTGAAAATCCCTCATCGGGAGGACCACCCTCGCCGCGTCCGCCGAGCAGGATCACTTCGTCTGCCACCACTTCGGTGCGCCAAACTTTCTTGCCGTCTTTATCGTCGTAGCTGCGCGTTTGCAGCCGCCCTTCCACGTACACCTGCTTACCCTTGGTCAGGTACGGCGCGACGTTTTCCGCGCGCCACAGCACCACGTTGGACCAGTCGGTTTCTTCCTTCCATTCCCCGGTCTGCTGATCCTTCCAGCGGCGATTCGTCGCCACCGAAAATTTAGTAACGGAGGTCTGCGAAGCGGTGAAAGAAGTCTCGGCGTCGCGGCCGAGATGCCCGATCAAAATCACCTTATTTACACTGCGGGTTGCCATGATTCTGCACTGTAACATATCCTGAACTCATGCCCCGCCAATGGACGCGCCGGAGTCTGCTCGAACTCGCTCCCACGCTCGCGACGCTGATCGTTTCCGAGGCTGGACTGGTGATCGAAGCGCCCGCGCAGCAGGGCGGATCAAACGCTCCGCAGCGCATAAGTAAGGATCAGTTGAAGGCCGCCCTCGACACTCTCGGCCTCGAATTTACTGACGAGCAGCGCGATATGATGCTCCCCGGCGTCAACCGCGCGCTGCGCGATTACGAGGGCCTACGCAAGATCAATATCCCTCTCGATACCGAGCCCGCGTTTCATTTCCGGCCCGCGCTTCCAGGCCAGGAACCGAAGCCGCGCGCGTCGAAATTCGCGCCGACGCATGCGGCGAAACTTGCAGCGTTCAAAGACCCGGAGGATCTGGCATTTCTGCCAGTGACGGAGCTCGCGCCGCTGGTTCGCGCCAAGAAAATCTCTTCCACCGATCTGACCAGGATGTATCTGTCGCGGCTGAAAAAGTTCAGCCCCAAGCTGCTGAACGTGGTCACCTTGACCGAGGATCTCGCACTTCAGCAGGCCGCCCAGGCCGATCAGGAAATTCGCTCCGGAAAATATCGTGGACCGCTGCACGGCATTCCCTTCGGCGCGAAAGACCTGTTCAACACCAAGGGAATCCTGACCACCTGGGGAGCCGAGCCGTTCAAGGATCAGATCCCCACCTACAACGCGACGGCGATTCAGCGCCTGTACGACGCGGGCGCTGTGCTGGTGGCGAAGTTGTCGATGGGCGCGCTGGCGCAGGGCGACGTCTGGTTCGCCGGAACGACGAAAAATCCGTGGAACATTGAACAGGGATCGAGCGGATCTTCCGCCGGCTCCGCTTCGGCCACCGCCGCCGGCCTGGTGGGATTTTCCATTGGCACCGAAACGCTCGGCTCCATCGTCAGCCCCAGCTCGCGATGCGGCGTCACCGGTCTGCGTCCCACTTACGGCCGGGTCAGCCGCTACGGCGCGATGGGACTCAGCTGGACCATGGACAAGATCGGCCCCGTCTGCCGGTCGGTGGAAGATTGCGCGCTGGTGCTGAACGCCATGTACGGACCCGACGGCCACGACGTCACCACCATCGACGCGCCTTTTGACTGGAGTCCCTCCGCGCCGCTGTCGAGTCTGAAAATCGGCTACGTGAAAAGCGAGTTTGAGCGCGGGTTCGGCAGAGGTGGTGGCGGCGGAGGAGGGCAAGGCCCCGAGGCGCGGAAGAAGATTTACCAGGACGCCCTCGACGCCCTGTGCAAAGCCGGCGCGAATCTGGAAGAAGCGGAGCTGCCCGAAACGGACGCGCAGCAGATCGTATTCCTGCTGCAGGCCGAAGCCGCCGCGGCGTTCGACGACATCACTCGCGACGGACGCGTGGCGCAACTTCGCGGCCAGGGCGGCGGCGACTGGCCCAACAGTTTTCGCACGTCGCGCGTGATTCCCGCCGTCGAATATATTCGCGCCCAGCGCGGCCGCACACTTTTGCAGCAGCAGATGCACGATTTCATGCAGAAGTGGGATGTACTGATAGTTCCGCAGGGCACCGCGACGCTCACCATCACTAATCTGACCGGACATCCACAGGTGGCCGTGCCGTGCGGATTTATCAGCGGGAATTCGCCGCAGAGCATTCTGTTCACCGGACGTTTGTACGAAGAAGGAACTCCGCTGCGCGTGGCGCTGGCGTTTCAGCAAGCCACCGAGTGGCACACCATGCATCCGAAGATGGATTGGGCATGATCACGCGCCGCGTTTTCGCCGGCGCGCTCGCCGCTTTAACTGTGCCACCGGCGCGATCTTATGTGCTCCAGACGGTTCCTGGCTCGATGGCGAGTCGCTCGGGACTGGTAATTGCCTTCCAAGCCGTCGCCGCCGCGCAGCTCCCGCAGATGATGTTCGCGACCGCGGAAGGTCCCCGCGAAGCGATTCGCATTCCGGCCTCTGGCTTCCGGCGCCTGGCTTCTTCCCCAATTTTCGAGCTCCGCCGATATGGGTGGGGCAGGTCCCTGACCTGCCAATCCCCCGCCGCGAAAGAATCATGTTTCCTCCGCGCCGGCATGTCCCCCCTCTTCACCAGCACGCCCGGCGTCGTTCTGATTCCTTTCGACTCTCTCGCCGCACGCGAAAAAGCCTGGGCCAGGCTGGCCGCGGATCCGGAATGGACCCGCATTTGTTCCGCCGTCACCGTCAACGAAATTTCCATCTACTCTCCCATCTCATGACCGTATTCCGCTACGCCAGTGACCAGTCGCTGATGGTGTACCTGGGCGAGACCATCGATCTCGCCACCCATCGTCGCGTGTTGAAACTGCTCCGCATGCTCGAAGCCGAGCCGATCCCCGGCGTGCGCAATCTGCATCCGGCTTATCATTCCCTGCTGATCGTCTTCGATCCGCTCGACCAGGATCACGCCAACATTGAACGTACCGTAGCCGGATACATCGACCGTCTGGAATCCATCGACCTGCCCGCGCCGCGCGTAGTCGAAATTCCGGTACGCTATGACGGCCCCGATCTGAACGACCTGGCCGCGCTGCATCACATCACGCCGGAGCGCGTCGTCGAGCTGCACTCCTCGGCGTCTTACATTGTCTATTTCGTCGGCTTCGTCCCCGGCTTCGCCTATCTCGGCGGCCTTCCGCCGGAACTCGCTACGCCGCGCCTCGAAACTCCACGCAAGCGCGTCCCCAAAGGCAGCGTGGCGATTGGAGGCACGCACACCGGCGTTTATCCCTTCGAAACTCCGGGCGGCTGGCGGCTGATCGGCAAAACTACCGTCGAAATTTTCGACCCCGCGAGCCAGGAGCTCAGCCGCCTCGCCATCGGCGACGTCGTGAAATTCATCCCCGTCCCATGAGTGTGATTCAAGTTCAAACCCCAGGAATGTTCTCGACCGTTCAGGATCTGGGCCGCTACGGCTACGGCCCCTTAGGCGTTTCGCCCTCGGGCGCGGCCGATCCCATCGCGCTGCGTGTCGGCAACCTGCTTGTGGGCAATGTCGAATCGGCGGCGGCGCTCGAAATGACTCTGCTCGGCGGAAGTTTTCTTTTTCCCGATGGCGGCGTCGTCGCGCTGGCAGGCTCCGATTTCGGACCATCCATCGATGGCGCTCCCGTGCCGATGTGGACCGCATGCGAGCTTCGTCCCGGCCAGACCTTGCGCACCGGGCCAACCCGCTCCGGCGCGCGATGTTATCTGTGTGTGCGCGGCGGAATTTCGGTGAAGCTCCTGCTGGGCAGCGCCTCCACGCACATTCTCACCGGCCTCGGCGGATTCGAAGGACGTCCCTTGAAAAAAAATGATGTGCTGCAGATCGGCGGAGCGACGGTCACGCAGCCCCGCACGATTCGGCCGGAAGTGCTGGCGCAAATCGCGCCGCGAAAAATCCTACGCGCGACCGATGGCCCGCAGACCGACTGGTTTTCCCCCGAATCCGTCGACCGCTTCTACGCGGGCGCGTACACCGTCACCGAAGAATCGAATCGCATGGGCTTGCGCCTGGAAGGTCCCGCTCTCGAAACGCCGCACTCCGGGCACATGATTTCCGAAGGGGTTTCGCTCGGCGCCATTCAGGTCCCGGCCGGCGGAAAGCCGATCATCCTGTTCGTCGAGCAGCAGACCACCGGCGGCTATCCGAAAATCGCCAACATCATTTCCGCCGATCTCCCGAGCGTCGGCCAGCTCCGGCCGCGCGATGAAGTCCGCTTCGAGCACGTCCGCCCCGAAGCTGCCCGCGCCGCGATCCGCGAGCAGGAAACCCTCCTCCGCGCCCTGTTCGCCTAACTGTGCCCAGCGGCCTCACGGCATCTTCGTCAACAGCGACTTATACATCTCGAAAAACTTCGCGAAATCGAGATCGAGCGTCACATCCACCGCGGTCGCATCCGGCGCGAGCGACCGGTCCAGCGGAATCACCGCGCCATAGTTCTTTCCGAACGCCGTATCGACGTCCAGATACGACGTCTCCCGCTTGGTCACAAACGACGGATCGAGCAGGTATCCCGCCGCCAGGCAGTCCCAGATGTAAGTCTTCGCGTCAGGATTCTTCACGAACCGTTTGCCCATGTCCTGACGAAACAATTCCGTAATCGGCGTCTTCACCGACGCAATCTGGTCGTAATGTTCTTTATCGATCTGCGCGTGATTGCAAATGTCCAGACCGAACATCACCTTTTGCTCGATTGTCGATCGCAGTACCATCTGCGCCGCCTCCGGATCGAACCAGAAGTTGAACTCCGCGGCGTGCCCTTCGCCATTACCGACATGCACCGCGCCGCCCATGAATACCAGCCGCTTGATCTTCTGTTGAAGCTCCGGCCGCAGACGAATCGCCATCGCCAGATTGGTCATGGGACCGAGCGCCAGCACCGTCACCGGACCCGGCTCCTGAATAATCGTGTCGATGATGTATTCGACCGCGTTCTTATGCGACGCCCTGCGTTCCACGTTCTTTTTGGGCGCCGGCGGATCGGCGCCGAACGCCCCCACGTAGCGGATCGGCCCCCATTCGCGATTTTCCTTGTCCACCATCCCCTTGGTGTGAACCAGCGGCGCCCGCGCGCCGAAGTAAATCGGCAGCCCCGGCTTTTTCATCAGATCGAGAATGTGAAACATGTACTCGGCGCCCTGTGACGGCCACAGATTGCCGGGCACCACGGTCATGCCGAGGATCTCCACTTTCTCCGGCCGCTGCAGCATCATCACCAGCGCCGCGCCGTCGTCGTTGAAGAGCGCGCAATCGGTGTCGAAAATCACCGGTTCCGGTTGCGCCCACAGCGCCAGCGCCGCCAGCAAAAAGATAACCATCCGCACGGCCTCAGTGTATCGGATTCCCTTCACCGCGCGGCGATTGATAAAATGACCACCCAGGAGTGGATGTGATGACTCGACGGGACTATCTGCAGCTCCTCAGCGCCGGGGCTGCGCTGGCGGGGTCCGCGAAAAACGCGCTGTCCGCGCCGGCGGGCGAAATGGATCGCGACCGCCGCATGAAGTGGTGGCACGACGCCCGCTTCGGGATGTTCGTCCATTGGGGCGTCTACAGCACCATCGGCCGTCACGAATGGGTGATGGAAGACGAAGGCATTCCCATCGCCGAATACGAGCAGTACGCGAAATCGTTCAGGCCCAAGCCGAATGCGGCGCGCGCCTGGGCCAAGCTGGCGAAACAGGCCGGGCAGAAATACATGGTGATGACCACGAAACATCACGAAGGGTTTTGCCTGTTCGATTCCAAGCTGACCGATTATTGCGCGCCCAAACAGGGTCCCGGCCGCGATCTGGTGGCGGAATACGTGGAGGCCGCGCGCGCCGAAGGACTCCGCCTGGGATTTTATTATTCCTTGATGGACTGGCATCATCCCGACGGCGCGCTATGCGCCACCGACGAACAGGCGCGGCGCCGCTTCGTCGATTACATCCACGGGCAGATTCACGAGCTGCTGACCAACTACGGAAAAATCGACGTGCTGTGGTACGACGTCGCCTGGCCGCTCGACGCGGCGGGCTGGGAATCGGAAAAAATGAACGAGATGGCGTTCGAGCTTCAGCCCGACATCATCGTCAACAACCGCAACAATCTGGACGGCGATTTCGCGACGCCGGAGCAGCGCATCTTCGCGCAGCGCCGGGCTTGGGAGTCGTGCATGACCATGAACGAGAGCTGGGGATATCACAAAGCGGATAACGACTGGAAGTCGCCGCGCAGGGTGATTCGCGACCTGATCGCCTGCGCTCGCGACGGCGGCAATTATCTGTTGAACATCGGCCCGAAAGCCGACGGCTCGATCCCGGAGGAGTCGGTGCGGATTCTGACACCGGCTGGAAAATGGCTGGATCGCAACGGGCCGTCGATTTACGGTACCGATCGGTGCCAGCCCCGGACGTCGGACTATGCTACCTTCACGCGAAAAGGAAATACGCTGTACATGCACGTGTATTTCTGGCCCGGCTCGGCGGTGGCGATGGCCGGTTTGATGAACCAGGTGAAATCGGCGCGAATGCTCGCGACCGGGCAGGAAGTCAAGTTCGAGCAGGACCGCTTCCGCGTGCGCTTTCTGAATCTGCCGGAGACGGCGCCCGACGATCCGGTAACCACCATCGAGATCGAATGCGATGGCGAGCCCCACCAGGACACGGACTTCGTGCGGCGGGAGCGGCAACGCCCGGCTTGACAGCGGCGCGTCGATCTCAGAAGTGCGATGTCAAATCGGCGAATTTTTCGACCTGCAACAACCGCCCGTTCGCGGTATCGCGCAGATCCTGCCGCTCCAGCACCCAGGTGTGCGGATGCGGCACCAGCACCGCGTTCAGCCCCGCTTCGAGCGCCGGATTAATGTCGGATTTAGGCGAATTGCCGATCATCCAGGTCTGCGCCGGATCGAACGCACGATCTTCCACCAGCCGGTGATACGCGCTCGCGTCCTTTTCCTTCACGATCGCCGTGTGCCGGAAATAGCCGCTCAGACCGGAGCGGTCCACTTTCAGGCGCTGCTCCTCGGGATGACCTTTGGTGAACAAAGTAAGATCGTGACGCGCGGCCAGATAATCGAGCGTCTCGCCGACCCCTTCAATCACTTCCACCGGCGCGTCGAGTATCCGCTCGGCCAGCGACATCACGTGCCGCAGATCCTCCTCGCGAATTTCCCGTTCGGCCAGGTGCTGGTAGGCTTGCTGCAGATTGCGTCCGAAGTTTTGCGAGCCGTAGCCGTGGATTTTCGAGTTCACCAACTCGATCTCATTCAAAACTTCGCGGACCTGAAACGGGCTCAGCCGGGAATGATCCAGAAAATCGACGAAATGGTCGAAGGCGCGCTCGAAATAAATGTTGTTTTCCCACAACGTGTCGTCCGCGTCGAAAACCAAAAAACTCATTCGATCCCGCTGACGCCCTGGCCATGTCCATTCCGCGGCGCGATCTGCTTGACGTGTTGGATGCGGCGCTGCTTCACCACAAAAGTCGGCAGGAACTCGGCGATCTGCTTCAGCCGCTCCGCCTCGCTGCGGGTGGCCAGCAGAAGTTGCCGAAAGCTGAGGTCCGCTACCGGCGACGCCAGCCGGAAGCTCAACTGCGGATTCGTTTCTTCGGTGCTTTCGAGCGGCTGGTTCGAATGAATCGCCTGCAGCTCGTTATAACCCGCGATGGCCCGTTTCTGCAGTTCCGGCGGCGCGGCCGGAGACTCTTCGTCGTCGAAAAATTCCACGGTGCCGCGCAGATACGGCTTTTCGTCGTTCAGCAGCATGATCTCGAAACGCCGTCTGCCGCGCGTCAGAATATCCATCCGTCCATCGCCGTACTGGCGCAGCACCTTATCGATGGTCGCCGTGCAGCCCGTGTTCACGATGCCCTTTTCGTTGGCCAGCACCACGCCGAACTCCTGGCGCTCGCGGATCACCTCGCCGATCATTTCCTTGTACCGGTCCTCGAAAATATGCAGCGGGAGCTCGGAGCCCGGCAGCAACACCACCTGGAGCGGAAACAGCGGCAATAAACCCTGCTGCATGATACTATTATGGCTTTCGCGCACGCGTTTGTGCGCACCTTCTGATGATTCTGAAACTGAAAAGAACGCCGGCGATTTACCTGGTGGGATTCATGGGATCGGGCAAATCGACCGTCGGCAGCGCGCTCGCCGAGGAACTCGGCTGGACCTTCATCGATCTCGATGAAGAGATCGAGCGCCACGAACATTCCACCATCGCCCATATTTTCGACACCCGCGGCGAGGCGGAATTTCGCCGGATGGAACATCTCGCGCTGCGCAAACGGGTCCACCACGTTCAGAGCGGACATCCGCAGGTGGTGGCGCTCGGCGGCGGAGCATTTTTGAGTGAAGAAAATTTCGAACTGGTGTCGAACAACGGCGTGACGGTCTGGCTCGATTGTCCGCTCGCCGATATCGAGCGTCGCGTCGGCAAGGAGACGCACCGGCCGCTGGCCCGCGATCCCGCCCATCTCCGGAAGTTGTTCGAAGCACGCCGTCACGGTTACGCTCGCGCCGATTACCGGATCGAAGTGGTGGATGACGATGCGCGTTCGGCGGTCGCTCGCGTGCTCGCATTGCCGCTTTTCTAAATATGAAGCATGCTCTGCAGATTTTTCGCGCGGCGCTCCAGGCCGCCGACGCCGAACAGGCCGTCCTGCGCCATCTCAAATTCGATGGCAAAACGATCCTGGCCGGACGGCAGCGTTATCGCGTTTCCGATTTCGACCGCATCCAGGTGATCGGAGCCGGGAAAGCCGGCCCGGCCATGGCCCGCGCCGTGGAGAAAGTGCTCGGCAAGAAAATCGCCGGCGGTTTCGTGAATGTGAAAAATGTTCCGGCCGCCCGCGTCCGCCGCATCGAGCTGAATTCATCCGGCCATCCCGTTCCCGATGAGGCGGGGCTTGCCGGGGCGCAAAGGATCGAAACCATCTCCGCCGAAGCGGGAGAACGCGATCTGCTCATCTGCCTGATTTCCGGGGGCGCCTCGGCGCTGATGCCGTCGCCGGCGCCGCCCATCACGCTCGATGAAATGCAGCAGACCACCCGCCAGCTGCTGGCCTGTGGCGCGACCATCCATGAGTTGAACACCGTCCGTAAGCACCTCTGCACGCTGAAAGGCGGCCAACTCGGGCGCCTGGCCTGGCCGGCGACGGTGCTCGCGCTGATTCTTTCGGACGTCGTTGGCGACGACCTCGACGTGATCGGCTCCGGCCCCACCGTGGCGGACCGCTCGACTTTCGCCGACGCCGCGCAAATTTTCGAGAAGTACCGGATCGATCCGCCGGCCTCCGTGATCGCGCGGATGGCGCGGGGACTGAAGGGAGAAAACGCGGAAACGCCCAAGCCCGGCGATCCCGCGCTGAGCCGGGTTCAGAATCTTATCGTCGGCAACAACCGCATGGCCATCGATGCCGCTGCCGCCAAGGCGCGCGGGCTCGGCTACCGCACTCTGGTCCTGTCGACGTTTCTTGAGGGCGAGGCGCGCGATGTCGCCACCATGCACGCGGCCATCGTGAAAGAAATTCTGGCGAGCGGCCGTCCCGTTCGTCCACCGGCCTGCATTGTATCGGGCGGAGAAACTACCGTGACCGTGCGTGGCGACGGATTGGGCGGCCGCAATCAGGAATTCGTGCTGGCTGCCGCGATCGCGCTCGAAGGCTTCGGACCCTTCACGGTTTTGAGCGCGGGCACTGACGGAATCGACGGTCCCACCGATGCCGCGGGCG
>Ga0182024_10020309_pt1 | contig 12155 bp, 15 predicted proteins | sample P32metaG_FD_120480 | JGI IMG/M metagenome (GOLD analysis project Ga0182024, IMG submission 120480) | Permafrost microbial communities from Stordalen Mire, Sweden - P3-2 metaG (Illumina Assembly) | ecosystem: Environmental > Terrestrial > Soil > Wetlands > Permafrost | place: Sweden: Stordalen...
CAGGTTCAGGACGACGCGCTTTTCTGCCAAATTGAAGTGGAAGGCGTTCCATGGAATGGCGAAGTACTTGTCACCCATCCCAAGAAAGCCACCAAAGGATAAGACCGCGTAAGCGATCCGACCGGCTCCAGCGTCGATTACGAGGTCTTCGATTGTTCCGAGATCCTCATTGTGTGCGTTGACGACTTGACTTCCTATCAGCGTCTTCTTCGCTGGAACTATATCTGTGTATCTGACCACTCTCGTCTCTCTCGTGGTTTCCATGTCTCTACCTCACTCCTCAGAGGAAGCTGGTTGACCTCGCCTACTTCCTGCGCAGGATCCTAAAAGGGACGAAGATGGATATCTGTTCACTTCGAGACACATTCGCGTTTTGTCCAGTTCGTTGGCATAACAGAATCGCCTAGAAACCGTGCCGGACTTGCCGCCGATTACGGGCCAAGGGAGGTCAATTCTTCCACAATCCGGGCCGCTGCGCCTGTCACTTTTTACCAATCGTGTGTCGCGCGTTTCGGGTATGACAAAATAGAGAGTTCGCACACCCTCGGGCCGAACGGAGCGGACACAGTCTGCTGCAAAGCGATACGGAGTGGGACTTGAAGAGTCCGACTAGCATGAATACGCACTTTGCACGCCTGCGATGGGAGCGAGACTCTTCCACAATAGGGTGTTTCGACGCCGAAGTCGAGAGTGGCTAAGGTCCCGATGACGGAGGTTTCTGGGAAGACTGGAAAGATCTCTTCGTAATGCATATCCCACGCCAGCAAATGCGCCACCGACCAGATGGTAAGCTTCGTGTTGATTCTCGAACAGCGCAATCGGCCATCGCGGTCACAGGATCCAGTAGGATGTAAGTTCCCCGTATGAGTTCAGACTGGAGTCGCCCAGAACTGGACGGAATAGATTTCTTCGCGACACCTTGTCGCTAGTTCCGGGCGTGGCAAGTGTGAGCATTATTGCTCAGACCGTTTTAATGTTGATTTGCTAAGGTCTCAATTGTTCGCGCGTTGCAAATGGGGTTGACATGCTTTGGACGATTTTCGTTGTCCTTCTAATTTTGTGGCTGCTCGGCTTCAGTTTGCATATCGGCGGGGCCCTGATCCACTTGCTTCTGGTTGTAGCGGTGGTGGTTCTGGTCATTAACCTACTGAGCGGACGGCGCAGTGCAGTGTGAAGAACCGCACACAGGAGTCCAGCGCCGGAAGTCGCCGGTCTCGCCCTTATCCTGTGTTTGGTCCCCTTGCTTTTGACGCTCACCCGCGTTATGGGTAAGCCTGCACCTTCTGGCTGTTTGGGGCCATCAGCATCGGGACATGGCTCTTTGGCATTTTTCCTGGTGTCGGAAACCAAGGGCAAAACGCTTGAACAGATTGAAGGGTACATGCGAGCGGAAAAGCATCCACGGGCAATATGAAAGCATCGCACCGCAGATGCTGCACGCTCCGATCGGATTTACCTCAATGAAGAGCTCCCCGGGACGGCAGCGCTCCTTGCGGAGCGATTTCGGCCTTTGTGTGGCTTGTGTCGGCCAGTTGTGAGTCCGCGTGAGAGCCGGAGGGAATGCCTACGACATCTGGCGAAGCGCCTTTTACGGCCCGGGTGGTTTTGCCCGAAGATGGTCAGGACAGTTTGTTTCTTTGGACAGATGTCTGTTCTTGGCCTCTGAGCTTTTTTCTTTGTTCAAGTGGATGGTCGTTTTCCGGATTTATTTCAAGGAAAAGTCAGCATCGTACTGTCGGATAACCCCGTAGCACTCGCACGCGGAGTCTTCAAGTTTCTTGCGGTTCACGATCTTCACTGCACCACGGGTGTACTCGATGAGCTTCTTCTTCTGCAAAACACCCGCTGCCACGCTTACGCTAGGCCTGTCTGTGCCTAGCATGGTTGCGAGAAAATCATGAGTGATGGGCAGCGACTCCGAATCCACTCTGTCTTGAACCATCAGCAACCACCGCGCAAGGCGTTGCTCAACATCGTGCAGCCGATTACACGCGGCTGTTTGTGCAACCTGCATTCCCTGAACCACTGCATAGCGGCTCAACATCGATTGCAGGTGTGAAGCGGATTCCAAAATCTTTTGTAAAGCCCCGACCGCAACTCGAAACCCATCCCCGGTGATTTGTACCACCGCTTGAAGCGTGCTCCGGTTCAGGCCAACGGCCGCCGGTGTTCCTGTAAAACCCTTCTTACCGACGATGCCGGCTTCAGCGGTCTCCCCATCTTTCATTACGACCACCAGAGAAATCAAACCTCGATTCGGGAAATACGCAAATTTCAGCTTTCCGGCCTCGTGAAGGATACGATGGTTTGGCAAGCTGATGTATTCGAGATGAGGGCGAAGTGAGTTGTAGTCGCTATCGGAGGTTGATAGAAGAATTAAGTTACTGACCGGTTTCCCGACACTATTTGTCCTTTTGCCAGACTGCACCGGATGCCTTTCCTTTCCACAAATGATCCTTTGGGTAGTGGTAGGGTGGGGCCTAATCGCCGAGCAAGGATCTAGGCTCGTTCCCTCTGGATGACGCTCCCAGGTGAGAATTCTGTCTGCGCACAACTTCTAACGCGCAGCAAAGCTTTGCAAGGATCATTAACCTCGCTGGGTCCGTTTCGTTACTAACCTGTTCTGCAATGGATCGCCAACCTCCGCTCCAAGGTGCGCGGCCATAGCGGCATTCCCCTTTCACAACTCCACAAGTTACTTTGGATTCAAAACCGAGTCTGAGCAATAAAGCACATCAAGCAGGGACACATGACGCAGAAAGTTCCCAGGGTGGTAGAGCGGCATTGGCACACCGCCCCAGATGGTCCAAAAAGCCAGCTCCCTTAAGCTGTTCCATGAGTTTCAAACGATGCCCCGAAATCGGCTGTGCGCCCGCAGCAGAATCTTTCCATTTGTGTGTGTAGGATGCCCGACAGACCATCCAAATTGGCGCACTTAGTATGCCCTCATTCTCGTATGCGTCTTCCGTCACGCTCAGACCGGGTGGCGGTCATTCAACTGGAATCAGGAAGCACCTCCGCGAATGGAGCCGCTAATGGCGGGCCGGAACATTTCGTCTCTTAACAGCAAGCGGGTGCTCATTGCCGCAGCGACAGAGGCGACCATGAGCCGGAAGATGGTACGGATTGATGGGCAGCGTTTTCGGGGTTTTGGTTGCTCCGAATGCGGCTGGCGGTTCAAACCTTCTGCAACGCCCACCGGCACATCCTTGGCTGAAATGCTGCGCAACTTCGAGTTGCAGCGGGAGAAGGAATTTGCGTCCCATGTTTGCGGTGATCACTCCAAAGAAGTTAGGTAGTACCAGCCCGGGCACATACGCCAGCCGCCTCTCGGGATTGTGCTGGAATGAGGGCCGAGTCCGAAGTTTGAATTCAATGGGCAGCAGAATCCGATTAAGAACCGCCTGGGACGCTTATTACTGGTAGCGCTCCCTGCGAAGAAACTTCGGCGTTCGTGTCTTCTCCATTCTTGTCGGCCGGTTTCGAGTCCGTTTGATTGCCGCCGGGGATGCTTAAGACCGGCAGCGCTCCCCGTGGAGAGATTCCCATGTTCGAGGCTTTTCCACTCTCATCGGCCAGTTTTGAGTCCGTCTGAGAGCCGCGGGGAAACCTTGTGGCGTCTGGCGAAGCGGCTTCTGCGCGCCCAGTGCTTTTTGCCCGACGATGGTCTAAGGCAGGTCTTGTTTCTTTGGACATACTTTTCTTCTCCTGTGGCTTGTGAGCCTTTTTGCCAGCACGATGAAACGGAGCACGTTCCTGCGCACCGAACTGGCTCCCCTTGACTACTTCCCACTGGAAAGTTTCAAATCGGAATTTCCTTTTCGGCTACTAGCGGCCCTACCCGACTATTTGAGTTTCCATTTTTGAAGCCCGAAGCAACGATTAAAGCAAACTGGAGGTGGCACTTCTGTGCAAAGTTGCACATCCTAACGAAAAATCACCTCCGAATTCGGAATTGCAGATCGCGTAGCGCATTTCCGAATTGCTCGACAGATACTAATGTTCAGAACGCCCCGGTCATGGTGATCCTTTCTTGCTCCGAATTCACAATGCTGGGCAGGTAAACGAGCGGACGAAGACTGCGTACTATCCCTCGATGTGACGATTTTTGTCTCATTCATGACATGATCAATACTGCACAGTCTGGCTGAGGAAAGTGAGCGAATCTATGGCTGCACCTCAGAAGTGAAAGAGCAAGATGCAAAGGTTTGCCCGTGGCGTCCCCATGCCTTTGAAGCTGAAGACGCTCAGAGAATCTGCTTCGATGTTCAAAGTTAGCGTCCGCCCGACAAGAGAAAAAGGGGTAGAAAATACGGAGCGAAATCACGACGGGGCGTCAGTCTAAGAGATGCATCGATCATGCTACAACCTTTGTACGAGAATGCTGGCTACGAATGTGCCAGATGAAGACCGAATTTGATCGTTCGAATACCGCGCTGACTGCTGAGCATCGTGACAGGGTTTGAAATCCACATGAACAGTAACTCCAGGCGCCACGTTGATTCTTGTCCGCCTACACTTGCGGAAATCGCCGAGACGATGCTGCCGCTGTTCATGAGCAATCGAGAACAGTTCTCGAGACAAGCTACGTGTTCTGATACGAGTCTCGAACCAATCCGATTTTGATTGTGACGGAGGACGACTCCTGTCCATACCCATCGAAAATTACGCCATGATCGGCGACTGCCATACAGCAGCCTTGGTTTCAAGAGAGGGTTCGATCGACTGGCTTTGTCTTCCGCACTTTGATTCCGCTGCCTGTTTCGCGGCGCTGCTCGGGAATGCTGACAACGGGCATTGGTCCATCTCACCCTCGGAACCGATCCGAAGCATTCGGCGGCGCTATCGCGAGGGAACGCTTATTCTCGAGACCGAATTTGATACCGAAAGCGGATCGGTGACGCTCATCGATTGCATGACGCCTCGCAACGAAACGCCAGATCTTCTGCGGGTGGTCGTCGGTACCCGAGGACAGGTCCGAATGAACCTCGAATTGGTGATTCGATTCGACTACGGTTCGGTGGTGCCCTGGGTTCGAAGGACCGATCATGGAATCTCCGCAATCGCTGGTCCGGATAAGCTCAGTTTGCGCACCGAAGTGCCGCTCGCGGGGAAGACTTCAAAACCGTCGCAGCGTTTACCGTGGCTGAGGGACAGAAGGCGTCGTTTGATCTTACCTGGTATCCCTCACACCAGTCTGAGCCTTTGCCGCTGAAGATTGATAAGGCTATTCAGGGCACGCAGGACTGGTGGCGGGAATGGTCCGATCGCTGTTCCTATCATTGCAAATGGCGCGATGCGGTATTGCGTTCGCTGATCACCCTAAAAGCCCTGACATTTCTGCCCACGGGGGGGATCGCGGCGGCGCCTACAACTTCGCTCCTAGAGTTGCTGGGCGGCGTACGGAACTGGGACTATCGCTTTTGCCGGGTGCGCGATGCCACGCTTACCCTGCACTCCCTGCTCGATGCCGGATATCACGATGAAGCGCGAGAGTGGCGGGAATGGCTTCTGCGAGCCGTCGCCGGCAGCCCTTCCGAACTCAACATCGTCTACGGCCTTCGCGGCGAACGCAGGCTCACGGAACTGGAACTGCCGTGGCTCTCAGGCTACGAGAACTCAGCGCCGGTACGGACGGGAAACGCTGCTTACAGCCAATTTCAATTACATATTTTCGGAGAGGTGGCCAATACTCTTTTTCAATGTCGCCAGGCAGGGCTCAAACCGCCGAAGAACGAAGGCGAAGACGTTGCACAGCCGATGATTGAATTCCTGGAGACCGCATGGGATCGCCCCGATGATGGCATTTGGGAAATGCGCGGTCCGCGCCGGCATTTCGTTCACTCCAAGATGATGGCGTGGGACGCCGTCGATCGCGCCATCAGGTCCGTGGAGCAAGGCTGGATCGCGGGAGATATCGCGCGATGGAAGACACTTCGGACCACCATCCACGAACAGGTATGCCGGCAAGGTTTCGACGCCGGCCTCAATTCTTTTGTCCAGTATTACGGCTCGAAACACCTCGACGCCAGTGTCCTCATGATGCCTCTGGTCGGCTTTCTCCCGGCGAATGATGCGCGCGTAATCGGTACTGTTAAAGCCATCGAAACACATCTCATGGAGGGTGGCTTTGTGGGGCGGTACACGCAAGACCCCGCCGTCGATGGCATGCCGCACGGCGAGGGCAAGTTTCTCGCCCGCACTTTCTGGTTGGCGGATCATTATGCGTTGCGAGGCCGCCATGAAGATGCAATCCGTATATTTGACCGCCTGCCGGGTATTCGTAACGATGTCGGGCTCCTTTCCGAAGAGTATGATCCGGTCGCAAAACGTCTCCTAGGCAATTTTCCTCAGGCGTTCTCTCACGTCGGTTTGGTAAACACAGCCCTCAATCTAAGCCGAGGTTTCCGTCAGCTCGCTGTTGGCCCTGCAGCAGCCGTCGATTCGCGTTGAAATTCAGAGCTACTCCCTTTCCGAGGGCCAACCGATTCTGTGCCTCCGAGACAATGAGCCTGTATATGCCCTGTTCAAAATTGACCAGATTCCTCGTCGTATTTTGCTTGATAGTGAAGGCATAAGAAAATCGAGCGGAGGGATGGACAATGAGCGCAACAGCCGTTGAGAAAATAACGCACTTGCCAAACGAACCGCGCGGCCCTGTCCGCCAGAACCCCTCACAAAGAAAAGGCACCTCGTTAAGAATCCGGATCATAAAGGCATGGTCCTACGAAAGCCAAAGTCTGGCGTGACCGCTGGATCAGTTCCCTTTATGCTCGAATCGTTGCTCGGTTTGGTGACGAATGCATTTGAGAATCGCCTCCAAATCCTACGCTCGGTTCTCCCCGATTTTGTCCAGAGTTTAGAGCTTCGGCGGCTAAAGGTGGGCAAGTCTACAGTGGACTTGAGATTTAATCGCGGTTCTGACGGAACCCTCGCCGCGGTTGTCATGAACGTACACGGCGACCTGCATGTCGAAGTTTAGTCGACACCACAGAACATGGCAGCATAAAGCTTTCATAAAAGCAAGGTTATTCATGAAGAACGAAACGGTGGTGGTCACTGGGTCGTCGGCTGGGCTAGGCCGAGCTGTGGCTCACGAATTTGGCAGGCGCGGCGCAAACGTCGGATTGTTAGCGCGTGGCATAGATGGACTTGAGGGCGCGAAGAAGGAAATCGAAGCTGCGGGCGGCAAAGCCTTGGTCCTACCGACGGACGTGGCGGACTCAGGAAAGGTCGAGGCCGCTGCCGCAGCAGTCGAGAAAAAGTTCGGCCCCATCGATATCTGGATCAATAACGCCATGGCATCGGTGTTCTCTCCAGTAAAAGAAATGAAGCCGGAAGAATACAAGCGAGTCACTGAGGTAACGTACCTCGGCGTGGTCTACGGCACTCTGGCCGCATTGAATCGCATGTTGCCGCGCGATCGCGGCACGATTGTTCAGGTGGGTTCGGCGCTGGCGTATCGCAGTATCCCGCTGCAATCGGCTTATTGTGCTGCCAAGCACGCCATCGCCGGCTTTACCGATTCCCTGCGCTGCGAGCTCATTCACGACAAGAGCAGGATTCGACTGACGATGGTGCAGATGCCCGCACTCAATACCCCACAGTTCGGTTGGGTGAAGAGCCGTTTGAAGAATAAAGCTCAGCCGGTGCCGCCGATTTTCCAGCCCGAGGTAGGAGCTCGCGCAATTTACTGGGCAGCACATCATCATCGGCGTGAAGTATGGGTCGGCGCACCCACAGTGGAAGCGATTGTCGGAAACAAGATCGTGCCGGGCCTTCTCGACCACTATCTAGGGCGAACGGGATACGATTCACAGCAGACTGATGAACCTGAAAACCCGAATCGTCCCAACAATCTTTGGGAGCCGGTTGCCGGGGACCATGGAACGCACGGTACGTTCGACAGCCGTGCTCACGAACGCAGCTCCGAACTTTGGCTAGGCCTACATCGGGAGTGGGTTGCTCTGGCCCTCGCGGCGTTAACGGGAGCAGGCTTCTTCTTCGCTTCGCGGTCGCGCGACGAACCTTCGAAGTCTCCGAGCGACTCGCGGAAAAGAGTTGAGCATCGCCGTACGGCGTAATTGAGTGCATTCCCTTCGCAAGCGGCTCGGAAGAGTCTGCTCAGTGCTGGTTCACCCAAACTGCCGCCCCCATGGTTCCCGGCTGCAAGAAGGCTTTGCAACTAGATTCGAACTGCGTGGACCAGTTAGCGCATCATGTAGTAATGCTGGATCAGGTTTTCAGCGAAAAGAGAATTTCGACCTGATTCATTTCCACGTTGATTATTAGCACTTCCCGTTCAGTCACAGACAGCGGATCGCGCATGTTACAACGTACGGCCCGTTGGCAATTTGGAAATAAGGAAGTCTTAGAAAATGACTTCAGTGGCGTTCAACTTTAGCAAACTTCCGATTCACAGTTGGCGAGCTGCCGCTCACTCGGGTATTGTGACTCTGGCTTGCGCGGCCGTGTTTGGTGGCAGGCGATGGAACTAATTCAAAAGAACAAACAAAAATCCGAGGCATTGGGTTCAGAACTTCGCCATGGTTCATGCAAGTCTCTCCGGCGACGCCGCGGTATATTTGGATTGTTTCTGGCGGCGAGTGCGTCGATGAGCGTGATCGCATTGTATCAACTGGGAATCCTGAAACGTGTTCCGGAACCGCCGTTGCCTCGATTCGCTTCCGACAATATCACTGGCTCGGCCAGGGCTTATTCACTTCTCGCAACCCCGGATGCCGTTCTAGCTATCGGTAGTTATGCTGCGACCATGACTCTGGCCGCGATGGGATCGCCCGATAGAGCGACCGAACAACCGTTACTTCCCATCGCGCTAGCGGCGAAGGTGGAGTTTGATGCCGCTGTGGCGGCGAAATATACGCTTGACGAATGGCGAAAGCACCGTTCCTTCTGCTTTTGGTGTCTATTTGCTTCCGCCGCTACCTTTGCCGCTGTGCCGCTAGTGATTCCCGAGGCGCGCAGCGCACTTCGCCGCTTTATCGCCTGACGAATACCTGCAAGCGAAACGGCTATCGCATCGTAAAGACAATCGTGATCGGCTCTCTCCCGGAAGTTCTGTTGCAAAAGATCAAATTCCGAACCGCTGCAAACGTCTTTGAAGGATTACCGCCTCTATGCACTCTTGGCGCCCCTGTGGTTCGTTCAAAACCTCTCGCGCTCGTAAGAGCTTTCTTCCGCGTGGGGTGTAGCCACGATTCGTGACTCATCAACTCCAGCCGATGTCACTCCCAGCCGCCGGCTCGGGCCGCGACGAAAGCGTACTGCGCCCTTGATTGGCATGGGTATTCCTGAATTCGAAGCGAAGAGATACGAAGGTCGCCTGCAGAAGGGCGAAATTCTACTCTCTGTGCATTGCCACTCGGGCGATGAAATCAAGCGTGCCAAGGAAGTTCTCAAATCGACTGGGGGAGAGGACGTTTCCTCCACGGGAGAATCTTCTGTCGATATCAAGAAGACCGACCGCAACTTGGCCGGTACGACTGCGCGTTGAACTCGCTAATCGAAGAGGAGGAAGTCTGCTCGCAGCTTCCTCCTCTTCATTGTTCTTGGGAAGCTTGGTTCGGGGATCCAAACTGCACAGTTCTGACAAATGAGCGAGTGTCCGGCTCGATGTGGCCAGAGAGAGCCGCACCCTAAACAACGAACATGGCCGCGCCCGCGGCGAACATTGCCACCGTGGTGATCGCTACGACGATCCATCCCAAGCGTGAACTCGGTTGGCCCCGCATCAGTTTCTTATCCGAAGCGACGATCAGGATGGCGACCAAAAGGAACGGGGCTAACAATCCATTGATGACCGCCGTCCAGTAGAGTGCCTTCACAGGGTTAATGCCTACGAAGTCCAGTCCGACACCCACGCCGGTCGAGAGCAGGATCAGAGCGTAAAAGGCGTGTGCTTGTTTCAATTTCTTGTCTAGTCCTTGGCGCCACCGAAACGTTTCCGCGAAGGCGTATGCCGTCGATCCCGCCAGCGTCGGGATGGCAAGAAACCCGACACCGACAATGCCCACGGTAAACAGGGTCGCAGCGAACTTGCCGGCCAAGGGCCGGAGGGCTTCGGCGGCCTGGCGGGTAGTCTCGATGTGCGTGAGGCCGTGGCGGTTGAGGGTAATCGCAGTGGTCAGGATAATAAAAAACATGACCATATTCGAGAAACATGCACCGACCCCGACATCAAAGTTCCTCAGTTCAAGTTCTTTGAGGGTTGCTCCTCTCCGTTTAGCAAGCGTACTCTGACCTGCCGACTTCTCCTCTTCAACCTCTTCACTCGCCTGCCAGAAAAATAGATACGGACTGATCGTTGTGCCAAGAATTGCAACCAGCGTCGACCATTCATCCCTGGCATGGGGCATGGACGGCACCAAGGTAGCTCGCAGCACTTTGCTCCAATCAGCCCCCACCACAAACGCGGTTATGGGATAAGCGAAGAGCACCAGCACCAGCCACTTGAGCACGTTCGCTATCTGGTGATATTCGAGCCGGATCGTTGCCCAAGAAATCAGGAATGCAAAAACCATCACCAACAGATGTGCATTGACTCCCGACAGCATTGCGGCTGCATCCGCCATGCCGGCGAGGTCCGCCGCGATGTTAATCGTGTTGGCCGCAAGTAGGGCCACGATTACGACGCGCAGCAGCCAGTTTGGAAATCGCTGCTTGAAATTCGCAGCCAGGCCTTGTCCCGTCACCTTGCCGATTCGGGCACACATCATCTGCACCGCAGCCATAAGCGGCCATGTCAGGAGGGCTGTCCAGAGAAGTTTGGTTCCGAACTGCGCGCCCGCAACAGAATATGTGGCAATGCCGGATGGGTCGTCGTCAGCGGCCCCAGTGATGACGCCCGGTCCAAGCGATCTCAACAGCAATCGCATCCATCGAACTGAGGCAAATGTCGGCACGAGCAAGTCGGAGTGTGTACCCCTCCTGCGAATCACAGAACGAATCCGTTCACAATCCTACATGGGCGCGTCGTACAAATTGAGTGTTCAAAGTGGTCCAATCTGATCACACATCTCCCTTTGCTACTTCTATGATGTTGTGTAGTGAAGAAGTGGGACGACCGTCCCAAAGAAGCCCGTCAGCTTCCTCGTACAAAAGAGGTACAACATGGAAACCGTATTGATTGTTCTTGTGGTGCTGTTTTTACTCGGTGGTGGGGGCTGGGGATACTCTCGTTGGCGCGGCTAGCGCGGACAGGGGAACGCGTCACTTTATCCTATTGTGATTCTATGTGCCGTATCTTTGAGGGGGTTCGACTCCGGAGACCCGCGAGCCCTCTTTCAGGTTTCCTGAACTAAGTCAGCCCACCTGAAGTATTCACTTCTTAGCTCTTTAGGAAAGCTGTGTGCCCATGCATCCCACTGCGATCCTGCATGAAGTTCAGCAACTCTACAACGTGAGTGACCGTCTCGATTCGCTGGCGGAGCAACATCCCGTTGTCTCCGAAGCGCTTCTCACCATTTCGGGAAGCGTGCGTAACACCGCCACCCTGTTGGAGGTACTGGTCGCGATGAAAATAGCGGCGGTCACGGGATTAGATCCAGCAAGTGCATGATGTCCTCACCGCTGTCTCGCGGATTCGTTTGAGAATTGCGGCGCGGAGGCTAGTCGTGAAGAATGATGTTGAGAAGTGAACTGTGAACTTGCAAGCCGCTCCCGCCTTCATAGTCGATGAAGCCTAGCTTCCTGAACCTGTTCATGAAAAAACTGACCCGCGACCGCGTTGTGCCGATCATTTCTGCCAGAGTCTCCTGACTCATCTTGGGGATTACAGTCTCCTGCTTACCTTCCTTCCCGAAATGAGCCAGCAACAGCAATACCCGGGCCAGTCTTTTCTCACTGGAATTGAAAAGCTGATCAACCAAATCCTCTTCGTACCGTATATTTCGTGCCAGCAGACACGCCACGAACATATCGGAGAACGCGTGCTCCCGGTGAAGCACATCATTCATGGATTTCTTGTCAATTTTCATCACGGAGCAGTCGGTCATTGCGGTTGCGGAGCACAGACGGAGCGGCTGTCCTGTAAGGCAACCCTCGCCGAAGAAATCGCTCTCTTTCAGAATGCCGATTGTGGCTTCCTTGCCGATCTCCGACACAACGGTGAGTTTTACCTTTCCCTCCTTTATATA
>Ga0182024_10020310_pt1 | contig 12155 bp, 6 predicted proteins | sample P32metaG_FD_120480 | JGI IMG/M metagenome (GOLD analysis project Ga0182024, IMG submission 120480) | Permafrost microbial communities from Stordalen Mire, Sweden - P3-2 metaG (Illumina Assembly) | ecosystem: Environmental > Terrestrial > Soil > Wetlands > Permafrost | place: Sweden: Stordalen...
ATCCTCGTGGCTTGGTTCGGCGGATTTAGATATCCGCTGGGTATTCCCGCAGGCCTCGTGGCGATCGCGGTCGGAATGATCATCGCCTGGGGCTCCAATGCCTTTGGCCTTAACTACGGCGGACTGACTTTTAAGGGCGTGACCGACGCCTTCTCGAATTTCGGCTTCTCGGTGCCGCTACCTGCGGTGAACCATATCTTCTCCGGCTTTGAATATCTCGGCGTGATCCTCGTTACCGCCATCCCGTTCGGCATTTACGATCTGGTCGAAGCGATGGATAACGTCGAGAGCGCGGAAACCGCCGGCGACGCCTTCCCGACGACGCGTGTGCTGACCGCCGACGGCGTCATCAGCCTGATCGGTTGCCTCATGGGCAATCCTTTCATCAACGCCGTCTATATCGGCCATCCCGGCTGGAAGGCGATGGGCGGCCGCATCGGCTACTCGGCGGCGACCGGCGTCATGGTGATCGTGTTGTCCTGGTTCGGCGTGATCTCGCTGCTGTTGGCCATCATACCGGTCGTGGCGATCTACCCGATCCTGCTCTACATCGGCATGCTGATCGGCGCGCAGGCGTTCCAAAGCACGCCGAAGACCCACGCGCCCGCCATTGTGCTGGCGCTGACGCCGCATCTCGCCGCTTGGGGTTCGGTGCAGCTGGACGGTGTGCTGCATGCGGCCGGTACCGACGCGGCGACCGTCGGCTTGGACAAACTCGCCAATAACGGCGTTCTCTACGCGGGCCTCAAGGTCATGGGCGGCGGCTCTATCTTGACCGGACTGGTCCTTGCCGCAATCGGCGCTTTCGTCATCGACAAGAAGTTCGTCAACGCCTCGGCGTTCGCGCTGGCTGGCGCCATCCTCACCTTCTTCGGCTTCATGCATGGTGAGCAGGTCGGCATCGCGGTGACGCCGGTCGTTGCGATCGCGTATCTGATCGTGGCGGTCTTCCTGTTCGGGCTCAGCCGCGCCCCGGCGAGTTCGCTGGACCGCACAGCGCCGCACGAGGCAATACCGGAAGGCGTGCCTGCGGAGTGATCCGCCAACGCCGCATAAGCAAGAAAGTGTCGCCTCTCCCCGGTCGGGGAGAGGCGTTTTTTTGTTACTCTGCTGCTGCTTTGGCCGCGCCGTGGCTGTGGATCGCCTGCCAAATACGGTTCGGCGTCGCCGGCATGTCGATGTGATCGATGCCAAGCGGGCGTAACGCATCAAGGATGGCGGTGATGACCGCCGGCGGCGCGCCGGTGGCGCCGGCTTCGCCCGCGCCTTTGATGCCGAGCGGATTGGTTGTCGCCGGGATTTCGGTCAGCACGGAGAGAAGGTCGGGAAAATCGTCGGCGCGCGGCATGGCGTAATCCTGGAAGCTCCCGGTAACGAGCTGGCCGCCGGCGTCGAACACGATCGATTCCATGAGCGCCTGGCCGACGCCTTGGGCGACGCCGCCGTGTATCTGGCCTTCGCACAGCATCGAGTTTACGACCTTGCCGACGTCGCCGACCGAGGCGTAGCGCGCGAGCGTGACGACGCCGGTCTCCGGATCAATTTCGACCTCGCAGACGTGGCAGCCGTTGGGATAATTCGACGGCTCGGCCGCGAATGTGCCGGAGGCTTCGAGGCCGACGTCGAACTGAGGCGGCAGGAACATCGGCCGGTGCAGCGACTGGGCCACGGCGGTCAACGGCAGCGAGCGGTCGGTGCCGACGATATGGAAGCTACCGTCCTTGAATTCGATATCGCCAGCCGCCGCCTCCATCATCATCGCCGCCATGGGCTTGGCCTTCTCGATGATGCCGTCAGCGGCGTGCTTGAGGGCGTTACCGCCGACATGCATGCTGCGCGAGCCATAGGTACCGCGCCCGATCGGCACCGCGTTGGTGTCGCCCTGGACGAAGCTGATCGAGTCGATCGGTACGCCGAGCCATTCGTGCACCATTTGCGCGTAGACGGTTTGGTGACCTTGGCCGTGCGAATGCGTGCCGGCGATGATCATGAGCGTGCCGCTCGGATCGAAGCGGATCACCATGCGTTCGTTGAATATGGCGGCTTCTTCGACGAAATAACCGATGCCGCGGCCACGCAGCCTGCCATTCTTCTTCGTCTCTGCCGCGCGCTTGGGAAAGCCGTTCCAGTCGGCAAGTTTCAGGCAATCGTCCATCACGCGCATGAAATCGCCGCTGTCATACGCAATGCCGGAATGCAGCTTGTGCGGCATCGCGGAGGCCGGGATGAAGTTGCGCCGCCTGATCTCGATCGGATCGACGCCGATGACGCGCGCGGCCCGTTCGATCAGTCGCTCGATGAGGAAGGTTGCCTCCGGCCGTCCGGCGCCGCGATAGGGCGCCATCGGGGCCGTGTTGGTCAAAACCGCCTGGGCCACCGCGTGCACCGCAGGAATGTCGTATACGCCGGGCGCCAGCTTAAGCGCGAAGAGCGGCACCACGATCGACGCTTCGAATAGGTGCGAGCCCATGGCATGAAGCGCGTTCATGCGCATGCCGAGAATCTTTCCCTTCTCGTCGAGCGCCAGTTCGCCGGTCACCACCTGGTCGCGTCCGTGCGCGTCGCCGAGAAATGATTCCGAGCGCGTCGCAACCCATTTGACCGGGCGGCCATCGCAACGGCGCGACGCCCAGCACACCAGCGCGTCCTCGGGATAGTTGCCGTTCTTCATGCCAAAGCCGCCGCCGACGTCGGGAGAGATCACGCGCAGCTTGTTCTCGGGGACTTTCAGCACATTGCCGGCGACATGCGCTCGGGTGCCGTGCGGGTTCTGCGATGTCGAATACAGAGTGTAACTGCCGCTGTCGGGATGATATTGACCGATCGCCGCGCGGGGCTCGATGGTGTTGGCGCTGACGCGGCTGTTGTTGAGCTTAAGTGTCACGACATGTTTGGCGTTGGTGAACGCGGCGTCGGTCGCCTCCTTGTTGCCCATCATGAGCGCGACCGAAACATTATTGGGGGCCTCGTCCCATACCGCGGGGGCACCGGGTTTCACCGCATCTTCGAGGGTTACGACTGACGGCAGCGGCGCGTATTCGACCTCGACCAGGTCTGCGGCGTCGCGCGCCTGCGCCAACGTTTCCGCCACGGCGAAAGCGACCCGCTCGCCGACCGAGCGTACCTTGCCGACAGCAAGGATCGAGCGCAGTGTGCGGTATCCCTTCGGACCGCCCATGTCCTCGGGCATTATCGGCGAAAAACTGCCGAGCTTGTCGGCCTCGACATCGGCGCCGGTGAGCACGGCAACGACTCCCGGGGCGGCTTTGGCCTTGGCGGTATTAATGCTTTTGATCCGCGCATGGGCATGGGGCGACATGACCACCACGCCGTAGCACTGCTGCGGCAGGCCGATGTCGTCGACATAGCGGCCTCGGCCGGTGATGAAACGGGGATCCTCGAGCCGAGAAACCGGCTGGCCGATACCGAATTTTGTCACGCGTTTTCTCCTCAACGTGCCGCGCTCAAGGGACGAGGCGCATTATTTCCGGATGCTCATGCTATCGTGGGACGGGACTGATTTATACTCACGATTGCCGGGAATGAGAATGGCAGAGACTGGTCTTGGCGAAACGCACTCCATCTGCCCACTATCCGGCCCCAAACGGCGGCCTAGCCTCACGCGGCGAGCTGTTCGGCCATCCCAAAGGTCTCGCGTTCCTATTCACCACCGAGATGTGGGAGCGCTTCTCCTATTACGGGATGCGCGCGCTGCTCGTCCTCTATATGACGAAATATCTCCTCGCGCCGCAGCATTCCAATAACGTAGTCGGCCTGGCCGGCGTCAAAAGCGCCCTGGAATCGGTATTCGGTCCGCTCGACGTGCAGCCGCTGTCGTCGCAGATCTACGGCTTCTATACGGCGCTGGTTTACCTCACGCCGATTTTCGGCGGCCTTATCGCCGACCGCGTGCTTGGCCAGCGGCGCACCGTCGTCCTTGGCGCGACTCTCATGGCCATCGGCCATTTCATGATGGCGGTCGAACCACTTTTCCTATTCGCGCTATTGGCGCTCATTCTCGGCAATGGCGCCTTCAAGCCGAATATCTCCACCCAGGTGGGCGGGCTCTACCCGCCTGGCGACCGGCGCCGTGACCGCGCCTATTCCATTTTCTATGTGGGCATCAATGTCGGCGCGTTCCTAGCACCGCTGGTCTGCGGCACGCTGGGCGAAAAGGCCGGTTGGCATTACGGCTTTGCCGCCGCCGGCGTTGGCATGCTGATCGGTCTCTCCATTTACCTATACGCCATGCCGCTCCTGCCGCTGGATCAGCTGCAGAAAACGAGGGCGGCGCATGCCGAGAAAAAGCCGCTCGACCGCGGCGAATGGCATGCCGTCATCGCCATTCTCGTCTTGTTCATTCCCACCGCGTTGTTCTGGGCGACCTACGAGCAAGGCGGCAATACGATCGTCTTGTGGGCTGAAGCGAACACCGACCGCAGCATCGATCTGTTCGGCTTAGGGACCGAAATTCCGACCACGTGGTTTCTGGCGTTCAATCCGTTCATGATCTTCGCCTTCACGCCATTCGTCGTCGCGCTTTGGACGCGGCAGGCGGTGCGCGGGTCTGAGCCTTCGACCATCACCAAGATGGCGCTCGGCTGTTTCGGCGTCGTGCTCGCCTATCTCATCATGGCCGCGGCGGCCTGGCACGCGGGCACAGGCACGGTGAGCTGGCTGTGGCTGTTCGGCTATTTCGTCGTCATCACCATCGGCGAGCTTTATCTCTCGCCGGTCGGCCTTTCGCTGGTGACCAAGATCGCGCCCGCGCGCATTTTGTCGATGATGATGGGCGTTTGGCTGGCGACGAGTTTCGTCGGCGGCTTCCTTGCCGGGTGGCTCGGCGGCTTCTGGAGCCGGATGGAAAAGCCGGAGTTTTTTCTGATGATCGCGGCTATCGCCGCGTTCGCCGGCGCAGCGATCTTCGCCTCTCGCCCGCTGCTGCGCGGGATGTTGCGGGAGTAAACGCAAAAATGTGCCGCGCACGTGCTAAGCTACGCGTAGCGGGAGCGCGGTATGGGAACCTCACGGCATGAGCGACCTTCGCGACTGGTTGCGCAGGAACAAGTTCGAGCAATATGCCGACGCGTTCGAAGCGAGCGATATTGACCTCGATATCCTGCCGGAACTCAGCGAGCGCGACCTCGAACAACTCGGTGTGTCGTTGGGCAATCGCCGGCGGCTGCTGAAGGCGATTGCCGGAAGCGGTGCCGAGGTGGCCCAATCGAAGCCGTCTAACCCCGAAGCGTCCGGGGACGCGGAGCGGCGTCAGGTCACGGTGCTGTTCGCCGACATGGTCGGCTCAACGGCCCTGTCGGGCACAGTCGATCCCGAACTGCTGGGGGGTTTGATCCGGCGTTATCAGGACGCCACCGCCGGCGCGATCGGGCGATTCGGCGGCTTCGTCGCCAAATTCATGGGGGACGGCGTCCTGGCCTATTTCGGCTTTCCGCAGGCCTTCGAAGATGCGGCAGAACGCGCCGTCCGCGCCGCGATCGGGATCGTGGCGGAAGCCGGCGGCATCGAACTTCCGGACGGCACACCGGTTCGGGTACGGATCGGCATCGCCACTGGTCTCGTCGTGGTCGGCGAAATCGTCGGCATCGGCACCGCGCGAGAGCGTACCATCGTTGGCGAGACTCCCAATCTTGCCGCACGGCTTCAGGCCCTCGCGGCGCCTGACACCATCCTCATCAGCGAATCGACGCAGAATTTGCTGGGCGGATTGTTCGATCTCGAACTCACCGGTGAACACGAATTGAAGGGATTCCAGCGGCCGGTGCCGGCCTGGCGCGTACGCGGCGAAACGTTAGTCGAAACCCGGTTTGCTGCAAGCCGTACTGGCGACAACCTGCCGCTCATCGGCCGTGCACACGAAATGGGGCTGATGCTCGATCGCTGGCGCTTGGCACGCCTCGGCGAAGGCCAAATCGTTACGGTGATCGGCGAGGCCGGGATCGGCAAATCGCGCTCAATCGAGGCGCTGCAGGAAGCGTTTGCCGGCGAGCCGCACGCACGCGTCCATCTGCAATGCTCGTCCTATCACAGCGACAGCGCGTTCTATCCGGTGATCCAGCATATCTCTCGCGCCGCGGGCTTCGCCACCACGGATTCGCCGGGTGTGCGCGTCGAGAAACTTGGTGTCTTGTTCGCCCGCCGGGCGGAATCCGATGCCGCCGCGATTCCGTTGTTGGCGGAGCTCTTGTCGATCTCGGCTGAGCCGGCGGCGCCGCTGTCGTTGACGCCGGCGCAACGCAAGGCGACGACCATTGCTTTATTGGTCGACGAGATCGTTCGCCTGGGCGAGACCGATCCGGTGCTTCTCGTCCTGGAAGACGCTCACTGGATCGACGCCACTACGCTCGAATTGATGACGCGCCTGACCGACAGCATCGGCCAAGCAAGGTTGCTTGCAGTGGTGACCGCGCGGCCGGATTTTGCCCCGCCCTGGCTAGCGCGGCCGCATTCGACATTGCTCACGCTCGGACGCCTCGGGCGCGCAGAATGCGCTCAGTTGGTCGCCGGGGTTGCCGCTTCGCATGGCTTGTCGGCAGAAACCGTCGCGGCGATCGTCGCCAAGACCGATGGTGTTCCGCTGTTCGTCGAGGAATTGACCAAGAGCGTGATGGAGTCCGCGGGCGGAGACAGCGCGGCGGTGCCGGCGACGCTCAAGGATTCGCTGATGGCGCGGCTCGACCGCCTCGGCGAGGCACGCGACGTGGCGCAGATAGCTTCCGTCATCGGCCGGCAATTCACTTTCTCGCTGCTCGATGCGGTAATCCCGCGCGGCGGAACGGACGTCGAGGCCGCGCTGGCAAAGCTGGTCGGGGCCGGTATCGTCTTTCCCGATGGGAGTGGGTCGGAAAGGAGCTTCAGTTTCAAGCACGCTCTGACACGAGACGCGGCCTATGAAAGTCTGCTTTTGAGCCGCCGGCGCGAATTGCATGGGCGTATCGCGCGCGTGCTCGAAGAACGATTCAGCGCGCTGACGACGAGCGAGCCGGATTTGCTGGCCTACCATTTCGGTGAGGCGGGATTAGCCGGTCCCGCCTGTGATTACCGCATGCGGGCCGGTGATCTGGCAGTGAGCCGGTCGGCTTACAAGGAGGCTATCGCGCATTTCTCGGCGGGTCTCAGCACGGCCGATGCGCTACCGAAGCCGGAAGAGCGGATGCGCCGCCAGTTGGATTTTCTTCTGAAGCTTGGTCCGGCTCTGATGGTCATGCGCGGCATGCAGAGCGCCGAGGTCGAGGATGCTTATCGGCGCGCCGAGGAGATCGGCGCTGCGGTCGGAGACAGTGCGGCGACGTACAAGGCCAAGTGGGGCCTGTGGCTCAACGCCAATCTCAGGCGCAAGACGGCTCTGGCGCGCGACCGGGCCAGCGAGCTGGTGGCGCTCGCACGACGATCCGGCGACAGCGATCTCTTGCTCGAAGCCTACCACTGCCGATGGTCGACGGCTTTTTTCCGAGGCGATGTTGCGGCGACTTTGGAGGATAGTCGGGCCGGCGGCGAAACCTACGACATGAGCCGCCACCGTCACCTCGGACACACTTTCGGCGGCCACGACCCGGGCGTTTGCGCGCATGTCGTGTGCGCCAACGCGCTGCAGCTGTTCGGCGACCGGAAAGGGGCGAAAGATAGCTTCGCAGAGGGGCTTGCGCTAGCGGAAACGCTGGACCATCCCAACAGCCTTGCCCATGCGCTGCACAATGGCGGCATATGCCACCAGCTCGTCGCCGATCGCGATGCTGCCTTCGCGGTCGCGCATCGCGCGGCGACGCTGGCGGAAAAATTTGGGATGTTGCCGTGGCGTGCGAGCAGCTTGGTGCTAACGGGCTGGGCGACCGCGACGGGCTCCGGCGTCGCCGACGGTGCGCGCCTGATCGAGGCCGAACTCGACAAGGCAACGGCCACCGGGCTAGTACCGCAATATTATTTGGGATTGGCGGCCGAAGTTCTGCTGGCGGCCGGCCGGCCGGGGGATAGTCTTGCTCATCTCGATCGCACGATCGCTGGGATCGACGAACCGGGCGTAGGTTTCTATCTGCCGGAAATCTATCGCTTGCGCGGCGCGTGTTTGCTGGCGCTTAGCCGCGACAACAAAGATGAGGCGCGGCAAGCTTTCACGACCGCCCGCGATATCGCCAATCGGCAAGGGGCAATCATCTTGGAGCGCCGCGCCTCGGCGTCCCTCGTCGAGGTCGCAATGAGGACCGGCAGCTAGGGGTGCTCTGAGAACTGCGAGGCTTTTAATGCGCCGCTGCGACTGCTGCGGCGGCGCGCGGATTTTCCATGGCGGTGATGTGACTCTTCACCGCCTTCTGCACCTTCTCGAACGCGCGAACCTCGATCTGGCGGACGCGTTCGCGCGAGACGCCGAACTCGTCGGCGAGCTCTTCCAGCGTAATCGGCTCATCGGCCAGGCGGCGCGCTTCGAAGATGCGGCGTTCGCGATCGTTGAGCACGGTGAGCGCTTCGCCCAGCGCCTTGTGCCGGTTATCCGACTGCTCGGACTCGGCAAGCCGGCTCTCCTGGCTGACGCCGTCGTCGACCAGCCAGTCCATCCATTCGCCGGAATCGCCGTCCTCGCGGATCGGCGCGTTCAGCGAGGCGTCGCCGCCGAGCCGGCGATTCATGTCGATCACGTCCTGCTCAGTCACGCCCAGCCGCTTGGCGATGAGCTTGACCTGATCGGGGCGCATATCGCCCTCCTCGAGCGCGGAAATGCGGCTCTTGGCCTTGCGCAGATTGAAGAACAGCTTTTTCTGGTTGGCGGTGGTGCCCATCTTCACCAGCGACCAGGAACGCAGGATGTACTCCTGGATCGCGGCCTTGATCCACCACATCGCATAGGTCGCCAGCCGGAAGCCCTTGTCGGGCTCGAAGCGCTTGACCGCTTGCATGAGACCGACATTGCCTTCCGAGATCACTTCGGAGATCGGCAGGCCGTAGCCGCGATAGCCCATGGCGATCTTGGCCACGAGCCGCAAATGGCTGGTGACGAGCTTATGCGCGGCTTCACGGTCTTCGTGTTCGCGCCAGCTTTTGGCCAGCATGAACTCTTCCTGCGGTTCCAACATCGGGAACCGCCGGATCTCTTCCAGGTACCTGGTTAGGCCGGTTTCACCTGACAGAACCGGCAAGGCTGCAGTTTGGGCCATGACAGCGCGCCCTTTCCTCATTCTCGCCCCCGCATAATGCGGCGGACGGCAGGCCGTCGCTTCCCCAAGCCGACGGCGCAAATTGATTATCTCGCACCTGCAACATACACGGTCAGACCCGGGATGCGGTAGTAACGAGGCATCAAATCGGCGCGACGCCGCCTTGATCAGGCTTAATAGGCGGAATTTCGCCTGAGCCGGTAAGCCTCTATTTATCGCTAGAAACAACCCGAATGGCCGCCAGCATATCATGCAAACGGCCGAGATCGGGCGGCAGTTCCGAGCGGAATCGCAGGATTTTTCCGGTGATGGGGTGTTCGACCGTTAATATATGGGCATGAAGGGCCTGCCTGCCAAGGGCTTGGAGCGCGGCCTGGGCCGGAGCGGACAAAAGGGCGGCCTTGGTGCGAAACCCCGGCCCATAGGCGTCATCGCCAAGGATCGGATGGCCAATCGAGGCCAAATGCACCCGAATCTGGTGGGTGCGGCCGGTTTCGAGCCGGCAGGCGAGGAGGCTGGCCACCGGCTCGCTGGGACGACCGCCGCCGGCGCGTTTTGCCCCCTTTTGCATGCCGTAGCGCTCAAGCACCGCCCAATGGGTGACCGCCTCGCGTCCGCCTTCGCGGACCGCCATGCGGTCACGGGCGATTTTGTGCCGATCGATCGGCCGGTCGACGGTGCCGCGCGGGCGGTCCGGCGCTCCCCAGACGAAGGCGAGGTAGCCACGCTCGAACGGTCCGCCGTCGCGGCCGTGGCCGGCAAACTGCGCCGCCAGCGTCTTGTGTGCCCGGTCATTCTTCGCCACCACCATCAGCCCGGTCGTATCCTTGTCGAGCCGGTGCACGATGCCGGGACGCCGCTCGCCGCCGATGCCGGACAGGCTCTCGCCGCAATGGGCGACCAGTGCGTTGACCAGGGTTCCGGTCCAGTGGCCGGCGGCGGGGTGCACCACCAGCCCCTTTGGCTTGTCGATGACGATGATGTCGTCATCCTCGTAGACCACGTTCAGCGGGATGGCCTCGGGCGCGGGCTTGGCCGCCACGGCCTCCGGAACGTCGACGACGATCGCGGCGCCCGAATTGACGCGGTGGCCCGGATCACGGATCGTGCGCCCATCGACCGCGACGGAGCCCGCCTCGATCAGCGTCTTGAGTCGCGTGCGCGAGAGTTCGGCGACATGCGCTGCGAGCACACGGTCGAGCCGTCCGCCAGGCTCATCATCCGGGATCAGGATCGATTTCTGAGTGGCTGTCATGTGTAGTTTCTTTGGGCAATTTCTTTGGGCATTTGAATGGGCAAACTAGCCGCCGCTGAACCGCAAGGCGAATGGGACGAAGCCGGCTCTCATCGCGCCGCCGCGCCGGCGGCTGAGGCCGACGCGGTTACGGCCGGCATGGTCGCGCGGGTGCGATGGCTGATGATCATATCGGGCCTCACCACGCTCATCGCCATCGCCGCGGTGACCGGCGTCATCGGCTACCGCGTTTTCCGCGCCGGCGGAAGCAGCGTCGCACCGGCCGCCGAGGCGATCGTCACGCTGCCGAAAGGCGCTCGCGTGATTGCAAGCGCGGTCGCCGACGACCGCATCGTGCTGACGCTCGATATCGGCGGCGCCACAGAAATCCGCACCTTTGACGTCAAGACGTTGAGGGAGACCGGACGGATCAGGTTCGCGACCGAGCCGTGAGGCCCACGTACCGAGGCGAACGCGCTTGCGCGTCCGCGCCATCGGGGCTATTTCGAAATCCAGGCTCCCTTCGTCTAGCGGCCCAGGACGTCGCCCTCTCACGGCGAAAACAGGGGTTCGAGTCCCCTAGGGAGCGCCAATGAATTCAATGATTTAGTTCGGGAATATTGGGCGGACGCCAGGCCGTACGGAAAATATACGGAATAGATGTTCCCGGATCAGGGCGAACGAGCGCGAACAATACGCTGCATAGGAAAGATTATTGCGGTCGCGTGGCGGCTTTAGCGAACCGGTAAAAGGTGCGCATTCACTGTGCGGCGCGATTGATCGCGTCAGCACTTCGTTTTGGCGCACGTCATTGCTGACCGCACCGAAGCAGCTTACCGCCGCGGCGATCTTTTTGAGAAACGTCGTAGTCTGATGGCAGCCTGGGCGGCTTACTGTCAGACGGAGCCAAACCTAACTGGTACTGTCGTTCCAATTAAACGCGCGAAGACATCGTAGAGCCGTCGCGGACCAAAATGGACGTTAGCGAACGCTTGCGTACAGCTACGAACGGATTTCCAAAATTATATTCTCCAACATGATCCATTCCCTTTCCGCGGCTTGAATCTGGCGCCGCATTTCAATATGTTTGTAGCTGTGCTTACGTTTTTAGCGATAGTGCGGGGAACGCCCCCTCCGTGTAGCTGGTGCCACCAACGGCGCCGGCGCATAGGAGTGAGGCCATGTCGCAGTCGCCGCATCTCAGAGCGGTCGCCGAACCGCTCGCGCTTTCGATAAAAGAAGCTTGTTTACTGAGTTCGCTTGGTCGAACGAAATTTTATGAACTTCTGAAAAGCCAAAAGATTCCCGCCCGAAAGTGCGGGCGCCGGACGATTATTCTGAGGAGCGAGCTCGAAACGTATTTGCTGTCCCTCCCAGCGATTAGGGGGGCGTCATGACGAAATTCGCCCTGACAATTACCGGCGCCGACCATGATCAATCTTCGAGGACGGAGCACGCCGAGAGGATTGAAGTTTTTAGGTCCCGCGATGGCCATGTGTTTGCCGACATCTACGATGCCGCGATTCGGCAAACATGGCCGGTCCAAAGTAAGCCATTTTCGCAGTGGCTTGCCCGCACGCATTTCGAGATTAAAAAGAGGATTGCGACGCCAGGCCAGCTGAAAGCAACAATCAGTCAAATCGAGGCCCAAGCACAACTTGACAGCCCGGAACACGAGGTGTCCCGGCGAGTAGGCGAATTCGGTAAACGCCGTTATCTCGATCTGGCTGATGATACCTGGGGCGCCGTCGAAATCG